>Ga0194132_10004025_pt1 | contig 25442 bp, 18 predicted proteins | sample TA2KigOf80mmetaG_FD_148612 | JGI IMG/M metagenome (GOLD analysis project Ga0194132, IMG submission 148612) | Freshwater microbial communities from Lake Tanganyika, Tanzania - TA2015054 Kigoma Offshore 80m | ecosystem: Environmental > Aquatic > Freshwater > Lake | place: Tanzania: Lake... | reverse complement strand
GCCCTCTCGCGGATCGTTGGTTTTTTTAGGATGTCGCGCTCCATCTCCAGCCGCTTGACCTCGGCCCTCAGCTTGCGGTTCTCTTCTTCGAGCGGGGTGAGGTGGCCGGAGCCGGGGAAGGCTTTGGCCCCGTCGGCCAGGACCGCCTTCTTCCAGGTATGGAGCAGGTTCTCCCCGACGCCGAGCCGTCGCCCGACCTCGGCAACGGAGAGCTTCTGGTCGAAGATCATCTTCACGGCCTGGAGCTTGAACTCCGCCGTGTACGTCTTGCGTTTGCGGGCCATCGGTGGGACTCCTTTGAGAGTGAGTTTACACCACATTCCCGCTGTCCACTATTCGCGGGGAACTTCATTACGTTGATCTCTGTGAGCGACGGAAGGAGTTGTACTTCTTAATTTCCCATCGGTTGATCCGTGTGCGGTACTCCTCACCCGTCTACTTCACCGGAATCGGGTTTGACGCAGATGGAGATGATGGACCGTTCCAAAGAGGGTTCCCATTCGCGGCAAAAGCGCTGTCCAATGGTACGAGTGGCGAAACCCACAGCCTGACTCACCTGCTCAGTGAAACAGTACGCACAACTACCATCCGTGGGATGGGCTTGGGCGATGACGGTACCGGGTCGCTCGCAGCAGCGTTGAACTCTCCCGCAGCTGATAAAATCGAGTTTCTGAACTTCAACCATCCCGGAGAACCGGATGCCCCCAAATCCATTCTTGAGACGGTTTCTTCAACACGAGTAGCCAAATCCCTCCGATGGCTCGATTTCGACCATATCGCTGATCGGCGAGATTTCGCAGTTCTCTCAACCAGCCAGTCGCTGCCGAACTTGGTGCGCTTTAGTTGCTCATCCATGTCAGGATCCGCAGTTGATTACCGAGCTGCGTCCCGTGGCCCGTGGCTCGACAGTCTACGACACCTCACGCTCCACTATCCTGAGCCGCTACTACTGGCCGGCTTAGGGAACCGTGTCCAACTCCACACCGCAGAGTTGGGGAACTTCCCGGCTGAAGGATTCCCTGCACTCAAGAAGGCGAAAGTATTTCCCGGACTTACTCGCCTTCATTTGCGGCACGGACATTGTGTGGGCACTGCGGTAGAGTGTTTGGCTGCCACAAGGTTCTCGCGTCTCGCAGTGTTAGAATTGATCGGATGCGGCCTGCGCAATGAAGAAATCGCATTGCTCGCACAGTCTTCCATGTTCGCAGACTTGAAATGGCTTGATTTACGGGGTAACAGAATTGGTGAGAAGGGACTCGCCACGCTCGCTTCAACTCCGTCCCTTCAAGGACTGCGTGGCATACGGCTTGGCGGTAACGTTCTCACTGCGAAATCATGGCGTTTGCTCGCTGCACATGACGTTTTCCCCAAGTTAACGACTCTCGACGTTGACACCTTGAAGCCGACCAAAGTTACGAGTCGCGACTTGACGGCAGCGCTAGAGGTGATGGAGAAACCGAACCTTCGTCACCTCCTCCTCAGAGGTTGGCCGACGGACGACAACGGCGCGGCGGTGATCGCAAAAAACGCATCCTTCGCCAGAATTACACACCTCAGCCTCTCTCCAAAGGTCCGGAGAAAAGGCTTATCTGCGCTCGCAGAGTCACCTCACTTGAAGGGGCTGCAGTTTCTCGCAGGTGTTGATGCACGAAAGTGCGCTGACCTCTTTCTCACAACGAGCGTATTCCCCAATCTAAGGGCCTGTCGTTGCTTGATGAGCGACGCTGACGCTGCTCGTCTGGAAAAGGCCCGTCCGAACGTTTCTTGGTCCTAACTCGCCCCGTAACCCCGTGTAACAGCCCCCTCCCTCGCAATCGCTTTCCCGGTGGTTCTCGTCATAATGACAGGCGCGCCGGCGGATGCCGCGCGTGCTGCGCCGTTGCCTTTGGAGGGTCCGTCATGCGGTTCCTGCGATTCGCTCTCCCCGCGCTCGCGCTCGCGGTCGCTGCCTCGACCACGGCCAGCGCCGCCGGGTTGCTCGTTCCCGAAGACAAGAAGCTGCCGCCGCTGGCGATGGTCAACCACAAGGTCGTCGTGACCATCGACGAGCAAGTGGCGATCACCACCGTCGAACAGACGTTTCGCAACCACACCGACCGCAACCTCGAAGCGACGTACCTGTTCCCCGTGCCGAAGGGCGCGAGCGTGGACAAGTTCACAATGTGGGTGGACGGCAAGGAGATGGGCGGCGAACTGCTCGACGCGAAGAAGGCCAATCAGGTCTACACGGACATCGTGCGCCGCACGCAAGACCCCGGCCTGCTCGAATACATGGGCAGCAGCCTGCTGAAGCTGAGCGTCTTCCCGGTGCCGCCGAAGGGCGACCAGAAGGTGAAGATCAGCTACAAGTTCGTCGCGCCGAAGGACGGGGCCGTTGTCGAGTACGTCTACCCGCTCAAGACCGACGGCAAGGCGACGCGCACTCTTGAAGAGTTCTCGGTGAACATCAACATCAAGTCGCGCCACGCGGTGCAGAACGTCTACAGCCCGACGCACGCCATCAACACCGCCCGCAAGAGTGACAAGGAAGTGAACGTCACGTTCGAGCGCAACCAAGCGATTCTCGACAAGGATTTCCAGCTCTTCTACGGGTTCGGCGACAAGGACATCGGCCTCACCCCGCTGCTGTACAAGCCCATCACGACCGAAGACGGGTACTTCATGTTCCTCGTCTCGCCGCAGCTCGAAGCCGAGAAGAAGCGCGTGCCGCGCGACCTCGTGCTGGTGCTCGACACGTCGAGCAGCATGTCGGACATCAAGATGCAGCAGGCCCGCAAAGCCGTGAAGCACTGCCTGTCGCAGCTCAAGCCCGAAGACCGCTTCAACGTCATCAAGTTCTCGACCAGCGTCACGCCCTTCCGCGACAAGCTCGTCGACGCGAACAAGGACTACCTCGACGCCGCGAACAAGTGGGTCGACGGCCTCAAGACCAGCGGCGGCACGGCGATCTGGCCGGCGCTGGACGACGCCCTCGCCATGCGCTCCAGCGACACCGCGCGGCCGTTCACGGTGGTGTTCTTCACCGACGGCCAGCCGACCGTGGACGTGACCAACCCGGACAAGATCGTCAAGAACGTGCAGGAGAAGAACACCGGCAACACCCGCATCTTCACTTTAGGCGTGGGCGACGACGTGAACGCCGCGATGCTCGACCAACTGGCCGAGACGACCCGCGCCCTCAGCACCTACGTCCGCGAAGCGGAAGACATCGAAACGAAGGTCGCCGGGCTGTACGCCAAGATCAGCAACCCGGTCCTCACCGACCTCAAGCTGACCACGACCGCAGGCGTGCAGATTCACGAAATCTACCCGCCGAAGCTGCCGGACCTGTTCGCCGGCACGCAGCTCGTCGTGATCGGCCGCTACACGGGCAGCGGGCACAGCGCCATCAAGCTGACGGGCATGGTCGGGAAAGAGAAGCAGGAGTTCGTGTACGAACTGAACTTCCCGGCCAAGACCGACAGCGACACCGCGAAGGACTTCGTTGAACCGCTGTGGGCGCGCCGCAAGGTCGGCTACCTGCTCGACCAGATTCGCGTGAACGGCGAGAAGAAGGAACTTATCGACGAAGTGGTCGCGCTGGCGAAGCGGTACGGGATCGCGACGCCGTACACGAGCTACCTCGTGGTGCCGGACAACGTGATGCCGGTCGTGCAACCGACGCCGCTTCCGGGCGGGCCGAAGACCGACCCGAAGCCGGTGCCGTTCCCGGCCCCGCCCGTCGCCGGTGGCCCCGGCGCTGGCGGGTTCGTGCCCGGCACCGCGCCGGCGGTCCCCGGCGGCAAGCCGATGGGCGTCGAAGACTTCGCCAAGAAGCAAGCCGAAGGGAAGGGCGACGGGAAGGGCGGTCTCGCCAACAATCGCGGCCTCGAAGCCGAGCGCCAAGTTCAGGACGCGCTCGAGAGACTGACGAAGGAGACCGACCCCAAAACCCGCGCCGCGCTCACCGAGGAAGTGAAGAAGCACGCCCAGCAGAAGAAGGTCTGGGACGATGCCAACGCCCGGCTCAAGGGCGGCAAGGACGGCTACCAAACCGGGCAACTCGGCGTCGATCTGTCGTGCGCCGCGAACACACTCCGCAACCAGGACCGGGTCAGCCTGACCGCGAACCGGCAGGTGTACGGCCGGAACTGCCTCGAAATCGGCGGCGTGTGGATCGACGACGCGTACAAGGCCGAAACCAAGTCGGTCACGGTGAAGGCCCAGAGCGACGCCTACTTCCGCATCCTCGAACTGAACCCGACGATGAAGGACGTGTACCGGCTCGGCAACCACGTCGTCTGGATCACCCCCAGCGGAACCGCGCTCGTCATCGACCAGACACAGGGCAGCGAGAAGATGGACGACGACGCGATCAAGGCGCTGTTCGTCAAGAAGTGAGCCGTCGTTGTTCGTAGAAAAGGCACGGGCGAGCGCGAACGCGCTCGCCCGTGCCTTTTCTGATGGAGTTTCCGCGCTCCGTCGGGCACAATTCAACCCGCCCCCACAACACACGGAGCCTCTTCCATGAGCCACCCCCTGAACCGCCGCGCGTTCCTCGGCGCGAGCGCCGCCACCGCAGCCGGTCTGCTGACCAGCGCCACCGCGCGTGCCGCGGACGACTTCGGCGGGTTCGCCGTCGGCGTGCAGAGCTACACGTTTCGCAACTTCGACCTCGAACAGATGCTGAAGCGCACGAAGGAACTGGGCCTGAAGTCGGCCGAGTTCTACTCGAAGCACATCCCGACCGATAGCAGCCCCGAGAAGCTCAAAGCCATTCTGAAACTGTGCGACGAGTACGGCGTGAAGCCGCTGGGCTTCGGCGTGTCCGGGTTCAACAAGAACCACGATGCGAACAAGAAGATGTTCGACTTCGGCAAGGCCCTCGGCGTGAAGTACCTCAGCGCCGACCCGTCGATGGACAGCTTCGATAGCCTCGACAAGCTCGTCGATGAGTACAAGATCGCGATCGCGATTCACCCGCACGGCCCGTCGGGTAAAGGCCGCCACCAGTGGTGGTCGGCGGAAGTGATCCTCAAGGCGATTAAGGACCGCCACAAGCTGATCGGCACCTGCCTCGACACCGGGCACCTGATCCGCATGGAGCAACTGGGCGAGAAGCTCGACGTGGCCGAGCAGGTGAAGCTGATGGGCGCGCGCAACTTCGCGATGCACCTGAAGGACCACGACAACAAGAAGAAGACCGACGTTCCGTTCGGAGACTCCGCGGGCGTGCTGAACATCGCTTCCGTACTCAAGGCGCTGAAGGAAGTGAAGTTCGCCGGGCACCTCGCCATCGAGTACGAGGCCAATCCCAACGACCCGTCGCCGGACATGAAGAAGTGCGTCGCCCACTTCAAGGAGACCGCGGGCAAGGTGAGCTAACCGAGCGGTGCGCCGATGCGTGTCTACGAAGGGGCCGGCGGAATCGTTTGGGCGGTCGTGCGCTGCGGGCCGCGATTCGATCAGATCGCGGCCCTGAACGATTCGGGCGTGTGCGTCTGGAACCACGACGCCAACGCCCCCGTACAACGAATGCCCGCGGAACACGAGGCGCACGGCGACGCGAACCTCGTGGCCTCCCCTGACGGGCGCTGGCTCGTCGCGTACGCGCACCGGTCGATGTGGTGTTGGGAGTCGCGCCGCGACAAGTGGGAACTCCGATGGGAAACCGGTGGCGACAACCTGTTCCTCGCCCGCTTCGGCAGCTCGCAGAGCGACCTGCTACAGCTCGACTTCGAGAACCTCAAGAGCGACGCTCCCGGTGTGGTCCTGAGCCGGCGGACTTTGGACAGCAAACTGCAAGCAAAGAAAAAGGCGTGCGAAGTCGCGACTCCTGAGGACGACCGCGTCGGCGCGGAATGGCTGTACAAGCTGCACTACTACGCCGCGGACCTGTCCGCCGACGGTCGGTGGTTCTTCTATTCTCCACATCTGTGGTCGATGACCGGTTCCGGCTACGCCGGCGAGGTGAAACCGCGGAACGGTCACAACGAGGCCGCCTTTTCTCCGGACGGGACGTTCATCGCGATCGACGCCGGAACAACGGTCTATGTGTACCGGACGGAAGGGCTTCAATTGGTTACCAAGTGGCGCGTGAAACACACCTACAGCCCGCGGCTGGCGTGGTCGCCGGACGGTCGCATTCTTGCGCGGGCCGACGCGAGTACCACGGTGCGCGCCTTTGATGTGGACGGACAAACCGAGGTGATCGCCCGGACCGCCCAGCGCCAGCGCGGAACTGCGATCGCGTACGCACCGGACGGGTTGACGCTGCTGGTGGGGACGTTCGGGGGCAACGTCGTGGTGTGGGATACGGAGTAGCGGCTGTGACGAAGCTCGCGGCCCGGTTCGTGAATACGGCGGGCAAGGCCGGCTGAAACCGGCCCGCAGGTGGCGTATAATCGGGGCGGGGCACGCGTGCCCCCGCGGGTTCCGCGGGGGCACGCCGTTTGGTCTTCCCTTACTCTCCCGGGAAAGCAGGCCACCCATGACCGCCGAGGAAATCGCCGACCATCGGAAGCGCAGGTACAACGCTACCGCCGTGTACCTGCGGCTCCTCAACCCAGATCTCATGGTTCTACGGGTGAAGCCCGATTTCCCGCGGCCCGCGCACGCGCCCGGCCAGTACTGCACGCTGGGGCTCGGCTACTGGGAGCGCCGGACCGAGGCGTGCCAAGCCGAAGTCCTCGGGTCGAGTGACGAAACCAAGGTGGTGCGCCGGGCGTACTCGATCAGTTGCTCGGTGCTGAACGACGCCGGGGAACTGTTTCGCCCCGAGGACACCGACTGGCTGGAGTTCTATATCGTTCTGGTGCGCGAAAACGCCGACGGCCGTGTGCCCGCACTAACGCCGCGCCTGTTTGCTCTACAACAAGGGGATCGGTTGCAGCTCGGCGAGCGCGTGACCGGGCACTACACGCTCGACCCGGTGAAGCCCGGCGACACGGTGCTGTTCCTCGGCACCGGCACCGGCGAAGCGCCCCACAACTACATGACGTGGGAGCTGCTCCGCCGCGGGCACACGGGCAAGATCGTCAACGCCTGCTGCGTGCGCTACGCCCGCGACTTGGGCTACCTGCACACGCACGAAGCGTTGATGAAACGGTACCCGAACTACACGTACCTGCCGCTGACGACGCGCGAGCCGGGCGCGACGCGCAAGGTCTACATTCAAGACCTGATCGCAAGCGGGGAGTTGGAAGAGCGGCTCGGTTCGGCCCTCGACCCGGCCGCGACGCACGTGTTCCTATGCGGGAACCCAAAGATGATCGGCGTGCCCGTTCGCGACCGCGACGCCGGCACCACGACGTATCCGCAGCCGGTGGGCGTGATCGAAGTACTCGAGCGCCGCGGGTTCAACGCGGATATCGCGGCCACGAAGTTCAAGGGCAACGTCCACTTTGAAGAGTACTGGTGAGGTGTCGGATGGCGGACGTGGGCGAAGTGATCAACGGGTACAAGCTGCGGTCTCTGCTCCAAACGGGGCAGACCTCGCAGGTGTTCGAGGTCGTCGAGATCAAGAGCAACCGGCACTTCGCGATGAAGTTGCTGCTGCCCGAAGCGGCGGAGAAGGGCGACCAGCGCAAGGGGTTGTTCAACGAGGCCGAAATCGGGGTTAAGCTGAGCCACCCCAACGTGATCCGCATCGTCAAAGTCAGCCGTTCGCAAACGACACCGCACTTCATCATGGAGTTCTTCCCGTCCGGGAGCCTGCGCCTCCGGCTCCAAGCGAAGGACTTCACCTTTTTAAAAGAACACGCCCGGAAAATCTTCAAGGGGGCCGCGACCGGGCTGGCGTACATGAACGCCTCCGGGTTCGTCCACCGCGACGTGAAGCCCGACAACATCCTCGTGAACTCGATCGGCGACACGAAGATGATCGACTTCGCCATCTCGCGAAGAATCGCCACCGGGTTCGCGAAGTGGTTCCACCGGCGCGGCCGACCGCAGGGGACGCCGAGCTTCATGAGTCCGGAGCAGATCCGCGACGAAGTAATCGACGGGCGCGCCGACATCTACAGTTACGCCTGCACGCTGTTCGAGCTGACGACCGGCCGACCCCCGTTCCGCGGCAGCTCACAGAGCGACCTGCTGGGCCGGCACTTCACAGAAAAGCCCGCACCGCCTTCCGCGTACAACGCCGATCTGACTGACGAGTTCTCCGCGTTCGTGCTGAAAATGCTTGCCAAAAAGCGGTCGGATCGGCACGCGAACTTCCACGAGGTTCTGATCGACTTGCGGAAGGTCAAGCAAATTTTCAAGTCGGTGAAGGAAGAGCAGACCGAAGACTGAGACCCCGGCGCGACACGAGTGGCACCGAGTTGTCATTCGGCGATTCCGATGGGGCGAACCCGAAGACGAGGTACTGCCGATGGGTCCGCCGCTCCCGTTCGAGGGCGACATTCACGAGCTCGAGTTGGACCTTGCCCGCGCCGAAGCCGCGCCCGCGGGCGACGGCGCGGCCGAGCGCGTGCGCCAACTGCGCCGCGACCTGACCGCGGCCAAGCGCGCCAAGTATGGCAAGTTGAGTGCGTGGGAAACAGTACTGGTGTCGCGGCACCCGAACCGACCACAGTTCATGGACTACGTGGAGACGGTGTTCGACGAGTTCGTGGAACTGCACGGCGACCGGGCCGTTGGCGACGATCGTGCGATCCGCACCGGGTTCGCCCGCATCGACGGCCAAAAGGTAATGTTGATTGGCCAACACAAGGGTCGAACGCTCGCCGAGCGTCAGCAGTGCTACTACGGTTGCGCCCACCCTGAGGGCTACCGCAAGGCGCTTAGTAAGATGAAGCTGGCGGCGAAGTACCGGCTGCCGATCATCTGCCTGATCGACACACCGGGCGCGTTCCCCGGTATCCGGGCCGAGGAACACGGCCAAGCCCAACTCATCGCGACGAGCATCCTAGAAATGACGCGTGTGCCGACCCCGATCGTGTGCGTCGTGATCGGGGAGGGCGGTTCGGGTGGAGCTCTGGGAATCGGGGTGGGCGATCGGGTCGGGATGTTACAGTTCGCGTACTATTCGGTCATCAGCCCCGAAGGGTGTGCCGGCATTCTGTGGAAGGTCGCAACCGATGAGACGAAGCCGCGGGCCGCCTGCGCACTTCGCCTAACCGCAGCCGACCTGTTGAAGTTCGGAGTCATCGACCATGTCGTACCCGAACCGCTCGGCGGGGCGCACCGCGATCCCCGCGGCATAGCGACCGGATTAAAGACGCACCTCACCCGACATCTGCGCGAACTGACCGGGCTCCCGACGACGGACCTACTTCAGCAGCGCTACACCAAGTTCCGGTTGATGGGTTTCACCGTGTAACATCACGGAATAGTGTCCGAGGAGTGCAACTCAGTGCGAGCAGTTATCATTACATAAGATACATTATCGGACACCACATTATGCGAGACCCTCGGACATCCCACGGGCGAAGCCTCGATGTGTCCGATAATTGATATTATGTATTGTTACCATGTCGGAGTTCCCGACTGTTCGCGTCACGTATCTGTTTCCGGTGAATAACTTACTGCCGTCGACTCATTCATTCGTTTAGCATGTTGATATGACTCCACCTGCCGAAGGCCGGGCCGCGACTCTCCGGTGCGGGATGATCGGCTTTGGGATGATCTTTGACGACACATACCGCCCTGTGTTTGAGGCCCAGACCGACGGGCCGCTCTACTCCCGGCTCACTGGCCCCGTTGACGTGCGCCTGACCGCCGCGGCGTCGCGCACCGGGATCCGCGCGGCCCGGTATCTCGCGTCACCGGCCGGTCGGCGCGTGCCGTTCGCCAACTTCGCCGGCCCCAACGCTACCGCGAACCTCTTGGCGTCGGGCGTCGATGCGGTCTGTGTCGCCACTCCGGACGACCGCCATTACGATGCCGCTCGCGCCGCCATCAACGCGGGAAAGCACGTCTTGATCGAAAAGCCGTCGGTCCTCGCACTCGGCGAACTCGACGAGCTCAACCGGCTCGCGAGCGAGCGCGGCGTTCTCGCCAAAGTCGTCTACCACAAGCTCGCGGATCCCGACCATAAGAAGCTCCGCACGCTGTACCAAGACGGCGTCCTGAGCCACGTCAACAGCGGGTACTGCTCGCTCCTCGAACCCAAGTCGATCAGCGGCGGGCAGTTCGCGGAGTGGATCGCCGGCCGCAACCCCGCGACCTACGTCGCCGTTCACTACCTCAAGCTCATCGACTTCTCGTTCGGGCCGAATTGGGTACTCGACCGCGTGTCCGCGACCGGGCAGCGCGGGCTGGTCGGGCCGGCGAACGGGTCTACTTGGGACTCCGTGCAACTCCAGATCGTTTACCGCCACCCGGACGCGCGCGAGGCGGCGTTCGATGTTCACACCAGTTGGGTCACGCCCGATAACTTTCCCGGGTACGTCGAACAGGAAGTGCAATTCCGCTTCGATAACGCCGTCTGGAGCGCCCACCAGCGCAAGCGCGGCGTCGAGCTCACGGTTGAAAATCGCACGCCGGGCGAACTCAAGTACACGCCGAACTATCACTACAACGGCACGTTCCTTGAGCCGTGGGGCGAACGGTCGCAGCGCGGCTACGGGATCGAGATCATCGAGCGGTTTTTCAAGGAAGTCGCGTTCGTCGAGTATGGCGGCAGCCCGGACCAGCGGCCGGCGCGCCTCGCGCAAATGCGGGCGCTTGCCTACAACGACCTCTCCGCGGATCGGAATTGCGTCGCCATCGTTCAGGCGCTGGAGGCGATTCTCGCCCGCGCCGCGGGCGGCGCGCCCGGCTGCGTCGCGAAGGTCAACGGGCCGGCCGGCGGGCTGGTGCTTTACGAACCCGGCAGTGCGAAACCGCTCGTCCTCTATGAAGGGCGGGTATAACCGTGGACGAGAAGCGGCGCGTTCGGATTAGCAAGTTCATGTCGCTCGTACTGCGCCACGAGCCGCACACGGCCGGCCTCACCCTCGAACCGGGCGGCTGGGTGCTCATCGACGACCTCCTCGCCGGGGCCGCGCGCGCCGGTTCGCGGTTCACCCGCGACGAGTTACTCGCCGTTGTCAGCACCTGCGAAAAGCAGCGCTTTGCACTCGACGATTCCAGCATGAAGGTTCGCGCGAATCAGGGCCACTCCACCGAAGTGGACCTTCAGTTCGAAGCGTCCGAGCCGCCCGCGGAGCTGTTTCACGGCACCACCGAGCGTAACCTGCCCGCGATCCTACGCGACGGGCTTGTGAAAATGGCCCGGCACCACGTTCACCTGTCGCCCGACACGGCCACGGCCACGAAGGTCGGCGCGCGGCACGGGAAGCCCGTCGTTCTGCTCGCGGACGCGGCCCGGATGCGGGCCGACGGGCACACGTTCTTCCGCTCCGCGAACGGCGTGTGGCTTGTCGATCACGTGCCCCCACAGTACCTTCGCGTTGTGTAACGCCCGCGGAGACATCCGATGCCCCTCCCCATCCGGCACGCGCACGAACCGCAGGCCAACGCCGAGCGCGACGCGCTCGCACGCGTCGAACCACACGCCCTCCGTACCTTCACGCCCACACAGGCGGTTCTCGCGCAAAGCGCCGGCGTCTACCACTGGACCCCAGACGGCCGCCGGTTGTACGACTACACCTCCGGCGTTCTCGTTTCGAACCTCGGGCACAACCCGACGAACTGGATGAGCGCGTACACCGGCTACATGCATTGGCCGGGCGCGGAATCGCTCGCGAAGCCTCAGCCCGTGAACGTCCCTAGGGGCTATTTCGCGGCATTGCCGATGACCGCGTACAACGCGATCACGCCGGTCGAGGTCGCGGCAAGTACGCGCCTATTGGCCCTCCTTCGTGGCGCACCCGGTGGCGGGCGCATGGAGCAGGTGTTGTGGGCCGCGTCCGGCTCGGAAGCCATCCAGAAGGCGCTGTGGGCGGCGCAAGCACGTGACCGCACGCGGCCGATGATCGTCGCCACGCGGTTCGGGTTCCACGGCAAGAAGGGGCTGGCGAACGCCGTGACCGGCAGCGAGGCCGATTCCGAGCGAGACCCGCGCGTGAGGTTCATCACGTTCCCCACGACCGAGTGCCGCGACGTCTCCGAGCGCGACGCGCCGTTCGACCCGGCCCCGTATCAGAAGGAACTTGACGCCCTGCTCCACCAGTTCGGCCGGAAGCTCGGCACGCTGATTACCGAACCGTACTTGGGCGGCGGCGGCTCGTACCACCCGCCGAAGGCGTACCTGCAGTTACTCGAACGCTTCTGCCGTGCGAACGATATCGTCTTTATCTTAGACGAGGTGCAATCGAACTTCGGGCGCACCGGGGCGATGTTCGCGTTCGAGACCTACGGCCTCGAGCCGGACGTCGTCGTTCTCGGCAAGGGGTTGGGGAACGGGGTGCCGGTCGCGGCGGCGGTCGGGCGCGCCGACCTGTTCGGCGCACTCGACTACGGCGAAGGGTCCGACACGTGGAGCGCCAACCCCCTCTGCTGTGCCGCCGTACTTGCTACACTCGACGAGTTCGCGGCGCGCGACGTGCTCGGCGCGATGCGCGAGTCGTCCGCGGTCATCGAGCGCGGGCTGGTGGCGCTCAAGGAACTGCCCATTATCGCCGCGGTGCGCGGCGAGCGCGGCGGGATGGTGTGGGGCGTCGAGGCCCGGGACCACGGCGGGCGCACCGCGAACGAGTGGGCCAACGCGCTCGTGCTGGCGTGCTACGCCGGCGACGGCCCCACCGCGGACGGCGTCCACCTGCTCGGCCCGCTCGCCAAGAAGGTGGTGCGCGCCGCCCCGCCGCTGACCATCACGCCCGACGAGGCCGCCGCGTCGGTCGCCCTTATGCACCGCGCCGCGAAGCGCCTACTCGCCTGACGCTTTCTGAGGGTCCGATGCCCGACGCGCTGATGACCGATTTGATCCGCTGGTTGGCCGGGCAGTTCGGAACGGAACTGTTCGTCGTGCGGAGCGTCCTCGCCCTGATCGTACTGTGCCTCGTCTGCGGGATGGTCGGCGCGCTCGTCGTTGGCAACCGCATGGCGTTCTTCAGCGACGCGATGGCGCACTGCGCGTTCGCCGGCGTCGCCCTCGGCTACATTTCGGTGCTACTCACCGGCGTGACCGATCCGCGCGAGCGCGCGGCAACTGCCGCGTGGCTCGTGCCACTCGTTATGGTCGCGTTCGGCGTCGCGGTCGGCGCGGGCATGGTGTTCGTGCGCGACCGCACCGGGCTGGCCCACGATACGGTCATCGGCGTGTTCTTCGCCCTCGCCCTCGGCTTCGGCGCGATGCTCACGAAGATGATCCAACAGGTCAGCACGGTGAACCTCGAAACGTTCCTGTTCGGGAACCTGCTGGTGATGGCCGATGCCAACGTGCTCTACCTGTGTGTGGCACTCGTGCTCGTGACGGGCGCGTTTCTGTGGCGCTACAACCACCTCATGTTTGCGAGCTTCAACCCCAGCCTCGCGCGCACCCGGCGCATGAACGTCACCGTCAACAATTATCTGTTCATCGTGCTGCTCGCGATCGTCGTGAACCTCTCGATTCAGGCCGTTGGCGCGCTGCTCATCAACGCCCTGCTCGTGGTGCCCGCGGCGGCGGCGGCGAACGTGTCGCGCAGCCTGCGGCAGATGTTCTGGCTGACCATTGCCTTCGCACTCTCGGCCGGGTTGCTCGGCTATTACGCCAGCACGCACTACTCGTTCAAGGTCGGGAACATGGCCCCGGTGGACTTCGCCCCCAGCGGGGTTATCGTGGTGGCGACGGTAGGCTTGTTTTTCGGTTCGATGGCGGCGGTTGCGGTGTGGAACCGGTTCGCGCCGATCTTCGGGGGGAAGCAGTTCCGGCGGCCGGTGAACAACCCGAACGACCCTTGCGGTATGGACCACCCGTTCGGACAATGCCCGTAGTCCCGGCCGCGAGCGACCGAACCCGGCGCGCGCGCGGGCCGTAATAGCGATATACCAGCGACCCCGCGGCGGGTGCCCTCTTGCAAGCATCAATCCTCGACTTCCTCATCAACTTCAGCGGCGTGCTGTGGCAGGCGATGCCGTTCATCGTCCTCGGCGCGGTCATCGCCGGCATCCTCGAAGAGTTCCTCCCCCAAGACTTCATCACGAAGCTGTTACCGAAGGCCGTCGTCCCGGCCGTGATGATCGGCGCGGTGCTGGGCCTGTTGTTCCCGATGTGCGAGTGCGGCATTGTGGTCGTGATGCGCCGCTTACTCCGCAAGGGACTCCCGCTGTCGTGCTGTATTGCCTACATGCTCGCAGGGCCGATCATCAACGGCGTCGTGATCGGGAGTACGTGGATCGCGTTCCAACCGCACAACCTCGCGCCGGAGATGGTCGGGCTGCGCGTCGGCTTGGGGTTCGCGGTCGCGGTGGTTACCGGGCTGGTGGTTCACCTGCAATGGCGGAAGCACGGCAACGCCCTACTCACCCCACTGGCGATCCCGCAGTCGCTGACACAGGCAGACGCGCCCCCCGCCCAAAACGGGAGCGCCTCCCCTGCCCCGCCGCAGCCGGCCCTGTTCGACCGCGTCGGGAACATCTCGGCCACCGCGCTCCACGACTTCGTGGACATCATGGTCTTCCTGATCCTCGGGTCGGTGCTGGCGGCGCTCGCGCGCTCGTACATCACGCCGGAGGAAATCGAAGCCCTGTCGCGCGACCAAGCGTTCCTCGCGATCCCGGTGATGATGCTCCTCGCGCTCCTGATGTGCCTCTGTAGCGAGGCCGACGCCTTCGTCGCCGCGAGCTTCACCAAACTGCACCTCAGCGGCAAGGTCGCCTTCCTCGTGTTCGGCCCGATGCTCGACATCAAGTTGATCCTGATGTACACGCGCGTCTTCAAGCTGCGCCTCATCGTTACGATCATCATTTCGGTCGTGATCCTGACGCTCGTGCTGTGCGTCGCTCTGCACCTCGTGTATCAGGCGCAGGGCTGGACCGGGTTGCCGGGCAAGGTGACTGTGACGCCGAAGTGATGCCGCGGGTAGAATGGGCGTATACGATCCCCCGATCGGAGAACCGTGATGCCGCACAGCCACAGCGGGTGCCAGTCGCCGCGCGACTACTTTACCGAACAATTGCTCAGCATCCTCGTGTGCGGGGCGCTTGGGTTCGTCGCCGTTCAGCTCTACTTGAACGATCAGTTGAAGCACATCATCGCGCCGATCTTCTTCGTGCCGGTTCTGATCGGCGGGATCGGGGCGCTGGCGCTGGTCGCGGTGCGCGCCGTGACCGTGTGGCGCGAGGCCGGCGCGCTCGTCCCCGCGGACGCGCCCACGTGTCAACAGAACCACACGCACACCGCGGCGTGTAACCACCTGCCGGGGTTGCCGGGTGGCGACACGACCGCCGCCGCGCCCGCCGAGGACCACGGCCACAGCCACGACATGCCGTGGGTGTTCGCACGCACGCTGATCCTCGTGTTCCCGGTTGCGTTGTTCGCAATGGGTATCCCGAACTCCGGGTTCAGCAAGGAGTATCAGGAAAAGCAACTGCGCGGCGAGAAGGCGCTGAACCTCGACCCGAAGGCGCTGGAACTGATGGCGAAAGACCCGAAATCGAAGCGCGTCCCCATCTCGAAAGACGGCACGATGGAGCGCACGGTTGACGGGGTGACGGAGCGCCTGTATGAGGCCGAGAGCGGGCTGAAGATCCGCGAGGTGACCCCGGTCGCCGGTGGCCCGGCGAAGTACGTCGTCGAGCCGGGCGAAGACACCGTAATGACGTTCAACGAGCTGAACGACGCGGCCTTCGACGCCGACAAGCGCCGCGCCTACACCGGCAAGACCGCCATTATGGAGGGCCGGTTCAAGCGTCTCGGAGACAAGGAATTCACCCTGTACCGGATGAAGATGACGTGCTGCGGTTCGGACGCGGTGATGCTGAAGGTGCGCATCCTCGCGCCACTGGCGGTGAACGGGTTCGGGGACCACGACTGGGTGCGCATCCGCGGCGTGGTTCAGTTCATGAAGCCGCCCGGCTCCGACCGCTACACGCCCGTGCTACAACTGCCACAAATCACCGACGTCGAGCGCGCCGACTACAAGAACGAGTACGAGTTCTAACGGACCCCAGACGTGCCAACGAATCCACCCCGCCAAGTGCAATTAACTGGACTCGTAGGGCTTCCGATGGTACTCTTTGGAACATCCTGCCAGCAAGCCACTCCACACCGAGGGCGTTCCCTTGCCCACCAACTGCAACGGCGTTACGCGGCGTGACAGCATCCAACTCGGTCTCGGCACGTTGCTTGGTGGTGGCCTCGTGACCGCGCTGCGGGCGCGTGGCCTCGCGGCAGAAGCCGTTAACAAGCCCATCGCCAAGGCGAAGGCGTGTATCCTCATTTGGATGGACGGCGGGCCGACGCACTTCGAGACCTTCGACCCCAAGCCGGACGCGCCCGAAGAGTACCGCGGCGAGTTCAAGGCGATTCCCACCGCGGTGCCGGGGTGCCAGTACTCCGAACACATGACGCGGCTGGCGAAGAACCTGAACAAGTACGCGATGATTCGGTCGATCCGCCACGATCAGGGGAACCACGGGGCGGGCAACCACTATATGATGACCGGCGCGCCGCCGCGGATCCCGGTCGGGTGCGGCGCGTTCGTCAGCTTCCACCCTAGCATGGGGTCGGTCGTCGCCAGCGAAATGGGCGCGCGCGCCGGTCTGCCCGCGTACTTCTCCATGCCCACCATGTCGCGAAGCGGCGGTCCGAACTTCCTCGGCGCGAAGTTCGCGCCGTTCGTCGTGGGCGAAGACCCCAACGGCACCAACTTCAAGGTACGCGACGTGGCCCTCCCACAAGGGCTGACCGGCGAGCGGTTCGACGACCGCACCGGCACGCGGGCCGAGGTGGACACCCTCAAGCGGTTTATGGACAAGCAGGCCGGCGACCCGGCGCTGGCCCTCGACGACCACTACAAGCAGGCCTACGACCTGATGAACTCGAAGGAGGCGCAGGCTGCGTTCGACATCGGCCGTGAGCCGGTACGGGTGCGCGAGAACTACGTCCGCAACGGGTTCGGTCAGCGCTGCCTACTGGCACGCCGGCTGGTCGAAGCCGGCGTGCCGTTCGTGACCGTCTACGACGGCGGTTGGGACAACCACGCCGACATCTTCGGCGGGCTCCGCAAACGGCTGCCCGGCTGGGACCAGTCCGTCGCGGCGCTCATCGACGACCTCGACGCGCGTGGAATGCTCGCCAGTACATTGGTGATCGCGCTCGGCGAGTTCGGCCGCACGCCCAAGATTTCGACGCTGTCCGGCCAGAACAAGGCGGGCCGCGACCACTGGGCGAACGCCATGAGCGTACTGTTCGCGGGCGGCGGCACGCCGGGCGGCACCGTCGTCGGCGCGACCGACGGCAAGGGCTTCGCCGCGGTCGAGCGCGTACTGGCCCCGGAGAACTTCGTCTCGACCGTGTACGCGAAACTCGGCATCGACCCCGGCAAGATTCTGTACATGCCCAACGGTCGCCCGGCCCACCTCGTCAGCGACCCGACCCCGATAAAAGAACTGATGTAAGCCGTGTTCACCCCGGAGACCGCGGGGGGACGTAGAGAGGAAGACATGAGAGTTCCAAGCCCGCGGCCGGTTACACTCTCACTGCTTTCTCTCTGCCTACTCTGCGGTCTCCGCGGTGAATCCCTCGCCGCCCCGCCGACGCTCACTTCGCTCCACCCCGCGGGCGCGCAGCGCGCCACCACGGTTGATGTCACGCCAACGGGCGCGCTCGACGCCAACACGAAGGTGTGGGCCGGCGGCACCGGGGTCACGGTCGATGTCGTCAACGGCAAGCTCAAAGTCGCGGTGGCGAAGGACGCGGTGCCGGGCACGTACTGGGTGCGCGCGCACAACGCCGAGGGCGCGAGTGCCGCGCGGCCCTTCATCGTAGGCACGCTGCCGGACCTCGCGGAAGTGGAACCGAACGACGACTACAAGAAGGCCCAGTTCGTCGAGCGTGCGTGCGTCGTCAACGGGAAACTTGAAAAGGCCGGCGACGTCGATTGCTTCGCGGTCGCGCTGAAAGCGGGGCAAACCTTAGTCGCATCGGTCGAAGCGCACCACACGTTGCGTTCGCCGATGGACGCCATGTTGCAGATCGTTTCGGCCGACGGGTTCGTGTTAGACGAGAACCACGACTGGTGCGGTCTCGACCCGCAGATCGCGTTCACGGCGAAAAAAGACGGAACGTACATCGCCCGCGTGTTCGCCCTACCGGCGCAGCCCGACAGCAGCGTCCGTCACTTCGGCTCGGACCTCTGCACCTACCGACTGACGCTTACGACGGGCGCGTTCGCCGACTTCGCGCTGCCGCCGCTCGTGAGCACCGACAAGCCCGTGACCGAACTGCGCGGGTGGAACCTGACGCCGGCTGTTCAGAAGGCGCTTGCGTTCGCCCGCGTCGAAGGCGAGGACCTGATGACCGTTCACGCCGAGGACATCGCGAACGTCGTGCGCGTCCGCACCGACCCGCGGTTCTGCACCTTCGGCACCATCGAGAAGCCCCGCGGCGAAGCGCGGCTCGCCCTGACCACGACGAAGGGCCGTCCGGTTACGCTCGTCGCGGAGAGCCGCACGCACGGCCTCGCCGCCAACCCGGTCGTCCGCGTCCTCGACGCCGACAAGAAGGAACTCGCCCGCGCGGTGCCGGGCAAGCTGAACGGCGACACCACGCTGACATTCACCCCGCCCGCCGACGGGCCGTATCGGGCCGTCGTGACCGACCTGTACGGCGGCGGCGGTCCGCGCCACGTCTTCCTGCTGCGCACACTCTGGGAGCCGGATTACGAACTGACCGTGACCGCGGACCGCTTCACCGTCGCGCCGGGCAAGCCCGCGCAGATCGTGGTGAAGGTTCTGCGCCTGCGCGGGTTAAACAAACCGGTGGAGTTGGTCGCGGAGGGCTTGCCCGCGGGCGTGAAAGCCGAAGTCGTGCAACTGGCAAAGCCCGATCCCAACGCGGTCACGCTGTCGCTGACCGCCGACAGGCCCGCGAGCGGCGCGTTCCGGCTCGTGGGCAAGGTCAAGGACGACCCCAAGCTAACGCGCACGGCGCGGTACTTGATGGCGGACTTCGAGGCAACGACCCCGGACCTGTGGGTGACATCACACGGCAAGTGACTGTCACTCGCGAAGCCGCGAGCGTCGTTAACGCAGCAACTCCTTAATCACCTTCTGCTCCTCAACCCCGGTAAGGCGCTGGTCGAGGCCTTGGAACTTGTACGTGAACTTGGTGTGGTCGATGCCCATGAGGTGCAACACGGTCGCGTTGATGTCGTTGACGTGCGCCGGGTTCTCGGTCACGTTGTAGCTGTAGTCGTCGGTCTCACCGTACACCTGCCCGCCCTTGATACCGCCGCCGGCGAGCCACATGCAGAAGTTGCGCGGGTGGTGGTCGCGCCCGTAGTTGGTCTTCGTCAGCGTGCCCTGACTGTACACCGTGCGGCCGAACTCGCCGCCCCACACTACGAGCGTGCTGTCGAGCAACCCCTTCTGCTTCAGGTCCGCGAGCAGTGCTCCCGTGGGTTGATCGGTGTCCTTACACTGCGACCGAATGTCGGCCGGTAGGTTGCCGTGCTGGTCCCAGCCGCGGTGGAGAATCTGGACCGCGCGCACGCCGCGCTCGATCATGCGCCGCGCCAGCAGCGTGCTGGCCGCGAAACTGCCGGGCTTCTTCACATCGGGACCGTACATCTCCAACGTTTTCGCCGGCTCTTTGCTCAAGTCGGTGAGGTCCGGCACGCTCGACTGCATCCGAAACGCCATCTCGTACTGCGCGATGCGCGTCAGCGTTTCCGGGTCGTCGTACTTGTCGTGCGTCTTCTTATTCAGTTCGCCCAGCGTGTCGAGCATCGCGCGCCGGTTCGCCTCGGCCACGCCATCGGGGTTCTTGACGTACAGCACCGGGTCGCCGACACTGCGCAGCGCCACCCCGCTGTACTTGCTCGGCAGGAACCCGCTGGCCCACATGCGCGAGAACAGCGCCTGCGCCGCGGTGCCGGAACTCCAGAACGGCGTCAGCACCACGAACGCCGGCAGGTCGTTGCTGACGCTACCGAGGCCGTAGGAGAGCCACGAGCCGATGCTCGGCTTGCCGGGCGTTTCGCTCCCCGTCATTACGAACGTACAGGCCGGGTCGTGGTTGATCGCGTTCGTGTGAACGGTCTTCACGAGCGCGATGTCGTCGGCGAACTGCGCCGTGTGCGGCAGCAGTTCGCTGATCCACGTCCCGCACTTGCCGTGCTGCTTGAACTTGAACATCGACGGTGCGACCGGGAACCGCGTCTGCCCGCTGGTCATGGTGGTGATGCGCTGGCCGTTACGCACACTGTCCGGCAGTTCTTCGTTGAACCTGTCGACGAGCTTCGGCTTGTAGTCGAAGGTGTCGAGTTGGCTGGGGCCGCCGTTGGTGTGGAGGTAGATGACGGCCTTCGCCTTCGGCGCGTGGTGCGGGAACCCCGGCAGTGCGGGGTGTACCGCCGCTTGTGGCTTAGCGAGCGCGGGGCGCGCCAGCAGCGCGAGCGCGGCCCCGCCGAGGCTCAGGCCGCTAGTGCCGAAGAACTGCCGGCGGGAGAGTGAGTTCATGGTGTCCTCTCGAAGGACAGGCTTCCAGCCTGTCCCGACCTCTGACGGGCTGGAAGCCTGTCCTACATAGGTTCAGTTCCGCGTTACCGCTTCGTCCAAGTTCAGCACAAGGTTGGCGATCATCGTCCACGCGGCGACCTCGGCATCCGGGGCGACGCCCTTCGTTTTCGCCTCGCCCGCGCGGGCGACCTTCTTCGCGCCTTCGGGGTCGGCCACGAACAGCTTCTGTTGCTTCGCCAGCGCCGCGGCCACGATGCGCAGCTCGTCGGCGTCCGGCTTGCGGCCCAACGCCGTGCGGTACAGGAACGTGATGCGGTCGTCGGTCGTCTTGCCACCGTCGGCCAGCACGCGCTCCGCGAGTACGCGGGCGGCCTCGAAGTACTGCACGTCGTTCATCAGTTGCAGCGCTTGCAGCGGCGTGTTGGTACGCTCGCGTACGGCGCACAGTTGCTCGCGGTTGGGGCCGTCGAAGTTGGTGAGGAACGGGGCCGGGGCCGTGCGCTTGATGAACACGTACAGGCTGCGCCGGTACAGCGCCTCGCCGTGGTCTTGCAGGTAGTAGCGAGTGTTGCTGTCACCGTAGCCGATGGGTTCCCAAATGTTCGGCGGCTGATAGACGTTCACCCCGCGCCCGCCCATGTGCGGGTTCAGCAGCCCGCTAACGGCGAGCGCGTTGTCGCGCAGTTGCTCGGCGTCGAGGCGGAACCGCGGGCCGCGCGACAGCAGGCGGTTGTCGAGGTCGCGGGCGCGGTCGGCCGGGGCTTGGCGCGCGTCACGCTTGAAGGCGTCGCTCGTCACGATGAGCCGCACGAGTTTCTTCGTGTCCCAGTTCGCGCGGTATTCGCTTGCGAGATAGTCGAGCAGTTCGGGGTGGCTAGGGAGCGCGCCTTGCGTGCCGAAGTCGTCGCTCGTCTTCACGAGGCCGGTGCCGAAGAACTGTTGCCACAGGCGATTGACCGCGACGCGCGCCGTCAGCGGGTTCTCGTCGGACACGATCCACTTCGCGAGGTCGAGGCGCGTCGGGCGCTTGCCGGGTTCGACCCGGAGCGGGGGCAGCACGGCCGGCACGCCGGGCATCACCTTCTCGCCCTTCTTGTCGTACTGCCCGCGGATCATCACGAACGAGTCGCGCGGCACGGCCAAATCCTTGAACACCATCGTGCCGGGAATAGAGTCGGCCGCAATCGCGTGTTCGGCGCGGGCCGTGTCCCAGCGCTCTCGTAACACCTTCAGCGGCTCGGTCGCGGGGCGCGCGTAATACGCAAGGTACTCGGTTTGGAGCTGTGCGGCGTCCGCGGCCGAATGAGGCGTCGCCGGCCCGCCCTCCGCGACGGCCACCAGCCCTGCGAACAATCCGACCGGGGCTTTGCCGTTCAGCCCCTTCCACCACACGCGGAACGACATCCGCGGGTCGGTCGCGGGGTTCGCCTCGCCGGTCAGCGCCGCCGCGTCCCAGTTCACAACGCCGCCGTACTCCTGCAGCGTTAGCGACGCGATCAACTGCCCTTCCTTCAGGCCGAGTTCGGCCATCGTCGCGGACAGCTTCGTCCACTCGCCGGGCTTGGGCAGCGCGCCGAGGCGCGTGCCGAGGTTGCCGCTGGCGTAGGGCGAGGTCGCGTCCGGCTCCGCGCCCCACCACACCCGCTTACCGTTGCCGAGTTGAACGGTGACCGCGCGCGGCGGCTGCTTCGGATCGGCATACGCCCAGACCTCGAACGCGCCCTTCGCGAGCGCGGCCGGCGGCGGCGCGGGGAAGCTGATCGTGTCCTGATGGAAGAACGTGTTCGCTTGGCGCAGTACGCGACGGCCGGACTTCGCGCCGAACGCCGGGTCCGTGACCCACTCGGCCGCGTTGCGGCTCGTGTTGCGGTCCGCCGCGCCCGGCGGGAACACGTCGTCGAACAGCACGTCGCGCACGGTGACAGGCTCGATGGGCTCGCGTGTGGTCGGGTCGGTGTAGTCGGTCACGATGGCGGCGTTGCGCAGCTTCGTCCGCGCGCCGAGTTCGGCTAGTGCGGCGCTGTCCAGTTTCGCCTTCTGCGCCGGCGTGGGCAGCTTCACGAACGGCCCGGTCGTGCTGATGTTCGCGTCCAGCGGCGGGTCGGCGCTGCTGTAGAAGAAACTGTAGAGCGAGTAGTATTCCCTCTGTGAAATCGGGTCGAACTTGTGGTCGTGGCACACGGCGCACCCGGCCGTAAGGCCGAGGAACGCTTGCGTCGCGGTGCTGGTGCGGTCCACCGCGTTGCGGTACAGCCACTCCAGTTCGAGCGAGCCACCCTCGCCGGTCGTCACGTTGCAGCGGTTGAACCCGGTCGCAGCGAGCTGGTCGTTCGTCGGCTCCGGGAGGAGGTCGCCAGCGAGCTGCCACGTCGCGAACTTATCGAAGGTCAGGTTGTCGTTGAACGCTTTCACGACCCAATCGCGGTACTTCCACATCAGCCGTTCGTTGTCGAGGTGCAGGCCGTGCGTGTCGGCATAGCGGGCCACGTCCAGCCAGTGCCGCGCCATTTCTTCGCCGAAGTGCTGGCTCGCGAGGTAGCGGTCGATCATCCGCTCGTAAGCGCCCGGTTCTTTGTCTTCGAGGTACTCGTCGAGCTGCTTGAGGGTCGGCGGCAGCCCTGTCAGCGCGAACGCCGCGCGGCGGATCAGCGTTTCGCGGTCGGCTTCCGCGCTCGGTTTCAGCTCTTCCTTTTGGAGTCGCGCAAGGACAAAGGCGTCGATGGGGTTAACGCGCGCCTTCGGAACTGCTGGCTTGCTGATGGCCTCGAACGACCAGTGCTGCTGGTACTTCGCGCCCTGTTCGATCCACAGGCGCAGCGTTTCTTTCTGCGCGACCGAAAGTTGGTGCCGGTGTTCGGGCGGGGGCATCACGCTGCCAGCGTCGCGCGCGGTGATCCGCGCCCACGCCTCGCTCTCTCCGGGCTTACCGGGCTTAATGGCGACGAGGTCTTTGCGGAGCGCGTACGCGCCTTCGGGCGTGTCGAGGCGCAGTTTCGCCTTGCGCGATTTGGGGTCCGGGCCGTGGCACGCGAAGCAGGCCTCCGAGAGGATCGGGCGCACGTCGCGGTTGAACTCGACGGCGCGCGCGCCCGGCTTCGGGGGCGGCGGCGCGTCGGGCGCGCCGGGCGCACCGGCGGACAGTAGGCATACGAGCAGACCGGTAAGAGGCAGCAATTTCATAGCGGACCCGGAGCGGGCGCGGGACATTGATCCGAGCAGTTTGTAGGCGCGGTGTCAACCGAGAAGACGATGAGAGTCCCCTGATGAAACACCGGGCGCGGCGCGCGGTTGCGAAGTTGCCGCGCGGGGCGGGGCGGGGTAGACTCGGGTATTCTACACGCACGGAGCGGACATGGAACACCACCAGTGGCGGGGACCGAACTTCGATCCGGTCGTGCCGCGCCGCGCGGTGCTGCGGGCCGGGGCGCTCAGCCTGTTCGGGCTGGGCCTGCCGCAACTTCTACAGGCGCGCGAGTCGAGCGCGCCGCCCAAGAAGCGCGCGAAGGCATGTATCGTGTTGTTCATGTGGGGCGGGCCGGCGCAGCAGGACACGCTCGACATGAAGCCGGACGCGCCGGACGTGTACCGCGGCGAGTTCAAGCCCATCGCCACTACCGTGCCCGGTCTGCGCGTGTGCGAACACCTGCCGCTGCTCGCACAGCGCGCACAAGACATGTGCCTGATCCGCTCGATGACGCACACCGACGTGAATCACATCACCGCGCCGCACCTGCTGCTAACGGGGAAGCCGGCCCCGGCCGGCCCGCTCGCGGACGACTGGCCCAACTACGGCGCAGTGCTGGCGAAGGCCGGGCGCGGGCGCGGGCCGCTGCCGCCATACGTCTCGATGATGCCCGTCAGCACGGACGGCGCGCCGCGCTTCGTCGAAGAGACGCGCGGCCAAGGCGCGGGCATCTACGGCCCGGTTCACAACCCCATGCGGATCGACGCCGACGCCTCCAAGCCCGGCTACCGTGTGGGCGAGTTCGAGCCGCGCGCCGACGTCACCGCGGCGCAACTGAACGACCGCGAGGGGCTGCTCCGCGCGTTCGACGCGCGGGCGCGAAAGTACGACCGTCAAGGCAGCCTTGAAGCGATGGGAACGCACTACGACCGCGCGTTCTCGCTGCTCAACGCGCCCGCCGCGGCGCGGGCCTTCGACCTGTCGCGCGAGCCGATGCGCCTGCGCGAGCGCTACGGCATGAACGCCCACGGCCAGAGCGTGCTACAGGCGCGCAGGCTGGTCGAAGCCGGCGTGCCCGTCGTCACGGTGTTCTGGCCGAACGACGGAATCACCAACGTGAGCGTCTATTGGGACACGCACAACCGCAACTTCATCGACCTGAAAACGCGCCTGTGCCCGGTCACGGACCGCGCGTTCTCCGCGCTGATTGACGACCTGAAGGCGCGCGGGATGTTTGACGAAACGCTCGTGGTGTGGACCGGCGAAATGGGCCGCACGCCGAAGGTGGGCCAATCGGTGCCCGGCGGCGCGGGCGCGGGGCGCGACGGCCGCGACCACTGGGGCAAGGTGTTCACGTCGATCTTGGCCGGCGGTGGCGCGAAGGGCGGGACCGTGTACGGTTCCAGCGACCGCTTCGCCGCCGAACCCGCGACCAACCCCACCCCGCCCGCGGATCTCGCCGCAACGATCTACCGCTTGCTCGGGGTCGATCCGCGAACGGAGATTCACGACCGCCTCGGCCGCCCGCTTACGCTCTGCGAAGGTAAGGTCATCGACGGCGTCATCGCGTAACGCGCGGCGCGCCTACGCGATCATTAGACTCGTTGCGCAATAGCGATCGATGGCCTATTCATAGGGTTATGACGAATTACGAGAAATTGCGTCGGAAGCCGTTGTTGTTCCGCATGTTCACGGGGCTCTCGGCCGACGAGTTCGACAAGGT
>Ga0194132_10004022_pt1 | contig 25455 bp, 23 predicted proteins | sample TA2KigOf80mmetaG_FD_148612 | JGI IMG/M metagenome (GOLD analysis project Ga0194132, IMG submission 148612) | Freshwater microbial communities from Lake Tanganyika, Tanzania - TA2015054 Kigoma Offshore 80m | ecosystem: Environmental > Aquatic > Freshwater > Lake | place: Tanzania: Lake... | reverse complement strand
GCGTGCGATCTCGGCGTAATAGCGAAAAGCCGAGGCCGAGGCACCACCTTCCCAGTTGCTCTCGCGAAACGGCTTGCCCATCTCGCGGGTCAGAACTTCGCCGGTCGTCGCCGTCATCGACAACATCTGGTCGGCGACGCGGTGCAGGGCCGTGGCCCGATCGAGCGCGCTGATCGACCACCATTCGTGTTGCGCGCGGGCGGCAGATTGCGCCGCGTCGTCGATTTCCTCGGGCAAAGCGTGGGCGAACTCGCCACATTGTTGCGAAGTCGCGGGGTCGATGATCGGGGATCGCGAGCCCAGCCCGGCGATGTATTCATTGTTGATCCAATGATGCCCCGAAAGCTCGAGCATCAATTTCTGCACCTGCGTCTGCGAACTAGGCATACGAACACAGTAGACGCTTCAATTTTTGTGATGCAATGGAGCCCGAGGCGGGAATTGGACCCGCGACCTACGCATTACGAGTGCTATCGGACCGTTTCTCGGCGATGCTCAACGATGCTCGGCGTCAACAGATTCCGACCAAGTGGGGACTAGGTGGAACTCGGCGCTACTCAACGATTCTCAGCGGACGTGCGACACTTCGTGCGACAGCCGCAACCAAAAATGACCAAATTGAAGAGTCGATGTATACCATTTCCCACTAAACGGGACTACCGAGCCTTTTTCGCTATCGTTCAGGGTGTCCGCGCCCGGATATCGGTTTGATGTGGGAAAATTGCATTGCATGGACAACAACAGATATCCACAGTTCACTGTTCGACTTTCAGATAAATCTAACCAACAACTCCGAAAGCTGGCATTGATGCGCTCAAAGTCGCGCTCAGATATCATCCGCGAGGCAATTGCCCATTATTCGAAGCTTTATTCTGAGACAACTCTTGACAACAGACATCAAAAAATTGATTCGAACTTGCCTTAAAATTTGGGCTACACAACGTGTAACTGGTGCGTTTTTTAGCGGTTGAATTCAAGGGTGTCTTTTGGTGTTTCACCCCCAGGTTCCGGTTTACCCGACCTACCTTGCCCATCGGGTAACATAAAAACGCCATTCAGACGGGTCCTTTTGGCTTACTCGATAGAGCGAATCAAATTCCGCTCAGAAGGCGATATCCCCCGGCGTAGTTTGCAGCAGAAATTCAAACGCACTAATGGTCGTCTAGTTTCTAAACATTTAAAGGCCCTTGTGCTAGAGGGTTGGTTAAGTGAGCGAACTAAATCACGAGGTGTATACGCGACCCGCTATGCCCTTGGTAGACGCTTCAACCGGTCACGTAAGTTGCGCGAAGAATGGTTACAGCTATCCACACGCCTATTCGGGAACCCAGGTTTGCTTTCAGGTCTGTTTTCCCGTGATGCCTTCGGCCCCAACTTCCTTGGTCTAAACGGGTTACTTGTTGTTTCAACCCTTGACAACTCCAAAAGACCTTTATCGGTAAAAGAGTTACATCAATATCTTGGTTTTTTTATGAGTCGTCAAACAATAAGAAATGTTCTTCTCAAACTGGCTGAGCAATCACCCGCTCTGGCTATCAATGTCGACGGGTTTTGGGATTCCCCAAAAGACCTTTCTTTGGCTCTGGAAATATACGAGAAAACGAAAGGTGCACGTGCACGCAGCAAAAAGACCGACAGAATGATTTCGCGTGAGCGTGCCAAGCATCGCTTGAGAGTAAAAGGCAGCGTGTTGACTCCGGCGGAAGAGCGGAGATTAAAAACTAGTTGTATCAGAAACAAGACCCACAAAAAACCTTTCCAAATCGAACACTTCCCACCTAGGAAATTTCTTCGAAAATGGCAGCAAACAGACCACATTGACTTGTCCTGGGGTATCTGCACTAAATGCAACAATAAATACGGCCAGTGGGTCAAAAAGCACGCGGCGCCGAAGCTTGACAGGTCAACCCCGATTAGAATCACAATAAAAGCAGGTTTAGATGTACGAAGAGCAGTACTGGCCCATTTAGAAACAAGCCTGCGACAATTTTTTCAATCAGTTGACAAGGGTGATGACGTTAAGGCGCTGAGACTGATAGCTGACGCTTATCGGCTGTGGCTAGCAGTCACAAAAAATGAAATTCCCCTTCATGTCACACGGATACGCGCCGACGGCTCAGTCAGAACCAAGTTTGTAGACATCGGCAAATCTGTGAGAAAAGGAACTGGGGAAATAGGAAAACGAAAAGTTAGCTCAAACCTTACGCGTGACTGGCCAGACGGTCCAGCAAGACGCTTCCTAAACAAATGGAAAGTTTGAGTTTTAGCCTTTGGTCAAAACAAAACTGCAACCTAATTCCTAATTGATTGCAATTAACTCAAAACTCAAACGTTACCCAAATTTCATCAACAAGTTCTTACAAACTATTTTGTGGACTCGTGCTACTCATCAATGCATTTTAAGCCAAATCTATCATTGGATAGTTACAGACGTAATTGATACCGAATAATTTTAAGATTCAAAATCTTTTTGTCCACAAGTTTTGCGGGATTTTTTATTCTTTCGATTTTTGGCTTTTTTGAAAAAACATTTGTGACAAGATAAATGAAATACTTGTCATTTTCGATACATTTTCTTGCTTCTGTCCACTCTTTGATTGTGAGCTCAACATCATTTATTGTTTTGCCTTCAGACGCCTTGACTTCAATAAAGATTTTGTGACCGTTTAGGTCGTAGGAGGTGATGTCCCACCCAGGGGTTCTATTTGTCGCATCGTCTCGATGCCAATTGACTTTGGCCGCGAATTTAGGTTTACCAGTGTCAATCAGTTTTTGTTTTTCGTTTTCAAACACAATTTTCTCACCAAATTTGCCAACAATGTCAGATTTTTTTGAGTATCTCGGTGAAGTTGCTGACTTGCCTGGTTTGGATTTTGATTTTGGTTTTTTGGGTTGGCGAGGGACAAAGTCGCGAAGTATCACTTGTGTTTCCTTTTCCGAATAAGCTTTCACTAGCCCTTGACCTAATAGGTCTTGGAAAGAGAGCTCTCCTTTATTGCAAAGCAGTGAGTAAAGCTCTCTTGAAATTTCGGTCAGATACAGTTCTCTGCCTTTTCCGTCAACATTGAGTGGAGAGTGCTTCGATGGCAGTAGTTGTCTGATTTCATTCATGTGCTCTCGCGGCTCAAAAGGATTGTCGAAGCTTGTGAAATTGACGTCAACGAGCCAGCCTCTTTCAGACCATGTCTCTCGTGTTCGATAAAAAGGCTTTGGGGTAACTTTCGGAGGTTTTGCCACTATGCCAAACCCCTGAACTCTTTTGTCCCAGTAACTGATTACACAATCTCCTGGTTGAGTTTCGCTCATGAATTCGTAATAAGGATTTGAAGTTCCATCACGTTTGCTCAGAGGTGACCACATGTAGCCGTCGAAGAATTCTTCATGAGTTTTGTTTTGGTTAACCCACCAGTAACGATTACCAGTTTGGTCCTTGTCGCGTACGATGAAACCCAAGCGACGAAGTGGACGCGCAATGGTGTTTTCGTTGCCGTCATACGTAATACCGGTTAAGTCAGGAAATTTTCTTCTGAGAGCAAGGTCGACAACTGCTTTTGCATCAAATTTTTTTCCGTTCTCAACGATGACATATTTTTGCGCTTGATTCAGGCCGTGAATTCGCAAGAATGAGTCCTGTGGTTGATTGCCCCACTCATTTATCACGGCAAGGATGTCGTCATAAGTGAGTTCAGTTATTGACGAAACCGCATTCCTGAATATTCCACCGTTGCCTTCCAAGAACTCAACAAATCGGGCAGATTTTTCTGCATTGAGTATTCGAAAACCCATGTGGTTATTTTTTGGGTTGTCACCAACTGCACTATTGAAATCGGTGTAGGAAACATCTGTTTCACGTACGTCGCTGAGCGTGTACATGTATTCCCAGGTCTGACCTTTGGAGTCTTTACCCCATAGTTGCTTGGCAAGTTGTGCGTTTCGAAATTTTGAAACAACGATTCCCATAGCGAACATTTTTTTCTTGCCACTGAACACGACCATGTCTCCAGGGTTTATCGAATCCCAACGAGAGATGTTTATTCCGTTATCTCCTGGAACAAGACCCCACATTGCCGCTTGCCCGTCGCCAAAGTCAGAATTGAGGGATTTAAGTTCTGCAGAGGTGAGAACATTCAAATGTTCGGAAAATCGTACTTTTTTTCGAATCGAGGTTTCGTAGTGCTCTTTTGCTTCTGTCCCACCGGAAGGTTGAACCAATACAGCTGTCATAACTAATTCAACTTGTTGTATTTGAGGGCGTTACCACGAGACTTATCAATCGGATACTTTTCAGAATTCTCGCTCAATTTTTGGTCGATTGCCTTACTGAGGTCAATCCCCAACACATCGGACAAACGAATCAAATAGAGAGCGATATCAGCAATTTCATCGGCAAGCGCTTTTTCACCTAGTCGTTGACTCACTTCTTCTTCGGTAAGCCATTGAACCTCTCCCGCAAGCTCTCCCACCTCGCCCACCAAGGCCAAAATCAGATTTTTGGCAGTATGGAACTGATTCCAATCTCGGTCTTGGCTGAATCGGCGAAGCTGCTCAGCGACTTGTTCAAAAGATGACATCAAAAACAGAGTAGGTCGATTAACAACTAAACCATAAATTTGGCTGCTTCTTAGTTTGTTTGCCCGCTTGGATGTTGTTCGAAACTTTTCAGTTCGGCCTCTGCTTCACTCAATTCGGCTTTCAACAAGTTCATAAAATCCTCTTTCCTGCCTGTGGCTACCGCTACACCGAACGCGACTCGCTGTTGCACCTGCTCGATGGCAGCCAGGTCGGAAGCAACCCCTGATACTTTCTGACGATTCGACACAGGGAGGTAAAGAATCGCGTTTTTTCTCCCGAGCATTTGCATGTCATAGGAAAGCAGGTTGTTCCATTCGAATTCACGTGACTGTTTAGTGCCTACGAACATGGCGCGTTGGTCAGAGATAACAAATTTGCCTTGGTCAATAACAGTCGGGGTTTCTTCCCCGGGCACCGCTCTGCCACGTATCCCTGACTTGCGGACCGATATGCGTTTTGTCAACCTGAAAGATACACCCGTTGACCCGCCTTGAAACTCGGTTGGACCACGCCGACTTTCAATTAATCCAACTTCGGAAACAATCGCGATGACATGTTCGTCCTTTTTAGCTATTACGCCACCAGGTTGAGCCTCGTTGTATTGGTTTTCGTGGTTAGAAAAAAACTCGATTGTCTCTTTGAGTTCGTTGATTTCCTTCTTAAATTTTTCAACCGACGGTCTAGCCGCCGCGACAGCCGCTTTCTTCTTTTTTCGAAAGCGCAAAACCAGATAAATCGGGAAAGCTATTACCGGAATCCAAAGAAGGACTACAGGTGAAGTTGTCTGGGCATCTGGGGCAGGTTCTTGTTCAGGCAAAACACTGCCAATAGCTGATAGCAAAACGAGCACGAGGACTACCCATTGCCATTTCTTGAGCTTTGGCATTTTCACTCTCAACCCCGCAACCGACCCTGCATAGTAAGCAAACTAACACTCACTGTTACTTTGGCTTGAATGCAGGGAAAATCTAGATTTTTAAGCCGATGTACCATACGTTAGGTTGACACCCAAAACGAAAGCAGGTCATATGAAAATCAAAAACGCAAAACGCAAACTGGTTTTTATTGCGATTGCATTAACCCTCGTCCCTGCACCCATGATGGCCTCCGCACAGCCATCCCACTCGGGAGGCACAGACAAAAACGGATGCCATAGATGCCGAACTAATTGCGCGAAGTATGGAATGAAAACTGGCTTCTACCATCGCCACAACCCAGTGAGACCCTGCAAGTAGAAGTTATTTACAACCTGTTCTTTTTCCAAACAAACAAGCAATCTTGAGGGCAAGTTCTGTTGCTTCTTGGTTAGCCGCTCCCTGCGAAGGCCAAATTGTTCTGCTGTAAAAATAGTCTTGGTTTAACCCGGTCACCTTAAAATTCAACGTTGCTCGCGTATTCGAGATTGGTGTTCCCGTCCAGTCAATGAAGTAGTAAAAACTCTGTGTGGTTGGATAGTCACCAGTGCACGCTGAATCACTTGTCGTACCGTAGCTGTCGGCTCGCTTCACCCAAGTATTTAGGATGTTCACATAAAGCATCAAAATTGCGTTTGCACTCCCATTTGTGCATAGATATAGACGGTACGGATTGCCGTACATCAAAATATTGGAGGAATTAAAGTGTTGTCTTTCCCAGTAGTCACCACTCGGTGGCTTACGTAACGCCACAGTTGTCGATGTCGAAGTTGTGGTTGTCGAAGTCGTTGTTGTAGTCGAAGTTGTTGTTGTCGTCGAAGCCGTGGTTGTAGTTACAACACCCGCCATAGCGCAAGCAGGCCCCACCCATGCAGAATTGCCCGCCGCGTTCGAAGACATCACCCAGAAGCAATAGTTCAAACCAGATTTCATTCCGCTAGGAGTTATAGCTAATTCACCACGTTGGGTCTTCCCCCAAATAGCCGAGAGCGGTAAACCAGCCAACTTCAGGGGGTCTACCGCTGAAATGTAGAAGTAGTCTTCGTTATATGAGCTGCGCGTCCAACTGATAGTTCCAGTTCCGTCAAAAGGGGACGTGACGGTAAAAGTCAAGCCAGTCGGTGCTGCTGGCGCGATGAGAATTGTGTTTGTCGTGCTAGGACCGATTTGTCCCTGAAGACGCCAAACCTTATTTCTGCCTCGCTTAGAACAGATGTAGTAGAAAACTCCGTCATTGCCGATTCGATTCAATTCTCCACATTTTTGGCCATCACTAATTTGCGTCAGAGGTGTCGCTAATACGGCCGACGGCAAGTACGCGCAAGATAGTCCTGCCGTAACAAGCGCAATCAGCAGAACTTTTAGGCGCGATATGCTCGAAGCTTAACCCCAGCTTCTTTGGAACTCCTCTACCGCGAGCTCACCGGACAACGCTCAGGTGTATCGTGCCACCATTACCTTGCTCTAAACCTTGTAACACACATGCGGTATAATGAATCTTGTAATCATCTAGACGACTTGAGGGACCTAGCCCGTTGAAAGTCACCAACCGACGAAAGTTCGGTGGTAATGCTGGGAACGATGAGGAGAAATAATGAGTGAAAACAACCCAAATGAACGCATCTATTTGCGTCCACCTAAACCGCTTAGCGAAATGAGCAAAGAAGAGATACGGATGTTCGCCGAAGAAACCTACGAACAAATAATTCGTGCTCTCGACGAAAAGAAAAACACCGAAACAAATCAGACAAATAGCGACTGAAAACCTGTCGACAAAAAATTTTTTAGTACCTACGTAGTAGGTACTAACTCTGACCTGATGTTGCAAACCGTACAAGAGAGGTGCTTATAGTGCTGACCCCTATCAACCAACCACAAGGATTCACGATGCTTCACGGACCGATACCTAAACGCAACGACGTTTGGAAATGCCCACAATGCGACAACGAAATAATTTTGCATGTCCGAGTAAGCGAACCGCCAGTATGTCGAAACAAAAACGCCCACAGCAGCAAAAGCTATGCAATGGTCAAATTCAACCCCAAGAAAGGACCACGATGATAAAGAACTATCTAACTGTCGAAGAGATAACAGAAATTCTCGACGAATTAGAAGTCGAATACGAAGTCGAAATAGATGAGGACAACGACCCGTGCATCAACTGCACCATGTCGGAAGAACCGTTCTGCATCCGCCCACTCGGACAAGGGCCCTTTTACGAAGAATTCCTGCTACGAGCAGTGTTCTTCCCCGACCTGGACCCGGGCGAAATGTGCAACCAGTTCAACCGCACATACCACTACTGCAGCTCATACCCTGCGACGATTTACACGGAGTCAACCGACGAAGACGAAAGAACCATTGTCGCAGTCGAACGAGCTGTGATGCTTTGTGGTGGAGTTGCACGCGACCACATAGTCATAACAATCGAAATGTGGGAAGAAATCATGCTGCTTGCGGCGAGCTTCTTTAACGGAGAGAACAATTTGGGCGATGAAATGGAGTAAAGCTCGCTGAACCTAAGCTCGGATAGGGTCATTACATGGCTAATCTCGGGCGCCTAGAAAAAGTCGATTTAAGAAAAGTCTGGGAGCACGAGCAAAAAGACTTTAGCGACTGGTTAATTGATGACGGAAATCTTGAATTGCTCTCCGAGGAAATAGGAATCGAGATTGAAGCTGTAGGCGCTGAAGAAAGTTCCGGTCGATTCCGAGTAGATATTTTGGCAAAAGAAGCAAACTCAGGTGACTACGTAATAATCGAAAACCAACTCGAGGCAACAAACCACGACCACCTTGGCAAAGTAATCACCTATGCGGCAGGCTACGACGCAAAATACATCATTTGGATTGTTCGAGAAGTTCTCGACGAACATCAAAAAGCTATCGAATGGCTTAACGAGCATCTTGATGACAGCATCAGTTGCTTTCTTGTCAAAATCGAGGTCTGGCAAATTGGTGACTCCAAACCAGCGCCGCGATTCGAAGTTATTTCACTTAAAAATAGTTGGGCTGCAACACTCAAGCGCGCAATTAGCTCTGACGAACTCAGCCCGAACAAACTTAAACAACAAGAATTCTGGGGGGCACTTAGAGAGAACTTTAAGTCACGTGATACCAATATGCGGGTCCAATCACCACTACCTCAACATTGGCTCAATTTCAGCTTGGGTAGCTCGTTTTGCCATCCTTACTTGACAATCAACTCGAAAGAAAATTTTGTCAGTTGCGACCTATGGACCAACAACAAAGAATTCTTAGTATTTTTGCAAGAACGAGAGGAAAAAATACAAGAAGACCTTGGTGCCAGTTTTAACTGGTGGGAGGCGAACAAAACTGGTGGACTAAGAACAAAACTGAACGTTGAAGACGTTTATGACCAAACACAATTTTTAAAATCATTTGATTGGCTGTATTCAAGCGTCAAACTATTCCAAAGAGTCTTTAAGACCTATGTTGATGAGTTCAAGCAGCTATAGACTCAGGTGTTGTGAGCAAAAAGAGCATTTTTCCTAAATTAATCATTTCTTTGGGTGCGCTTGGTGCGCTTATCGGTGCGTGGTTTTGGCAGAAAGAAAACGCTTATGCTGCCGAAACAGGTGGTGAGCTCGCGTCGATACTCCAATGGGTTGGTGTCGGTTTGATTCTTGTTGGGGTGGCTGTTGTTTTGATTGGAGCCGAACTCAAAAAATAGTCAAGGCAATCAACTCACGTGCAAGATTGCAAAGCGGGCCACCTAAAATTTTTTGAATGCTTCTATCTGCGATGAAAAAATGTGGGATTTATCAAAACTCAGTTGTCGTCGAGCTCCTGCTGAATCGCCCTGATTACAGCGTCGTTTGATTTCTGCACAGGGTGCGCCGCCATGTCCTGGCTAGCAATTTCAGCCCAGTCCACTTGATTCGGGGTTGCGCTGGCAGGCGGAGAATCTGTATCTAAACCTTGTCCCTGAATTGCTGTTGGGCTGCTCGGCTGTCCGCCACTTGCCAGAGAGCCCCTCTTCGACTTTGACCATCGTCGATTGCCGCCGTCATCCAAGTAGCGGAAGAATCGAAAGCCCAAGATGTTGAAGTATCCCCACCAACGACCATTGGGGCTTTGACCGACTCGAAAGAGTCTGCTTCCCCAACTTACGCCCCATCTTGGCATCTATCCCCCTTTCTTGTTTCTTAGACCTGATGATAACTCAGCCAAAGAATAAGTCCCATAACCCTTGAAAAAATCCTTTTCGCTGTTTTTTCACATTCTGTGTTCGAAGCCCTGTCGGCGGAGAATAGCTTGGTGTAGGAACTAGTACCGCTTTTTTTGCCGCTGCCGCAATCTGACTGTTCTTGTTCATCACCGCACTTGGCGGACTTTGCACAAAATTCTTGTTTTTGGAAGCAGTGTTGTTGGAAGCCAAACGATATTTTGCTTCCTGTTCAGTTATTACTGAAATCATGTTTGCCTCCGCAACAGTGATGCCGGTTCGTTGCCAAGTCGGGTAGCTGAATGTTGCGTCGACGAAGCCAGTGACACTTACCCATTTCCCAACGAGAGTCGAATCGACACGAAATCCTGCGGCTGACAACTTTGCGAGTCCCTCTTTCCACACGGGGATATAAACAGCTTTGCCTTCTTTAGGGCCAAAAAGAATATGTACGAATGGCTTTCCGTATTTCGTTTTGCGCGGGTCTGCCGATAACACTTTTCCGATGATTTCAACATGCTGCCCAGCATTTTGGAGCACCAAAGAATAGTTATCCCCTGGCAAAACTTTCGAGGCGCGAGATTGGTAAGCCGTGGTGAAAACCTGGCTAATTGTTGGTTGTCGAACGAAGGATGAAATCGGCCTCAAATTAAGCGCTGACGGCCCTTTGCCAGCAAGGAATTCACCGAGTGTCGGGACGTCCTGATATTTGCCCTCACATATTGCGGCCAACCTTTTATATGTTGTGCCTACTTGTGGGTCTAATGCCAACGTATGGAACGCAACCGACGCATGTGGGGCGGCAAAGTCTGATGCTCTAACGAGCAAACATTGCGGGTCGGCTCCCACCTTTTCCCAAAGACTTGGATTTACTAGCAGCGTATGAAGAGCACTATCAATCACTAGAAATGAAAACCTGTCAAGCTTTTCGTCGTAAGGCCGAAGTTTTTCGCGTTCCGGATGTTGAAAACTTGGATACCCGACTTCAATAGCTCCCAGATTTTTTATCTCGGGAGCGTAAAAGGCGTCGTAGTCCACAAATTTCAATGACCCGCCGCTAGAAACCAAGAGATTATCTGTCTGTAGGTCCCCGTGCGCCAAACCTGCCCTGTTCATATCCGCCGACAGCTTTTGAATGCTCTGCCTTAACTTTTGAAGCATCTCTTTGTCGCGTCGGTTCTTTTCGATATATGTCCCGAGTACAACTCCCTCAGCCCATCCCATCTTGACGCAGGAATATGTCTGTGCTTGTATCGAAATGCCTGCTGGCAGGAAAGAAAATTCCACGAAGTAAGGAAGCGCCGAGTTTCGTATCGCGCGTGAGATTGCCCCGTACCGTTCACCTAGTTTGTCTCCGTCACGATTTTTCTGAAATAAACGCAATGCCCAAGACTTGTTTTGACCAATCAACTTAAATGTGACTGCGAAACCGCCAGTTCTCGCAAATGGCAGGCCCATTCCTGTTGTCTCAACTTTCGCCGCGGCAAGCTCCGGGTCCTTAAGCACCTTGCTCGGGAATTGAAGCGCGTCGACATATTGCTCGAAGGTAGGAAATGGCATCAGTCAAGCCCCAACAAAACAATTGTGCTGTCATCAATTTTCATAGCATTCGTCTTTCGTTCCTCGATTACCAGTTGACGAAATTCATTGGATGTCTTACAGCTGAGAAGCTGATGCAATCTTTGAAGATGAAGCAAAATGTCGTCGGACAGCAACCAACAAGAGACTGCATCGGTTGCGAGCAAGACCATGCGCCCCCCTTTTGCATCGACGAAGGGGCATTTGCGTCGACCTGAGTGAAGAGAATCTCTATTTTGCCGACCAAAGTCTTCTCGTGATGAAAGAGCGGTAGGCGCACTGGTGAATTGAGACTCAGACTGAAAAGGATAGGACGCCTTCAAACCCCACGAGTCAATGAAAAATATCGAGGAATCTCCGACGATGCACAAATCCAGTATCCTGTCTCGCACTTCGACTGATGCGATTGTTGAAAAACTTCCGCGTTCCATTGCGGCCTCTTGAGCCCAAGACAAATTGAGCCCACTTAGTTGCTCCTTGTAACGAAGTTGCGCGTTCTCAAGCCAAATTGGACTTACTTCGCTGCCACGACCCCATTCGTCGGCGAGGATTCGAGACCATTTTCGGGCCGCAAAGGACTCCGACGCTCCGTCAAACACTGCGGCTCGTTGGACGTCGCCGCGAAGTCTAAGTACTACAGAATCTTCATTCGAGCCCTCTATCGAAGGGTCTTTAGAAATGGTCGCCTTCAAAATCTTGGTGAGGCGCACCCCTTCTACCTCATTGCTGCAGGACGTGACCCAATGTCGAGGAATTTAACCAACTCTTCAGCCTCCGCATTGAAAACCATTCCGCGACTCTCCGCGACAAGAGTTATCCCATGGGCGTCAGCCGCGTATTTGCGCACATGCTCCGGAAAGAGGCTCGACATTCTAAAAAGCAACTTTGCGTGCTCGTTCGGAAGAGCAGAATCACTCACGGGATACCGAACTGGTTCGCCACCTGCACTGCTGACATGCAAGTTAAACAGCAGGACACCGCCATCATTGGTGGAAATCTGCTGCAGCATTGATGCGATGTTTTCTGGGTCACCATCGGTCGATTCACCATCGGTTATGTGAATGACCGTTGGAGGAAAGCTGTTTGGGTTAGTGTTACACCAATCGGCAAGCACCTCGGATGCCTTTGCGAGAGCGCCGCACATTGGTGTGCCACCATCCGCTACCGGGTCAAACCAAACTTGAAACTTGACAGCTTGCGGAGCCACTCCCCCCGCTCCGTCGTCAATCATTTTCTGACGCTCTTCAACGCGCAAAGTTCCTTTCTCCACCTGGCTGATTGGGTTAAGCCATTGATTTGACAGCGCACCTGTTAAGCCGTTCGTCGCGCCACCTTCCCCGCCGTAACCAATTACGCCAACATCGAAATAATCCCGAACACCCTCATCACGGGTACACCTAACTACAAGCTCCCACAAAGTTTTATTCAACACATCGGCAACATATTGGGCTTTAGACTTTTTCGAACCGGTCATCATGTCAGCCATGCTTCCCGATTGGTCAACCAAAAACAAATACACGGTTGGCTGTTTTCTTCTTATTTCTGCTGAATACACCTTGCCCCCAATCGCCTCGCAAAACTGTTTAGTTCACCTCAAGATACGACACTTTCTGAACGATTTGCAACTCTTTTTTGTGGCTCGTCAACTAGACGCCAAAACTCAAAAAGAGCTACTTGACCCATTCTGTAGATATTCGTATCAGCTGCGTCTAAGGCTCAGAACTGCAATAGCTACACCAACTAGAACCATCCCTAAACCTGCTAACCAACCTGGAAGAACGCCACTGGAATCTGCGAAACATTGCGCGATTACGACTCGACTCCCTTGCCCGTCAAAGGAAACTGTCTCACAATCCTCGGCTACAAGTAGCGCAAACCCATTGAACGCAGCAACACCACCAAGAATCAAACCAATTGGCTTTCTTATGGCGACACTGTAACCCATGCCAAGTTTGGTGCAAAATAGCACTTCGTCTTGTAAAAACTACCAAAGCCTCCTAATGTCCTCCGAAGGAGATGGGGACTTCACTTTTAACGGCTGAAAACTGTCCGCACTTAGTAATTGGCGCACCCTCAAACGTCAAGCCCGAGGACGCTGTCGCAGCATTTGCGCGCGCATCAAAACGCGTCAAATCTAACCCTGACGCACCTTTTCAAATCGAGGACCTTACGAGCGCACTCGCAACAGTTCAAGCGACCAGCAGGTCAGATGAATCCGGTTTGAAGTACTCGATACCCGCAAACCCTGATGCTCTGATAAAAAAAAGATTCTTCGAATTTGGCGGTTCAAAGTTCACGGCCGAAAGCGACCTTTCTCAGATTGATGTCTCAAAAATCGAAGCGCTCAGCAAAACACCAGCAGGGCAGGTTTTTCTTGGTGCATCAATACACAAAATTCTTCAGTGGGATTGGTCGAAGGCAGCCGAATACGCGCGAAATTGTCTGAGACTTTCAGAGATAGAAGAAGAACGCGACGAAGCTCTGAACGTTCTCGCCGCTGCTCTAGCTGCTCAAGGTGACGGCCAACGTGCACTTGACGCATTAAGAAAAGCGGTTGAGGGCAAGTGGAATCTAGCTTTGCAAGCAAACCTTGCACTGCTTGCGGTCGATATAAACCCATCGTTAGCTATCGAACACATGTCATTTCTCGTCGATGGAGCAAAAACCTTCAACGAAAAGGTCAGAGCTTTCAGTACAGCAATAGACGTCTGGAAAAGAAGCCAAAGTGAGGAAACAGGTTCAGAGAACCAAGACGATTTTGAACCACTACCACGAAATTTTCTAAATTCGATTCAATCAATTATTGCTAGCCCAGAAATATCGGAAGAGACTTTCTACTATTACGGCAAATTTCTTGCGCGTGTAGACCCAATCGAGTTTCGGAATTCTGACGTGTACAAAAATAATCAATACCGAAATTCATCTTCAATGCGACTAATAAAAGAAAGGTGCGCTGGTTATACCGAATGGCTTAATGAACTGGTCCCAGTTGCCGTTAGATGCGGCGATAAATGTCCATGGATTCAAGAAGACGTGGACAATTTTGTTTTAGTGCTGAACCGTCAGCTGATTAGTGACCAGACTGAAAATTGGGCGATAAATCTAGGGTTCTCGTTTCTCAATAAAGGGCTTGATTGTTCAAACCGTGACCGTGTATTGCTGCGAGGCTTTGTGATTATGAGTCTTTCCCAAATTCTTGAGGAGGATGCTCAGCCATCTGACAAGTTCATTCACTGGCTCGGAGAAGCTCAAAGACTTTGTCGGTGGAACCAGCTTTCTCTCGACGCAGAGGAACTGCAATTTGTTTTAGGCGTTCTCCATAGAGCTGGGAATATGCTTTGTGCTCTTTCAGTCAAACCGATAGAGACGACAATGAAATCTATGATACCGCACGCATTGCAAATCAAGCAATGTATGAGCACCTTCTTTGGTCGAATGAACGCACCGAAACAGGAGATATCTCAAATGTCAAGAGCAATTGTTCAGTTTTGTACAGAATCCATTACCACTATCACAAACACGAGACTGTTGGCAGACGACGCAGAACTCATTGATTATGTCGGCAAACTCTCAAACGATTTAGCGTCAATGAAAAGAACTGTCATTAATTATCAGTAGGAGGAAAACCATGTCTAAACGCTCACAGCTCGCTCGAATCGAAAAATTGCTTGAACGCCTCGACGCAGCAGTGGTTGTGCGCGACCTAGGTTCTGCTCGTGCCGCCGAAATGTATGAGGGTTTAAGAAAACAGATTATTCAATCTGGAAAAAATCATCGCATGCACATATCACATCTCATTGCTCTGAAAGAGAGCATCGAGCGCGGAGCCGAAATTGAGTTAATTCGAGACAGAGTTAACGATTATCTAGCTGAGCTCGGTATCCAAAAAACTACAGACACTTCGCATATCGATTCGTTTGAAGTCGTCGAAGGAGAAGGCTCAAGCTTTGAATGTGTAGAGCCTGCAATCATCGAAGTATTAGAGGACGGGTCTATACGCACCTATCAACTGGGGAAAGCGCGTCGTGTGCCAGGACCAATCATCGAACCTTCCGAGCAAATCCAGACTGAACCATCAGCGAACCTTGGACCGGGAGAAAGGTCCTTCAACTTTCCTTCCATGTTTAGAAAGATTCTCCTATTACTAATTGTCCTACTTGGTGGCATCAAACTCGGAATGACTCTTTTTGATAAAAGCGACGCACCCGAGAACAAAGTAAGTACCACCACAACCACGACTCCAACCACAACAACAGGATAAGCACATGACTGCAATTGGAATTGACTTTGGCACAACAAACTCCGTTGTCGCCGCACAAACACCATCCGGAGTGGAAGTTGTCCCAGTCGACACTGCCCCAACCAATTGGCAGCCTTATGGTTTCGACAACGTCCTGCCATCAGTAATGGCACGAGATGAAAATTCTCGGCTGTGTTTCGGTTGGGAGGCAAAGCTAAGCTCCACTGGGCGATTCGCTGCTGTAAAACGAATGTTTGCAACCCAACTGGACTTTGCTATCGATGATGCCGGTGATGCGCTCGCAGTCGAAGAGGTCGCAACAATGCTTTTCGCCGAACTTCGACGCAGAACAATTCTTGCTGGCTTACCCGCCGAGCAAGCTGTCATCACTGTACCCGCGAACTCCAAGGGGCGAGCCAGACATCGCACAAAACTTTGCGCGGGAATGGCCGGGCTCGAAGTACTGGCTCTCATAAATGAACCAACAGCAGCGGCAATGTCGTTTGCGCAACGCCACCCCGAAAGTAGACAAATGCTTGTCTTCGATTGGGGCGGCGGAACCCTAGATGTAACCGTGCTGCAGTCTGTCGACGGAATTTTCATCGAACAGACTTCAAGTGGTCTACCCCACTCTGGCGGAATTGATTTTGACTCACGGCTCGAAAAAATAGTTAGAGATTCAATACCAGGCTTAGAAAACCTCGGCACTAAAGAGCGTCATGCGCTTCGAATCGAAGTTGAACTTGCCAAAGTTCGACTATCAACTGCCGATGCGACAAGTATTCAACTACCTGATGGTAAACCGTTCCGTGTTACCCGCAGTAGGTTCGAACAAGAAATCGAAGGACTTCTAAACGAATCCCGTATCCCGATTGAACGCTGCCTTGGCGAACTCCAAATCGGACCAGGCTCAATAGATGCTCTTGTACTGGTTGGCGGAACCTGTCGCGTCCCAGCTGTCAGAAAGTTTGTTCAGGAAATTCTTCGAACCGATGCTGACCCAGACATCAACCCGATGACTGCGATAGCAGAAGGTGCTGCAATTGCTGCAGGCATTCTCACAGGACAAAACACGTCAAGCGACTTCTTTGTATGTCTAGAGCATGCGCTTGGAACCTTCATTTTCGACGAGCAGACCGGTGGTCAAGACTTCTCTACTCTCATTCGCAAAGGCACAAAACTTCCAGCACGCTCTTCCGGCAACTACTTTCCAGTAGTGCCAACGACTGAGTCAGTAACGGTGACAGTGGTGGAAGGCGACCCAGATTCATCTATTCCCGACTACACCATCTTGAAATCGTGGGATGTTCCACTAAAAACCCCGTACACCGAAGGCTCAAGCCGAAGTTTCGACCTCGAATACCATTACGACGTTGATGGAATCATTCAGGTCACCGCCACCGACAACGACTCTGGTGAAGTAATCCTGCAAGACGATGTCTCATATGGAATTGCAACAAACAAACGCGAACTTAAACAGATGTCCGACCGTGCGAAAACAGCGGTCAATGATGGCATCGTTTCTAACGCTGCATCAGTAAAACTCGCAGACCCAGAAGCCACACAACTGATTGGGCAAGCCAAAGTAAAAGTCATACCATTCCTGGATGCAGGAGAAGCCGCAGCGATATCTGCGGCCGTAGACGCCCTTGAAAAATCTGACGGAAAAGACACGTCAGCACTGAAAGCTGAACTTAAACGTCTTTTGGCACCATATTCATATCTGTTCTAAACAGCTACCCCCAACGGGGTAAACGGGTTTTTAACTGTCGCGAAGACGCTTCTTGTGTTTCGCTCGGTTTATTGCGTTTGATGCAAGATAAAAAGGGTTCATCAAAGCCGAATGGGGACTTGTCCAACCTTGGATAGCAGTCTTCGACTGATACTCAGATGTGGCGGCAGCAGCACATACATCACAAAGAACTGCATCCGCTGTATAGATTCTCCGCGCTAAAACCAATCCAACCCCTCGCCGTAACTTGATTCGCGCCGCAGGGTAATTCCCACATACCTCGCACACTGCTGATGTATCCATATGACCCCTTTTGAAACTGGCAAATACCTCAACTAAAACGAAACAAAACCAAGCAATTTCGACTGCGATAGGATTTTCATGACGAAGAATCAATTCTTCTTAGTAAAAAACAGATTTTGTCGAAATCCTTCTTTTCTGGCCCTGCGTCTCTTTTCGTATTCGACCAAAACAAGAAAGATGGCGACAGGCCATGACAACACAATCAATAGCAAAATTATTATCCAAATCTCTGGACCATTGAACATTGCCAACTCCCTCTGTTTGGCTGAAAATTTTAGACTTTTTGACCCAGCTCACCTCTCTGAAAGAAACCCCCCAAGCGCAAACATCGCAAGACTCACCAAACTAATTATCCCTAATACTGGGCTTGCCACCCACGGAAGCACCAGCTCAGCTGGCGGAATAAGCAGCTGAATTAAACCAAGGCCAGTCTGACCAGTCGAAAAAAATAGCCAGCAGTCAGCAAGTAGTTGATACCTCCTAAAACAAAGCCAGCAGTCGATAACCCATTCACAAAGCCCCCTTAATGACTGAAGCGTCTGGCTCAAAGGTACCGACAGTCAGACAAACCCGTCAATAGCTAACCCCAGCTTCTCTGGAACTCCTCTACCGCCAGCTCACCGGACAATGCGCGGGTGTATCGGGCCACCATCGCACCGCTAGACCAACCGGCAGCGACCGTAGTAGTTGCCGAGGCGATTGCTAGTCGTCATCGCCTTCGTCATCATCGTCGTCGTAATCTAGCTCGGTGTCTGGAACGAAATTAGACCTTGCTTAATTTGAAGGTCACCTCGTAGCGAAAGAATTCGATATTCTGGGCAACCGATAAGGCTCGGCGAATTTTTACATCATCTTCCAATGCAATGATGATTCCTTTAACTTTCTGGTCGTCTTCAGCCAACATGTCCTTAACAAACCCCATATAGCGCTGTATTTGTCCAACAACATTGTCACTCGCTCTACCCTTTTTGAGTTCAATAACAAGCAGCTCCTTCTTATCTTTACTCACCGCCAATACATCGATAGGCCCAGTATCACTCTGGTACTGCTGACCAACTTTCTCACCTTCTTCCGTGAAGATGTCATGTGTTTTACCAAGCTCAGTTTGAGCCCAATTCGCTACCAAAAAATCCTCTAAATGCTTTTCCAACGCAAACGCCGTCGCGTCCTCAATCAACGGGTCATTAGATTGAATTGGACTCAAAATTGGTTGCTGTCCGAGAACTTGAAGTATTTCCTGCCCATAAGGGTCAAGAGAACAAACAGTTCCTGCATACCCAAGACCACCACGAAGCTCTTGAGACATGCCTTCTCGCTGGATTACCCCAGAGAACCACCGCACCCTACGGCGATGCGGCAACGGACCATCTTTCACATACTCATAATCACCTGACACTTCGCCAGCGATGAGCTCACCAGGTGTCGCTGTCGGACTCAAAACAATGTCACCCTGTTTAATACCTTTACTAACGACCCAAAGAGAACCAGCGGCCAAACCAGCCGAAATTTTCGACTTCTTAAACGGAAGTAGTCGACCAATCCACTTCTGATTGAACTCACGCCAATCATCTGGCAACTGACCAGTCAAATCCTCGTGCACATCAAAATCAGTACCAATAAATCCTTCCGCACGACATTTCTCGGCCAGGTCACTTTTCCGACCGAGCATCACTTTATAAAAACGCTTCGTCATTTAGGTTTCCTAACCTGAACAAAGTTCATTGGTTTATAGATACCTGAATGTTTAACACGTGTCAAACTTCGATTGTCAGTCAAAAGGAGCTGCAATTTTCTAGATGCATCTGCTTCTTTACGAATGAGCAAACTAAAACTCTTCCATTCAGTTGCACTCGCATTCATCGCCTTCCAGGAAATCATGAAATCGAATTGCTGCCCATGCCGAATCAAACGTGCCGGCAATGCATAGTCCGCTCGCCCGCCTGCAAGAAACCCGTAGCGAAGATACGGATGAACTGCACGGTGCGACGATGCTTTAGCGCTATAAGTCAAAGCATCATGCGTAGTTACGCCTTCTAGCTTGCATTCAACGATGACTCGCGGAACCCAACTTCCATCAGCATAAACATCAGAAATCAAAATATCTGTCTCATATTTATTAGTAGTAACCTCCGGTTTACCATCAGAGCCGTATTTCTGAATTTCACACGCATACGCAAGTTTTGTTCCGTCTGCAGCAGACATCACAAAACCCTTCTTAGTGGTCTTCTTTAATTCTTCATCAAGCTTTTTAATAAACCCATTTACCCATTGTGGTTCAGTCGTCATTTCATCCCCATTCATTTACCGAGTTTGTTACGGCACTTACTCATAAGTTTTCCAACCTACTAATAGCTCTTTGGCTTTCTTTGATACTGCCTTCACATCACCGTGCAGCGAGAACTGGAATAGCGCTATTCCGTGTTTTTCTCCCCATTCCTTAGCTGTCGCTGCGTATGAACGGGCAAAGAAAATTGGGATTTTGCGTTCAGCTGCTGCAACTCCATTCAGTTGCTGAAGCATCGGCCTCGACGCCCCAGTACCCATGTCTTTTACCTGGGCGATTGCTTTGCGTGAATCAATATCTTTGCCTTCGTCCGCTCCAGCTCCTGTGCGTTTGGCATCTGCAAAGCCGAGCCATTTCATATATTTCTCTGCGAACAGTTCGGCGTCACTCCAGTTTTCGATATCCATCCTCGGCAGGGCTCCTCTTTTGGTGCTGTTGAGAAGCTTTACTTCGATTTTTTCAAGCACACTTAAGTCTTCTTTTAAGTTGGTCAGGCGAGTAAGAGAACGCTTAACTTTTTTGATATCTTCTTCAATATTTGAGATGAGAGTTCTTTTCTCGTCAAGCAACTTTTTGTATTCAGCATGTTTTGCATCCATATTGGATAGCGGTAAGTAAACATGCAGACGATTTCCTCTCTTCAAGCGCAACAAAACTTGGTCGGGTGACAGTTGTCTAAATTCATGATGGAAATTCTGGTTTGAAGCTTTTTTATTCTTAATCCATCTAGTAATTGAGTCTTGCAATAAGTTGCACCTATTTTCTAACTTTTCTGAAGCAGTATTTGCGGCATGCAGTTTTTTTTCTAAATCAGACAAACTGTTTTCTGAAAGATATAGCGTCAGCTTTTCAATATTTTTTTCAATTTTTTCTATTTCCGATTGCTGAACTAATCGTTTTCTTTCCAGCTCTTGTTTCTGCTTGGCCACGAATTTAGCTACACGCGGGATTAAGAGAGACTCCTCTAGAGACTTTTCTTCCTTAAATTTCTCAGTCAAATCATCTAAAGCTTTGTTTTTAGCAGTTAAGGATTTCTCCTTGGCGCGAATTTTTGCTTCAAGTTCCTTAATGTGACTATTCCCCCATGCAATATATGAACGTAACCGAATTTTTTTTTCGAAATCAGTTTTTGTCTGCCGAAGAGCTTGATTTGAATTTGCTTGACTCAATTTTTGGGTGTCAATTTGCTCTTTTTTATTCCTCAAATCATTCAGCAATAACCTACAGTTTTCACGTTGCTGCTTTTTGAAAAGCTTGTTGCCAAGAGCCTCTAATTTAATCTCAACTTGCTTTATCTTGGTGACAACTTGTTTGTATTTGGTCTCTAACGACCGCAACTCAACATTAGATGTCGAAAGTGAACGCTCTACGTCGACGAGCTTTGCTTTTAGGGTTTTAAGGTTTAGAGCTTGATTATCCACTCGTTCAATCGCTTCAACCTCCGGTTGAATTTCCTGTTCAAACGTCGATTTCTCCTTTAGAAGCTTTCCAAGCTCAACTTGAAGAGCCTTGACCGTCTGTCTCAACTCTTTAATTTTTGACTCAAATTTGTGGTTTTGTGCCGCCACGTAAATGTCAATTTGCCTCCTTGAAGGCGCTTGTTTTTTCGTCTGTGAAAATGTTTTCACCACAAAAAGAGTTTATAAGTCACCGAATTTACCGAGGGTTCTGGAATAGCTAATTACCGTAAACACTATTTCTGATAATCGTGAGATATCCCATTACCTATATCCGCTGAATCCAAAAAACAAAGAAGGCTACATACTGCGGCGCGGCGGGAAGTCGGTAGTGTAACTTGGGGATTCGTTTAACTTGCGCTCTGGAATTTTCGGAGAACACAAAATACCTCTACCCTCAATATGCATGCCTCGAAGTTTGTGGTTTTAGGTTCGGCCGGCCCGGCGGGTGCCGATGGTTGGCAGCATGTCGCCCAACCTCTTGCCGCTTTCGCCTATCGTGCCGGGTTTTGGCTTCGGGAGTTGGGCGAGTTTCGGCACCCGAGGGCGTTGCGGTCTTTTCTTCATCGAAGAATTATCTCACACAGCCCACCGTTTCAGGTAGTAAATAGCGGGCTTACTTAATTTTATTTATCCAACTTTATTTACCAAACTTTTATTACCTAACCGCTTTGCAGAGGTGATATACACGCAAAGAAGCGACATGTTTACCGGGCATCTTCGCCGGCCAATTAGTCTCAACGACCATGGTCTGAGCAAGGGAAAGATATTTGGCGTTGTTGCTGTGCTGGTTACGCTCCTCGTTGCAGCAGTAACTCAGACGAATATGCAATTTGGAAAACTTGTCGAGTCCATCGAACTATCGGAGTCACAGATGTACGAGATGTTTGACGAATTGGAGCAGGCCACTGATGACCTGGTGGAGTTGGAAGGCATAAGTGACAGTCAGCGACTGGCGTACTTTCGAGAAGATGTCGCCAGAATCTCAGGAAAGTATGAGAGGAAGATTGCAACCACAGGAAAAGCAATACGGGGAATCTTACTTCTTCCGTGGAACTCTTCCCATCGAAACCTTAAGACTGCATACCTGAGGCACAACGATGCTTGGGTGGAACATCTTGCTGAAAGAAGCCAGAATCCCACTTTGCGGCAGTCAACACCGATTGAAACTTCATGGGAGCAATTCTGTTTTCAAGCCGCGAAATCTTCTCCAGTGCTTGCGTTCGGAAGATATGACACTCGCTTTACGCAGATTTGCACCAAAGGAAGCAATTAGGAATCGCTCAAACGATTCACGATTATCCAATTTGGAGTCGTGGTCAACGCCCTACACGCCACTATCGCAGCAAGCGTGGGGTGAGTGTCACCAATGCGCCCTTGCATTGCCTCGATAGTGCCAGCAACAGGCGGCGGCAATTGCGGAAACACAGGTTTGGACTTCTTGCGGGGCATCTTTCAATAGTCCCACGTAGCCAGGTGTTGTAGTGCAACTGCGCACAGCAACTTTGCTGCGCCTGTTTCGGAGAGATTTCTCTACGCCCTGCATCCGCGGAGCGCCGCAGTCACGGACGTGAACCTACCAGTATTTCATGAAAGTATTTTGGTTGGCGGGTTTACCAGAGTGGAACTACGTATCCACCATCATTATTTTTGCAACGCATGTCATCTCCTGGTGAGTACACACGTGTACTCCACGTTGAATGGCAGTTGCTGCAATACCAACCACGGTTTGGCAGCCTGGCCCCGTACGGTTTGTGCTTTAACTTCGGTCGTCCATCTTCGTCGAAATCATCTTCCATTTCCCCACTATATCAAATGCCCTCAACGCCGTTCCAGAAGGAAACCAGCGATGAGAAATCCACACGCTACTTCTTGTGGTAGTTGAGTATCGCCGTCACAGCGACCCAGCACACGGCGCCCAGACCTGTTATCGCAATGCCAAAGGGCGCACCACCTGGCAGCGAGAACAAACCCAACCCGATGACTGCCACCACTGCAAACAGAACCTGCCAAAGGCGGGCTTGTGCTTTAGCGCTTAGTGCCATTGCCCGAACTTGCCATCTTGATTCAGGCAAGAGAATGGAACAATTCAATGAGCCACGGTGAATAGCCCCCGAAAGGCACTGTGTCCGACGGGAATATGGGCTGCGTTTGAAACGCTAAATGGAATGATATGCTGGTAGTCTCATTCCAGAAAGAGCAAGCCATGACACTAAGCCGAAGCAAGAAGACCCCCAAACCCCGTTCATGGGACATCAACAAGACCGAGTTCGTTGACTCGAACGGCGACCGCTGGGTGCTGTCCGTGGAGTTCAAGACCGTCAAGGGGCGCGTCGCGCCAGCAGCGCTGCTCATCGAGCCGCTCGGTGGCGTCGTTGAACTCAAGACGGAGTTACTGCAGGAACTCTCAATTCAGAAGATTGTCAAGCCATGGATAGAGCAAGAACAAATGAGGCTGGCACGACACAACTTCAATAGGCAGGTAAAGGCGCACAGCGGCCGTCCGCACTCCGATGATGAGTTGCAGTCTGTCGCCAACGTCTATCGCATCGCCTACGCAAAGTCGCTTCCCGTACAACAGACCGTGGCGAAGACGCTCGGAATCCCATTGTCGACTGCGGCCAAGCGAATCATGGCTGCACGGCGACAGGGGCGAATCTCTCAGACGATGAACCGAAGGAGGTCTGCATGAACAACGACATCACGGCGCTGACGACAGTTAGTCCAGACGACCCGCTCCTTACCGTTGCCGAGGTGACCGACTACTTGCGCCTCGGCGAGACAGTGGTGAGAGAAATGATTGCCGACGGTGAACTTCCAGCCGTGAAGTACCACCGAAAGACACTGGTGCGACAAAGTGAGGTGGAGGACTACATCAATCGACACCCATTCCCAACAAACAACCAAGACAACCAAGGAGAAAAATGAGTATCAAGAAGAATCCACGCCGCCAGAAGAACCCATGGGAAGTTCGCTGGCGCGAACGAGGCCGCCAATACTCACGGTCATTCGCAACCAAGGCTGCAGCCGAGATGTTTGATGCCAAGCGGCGCGACGAACAACGAACGGGCCGATACATCGACCCCACTCGCGCAGCCGTGACGTTCGGAGAGATGGCGAAGCGTTGGCAAGCCTCGAAACGACACCGAAATTCCACCGCCGTTCGCAACCAGGGGATTCTCGACATTCACTTGATTCCCGCGTTCGGTCACCTACCTCTTTTGGACATCACGCGAAGCCTCATTTCCAAAGAAGTCAAGAAGTGGGAGGCAAATGGTTTGAAGCGTCGCACCGTTGACCGACACCTCGCCGTGCTCAGCGGCATCTTCAACATGGCGGTGGCAGACGACCTGCTCGTCAAGTCACCCGTCCGACAAATCGACCGAGCAAAGGCCGAACGTCCGCACCGACTTGCGTTGGAAGTGGAACAGCAGGCGGCCCTGTTGCAAGCAGCACGTGGCCACTATGAGCCGTTTTTCTATCTCGCTCTCTCCACTGGCTGCCGAATCTCGGAACTCTTTGACCTTTTAGTCGGCGACGTCAATTTCTCCGACCGAACTCTGCGGATTCGCAACTCCAAGACCGAGGCGGGAGTTCGAGTCCTGTCCCTCTCGTCAACTGATATCAAGAAGATTCAGCATCATTTGGCCACCACGGGTCGCCTCGGCGCCAACCCAAACACACCGCTATTCGTCACACCGAAGGGTAGGAAACTCAATTACAGTAACTTTCGCAACAGGGTGTTCTGCCCAATTCGAAAGGCCGCAGGGCTCGAAAACCTCCAGGTTCACGACCTGCGCCGCACCAGCGCCACGACCTTGATAAAGGAGGGTGTGGCACACAAGGATGTTCAGGCTCGTCTGGGCCACGAGGACATACGTACGACCCTGAACATGTATGCCGAGAGCACCAGGGAAGGTCGTCAGCACGTCGCCGCCGTGATGGAGGAAGCCCTGAGCAAAGCCACCAGGGCCAGTCGCCACCTAAACGCGGTGGTCTGAAATGGCGACGAGTGTGCGACGAATGTGCGACAGTTCGTCCGTGGACAGCACGAAACCCAGAGCCCGAGGCGGGAATTGGACCCGCGACCTACGCATTACGAGTGCGTTGCTCTACCACTGAGCTACCCGGGCGCGACGAACACTCTACTGACTTGAGAGTCGACCAATCAGACTGGTCAGCGGGTG
>Ga0194132_10004020_pt1 | contig 25466 bp, 26 predicted proteins | sample TA2KigOf80mmetaG_FD_148612 | JGI IMG/M metagenome (GOLD analysis project Ga0194132, IMG submission 148612) | Freshwater microbial communities from Lake Tanganyika, Tanzania - TA2015054 Kigoma Offshore 80m | ecosystem: Environmental > Aquatic > Freshwater > Lake | place: Tanzania: Lake... | reverse complement strand
ATTCCCAGCGACTGAACACTTCCTGGATGATCACCGCGAAAGCGAGCGTGGCGATCGTCAGGTAGATGCCGGTCATGCGCAGCGCCGGCAGGCCGACGACGATGCCGCTCGCCGTGCTGATCGCCACGGCGAGCGCCATGGCGACGACCCATGGCATGCCCTGCTGAAGGAAGTAGGCATGGGCGTAGGCGCCGATGCCGAGGAACGCGGCATGCCCGAGCGAGACCAGGCCGGTGTAGCCGACCAGCACCATCAGCGAGACGCCGCAGATGGCATAGATAAACACCCAGGTCGCTTCGCCGACATAGTAGTCGGACATCATCAGCGGCAGGATCAGCACGACCGCCGCGAGCAGGCCGTACCAGGTGGCGTCGACCTTGTCCTTGAACAGGCCGATGTCCTGCTCGTAGGACGTCTTGAACTGGAAACGCATCGGCTGCGCCTACACTTTCTTGCGCGCCATGGTGCCGAACAGGCCTTGCGGCCGCACCGCCAGCATGATCAGCAGCACGATGTAGGGAGCAGTGTCCTTGAAGCCCTCGGGCAGGGTCGCGCCGGCATAGAGTTCGATCAAGCCGATCACGATGCCGCCGACCAGCGCGCCCGGGATCGAGCCGAAGCCGCCCAGCACGGCGGCGGCGAATGCCTTCAGCGCCACCGCGAGGCCCATGTTGATGTCGATCAGTGTGACCGGTGCGAGCAGGATGCCGGCCGCCGCCGCCACGCCCGCCGAGATCGCCCAGATCAGCGAGAAGATCAGCTTGACCGGGATGCCCATGTAGTAGGCGGCGAGCTGGTTCTGCGACGTCGCCTGCATGGCGATGCCGATGCGCGTGTGGTTGAAGAAGGCGTAGAGCGCCCCGCACAAGATCAGTGTGCCGACCACGATCGAGATGTACTGGTGGCTGAGCGTGACGTCGCCAACCTTCCAGACGCCGCCGAACGGCGTCGGCAGGGTGTAAATCTCCGAACCCCAGGTCACCGAGGCGAAAGTGCGGAACATGGCGCCGAGACCGATGGTCAGCATGACGACGGCGAACTGCGGCTGGCCGATGACCTTGCGCAGCACCGTGGCGTCGAGCAGCGCGCCGAAGACGCCGACTGTCACCACCGAGATCAGGAAGGCGAGCCAATAGTCCAGCCCCCACCAGATCACCGCCATGAAGGCCACGAAGGCGCCCAGCATCAGCAAGTCGCCCTGGGCGAAGTTGACCAGCTCGGTCGCCTTGTAGATCAGCACGAACCCCAGAGCGACCAGGCCGTAGATGCATCCGACGGCAAGCCCGTTGAGGGTGAGCTGTAAGAAAATAACCAGTTTCCGACCCCTGCACGCACACGCGGTCTTTTGCCGCTCGCTGATGCCAATATGGCTGGCCGGTCTGCGCTGTCAACGCGCTATGCGACGATCGGCCAAAGTGCAACAACGGGACCGAGGAGAAGCCGATGGCCATCGCCGATTCGCGCCTGCCGCACGCGCCTACCGCCGCAGCACCCAGCCCGTTTTACACAGAGGAACATCAAGCCTTCCGGCAGACGGTCCGACGCTTTGTCGAACGCGAGATCATGCCCTACGTCGACCAGTGGGACGAGGCCGAGGAGTTCCCGCGTGAGCTGTACGCCAAGGCGTCGGCCGCCGGCTTGCTGCAGCTTGGCTTTCCGGAGGAGTACGGCGGCGTGCCGGTCGATTCCTTCTTCGGCATCATCAAAGCCGAGGAGATGGCGCGCCACGGCAGCGGCGGGCTGAACGCCAGCCTCAACAGCCACACTATCGGCTCGCCGCCGATCGCTGCGCTGGGCCCGGAATGGATGAAGCGCAAGGTGCTGCCCGAGGTTCTGGCCGGGGAGAAGATCAGCGCGCTTGCCATCACCGAACCGTCGGGCGGCTCGGATGTCGCCAACCTCAAGACCACGGCGCGGCGCGAGGGCGACCACTATGTCGTGAACGGCTCCAAGATGTTCATCACCTCGGGCATGCGCGCCGACTACTATACGGTGGCCGTGCGCACCGGCGGGCCGGGGGCCGGCGGTGTGTCGCTGCTGCTGATCGAGCGCGACCGCGAAGGCTTCGGCCGCACCAAGCTCAAGAAGATGGGCTGGTGGGCATCCGACACCGCCCAGCTCTTCTTCGACAATGTGCGCGTGCCGGTCGAAAACCTGATCGGTCAGGAGAACAAGGGCTTCATCGGCATCATGCTGAACTTCAACCAGGAGCGGCTCGGCATGTCGGCCGGCGCCTGCGGCTATGCCAAGGTCTGCCTCGACGAGGCGATCGCCTATGCCCGCGACCGCCACACTTTCGGCAAGCCCCTGATCGCCAACCAGGTGGTGCGCCATCGTCTGGTCGATATGGCCATGCGCATCAACGCCGTGAAGTCGACGCTCGAGCTCTTGGCCTGGCGTGTCGGGCAGGGCGAGAAGCCGGTGGCCGAGATCTGCATGCTGAAAAACTTGGCGACCTCGACCATGGAGTACTGTGCCAACGAGGCCATGCAGATCTTCGGCGGTGCGGGCTATCTGCGCGGCGCCAAGGTCGAGCGCATCTATCGCGAGACCAAGGTGATGTCGATCGGCGGCGGCTCGGTCGAGATCATGAAGGACCTCGCCGCCCGGCAGATGGGGCTGTAGAAGCAAGCCATGAGTTCCGGTCCCAACCTCGCCGATCGCGACCAGCGGTTGGCGGTCTTCCAGCAGTGGTTCTCCGATGCCATCCCGCACAACAAAGCGCTTGGATTGAAGGTCGTGGCGGTGCGCCGTGGCTTCGCCGCCATGCAGCTCGAGTGGCGCGAGGAACTGGTCGGCAATCCCGAGACAGGCGTGCTGGCGGGCGGGCCGCTCACCGCAATGCTCGACGGATGCTGTGGCATGGCGGTCGCCACCATGCTCAAGGAGGCGGCGCCCTTCGCCACGCTCGACCTGCGCATCGATTACGTGAAGCCCGCGACGCCCGGTCAGGCGGTGATCGCCGAGGCAGAGTGCTACCGCATCACCCGCTCGGTCGCTTTCACGCGCGCCTTCGCCCATCACGGCGACGCCAAGGACCCGATTGCCGCCGCCGCCGGCACCTTCATGCTCGGCACCAAAGGCCAAGCGACCCGGCCGCACATGGCCGGCGCGGTGGCCAAGCCATGAGCGGACTGCTCGAACGGCTGGCTGCGGCGCGCAAGGAAGGCGACGTGGCGAAGCTCGCCGACGCCATCCCCTATGCGCGGTGGATGCAGATCGCGCCGGAGAACAACACCGGCGAGTTGCTGACCCGCATGCGCTTTCACGACACCCTGGTCGGCAATACCTTCCTGCCGGCGATCCATGGCGGCACGCTCGGCGCCATGCTGGAGATGGCGGCGATCTTCCATCTTCTGTGGGAAACCGAGACCGAGACGGTACCCAAGATCGTCAACATCACCGTCGACTATCTGCGCTCGGCCGGACCGCGCGACGTCATTGCCGCGGCCAAGGTGACCAAGCAGGGCCGCCGTATGGTCAATGTCTTCGCCGAAGCCTGGCAGGACGACCGCGCCAAGCCGGTCGCGACGGCCAACGCGCATTTCCTCATCAAGGCCGACGATGCGCCGCCGTCACTTTGAGGCCACGGGCTCCACCAGCTCCTTCTCCAGAGACAGCCGACCATGAACTACGACTCTCTCAAGACCGAACGTGACGACATGGTGCGCGACGGCGCGGGCCAAGATGCCTACCGGCTCCCCGGTACGCTGATCGACTCCGACCATCCCGAGGTCGCGGCCCATGCGCGGCGTGTGGCGGGCAAGGGCGGCGAACGCGACCGCGCGTTGCACCTCTACTACGCGGTGCGCGACGGGTTGCGCTACGATCCCTACAACACGCCGATGAGCCGCGAGGCCTACCGCGCCAGCGCCACGCTGGCCGCCGGCCACGGCTACTGCATCAACAAGGCAGGCTTGATGGCTGCCCTCTGTCGTGCCGTCGGCATCGCCGCCCGCGTCGGCTACGCCGACGTCCGCAACCACATGACGACTGAGCGGCTGAGAGAGCTGATGGGCAGCGACGTCTTCTACTATCACGGCTATACCGAAGTCCTGCTGGATCGCCGCTGGATCAAGGCGACGCCGGCTTTCAACAGGGAACTGACCGAGCGCTTCGGCTTGAAGCCGCTCGAATGGGACGGCGTCAGCGATTCGATCTACCATCCATTCGACCTGAGCGGCCGACGCCACATGGAGTATCTCGCCTATCGCGGCGTCTTCGCCGACATCCCGTTCGACGAGATCCGCGACGCGTTCCGCCACTACTATCCGCGCATGACGCGTGCCCAGGAGGTGATGCAAGCGAGCGGCCTCGGCGGCGACTTCGGCGCGGAGGGGGCCGCAGAAGCCGCCCGCCAGTGACTCTCGTTCCGCGTTCGGCTGCCTACATCGCCCTGTTGGTGGCGCTGGGCAGCTTCGGTCCGTTGACCATGAGCATCTACACGCCGGTGATGCCGTCGGTTGCCGCCGACCTCGGAGCCAGCGCCGACAGCGTCAAGCTCACTCTCACGACTTACATGGTGGGCTTTGCCGCTGGTCAGCTCTTCTACGGCCCTTTGAGCGATCGCTGGGGCCGCCGACCAGTGCTGCTGGGCGGACTGATCTTCTTCACCACCGCGACCTTCGCCTGCTCCTTCGCGCCATCGATCGGCGGATTGACCGGCCTGCGTATCGTGCAGGGCTTGGGCGCGGCGTCCGGTTCGGTGATCGGCCGGGCGTTGACGCGTGACGCTTATACGTTCCAGGAAATGCCGCTGGTCATGAGCTGGATCTCGCTCGGCCAGAACATCGCGCCGTCGCTTGCCCCGACCTTGGGCGGATTCCTGGGCGAGGCGATCGGCTGGCGTGCCACCTTCTGGTTCGTCGGCGCCTTCGGCCTGCTGCTGCTCGTGGTGACGGCGATCGGGCTCGGCGAGACCAACAAGCATCGCGGGTCGCGCCTCGACTTTGCCGGTCTGCTCAAGGGATCGGGCGAGATGCTGCGCGAGCGGCAGTTCATCGGCAACGTCCTGACGCTCGGCTTCTCCTTCGCCATCAACTTCGGCATGTTGGTGACGGTACCCTTCGTCCTGCAGGACAGGCTCGGCTTCTCGCCGCAGCAGTTCGGCCTGATCGCGCTCCTGTCGGTCGGCGGCTTCACCGCCGGGACCTTCGTCAACAACCGGCTGGTCGGCCGTGTCTCGCCGATCGCCATGATGCGGGCGTCGGGTTGGTTTCACGTCACGGCGCTGATCATCATGGCGGCGCTGTCGCTCTGCGACATCCTGACCTGGTGGGCGATCGTCGGTCCGCACATGCTGCAGAGCTTTGGCACCGGCTTGATCGTGGCCAACGCTCAAGCCGGCGCCGTCGGTCTCTATCCGCGGCTGGCCGGCACGGCGTCCTCGCTGGTCGGGCTCACTCAGATGGGCATGGGCGCGCTCGGCACAGTGGCGGCGGCCGCGCTGACCTTGCCCGACAGCGGCCACGTCGTCCTGCCGCTGGCATTGGGCTTGATGCCCTTCGCGATTCTGGCCGTGCTGAGCGCGCGCCTGCTGCGTCCAGGGCGGCTGCCGCCGGTCACATAGCTCGAGCAATGATCTCCGTCGGTGCGAAGAGGCCGCGTTCCAGCATTCCGATCATGTTCGCCACTTTCTGCGGCGCCGTCGCGCCCATCACGATCTGCAAGCCGAGTGCCGGTGGGCCACTGGCCGCCATGCGCTGACGCATCCGGGTGAAGAATTCGAGCGCGAAGTCGCGCCGGCTGCGTTCCTTCTCGATGCCGAAGCCTGCTGCGCGCAGCTCCTGGCGATAGAGCTCCGCGGTGGCGATGAAGTTGGTTTCCGGTGCCGACGACCACGGCACCGGGTAGGCAAACGCACCGTCGCTTTCGCGCATGACGTCGTAGATGGCGAAGGTGCCACCGGGTTTCAGCACGCGATGCACCTCGGCGAAGGCCGTCTTCTTGTCGGCGATGTTCATGCCGACATGCAACATGTAGGCACCGTCGAACGTGCGGTTGGCAAACGGCAGTGCCAACGCGCTTGCCTGCCGGTAGGAGACCGCTTCACCCAGCCCGACGCGCCGCGACAGCCGTTCGGCGACCTCGACATATTCGGGCGTGAGGTCGATACCGTCGACCCGCCAGCCTCGATCCTGCGCGAAGTAGCGCGAGGGGCCGCCCAGCCCGCAGCCGACATCCAGCACGCGCGCGCCGCGCGGCAAGTCCAGCTGCGCGGCGAGGTCCATCGTCGCCTGCCGGCCGCCGATATGGAACTCGTCGACTGGTGCGAGGTCGGCGACGGTCAGCTTGTCGGGATCCTCGCCCGACGCTGCCAAAGCACCGAGGATCGCCGCCTCCAGCGTGCCATGCGCGTAGTGCTGCGCTATTTCCCGATCGCGGTCCATGGTCCCCTCCGGTTTCGCCGGGCAACCCTAGTACGATTCGGACCGAGGCGCAGACTTCATCGGACTTCCCGCGGTCGATCGACCTGCGCTACATGCTTGGGACCGAACGCAGGATCGAAAGGGGAGCGGACGATGGCCAATATGCTCAAGGACAAGGTTGTACTGGTGACGGGTGCCGGCGGCGGCATCGGCCGCGAGATGGCCTTGCTTGCGGCCCGCGAGGGCGCCGCTGTCGTGGTCAACGACCTGGGTGGCGCGGTCGACGGCGAGGGCTCGGGCAGCACGACGCCGGCGCAGAAAGTGGTCGACGAGATCAAGGCGGCCGGCGGCCGGGCAGTGCCCAACGGCGACAGCGTCTCCGATCCGGCAGGTGCCGAGCGCATGGTCAAGGCCGCGGTCGAGAATTTCGGCCGGATCGACGGCGTCATCAACAATGCCGGCATCCTGCGCGATCGCATCTTTCATCGCATGAGCCACGTCGACTGGAAGATGGTGATCGACGTTCATCTGAACGGCGCCTTCAACGTCAGTCGCGCCACCGCCAATTACTTCAAGGAGCAGAAGTCGGGCGCCTTCGTGCACTTCACCTCGACCTCGGGTCTGGTCGGCAATTTCGGCCAGGCCAACTACTCGGCGGCCAAGATGGGCATCATCGGCCTGTCACGCTCGATCGCCCTCGACATGGCGGCGTTCAACGTCCGCTCCAACTGCATCTCGCCCTTCGCCTGGACTCGCATGATCGGCACCATCCCGGCCGACACCGAGGCGCAGAAGGCAAGACTCGAGCGCTCCAAGAAGATGACGCCGGCCAAGATCGCACCCATGGCGGTGTTCCTGCTGAGCGACGCGGCCGACGGCATCAGCTCGCAGATTTTCGGTGTGCGCATGAACGAGATCATGCTGTTCAACGCCAACCGTCCTGTCCGTTCGGTGCACAACTCCGAAGGCTGGACGCTGGAAGCGATCGCCGAGCACGCCGTGCCGTCGATGAAGCCGTTCTTCACCGACCTCAAGCGCTCACCCGAATACTTCACCTGGGATCCGATTTGATGGCCGAAGTCCGCAAGAACGAGCCCAAGATCGATGCCGACGAGGTCCTCGCCGGCATCGTCGAATGGGTGTCGATCGAAAGCCCGAGCCACGATGCCAAGTCGGTCAACAAGGTGGTCGACCATGTCGAGGGCCAATTTCGCGACCTTGGGCTGACGCTCGAACGCATCCCCGGGCGCGACGGCTTCGGCGACATCCTGGAGTGCAGGACCACGCCGGAGATGAGCCGCGCCGACGTCAAGGGCATCCTGGTGCTGGCTCATCTCGATACCGTCCATCCCATCGGCATGATCGACAAAGACCTCAAGATCCGTCGCGAGGGCGACAGCATCTTCGGGCCCGGCATCTACGACATGAAGGCGGGCGGCTACATCGCCTACTACGCGCTGCGTCATCTCGTTCGGCAGGGCAAGAAGACCGGGCTGCCCGTGACCTTCCTGTTCATCCCCGAAGAGGAGGTCGGCAGCCCGACCTCGCGGGCGCGCATCGAAGAGGCGGCGCGCGGCCACAAGTACGCGCTGGTCATGGAACCCGGCCGCGACGGCGATCGCGTCGTGACGGCGCGCAAGGGCGTCGGACGTTTCACGATCACGGTCACGGGCCGCGCCTCGCACGCCGGCATGCGTCACGAGGACGGCCGTAGCGCAATTCTGGAGATGGCGCGCCAGATCCTGCGCATCGAAGGCCGTACCGACTATGCTCGCGGCGTCACGGTCAATGTCGGCCTGGTGCGGGGCGGCACCGGCGTCAATGTCGTGTCGGCCGAGTGCACGGCGGAAATCGATCTGCGCGTGCCGAGTCCCCAGCTTGCGGAGGAGATGGCCCACTGGTTCCTCAACCTCGAGCCGATCGGGCCCGATGTCGAGGTCCGTGTCGAAGGCGGCATGAACCGGCCACCCTACCAAAAGGACGCCGGGATCGCCGACCTGTTCGGCAAGGCGCAGGCGATCTACCGCGAGATCGGCAAGGAGCTGAAGGACGTGCCGCTGACCGGCGGCGGCAGTGACGGCAACTTCACCGCCGCGCTCGGCATCCCGACGCTCGACGGGCTCGGCGCCGACGGCAAGGGTGCACACGCCGCCTACGAGCAGATCTACTACTCGTCGCTTGTGCCCCGTACTTATCTGTGCACGCGTCTGTTGGAGACCTTGGACTAGGGGCAGCCATCGAAGATCGCCGTGCGGCAGGCGACCGCGTATTCCCCTGTACAAGAAGTGGCGACGGTCGGAACGTTGGCGTGATGAGCAGACTCACGGCCTACACGAGCTACGCCGACGCGCAGGCGCATTTCGCGCCGGCCAAGCTGTGGGAGCTGTTCGACGGCGACCGTGAGCGGCTGAACATCGCCCACGAATGCATCGACCGCCATGTCGCAGACGAGCGCACCGCCGTGATCGTTGTCCACGCCGACGGCACCGACGAGGTGCTGAGCTATCGCCGGATCGCCGAGGATTCCGCACGCTTCGCGCATTGGCTCGCCAGTCAGGGCGTGGCCCCGGGCGATCGCGTCGCCATCATGCTCGAGCCCTCGCGCGCCTTCTACATGGCGGTGTTCGGCGCCATGAAGATGGGCGCCATCGCTGTCCCGCTGTTCACCCTGTTCGGTCCCGATGGCGCAATGCTCCGCCTCGACGACTGCCAGCCGCGCCTGCTCGTCACCAATCCCGAGAAGGCGGCATTACTTGCCGCCAGTATGGCGGTGCCGACGATCGTGGCCAACGACGCCCTCATGGCCGAACTCACGACCTGTCCGGCGACGTTCGAGCCGCAGACTCGGGCCGACGATCTCGCGATCTTCCAGTATACCTCGGGTACGACCCGCGAGCTGCCGGAAGCAGTCAGGCATTCGCACCGTGCCGTGGTCACGGTGATGGTGGCGGCACTCTACGGCACCGGTCTGCGGCCGGGCGACCGCTTCTTCTGCCCATCGTCGCCGGCCTGGGGGCATGGCCTGTGGCACGGCACGTTGGCGCCGCTCGCCATGGGACTGACGATCGGCGCCTACGCCGGCAAGTTCGATCCACACCGGCTCGTGAAGGCGCTGGAGGACCATCGACTCACCAACCTGTCGGCGGCTGCTACGCACTACCGCATGATCCGCACGTCGGGCGCCGCGGCGGGCCATCGCTTCTTCCTGACCAAAGCCTCCTTCACCGGCGAGCCGATCGACAGCGAGACGGCGTCTTTCGCCGAAGCGGCGTTCGGCGTGCCGTTGTGCAGCATGTACGGCACGACCGAGATCGGCGTCATCCTGGTGAGCTATCCGGGCGCCGCCGACTTCGCGGTCAAACGCGGCTCGCTCGGCAAGCCGGTTCCGGGTGGCCGTGTCGAGGTGCACGACGCCGACGGCAAGCCATGTCCGGCGGGTGTAACCGGCGAGATGAAGGTGCGGCGGCGCGACCGCTGGATCGCTACCAAGGACCTCGGCCGAGTCGACGAGGACGGTTACTTCTTCCATGGCGGTCGGGCGGACGACGTCATCATATCGGCCGGTTGGACGATGAGCGCAGTCGAGATCGAGGATGCGATCCTCAAGCATCCCGACGTGCGCGAGGCCGGCGCCATCGGCGTGCCCGATGCGCTCCGTGGGCAGATCGTTAAGGCTTTTGTCGTCGCCGACCGGGCAGGCGACGAGGCGTTCGCGCGCGAGATCCAGGAGCTGGTGCGCAGCCGGCTGAGCCAGCACGAGTATCCACGCCAGATCGCGTTCGTCGCCGAGCTGCCCAAGACACCGGCCGGCAAGATCAATCGCAAAACGCTACGCACGAGGCAAACCACCCATGTCGGCTGACACCCTGGACCGCAGCTTTCCCAAGATCACCGAGAACGGCCTCGACGAGTTGCGCCGGCGCATTGGCGTCAGGATCGGCGTCACCGCCGAGCCGTGGTGCCACGAGGCGACGCGCGACAACATCCGCCACTATGCCCACGGCATCGGCGACGACAATCCGCTGTGGTGCGTCCCCGAGTATGCCCGCAAGACCAGGTTCGGTGACATCATCGCCTTGCCGAGCTTCCTGTTCGCGACCAGCCGCATCGTCTCGGGCTATGTCGGCGGCCTGCCGGGCATCCACGCCATGTGGTCGGGCTCGACCTGGAACTGGCACAAGACCGTGCATCGCAACGACGAGATCACGACCGAGTCGTGGCTGAAGGACCTGATCGTGCACGAGACGCGCTTCGCTGGTCGGGCCGTGCAACAGATCTACCATGTCGATTTCTTCAACCAGAAGGGCGAGCGGGTGGCCGATGCCGATTCCTGGTGCTTCCGCACCGAGCGCGACCACGCCCGCGAGAAGGGCACCAAGTACACCGAGCTCAAGGGCCGTCCGCCGCGTCGCTACTCGGAGCAGGAGCTGAAGAAAGCCTACCGGCTCTACGCAGAGGAAAAGATCAGGGGCGCCGAGCCGCGCTACTGGCAAGACGTGGCCGAAGGCGAGGCGCTGCCCACGATGCTCAAGGGGCCGATGACGGTGACAGGCTTCATTGCCTACGCTCAGGGCTGGGGCGGCCTCTACATCCGCGCCAACAAGCTCGCGTGGAAACTGGTCGACGCTCATCCCGGCCTCGGCATCGCCAACCGCTTCGGTATCCCCGACTGCCCCGAGCGCGTGCACTGGGAGGAGGAGTTCGCCCGCGAAGTCGGCGCGCCCGGCGCCTACGACTACGGCCCCGAGCGCGCCTCGTGGCTCACCCATCATCTCACCAATTGGATGGGCGACGACGGCTTCCTGCGCAACGCGACCTGCAAGATCCGCCGCCACAATCCGGCGGGCGACCTGCTGTTCATCAAGGCCAAGGTGAAGCGCAAGTACGTCGAGGACGGACGGCATCTCGTCGAAATCGAGCAGGAAGCCCGCAATCAAGACGACGAGCTGTCGATCCTGGGCACCGGCGTTGTCGAGCTGCCGAGTCGCTGAGCCACCGCCCACCACCTCGCCCTGACAAGGGCGCGTCTCGAGGGGCGAGGAGAAGAGGAGTGAAACGATGAAGTGGAGAGTGTTCGCCTATGCGCTTGTTGCCGGCTTGGCGTGTGCCTTGCCGTCAAACGCCCAATCCTGGCCCGCCAAGCCAATCAAGATCGTCGTGCCCTACCAGGCGGGCCAGGGCACCGATGTCGGCGCCCGCTACTTCGCCGAGCAGCTGACCAAGGTGCTCGGCCAGCAGGTCTATGTCGACAACAAGCCGGGTGCAGGCGGCAACATCGGCACGGCCGACGCCGCGCGTTCGCTCAACGACGGCTACACGCTCCTGATGGGCACGGTGGCGACCCAGACCATGAACGAGTTCCTCTACCCGTCGGTCGGCTACGACTCGCAGAAGGACTTCGAGCCGATCGCCCTCGTCGCCATGCTGCCCATGGTGATCTCGGCCAATCCGTCGTTCTCCGCCAACTCGGTCGCCGAGCTGGTCGCTGCGGCGAAAGCCCGGCCCGACAAGATCGACATTGCACTGCCCAGTACGACGGCGCGGCTGGTGTTCGAGTTGTTGAAGGAGAAAAGCGGCGCGCCGTTGTTCGGTGTTCCCTACAAGGGTTCGGCCACGGCGATGACCGAGGTGACTGGCGGTCAGGTGCCGGTAACCATCGACACCGTGACCGCCACGCGCGGCCAGGTCGCGGGCGGCAAGCTCAAGCCGCTCGGCATCACCACGCTGAAGCCCAGCGACCTGATGGCCGGGGTCAAGCCGGTCTCCGAGCAGGGATTTCCCGGCTTCGAGGTCACCGCCTGGAACGCGCTCTATGCGCCGCGCGGCACGCCCAAGGCGATCGTCGACCGGCTGAACGCCGAGGTCGCCAAGATCTTGGCGCAGCCCGAGGCGCGCCAGCGCCTGTTGCAGATCGGCTTCGAGCCGGCTGGCGGCTCGCCGGCCGACCTGGCCGCTTTCGAAAAGCGCGAGCGCGACAAATGGGGCCCGCTTATCAAGGCAGCGGGGTTGAAAGGCGACTGAAGCGAGATATTCAGCGCAGCAACGCCTGCACGCCGCTCCACAGCTCGCGCACCACGTCGCCCGCCGGCTGTGCCATCGCGAGGCGTGCCGACTGGCCGGCCCAGGCCTGCATGCGGTCGACGTCGTCGATCTTGGTCGCGGCATCGCGCATGGCTTGTGTGAGGCCGCGTTGCACCGGGTAGGGAGCGGGCGGCGGCGCGTCGGGCGCCGCCGCTGCCCGGGCGTAGCGCGTGGCGAGGCTACGGCCCGGCCGGCCGGAGAAGGCGCGGCTGACCATCGTGTCCTCGGGCTGCGCCCGGCCCAGCGCGTCGGCCCAGGCCGCCGACAGCTTCGCTTCAGGGCAGCGCAAGAAGCCGGTGCCGATCTGAACCGCCGAGGCGCCGAGCATCAGAGCGGCCGCGATGCCACGCGCATCGGCAATGCCGCCGGTCGCCACCACGGGCACCTTCACCGCGTCGACGATCGCCGGCAGCAGCGCGAACAGGCCGACCAGTTCGGCCTGCGCCTTTGCCGCATCGAAGGCGCCGCGATGGCCACCCGCCTCCATGCCCTGCGCCACGATCACGTCGGCGCCGGCCGCTTCGGCGGCGCGGGCCTCGGCGACTGTGGTCGCGGTCGCAAACCACTTGATCCCCTTGGCTTTCATGCGAGCGACGTAGTCGGCGGGGTAGAGGCCCATGATGGACGAGATGATCGCGGGACCGGCCTCGAGCATGGCTTCGCACTGCGCGGCGAAGTCGGGCGGCGTTACATTGCCGGCCTCGCGTGCCACTTCCGGCCCGAAGCTGCGCAGGAAAACGCGCACGGCATCCTCGACTACTGCATTGCGCTCGGGCGGCGGATCGGAAATCCAGAGATTGAGGGCGAAGCCGCCATTGCTGCCGGCGCGCATCTCGCTTGCCCAGGCTTTGATGGCGGCGGGCTGCATCAGAAGCGCGCCGCAGGCGCCGAGTCCACCGACATTGGCGACGGCGATCGACAGCGAGGCGGGGCAGGCGCCGGCCATCGGCGCGAGCAGGATGGGAACACGAATGCCGTAGGCGGCGCAGAACGCCTCGGCGCGGGCAATCAGCGGATTGGTGGGCATGGCGAGCACTATAGCGGACGGTCGCGTTGCAGGGCCTCGTCGAAGATGCAGCGGACGATGGCGCCAGCCAGGGCGATGCTCATCGCTTTGTTTCCCTCATCAGATCGCGCAGCGCCGTCACGGTGTCAGCCGGCGCCTCCTGCGGCACGTTGTGGCCGATACGCGGCAACAGACGCCGGGCGTAGGGGCCGGTGAAGTTCTTTGCTTGATTGTCCTGCTCCGGAGCAGGTCCGACCCCATCGTGGCCGCCATGCAAGTTGATGGTCGGCACGGAGATCTTGGGCTGCTTGGCAAGCGCGGCCTCGATGCCAGCCAACGCCGGGTCGCCGGCGGTGTAGCCGAAGCGATGCCTGTAGGACTGGATGACGACGTCGACGAAGTCGGGATTGTCGAAGGAGGGCGCGGTCTTGTCGAAGGTCGCCTCGTCGAAGCGCCACTCCGGCGACCATAGCTTCCACAGCAGATGGCAAATGTCGCGCCGATTCCTGGTCAGGCCGGCACGCCCCCGCTCGGTGTGGAAGTAGTATTGGTACCAGAACCGATGTTCCTGAGCGGCCGGCGCCGGATTTTGGAAAGCTGCGGTGTCGAAGATGTTGTAGCCGACGCAGCTCACCAGGCAGCGCACGCGCTCGGGCTTCAGAGCGGCAACGATGCAGGCAGCGCGGCCGCCCCAGTCGTAGCCCGCGAGCGCGGCGCGCTTGATGCCGAGCTTGTCCATGAACTGCGTGAGATCGTGACCCAAAGCCGCCTGCTCGCCCGAGCGCAAGGTCGAGGCTGTGAGAAAGCGCGTCGGACCATAGCCGCGCAAATAAGGCACCAGAACCCGGCAGCCATCCCGGGCGAGCGGCGGGGCGACTTCATCGTAGGCGCGCACGTCATAGGGAAAGCCATGCAGTAGGATCACCGGCGGGCCACCCACCGGGCCATGCTCCTCGAAGGTGATGTCCAGCACATCGGTGCGAACGCGATCCTGTTTCATCCTGCAACTCTAGCCGGCATCGTTGACAGAGTCGCGGGCCGCGCTCACGCTTCAGTTCAACGGAGGACGTATGGCTCGGTACGATCGCGTGATTCGCGGCGGCATGATCGTCGACGGCAGCCGTCTGCCGCGCTTTCGCGGCGACATCGGCATCAAGGACGGCCGGATCGCCGAGATCGGCCACATCGGCGCGGGCGAGGCCGACCAGACGATCGACGCCGGCGGGCTGATCGTGGCGCCGGGCTTCGTCGATTTGCATACCCACTACGATGCGCAGCTTTTTTGGGACCCCTACTGCTCACTGTCGAGCTGGCACGGCATCACCTCGGTGGTCATCGGCAATTGCGGCTTCGGCTTTGCGCCGGTGCGCCCGGCCGAGCGGGATCGCGCCATGCTGACCATGACCCGTGTCGAGGCGATTCCCATGGCCTCGATGAAGGCCGGCATGCCGTGGAATTGGACGACCTTCCCGGAATTCCTCGACAGCGTCGATGCTGCCCCCAAGGCGGTCAACATTCTGCCGTACATGCCGGTGTCACCGCTGTTGATCTGGGTGATGGGCTTCGAGGCGGCCAAGCAAGGAAAACTGCCGACCCCTGAGCAGCACGCCGAGCTGAGACGCTTGCTGCATGAGGCGATGGATGCCGGCGCCTGCGGCTGGTCGGCGCAGCGGATGCTGCCGACAGGACCGGCGGCGGTGCAGCGCGATCATGACGGCTCGCCCATGCCGACCGACATCATGCACGACGACACTTGCCGCGAGCTTGCCCGCGTGCTGGCCGAGCGCAACGACGGCTTCGTGCAGATGCTGCTGGTGTCGGGTGACAACGCACGCGACCGTGCCTTCTACGAGGAAGTGGCGACGATCAGCGGCCGGCCGGTCATCATGAACGTGGTGCAGGCGTTCGATCATCGACCCGAGATTCACCGCCGTACGCTGGCGTGGCTGAAAAGCTGTCGCGAGCGCGGCATCCGCGTTGTCGGCCAGGGCCTGACGACCGATGCCGGTTTCACCTTCACCTTCGAGGACTGGAACCTGTTCGACGACTCGCAGGCCTGGTGCGAGGCGACGACCGGCACGCGCGAGCAACGGCTGGCCAAGCTCGCCGACCCGGCGCGTCGGACGGCGTTGCGCGACAAGCTGCCGATCACGGCGACCGGGCCGCTGCCGCAGATCGCCATCGTCGGCCCCAAGCTCGAAAAGAACAAGAAATGGCTCGACTACACGCTGGCCCATGCCGGCGAGAAGATGGGCAAGCACCCGGTCGACGTCATGCTCGACATGGCGGTCGAGGAGGATCTCGAGACCGAGTTCTTCGCCGCGCCGCCCAACGGCAAGATCGAGCACCTCAAGGAACTGGTCGACGATCCGTACGTGCTGTTCGGCGTGTCGGATGGTGGCGCCCATACCAAGTTCCTGACGGCCGGCCGCTACCCGACCGAGACGCTGTGCAAGGTGGTGCGCGAGCACAAGATGCTGAGCCTGGAGGACGCACACTGGCGGCTGGCGGCGTTGCCGGCCGAAGTGGCGGGCTTTCGCGGCCGCGGCGTGCTGAAGAAAGGCGCGCCGGCCGACATCGTGATCTACGACTTCGACGGCTTGCGCGTGCTGCCCGACGAGATCTCGCACGACCTGCCGGGCGGCGAATGGCGGCGCATCCAGCGCGCCCAAGGTTACAAGTACGTGCTGGTGAACGGCGAGGTGACGATCCACGACGACCGACCGACCAACACCCATTCGGGACAGCTGCTGCGGCATGGCGGCGATGCCTAGTCCCACCGACTTCTTGAGCTCCGAGCAGCGACGAACGCTGGGCGCCAAGTCCAATCTCGCCGGTGTGCTGCTGGTGGCCCACGCCTGGGGACTCATCGCCGCCAGCATGGCGTTGTTCGCCTGGTGGCCGAACCCGTTCACCTTTCTCCTGGGCGTGATGGTGATCGGCGCCCGCCAGCTCGGGCTCGCCATCTTGATGCACGATGCTGCGCATGGGCTCTTGTTCGCCGACCGACGCCTGAACGACCGCATCGGCGCTTGGCTTTGCGCCTACCCGGTCTTCACCAGCCTCGCGCTCTACCGGCCGTATCACCTGCAGCATCATCGCCACACCCAGCAGCCCGAAGATCCCGACCTTGGCCTGTCGGCGCCGTTTCCGATCGGCCGCGCCAGCTTGCGGCGCAAGATCGTGCGCGATCTTACCGGACAGACGGCCTATCAGCGCCGCGGCGCGCAGTTGCGCCGTGCCTTGGGGCCGGCCGATCGTCCGATCGTCGTGCGGCTGGTGGCGCTGTGGCACAACGAGAAGGGTTCGCTGACGGCGAACTTGATCCTGCTGCTGGCTCTTACGATGGCGGGCTACTGGTGGCTTTATCCGGTAATGTAGCTGTTGCCGCTCGCGACCTGGTATCAACTCGTAAGCCGCATCCGCAACATCGCCGAACACGCGGTCGTGCCCGACAACGACGACCCGTTGCGCAACACGCGCACGACGCTCGCCAACCCGATCGAGCGGCTGCTGCTGGCACCCTATTGGGTCAACTACCACCTCGAGCATCATCTCTTCATGTTCGTGCCGTGCTGGCAGCTGCCGGCAGCGCACAAGGCGATGGTCGACGTGGGGCGGGCGACGGAAATGGAGATCCGGTCGGGCTATCTTGCCGTGCTGCGGTTGGCGACTTCGCGCCGTGATGACCGGAAAGGCGGCAGCGCGGGCTCGGGCGCGCTCCAGCACATCTGACGGTCGCGCCAACCGGCACGTCCGAAAGCAAAAAAAGGGCGGCCCGAGGGGCCGCCTTTGATATCTGGCTGTCTTGCCGGCCTATGGGCTGGGGCAAGGGAAGACGTTCATCTCGGGGCCGAGGTCGTATGGCGGCGGCACCTGGGCCAGCGACGTCACTTGCGGCGACAGCGCCCAATCGAAGGCGCGCTTGGAGCGAGCGCAGAATTCGCGGTCGACGGGGGGCCGCTGCGCCGTGCGGTTGGCGAACTCGGTCACCACGGCGTCGACGTTGAAGCGCTTGCGTCCCCCGAGCTGCTGCAGGTTCCGGAGGTTGGTCGCGAGCTCGCCCGAGAATTTCTGCAGGACAGCAGCGTACTGGCTCTCGTAGGCGCGGCTGCCGCCCGGACCCTGGCACTGCAGGTAGGCGACGTTCAGCTCAATCTGCACCATACGCGCGCGGAAGACTGCCAAGTCGGCCGCATTGTAGCAGATGGCGCGGATCTGGGCGGCGGCGGGCGCCGGGCCGACGGGCGCCTGATAGTCCGCCGCCGGTGGCTTGCTGGCCGGGGCGGCTGTGCTGGCCTGCTGCTGCATGGGGCAGCCGCCCAAGGCGAGACCGCCGGCGATCAGGATTGCCGCCTGCAAGAGCTTCTTGATCATCCACACACTCCCAACGCGTTGGCCGGAAACCGCAAGCCGGTACAACAGATGCCGGCCGCTTTGAAATCGAAATACCGCGAAATCCCCGGCGAGGCCAGCTTGCCGCGGCTGATCCCGGGCCATCAGCGGATGGCACGGCCCAACGCGCGGTCGAAGATTTCGAGCCCAAGGTCGATCTCGCCGGCCTCGATCGTGAGAGGCGGCGCGATGCGAAATATGCCGAAGCCGCCGCGCACGACGCTGGTCATCATGCCGAGCACCAGGCATTCGCGCGCGACGCGCTGGGCAAGCTCGGGGTCGGGCGTCTTGGTCCGGCGATCCTTCACCAAATCGAGGCCGAGGAGCAGGCCGCGGCCGCGGATGTCGCCGATGCAATCGTAGCGTTGTTGCAGCGTCTGCAGGCCCGCTTTCAGGCGCTGACCGAGCTCGGCGGCGCGCTCGGTCAATCGGTCGCGCAGGATGACCTCGATCACTTTCAGCCCGACGGCCGCCGGCAGCGGGTCCGACGCGTGCGTGGTGTAGAACAAGTAGCCGCGCGCGGCCGCTTCGTCCTCGATCTCCGGCGTGGTCAGCATGGCGGCCAGCGGCAGGCCGGCGCCCAGGGTCTTGGACAAGGTGAGGTATTGCGGCACGACGCCATCGCGCTGGCAGGCAAAGAGATGACCGGTGCGTCCCAGGCCGGTCTGGGCCTCGTCGAAGATGAGCTGCATGTCTCGCTCGCGGCACTTCTCGGCCAGCGCCGCGACGTAACCTTCGGGCGGCTCCAGCACCCCGCCCGAGCTCAAGATCGGCTCGACGATGCAGGCGGCCAGCGCACCGGTCGACTGGCGATCGACCAGCTCGAAACCGAACTCCAGCTCGCTTCGCCAGTCGTAGGCGCCGCTGCCGTCGACAAAGCGCGAGCGATAGGTGTCGGGCGCCGGCAGGACGAGCGCGCCGGGCTGAGGCGGGCCATAGCCGCGGCGGCTGTTGGAGTAGGTGGCCGATGCCGCGCCACCGGTGACGCCGTGCCAGGATCGACTCATCGCCACGATCTCGTGGTGGCCGGTGACCAGCTTGGCCATGCGCAGCGCCGCCTCGTTGGACTCACCGCCGGTCGAGACCAGCAGCACGCGATCGAGCTTGCCCGGTGCGACCTCGGCGATCAGGGCGGCAAGATCGACCACCGGCCGCGACAGGATCGTCGAGTACAGATGATCGAGCTCCTCGATCGACCGGCGCGCTACCGCGACGATCTCGGGATGGCTGTGGCCCAGGATGGCGCTCATCTGGCCCGAGGTGAAATCGAGGATCTGCCGGCCCTCGGCGTCGGTGAAGTAGTTGCCGGCTGCGCGCTCGGCGATCACCGGCGCGAAGGCCCCGCCATAGCGCACGAGATGGGCGCGCGCCTTGCGCCAGAATTCGGGATCGCTGTTGCCAGGCATGGCTGTTTTTCCCCCCGCGAGCGGTCGTTCACGCCGCCATCAACGCCGCCTTGACCAGCGGCAGGCGATCGTTGCCGAAGAACATCGAACCGTCCACGAACATCGTCGGGCTGCCGAATCCGCCGCGGGCCATCAACTCGTCGGTGTTGGCGCGCAGCCTCTGCTTGCAAGCGTCGGTCTCGATGGCGGCGAAGTAGCTTTGCCGGTCGAGGCCGGCGCGAGACGCGATCTCGGCCAGTACATCGTCGCGTGAGATGTCGAGGTCGTGGCCCCAATAGGCCCCGAATGCGGCCTCGGCGTAGGGCACGAGCTTGTCCCGGTCGAGCGCATGGCAGGCGCCGCGCATGCATTTCACGCTGTTGACCGGGAAAACCTTGGGCGGAAAGACGATCTTCAAGTCGTACAACCGCGCCCAATCGGCGAGATCTTTCAGCATGTAGGCCGCCTTCAGCGGGTTGGGAGCGGCGCGGTTGTCGTAGACCGTGCGGTTGACGGCGTTGAACACGCCGCCCACCAGTATGGGCTTCCAGACGATGTCGGCTCCGAGTTCGGCGACCAGCGGCTGCACGGCGTGAAAGGCGAGATAGGTCCACGGGCTGGAGCAGTCGAAGTAGAAGTCGAGCCGGCGCGCCATTTCGTCTCTCCGTGCTTGGTTCGTCTTGTCGGATTCGCAGGCCCACAGTATCCTGCGATTCGATGACAGTACCGGCTGAAAAGCCCAAAAAGACAGACCGAAGCAAGATCGCCATCGTCGTCCACCGGGAACATTCGCGACCCGGCCGAGTCGGCGCCCTCCTCAAGAAGCGCGGCTATACGCTTCACCGTCTCTGCCCCAACCTCGGCTGCGACCTGCCGCAGGACATGTCGGACTATGCCGGCGTGGTGATCTTCGGCGGCCCGATGTCGGCCAACGATTGCAGCTCGCTGGCCGGCATCAAGTGCGAGCTGGAATGGATTCCCAAGGTGGTCGAGGCAGGCGTGCCCTTCCTCGGACTTTGCCTGGGCGCCCAGCTCCTGACTCGCGCCGCGGGCGGCGAGGTCGGCCCGCATCCGGACGGCAAGATCGAGATCGGCTATGTCGACGTCCGGCCGACCGCGGCGGGGCGAGCCTGGCTCGACGCGCCGATGAAGGTCTACCAGTGGCATCGCGAGGGCATGCGCATCGCCGACTGCTGCGAACTGCTGGCGACTAACGATACCTATCCCGTCCAGGGCTTTCGTTGCGGGGCCAATGCCTTCGGCTTCCAGTTCCACCCCGAAGTGACACTCGAGATGAAGGAAGCCTGGACTCTGAGTGCCGCCGAGCGCCTGAAGCTGCCCGGCGCTCAGCAGCGGGGCGTGCATTTGTCCATGCATGCACTCTACGATCCGCCGGTCGATCGTTGGATCGACGGCTTTCTCGACCGTTGGCTGGCAACCGACCAGCGCTCTGCTTCCGCGCCTGAATTCGCCGCTGCCGCCAGCTAGAGCAATGGAGCGCCGCCCCGGCATGCGCTAGGGTTGTCGCCTAGCCTCGGGAGGCGCGCTGATGTCGGGTGCTCTGATCTTCGTGCTGGCGTTCGTGGTCGTGGCGCTGGTGCTGGTGTTCGCGGGCGTCAAGACCGTGCCGCAAGGCAGCAACTGGACGGTCGAGCGTTTCGGCCGCTACACGCGCAGCCTGTCGCCCGGCCTGCATCTCATCGTGCCGTTCATCGACACGATCGGTCGCAAGATGAACATGCAGGAGAACGTGCTCGACATCCCGGCGCAGAAGGTCATCACCAAGGACAACGCCACCGTGCAGGTCGATGCCGTCGCCTTCTATCAGGTGATCGATGCGGCACGCGCCGCCTACGAGGTGCAGAACCTGCACCTCGCCATGACCAACCTGGCATTGACCAACATCCGCAGCGTCATGGGCAACATGGCGCTCGACGAGGTGCTGTCCAAGCGCAACGAGATCAACGACACGCTGCTTGCCGTCATCGACCAGGCGACCAACCCGTGGGGCGTCAAGGTGCTGCGTGTCGAGCTGAAGGACATCGCGCCGCCCGAAGACCTGGTGTCGGCGATGGCTCGCCAGATGAAGGCCGAGCGCGAGAAGCGCGCCACCATTCTCGAGGCCGAAGGCGTGCGCGAAGCGTCGATCCAGCGTGCCGAAGGCGACAAGAAGTCGGCCGTTCTGATCGCCGAGGGCAAGCGCGAGGCGGCGTTCCGCGAGGCCGAGGCGCGCGAGCGCCTGGCCGAGGCCGAAGCCAAGGCGACGAACATGGTGGCGGCGGCCATCGCCGGCAACGGCGTGCAGGCAACCAACTACTTCCTCGGCACCAAGTACGTCGAGGCGTTGCAGCGCATGGGCTCGTCGAGCAACGCCAAGGTGTTCTTCCTGCCGGTCGAAGCGGCGGGCATCATGGCCTCGATCGCCGGTATCGGCGAGCTGGCCAAGGAGGCGATGGCGCGTGGCGTCGCCGCCGAGCCGGGGCGGCCGCGCGGCTCGGTGCCGAGCAGCAGCTGAGAAGGGCCGGCCTGACCATGAGCTTCAAGATCATCTTCTGGTACTGGTGGGCATTCGCTGCCGTGCTGCTGGTGCTGGAGATGGTGCTGCCCGGTGTCGTTTTCCTGTTCCTTGCCATTGGCGCAGCGGCTTCCGGCGCCTTCCTGCTGGCGGCACCGGACCTGTCGCTCGAGCTTCAGCTCTTCATGTTCGCGCTGGTGTCCGTCGCCTCGGCGGTCGTGCTGCGGCCGACCCTGAAGCGCCTTCAACGAGATCGTCCTGGCGACGCGACACTCAACGCCCGCGGCGCGGCGCTGGTCGGCCGTACCATCGTGCTCGACGCGCCGATCCTGAACGGCCGCGGCCGCGTCAAGTTGGGCGACGGCAGTTGGAGCATCACCGGCCCCGACATGGTGGCCGGCGCCAAGGTGCGCGTGACGGCAGTCAACGGTACCGAACTCACGGTCGAGCCGGCGCCCTGAGAATTCCCGGCCGGAGCGCCCCAGTGCCGTGGCGCGGCTCTTTGCGGTTGGCAATGACGCGCGATCGGAGTCGCGCGCGCCCAATCGGAACTAGTGTCCCGACTCTGAAGTTCGTTGGATTAGAGGGCTGCTACGCCGTCATCCTGAGCGAAGCGAAGGATCTCATTGCAGTTGTTGTAGGCACAGTCGTTGAAACGTCATGAGGTCCTTCGCTCCGCTCAGGACGACGAGTCGGATTTCAGTAGCCGCTAGACTTGCCCAGGCGCTGAGGCGACTCAAGTTCCTAGGCTCGTCTTGGTTCAGCGAACTTCTGAACCAGGACACTAGAGCGGAATGAGATGAAGTGGAACCGCTTGCGGTTCCACTTCATCTCATTCGCGCGCAGCGGTGTTGCGTGTTGCAGCAGGCATTATGAGTTCAGCTGATTCCAGCTGAACTCATAATGTTCTACCGCTGCGCGATCCAGGTCTTGATGCGGTCGACCGTCTCGGCCTCGATGCCATTGTAGCCGTGATGGGAGAAGGCCTCGCACTCCGCGCCGGTCGACTGGCCGCCACTCATCTCGATCAGCTCGGTGCCGTATTGGCGGTGCGATGCCATGCTGTGGAACGGGTTGGTCACCCGGCAGACGTCCTTGGTGTGCAGGACGATGAGGTTGCGGCTTTTGGCGCCGCGCGGGTCGAAGCCGGAGATGGCGTTCATCGACGAGGTGTGGACGAAGCCCGCGACCTGGCCATCGAGCGACTTGGCGAGAGACATCGTGGCTTCGGTGCTGCGGCTGGTGCCGGCAACGTAGATCTGGATCGCTCCGTAGCGCGCATGCAAGTCGCGGGCGACTGCCATGATGCGGTCGGGGCTCGAGGTGGCGTCGGTCGAGGCGGCGACGAAGCGGCCATCGGCGAACAGCTCGCGCGAGCGGATCAAGAAATTGCCGCCGGCCGAAAAGACCAGCCGGTTGCCGTCCATGCGCGGCGCCAGGATGCCCTTGCCGCCGGGCATCAGGATCACGGCGTAGGCTGGCGTGCCCTGCTTGCTGGTCAGCATGTAGGGGATGGTCTCGCCGCCAGCGGTCTTGGCCGACGTGACCAGCTGGTCGGCGGCGCCAGCCGGCGCTACCAGGCTGCCCAATAGAAGCAGAACGACAGGAAAGAAGCCGCGCAGATTCATATTTCGCTCGCTTGTCGCACCGATTGTGCCATCGGCGGACGGCCTGCTCACGGAAATCTCTGCCGGAGCGGCATGGCCGACGGTCCGCGCCACCTTGTCGCCGCAATCCCACTCGTATCGCACAACAGGCCATGCGAGCAGCGCAGCGGCCGTGAACACGCGATGCGAGGAGGAACCGACCTTGATGAAGCATGGCCTTGCCGCCGGCCTGGCAGCCGGACTGTTGATTGCCGCCGCGGGCGAGACGCCCGCCAAGACCGCCACGATCTGCGGCCAGAAGGTCGACTACACGGTGCAGCCGCCCGGGCCGGATGTACCGGCTGCACTGCGCGCGTTCTCCGGCATCTGGGTCGGCGATGCGGGTTCCGTGGTCGAGGTCTACGACGGCCGGTTCTGCGTCGGGCTGATCGTCGAGCAGGTCAATCCCGACGGCACCGTGGCAGCGAAGTACGTCTGGGGTGACAAGGTGAAGCTCCATCTCGGGCTGAACTACGACATCAAGCCCGGCGTCGTCGACTGGCCGGGCAAGATCGCGGGCGGCGCCCTGGTCCTGCAGACGCCCGATCGCGCCTACAGCTACGAGCTGCGCGTTGCCGGTCGCGACGAACTCAAAGGCCGGCGCGTCGGGCCGGACGGGAGGAACGTGGTTGCCTTGAAGCGCGGTTAGAGTTTGAACCGCCGGCGCCGACCTATCCGGCGTCGGGCGCAGCCGCGGCGCCGTCGAGGAAGGCTTCGAGGGCGCGCGCGTGTGGCGCGAGGTCGAGGCCTTGGGCCTCGATCCAGGCGTCGTCGTAGTAAGTGTGGCCGTAACGTTCGCCGCCGTCGCAGATCAGGGTGACCAGCGAGCCGACGCTGCCCTCGGCCTTCATGCGTGCGGCGAGCACGCAGAGCGCGAAGAAATTGGTGCCGGTCGAGCCGCCGACGCGGCGGCCCAGCCGCTCCGACAGCACGCGCATGGCGGCCAGCGAGGCGGCATCGGGTACGCGCATCATGCGGTCGATGACCTTGGGCATGAAGGACGGCTCGACGCGCGGCCGGCCGATACCTTCGATGCGCGACGGCTTGTCGCTGGTCGCCTGCGGGTTGGCGGCGGCATAGGCCTCGAAGAAGGCCGAGTGCTCCGGATCGGCCACGCACAACCGCGTCGTGAAGCGCTTGTAGCGGATGTAGCGGCCGAGCGTAGCCGTCGTGCCGCCGGTGCCGGCGCTCATGACGATCCAGGTGGGCACCGGATGGTACTCGCGGCTCATCTGCTCGAAGATCGATTCGGCGATGTTGTTGTTGCCGCGCCAATCGGTGGCCCGCTCGGCGTAGGTGAACTGGTCGAGGTAGACGCCGCCAAGCTCGGTCGCGAGCGCCTCGGCGGCGGCATAGATGCCTTTGCCGTCGGCGATCAGATGACAAACGCCGCGCTGGCGCTCGATCTCGCGGATCTTCTCCTTCGACGTGCTGGCCGACATCACGGCGTGGAAGGAGAGGCCGAGCAGGCGGGCGAAATAGGCTTCGGAGATCGCCGTCGAGCCGGACGACGCCTCGACGATCGGCGTGTCGTGGCGGATGCGGCCGTTGCAGATGCCGTACAGGAACAGCGAGCGCGCCAAGCGATGTTTCAGGCTGCCCGTCGGATGGGTCGATTCGTCCTTGAGGTAGACGTCGATGCCGGACAGCGCCGGCACGTCGAGCCGCAGCAGGTGCGTGTCGGCCGAGCGCCGCAGGTCGTTCTGGATCAGATCGAGGGCGTGGCGCGACCAGTCGGACGGATCGTGGCGGGCGGCGGCCTCGCCGAGAAGGGTCGAGGGGCTCATGGTGTCACCTGCGGGTTGGGCTCGGCGCGCCGCCAAGCGATGCGCTGGCTGCGGCCGGTGCCGGCACGGAAGTCGGGTCCGGAAAGCACGAGGCGATCGCCCGAAAGGTCGATGTCGCGCCTGGTCGTGATGCCGACCAAGGTCGGGTCGCTGGCGATCTCGATCGAATGATGGACGGCACCGTCGCGCACGGCATAGCGACCAGCATAGGCGAGGCTCGCCGTCGGCTCGCCGGTGCGCATCAGCGTTGCGCTGACCAGGTCGTGCGCCGCGGCGCTCACCC
>Ga0194132_10004018_pt1 | contig 25473 bp, 31 predicted proteins | sample TA2KigOf80mmetaG_FD_148612 | JGI IMG/M metagenome (GOLD analysis project Ga0194132, IMG submission 148612) | Freshwater microbial communities from Lake Tanganyika, Tanzania - TA2015054 Kigoma Offshore 80m | ecosystem: Environmental > Aquatic > Freshwater > Lake | place: Tanzania: Lake... | reverse complement strand
AATGATAGGGTACGTAACAAAAGCCAAGTGCTCCAAGTCCTTGTTGAGTTCCAATAGGTTGAGCAATTAGTGTCTCTTGACTCACTCCGTCACCATAAATTTCAATTCTTCCTGGCCAAGAAGCATCACTCAAAAATCGCACAGGAGCACTTCCTTCGCGAGGTACTTTGAAATAGCCTTCACGTTCAGAAGACAAAGCCCCAATATTTGCACTCAATCCTTCACGTACTGTTTCTACCACTTCTCGAGTTTGCCAAACTTGAGGGCCACATTGAACAGTAACTCCATCAACAGGAGCATAATTAACTAACACATCAGCAGTATAATTTTCTAATAACGCAGTTTTCTTCTGGAATGTATACCAAGCAATTGCTTGATCATATAATGCTCCCAATCGACTAGGCAATGAATAACTACGCGAAGTGACCTTCGCTTCTTGTCCATCACGCATAACTGATAATTCTCCTTGTACCGAAACATCAACCTTACTTTCACCCACACGCACAACAACTTTATCAACCATAACTCCAATTTCATATTCTTGTACGTACAATGGTCCAAAATCACAGAGAGCAATTTGTTCTTGAATATACCGTGCAATTCCTCGTTCCATCATTGATTTCGTCGGAACTTGTTCAGTCAACCCCCCATTACCACTAACATATAACCAATACGGAATACCTTGTCCTAGAAATGAGAGTGCTGAACCACTAGGATAACGCGTACTTCCTTCCACGTACGTAGGAGTATATACCCATCCCCCTTGCAACCCCGCTAAAGCTACTCCTTCAGAAAGTGCTTGTTCAACACACTGATCATAATACTGATAAACCGCATTAAACGATTCACTCTGTTGCTTTCCCAATAATCCTTTCTGCACGGCAAAGTATCCCAAAATGCCTCCCACTAACACAAGTGCAATAATCACAAAAACAATCACCGTTTGTCCTCTACTTCCGTACATGTTTCACCTCAACTTTTTCACGAATTAATTGTAAAATTTCAGTATTCAAATCTTTTTGAATAACTTTCTTAAACTGTTCCCAAATACGTTCGTCTTCAACTAAGAGTAAATATTTCTTCATCCTCTCTCCAGCACATGAACCATATAAGGCTATATAAAACTTATTAGTAAGTGAATAACTAACTTACTTAGTAAGTGATAAAAGGGCAAGAAAAGAGAAAAAAGAAGGAAAGTGGTCCTGCCCAGAATTGAACTGGGGCCCCATCCACGTCAAAGATGTGTCATAACCGTTAGACGACAGGACCTTCTAATTTCAGCTATAAAGAACGATATTTAAGCTTACGCACAACCTTTTTAACCCCTTTAATGTGTTCTTTTGAGACTAGAACTTTTCTTACAAGAAAAGGTATAGAATGCCTCCATAGCTCAGTTGGCAGAGCATTAGTTTTGTAAACTAAGGGTCGGGGGTTCGATTCCCCCTGGAGGCTTATTCCCAATTTAATTTATAAACTTCAATTTTCTTAAAAAACTAATATGATTCAAGGCATAATAAATGAATTCGGCGGTATAAAATCCATATTTGGTTCATCTAGGCCAAAATCAGAATCAATAATGTACATAATGAGAGCAATACATCTCTTTATTTTCCAACAAGATAAAATAAAGTTTTTAGGTGGAGATTTCTACTATAGTGATAAAAACACACCCCTGTTATTACAATGGTATCCAAAAGAGATAGAAGCCATAATAACTCGTGCAGGAAAGATAAATACTTGTTTGGATATAGGAGCCAATATTGGACAATTTGCATACACTTTAAAAAAATATAATCCAGATGTAGAAGTAATTTCTATAGAACCTCAAAAAGAAGCAATAAAAATCATGGGAAAAAACGTACTATGTAAGATAATAGAAGCATGTGTGGGAAAAGGAAAGCAAAAAACAATGTACATAGAAGAAGGAAAGAATGATAGAAGCAGCTCAGTAGCAGGAGTAAATAGAAGAGCAAATAAAGAAATAAAAGTAAATGCAATAAAATTAACAAAAAGCAAATGTAAAAAATTAGGGATAAAAACAGAGTATGATCTAATCAAAGTAGATGTTGAAGGCGGAGAAAAAGAAGTTTTAGAATGTATAAAAGAATTAGAATGGAAATTTCTTCAATTAGAAAGTACAGAAGAGCAAATAAAAGATATTGAAAGATTGATAAAAAATCAATGGAATAATTCTCAATTAATTTATAAAAATAATGTGACTTTTAACAGTAGTGTAATAAATTATATTTTTAAAAGAAAATAAGATTACTTCAATTATATTCAAAGTCACTATAAACATATGGGGGAATTCCACAAAAAGCCAGTTCCCCCTAGAGGCTTTGAAAAAAAAGAGCAAAAAAGCACATAAAGCAATGCTCATCCTAGGAACACTCATCCTTGCCTTCTTTCTGATTCGTGCATGCTCACACCAAGAAATAGACGATGTTACTCCCGGAATTCCTTGTGAAGAAGAATATCTCCGCAAAGCAGAGGTGCTTTGGGTAATTCCCCTCTTCCAAAACGAAAGCATCAGCTCCAATAAAACTTGGTGCGAGTATATACGTTCTCTCAATAAAACGCTCGGACTGCATGGGGTCTATCACACCAATCGCGAATTTCAAATTCTCCGCAATGAAGAGTATCTTCAACCAGGAGTCCAAGCATTCAAAGAATGTTTCAATCAAACCCCTACCCAATTTAAGGCCCCCCAACTCGCCCTTTCGAAAGAAAATAAAGCCTGGTTAGAAAAAAAATACACAATACAAGGGGAATATAATCAACAATTCCATAAAGTCTATCATTGTAGTGATACCGGAAGATTCCCAAATAAACTTCTACAATACCTCTAAAATCAAGTATACGAATTGTTTTAAACAAACTAAGGAATCAAAAACCTGCCTTTCCAACTATTTACCCTACGGCATCAAGAACTCAAGTACCGCCCTGATGGAAAAACACTAGCTTATACTGGGAGGAAGAGTGAAGTTAGCTTCTCATTTGAAGGAGAAACAGAAAGAGACCGTTGGTTTCGAGCAGAGACATTTATGAGAGAAATAGGAAAAGTATATGCATTAGAAATGACCGATCTATTTCCAACCGCTCGAAATGACCCTCGCGGAGACTCATGGGTTTCTTACGCTAATCAGTTCGTGGGATAATGCGTTAAGAGAGAAAGGGAAGTTGATGCGTTAAGAGAGAAAGGGAAGTTGATGCGTTAAGAAACCGTAGGTTTCTTACGCTAATCAACGTACGTTGCTTTTCCACCCTGTACCAACACATCAGTAATTGAGGCATCTAAATGTGCTAATTCTCCAGTCACATACGGCCCCAACATTTCTCCCGTCATGCTCACAAAAGGTTCTACCGGTTGCGTAAATAAAATCATCTTCTGTGTAGGCACAGTAACTGCTGAAGAATGAAGGATTTTTTGCATTTCTTTATCAGAACGTTCCGCTGCTTGTACAAACGAATCAAACATCGTTCGTTCAAAGGGCAACATATTTTCATAATCTCGTTTCATAATTCCTGTTTCAGTAGCAATGTGCACCAATTGTAACAATTTTTTCCGACGCAATCGCATCAATTCCTTACATAATGCAAGAGAATTATCTAATTGCTTTCGTTGTTTCACCACTTCTTCTTGAAACAGCCCATCATCTTTAGTGGTTTGTCCTCGTTTTTCTTGTAAAAATGCCATGATATCTTCTAAAAAGCCTTTTGGCAAACCTTGTAGCACATCCCCATATTTCTCTTTACGTACCACCTCATAAAGATCAGTATAACTCAACATACTTTCATTCCGCCCTCTTGCTATATAAAAATACGTATAGTCGTATACACCAGTACGATTAAATACTGGTAAACAGAAAGAAGCATATGTTCGATTTCCTCAAAAAAACAATCAAATCCTGGGTAGGAAAAACAGAAAAACCTTCCACAAAGAGTGTAAAAAAACAGGCAAAAAAGAAAGAAACAACAAAAAAACAAACAAAAAAAACACAAACAAAACAAGAACAACAAACAGAACAAGAAGTAGAAGCAATCCTTGCTCCAACTCTCGAAACAAAACAAGAAGAAGAAAAAGAATCTTTCTTTTCAAAACTCGTTAAAAAACTTACAGCCGCTCAACTTTCAGAAGAAGACTTTAATGATGCATTTGAAGACTTAGAAATCATCCTCTTAGAAAACAACACGGCGCTCGAAGCAGTTGAAGCAATACGAGAATCATTGAAAAAAGAGCTAGTCGGACTCAATTGTAAAAAACAAGAAGCCCCAACAAGAATTCTAGAAGCACTTAAATCATCAATTCTTTCCATCCTTCAAGAACCGCCCTCGCTTCTCACAGCAATACAAGAAAAGAAGGGAAGCCCCTATGTCATTCTTTTCTTCGGTATCAATGGTACAGGAAAAACAACAAGTATTGCCAAAGTAGCACACTATCTCAAACAAAATAAAATCTCCTGCGTTCTTGCTGCCGGGGATACCTTCCGTGCAGCATCAATTGAACAGTTAGAACATCATGCAAAAGCACTCAACGTCCCTTGCATTAAAGGAACCTATGAAGCAGATCCTGCAAGTATTGCATTCAATGCAATCGGATATGCAAAAGCTCATGCCATACAAGTCGTCCTCATCGATACCGCGGGAAGAATGTACACCAAAACTAATCTTATGAAAGAAATGGAAAAGATAATTCGAGTAAGTAAACCGCATCTTAAAATATTTGTCGGAGAATCAATTACAGGCAACGATGCACTAGACCAAGCCCGGACATTTAATGAAACAGCAGGCATCGATGGTTCAATCCTTACTAAAGCAGATATTGACGAAAAGGCTGGCACGATTCTCTCCATTGCCCAAGTCACCAACAAACCCATTTTCTTCCTCGGCACCGGACAATCCTACAAAGACCTTCTCCCCTTTACAAAGAAAACAGTATTGAAGAATCTGGGAGTGGAATAAAAAAGTTATTCCGTTTCTGTAGAAAGAGTATCCGATTCAGACCCTATAATATCATTTACACAGGAAATGGTATAACTGGCCTCGCAAGTACCCCTAGTACCAATGGGCAAGACAGAGGTTAATCGAGGATAGCCTGTTTCTTTACATCCGCTAGGGCACTTGGGTCTTTCAACTATGTCTTTAGCCATAACACATAAAAACAATCCTCACCAGTACAAGAAGTCAAAGAGTGCACTAACACTCATCCCAATTACAAGTAACATCAGTAAATAAATCCTTAAAGGGACCAGATCCGCAGTTATCCGTTCTAGGATGAAAACCATTCACGGGATGAACTCTACCTATTGCACAAGCGGCCACTTCATTAGCAGCATTATTAAAACCAATAACGGTATCAGGATAAACATTTTCTAACCAATCTAATATGCTATTAAACTCCTCCTCAAGTTTAAAAAAGTAGAATCTCGAGGGAGATACAAGGATAGTTACTAACTTTATAAAAAATTAATTTAAATGAGAAAGCTCTATACGATTAAGGTTGGTAGTTAGGTAAACAACATTTTTAATCTAACCTTCCATCCTCCACACAAGGCTACGGTATGGGGATAGCGTGCGAACCGTTCAATGAAAATAGAGCAGAGAAATGTTAGGAAAATGTTCCTGACATTTTCCTAAACCGCGAAATACTTGTTTGGGACACTGTCATCTAGTCTAGTGATAATCCAGGCGTCTCTAATAGTCCATTCACCGGGGGCTGGATTTTCTTGGAATTGATAATCCAGGCGTCTCTAATAGTCCATTCACCGAGGGCTGGATTTTCTTGGAATCCAACCAGTGACCCATTGACTTCTTTTTTTATATAAATGGCATCCCAGTGATAGCTTAATAGACTGCTTCGTAAAAGAACCAGTAATACTGCATCAGTACCCTTGTCCATATCGTCAAAAAAACTACCAAGATCATCTTTCTTAATCGACGTCGCTTCAAAACCCAATAAATCCAGTCCATTAAGCATCTCACTTTGCCACGTGATATCACGTGCTTCTGAATCAAATACAGAAAAAACGTTTCTCAAGAAACCACGGCCATTTTTTCTAATCAAATGATTGAGCACGGCCGGATCGATCGGATCCATTTGAAAAAGACGTAGGATGTTATTGATTGCCTTTGGCCCACAAGACTTAGCGCCTGGACCGGGGATATAAGGCGATGGTGGATTTGTCGGTGGAGTACTAGTACCGGTGGAATTTGGCGATGGATCATCCTCATAATCATCACATAATAATCATCACATATATCATCATCATCATCATCATCATCATCAAGGGGAGGACTCAACCGTACATCCGGCTTATAAAACACCATCACCAAAATAACAATAACAAGCACACCAATCACCCAATTCTTCCAACTTCCAGCACCCTCTTTTCCTGTCTTCATAACAAGAACTACGAAATCATATATATATATATATACCTTTCTGTAATTTTAAACATATATCAAAATTATAAAAACCCCAAAAGAAATAGCCGGCACGTATCAAGAAAAAATACACCCTTTACAAAGAAAACAGTATTAAAGAATCTGGGATTGGAATAATAATATTTACCCACCAAACAATCTCTTAAACCAGGCAATAATACTCTCTATAAATCCTTGACTTACACATTTACTATTCACACAAACATTTGAACCACATTCAAAATTATTCTCGCATTTTGCTTCTTCTTTAAACTGTTTTTCAAAACTTCCAGAATCAGAACAGAAATCTCCGCTCTTTCTATAGCCAAATTGATAACATTTGCCATCTAATGGACAACTATCTTTACAAACAAGGGTCTCTTTGTCAAGTGCAAGAGTATTCTCAATAGGAAGAAGAGTTACACTCTCTGGCTCTTCAGCTACATCTTCGCCATCAAAATAACAGCTCTCTCCAATACTAAAAGAATTTACTCCACATTTGCCAGCTGAATCACATTTATTGACACAAAATTCTTTTGCATATTTTTTCCAGAGACCACTCGGCTTACATGAACTTTCACTGCCACTCTTTTCTTTTTCCCCATTGTAACACTGCCAATGAGCAAATCTAAAACCTCCCGTAATTAAACTTGAATTAGTTTTTCCCTTCCCGCATTCAAAAATAACTTTTTCATTATTTCCATCCTGAATCGTATATTGATATCCTCCACAAGTACTTTTCCAAGTTATTTGCTTTCCATGACCTGCATAAACTCCATTAGAACACTGACTAACTCCCTTACACCGTGCTTCAACTTTATCACTAACATAACATTCTTGTTCACCGTCTGAATTCTGGAAATAACATGTTACCTCTTCCTTGATTTCTTCTGGAGGATCTATACACAGAGGATTAGCATTACAAATAGCAAAACACCCAAACATTCCTGAAGGAATATCTGCAGGAGATTTGTAGCATTCTTCTTTCTTAATTGAAGAAGAATAACCTCCAACATCTGCAGAAGTGAAAGGTATAGATGCTAGAATAAAAAGTAAGCCTAAAAGAAAGCAGTTCTTTCCTATACTCATGCTTCTTCTAAATTTTATATATATATATGCCTTTCTTACCAATAAAAACAATCCTCAAAAACCGCGGACGCTAACCCATACTCTTTAATACCGTCCCCCATATCACTTTCTATGCTTGAAAAGCTCTCAGAAGCCCTGAAGAAAACAACCGATAAGATAGCAAATGCCCTCTTTTTAGACAAAAACCTCGTAGATACGCTCGTTAAAGACCTCCAACGTGCCCTCTTAGAAGCAGACGTTAATGTCAAAGTAGTCCTTGAAATCACCAAAAAAATCAAACAAACCGCATTAGATGAGCGTATTGCAGGTATCGAAAAGAAAGAACATCTTATCAAACTTCTCCATGATGAACTTCGTGCGTTGTTAGGAGAGAAACGCACCCTTGCACTACAAGAAAAAAATGTCTGGATCGTGCTCGGCCTCTATGGACAAGGAAAAACGACCACACTCGGAAAACTTGCCAGTTATTATGGCAAACGCGGCAAGAAAGTCTGTACCCTTTCTCTTGACGTCCATCGCCCCGCAGCAGCCCTCCAGTTAAAACAACTCTCAGACAAACTCAAAATCCCGTGTTTTATCCTTCCTGAAGAAAAAAATCCCTCAAAAATATACAAGCACTTTCAAGAACAACTCAAGGCCTTTGATCTCGTACTCATAGACACAGCAGGACGAGACGCGCTTTCTGAAGAACTTATTACCGAACTAAAAACAGTTGTCAAGCTCACCAAACCAACTGAAACCTTTTTAGTCATGGCTGCCGATGTGGGACAAACAGCAAAGAAACAAGCCCAGGCCTTCAAAGAAACTGCACAAATTACCGGAGTGATTATTACAAAGATGGATTCCACTGCCAAAGCAGGAGGAGCACTCACCGCCTGTGCTGAAGTCAAAGCCCCAATTCTCTTCATCGGTACAGGAGAAAAACCAGCAGATCTTGAAACATTCGATCCAGATACGTTCCTCTCTCGACTCCTGGGCATGGGTGATCTTGCATCATTAATGGAAAAAATACATTCAGTCATAGACAAAGATACCATTGAAGCTCAACAAAAACGCTTGCAAGAAGGAAAATTCACATTACGCGATTTACAAACACAATTAGAGAGTATGGAATCAATGGGAAGCATGGATAAAATAATGAGTATGATTCCAGGGCTAGGAAAAGCAAAAATCCCCCAAGAAGCCTTAGATGCCCAACAAGCAAAAGTAAAACGCTGGAAACATGCAATCAATTCCATGACTCCAAAAGAAATTGAAAATCCTGAATGCATTGAAACAGAAGCGGGAAGAATTGGAAGAATTGCAAAAGGTTCAGGCACCACTAATGCAGAAATTAAAGCCCTGCTCAAACAATACAACATGCTCAAAGACATGCTTAAGTCACAATCATCATTGGAAGGAAAACCCCTTGATCAAAAGACTATGATGAAATTTGCTAAAAAATTCGGCAAAAAGATGAAGTTATAAAAGAAAAAGAATACATTTAAATACCTAAAAAGTATCAACTGATATACAATAAGGAGCAAAAATGAAAATAACCAGTACCGAAGTGCAACAAAAAGAGAAAAATGAAATCAAACGCTATCCCAATTTGCAAACCGTTTTAATGGTAGAAGCAACGCTTCAAAAACACAGAGACGTTCCACTCAAACTGAGCGAACTCAAAGAAAAACTGCCCAAACAAATTATGCATCAAACACTACTCGTTATCTTGAACTATCTCTGGCGTAGTGGAAAAATCATGTATGGGCCACGAGGGGTACTATGGATATACACTGAACCAGCACATCTCCAATCAATGCTTGATGGAGCACTTGAAGTCTAATGTTTGCAGGAAAAGAAGTTCGTGTCTTGTTACGAGAACAAGCAAAAGAAAGTTTCATGATATTGAAACAAAGAAACGACAAAGAAGCACACGCGCTCCTTCGGTCAATACAGCAAAAAATAGAAATTCTAAAAATAAATCCCCAATATGGAGATCCAATCAAAAAGGAACTTATCCCAAAAGAATATCTCACAAGGGGTATTACCAACCTTAATCGTATAGAGCTTTCTCATTTTTGGCGCATGTTGTATACGATTGAAGGAAATAAAATAGATATCTTTGTATTCATTCTGAGTATAAGTGATCATCCGACATATAATAAAATCTTCGGATATAGGAAAAGATGAAACTTTAATTCCAGATTCCTTGCCAAACGCCAAGATAATGAACAATAACATACAACCAGACAACATAACCCAGAACAGAGACAATAAACGTAACTAACAAAATGTTAAGCACATAGATACGTTTTCGCCGTACCTGATCAAGTGTACAAATGCCTTTATTTCGAAAATAAAGGAAAAGACTACCACTCAAAGCAAGAATGCCAATTCCTCGAAAGACCCATTTATAATCGCCATACAAAGTATCCGCTAAAGAAGTTGCAAAACTAACGGTTGAAAGTCCTAATAAAACCAGTACAAGAGGAGCAACACAACATAAACTTGCAAGAAACACCGGAATCCCGGTGATTTTAAGGAGTTCTTTCCAGTCCATAAGCCCTATAAATGAGTGCTCCTTAAAAACACTATGAAAAAACTCCTCTTCCACGCCGCAGAAGCAAAAATATACAAAACAAAGGAAGGTATCCTCAAAGAGCGTAGTGTAAAATCCTATCGTCATCCGCACCTTGATCTCAAACTCAGAAAGACACGTACCAAAACAGAAGCCCGTCTCCTCATCAAAGCCAAACAAGCAGGCATCCCCGTCCCGCACCTCAAACAACAAACGGAAACAACCCTTCTCCTTGAAGAAGTAAAAGGTAAAAAGCTCGCCGACACACTTGACAAAGCAACAAACAAGCAAACACTTGTAAAACAATTAGGTACACTCATTGCACAACTCCACAATGCCCACCTCATTCACGGTGATCTCACCACCTCAAACATCATGATACATGAAAAAAAGAAGGATACCAAAACAAATCTTGTCCTCATCGACTTTGGCTTGGGCTATGAATCTGCAAGAGCAGAAGATAAAGCAACTGACCTGCATGTCTTCAAAGAAGCCTTAGAAGCCAAGCATTATCAGGATGCAACAAAGCTCTGGACAGCCTTCCTTACCAGCTACACCAAAACCATCAAAGATACACGAGTCCTCGAACGTCTCACTGCCGTGGAAAAACGAGGAAGATATAAACAACAGTTCTAAGAAAAAAGCTTAACAATTCAGGAAGAAGCTAGCCGAACACAAATAGAATTAGTATATCCTTGTTTCAGCGATGCACTACACACATTTTTCTTACAACTTAAAACTGAATCATCATAACTATCTCGGTGAAGTTTTTGACAATCAAGTAATTGCCTGACATCCTCTTTAATACGGAGCCAACCGGGAGAAGGGAGAGTGCAAGAACCGCTGACACCAATGTTTAAATTTCCTGGAGACCACGTAGCACCAGGATAACGAGAACAACAATCTTCATTGAGAGCGTTCAAAGTCGTTTTTAAATTAATATCGTTTTCACAACAATAGATCCCTGCATTTAATTTAGCTAATTCAGCTAACTTTTTGCTGTCTCCTGTCAATGAAGCATAATCCGCAGGCAAACTTTTCTTCTCGCAAGAAAGAAAATCATCCACGGCCTCTGAAGAGTCCGTATCCGCTACTTTTCCTTTTTCAGGATTCAACCTAATCCCCGGCTTATAAAACACCATCACTAAAACAACCACAACAAGCACACCAATCACCCAATTCTTCCAAACGTTGTTTGTCTGCACACTTCTTTCCACCATAAGTGCGGAGAGCGAGCAGTTAACACAAACGTCCAGCCCAACAAATACACAAATCCTCCTCCCAACAAGCCAAGGCCAAAGACCAGTAAAGAAGAACTAAGTGCTGTAAAAGTAGTTCCAGGCAAATACCATGCCAACGCAAGTAAGAGCCAGACATCTCCTCCCGCAAAAATCTTCCCATAATAGCAAAGAAGACCAAGTAACCCGAGGATACAAAAGGCCAGAATACCAAAAAGAAAGAGCGACCAATCTCCTTCTACTCCCTCCAGCACACGAAAGAAAATACCCGCTCCTAATAAAGCATAAACCACCCAATCGCTCACGAACGTCGTTTTGAAATCTTGAACAGCAAGAAAAACAACCCCCATGCTCCAATAAACCAGAGCACTCCCCAGGTACCAAGAAGGTCTAACATCTCAGTTGTTCATATCTATACTTAATAAAACCATAGTTATTCTATCCCACGCCCCCTATCTTTCTCTCATGAAAATCACAAGCACGATGTGCCACCACGTCCTAAAGGACATGGTTTGACGCAGGCACTCGTGCTTTGGATGCAGGAAACTATCTGTTAGTTTCCTGACCAGAAAATCAGTAGATTTTCTGTGCTCACGAACGTCCTTGCCTTAAAAGGCAAGGTTTGAACGTTCGAGACATCAAGACGTAAAAAAGGGAAGGGGGACTTCATGCCTTGAGAAAGGTTGTATTATATTTGAAGAGGAAGGATAAGAAACTTGAAAGAAAGGTTGTTCAGAGAAAAGAGTAGAAGAAAAATAAGTATATTCTTCTTGATAAGAAAAGAAGCTAAATTTCTTTCTCACAAGAGCGTTCCATTCGCTTTCTTCAAGAACTTGATACATGCCGGGTTGAATAATCTTATAAGTAATAAATTTGTACTCGGGAATATTTTCACGAGAGATTCTACATTTTGTTTCTTTAGCAATAGATGTTTTGTAATTTCGTTCATTAAAAACAGAACAGCCATTTTTGTAATGTCTAGTATAATTTGCATAAACGACCAAACACTCTCCGCGCAAGATTTCTCTCAGAGTATATGTTTTGTAATTAAGATCACCAATATTGACAACAACCGAAGTATCTTTACACCATCCGTTTTCATGAGAATAACGAGTCTTTGAATCTGGCTCCCAGTGTGTTTTTCTTATCTCATATCTATCCGTTTCATTCTCTCCATAAACAAGAAGTGTTCTTTCTTTATCATTTGTATAAGCAAAGAGAGGGTTTAAAGCAGAATCATACACATGAATTTGTTGCCATATAGGGTTTTCAGGGTAAGCGGGTTCAATAATTTCTCCGCCAAAACGATCCCTCCCTGTTTTAGTAATAATCGCTCCCCGATCGTCCTTTCTGGGCATGTATGTAATAGAAACTCTTGAACCATCGGCATAGTCAACATAAAATCCAGAGTCAGATCCTTGAATTTTCTTGATAGGGACACCAGTATCAAGAAAAGAATTAAAATCACGTAAAAAAGGATAATCTTGAATACGAATAGATTCTCCTTTTTTATCAATCATATAAAATCGGTTAGTATTATCAGAGTATTGTAAATCTAAAGCAGAATCATACCTTGAAGAATAATCATCAGGATTCAACCTAATCCCCGGCTTATAAAAAACCATCACCAAGATAACAACAACCAACACACCAATCACCCAATTCTTCCATGCACCTGAACTAGCTTTACCCCTTTCCATATTCTTTCTTAAGAAATTATATATATATACCTTCTTACAATCCTGAGCAAAGAAGCTGAAACAATGCTTCGGGGGTATCCACAATAAAGTCTGGCTTCGCCTTCTTTAATACGGTGCGAGAATGATATCCCCAGCTCACGGCAACCGCCGTATATCCTGCCTCTTTAGCTTCATGCACATCCCCCACTGTATCTCCAATATAGAGAAACTCAGCATGAGGATGTCGTTTCTGAATACTCTTCAGTTTCTTTACTTTACTGAATTCAATGTCTCCACCCAAGACTTCCTGTATCCCTCGAATCTTCCAATAGGACAATGATTCATTGATAACGGCAGTAAGATTAGACGTTACCACATATACACGAGTCCTCGAACGTCTCACTGCCGTGGAAAAACGAGGAAGATATAAACAACAGTTCTAAACTATTTATTCTTCAGGCACGTCGTCCTGGAAAGCGCTACTCTCTTCGATTTTATTAACTTTTGGTTTTGTACAACGAAATTCATCTTTAGCAGTGCATCTTTCTTTGAGTTTGCTCAATTCAACTCCTCTGCGCACGTATTGAGGAAAACAACCTTTCTCACACGAAGGCTCCTTTAGAGCGTTAAGTTTAGAGAGCGCAATCTCACAAAGGTTATCGTCCTTACTCTGATCTATAATAGAAGCGGTACATGTCATAGAGTTTAAATCTATCTTCTCCTCCCCTAGCTCTCTAAGCTCTCTAAGCAAATTCTCCTCTATTGCACTCTTTCTACCCCAAAAAGAGCACTGTTCTTCGGCCTGCGCCTTTGCACTCGCCCGGGGAGTATCCACAAAAGTACCTAAATAATGTTCTTCGGTGTTCGAATCACCAAATGAAGAAGGAAATTTACAAACGCAAAGATAATGATCACGCAAATCTTTTTCATGCACTGCACTAACATTAACAGTTGGTGGATTTTTACACTCTTCGTTATCGGCAGGATTCAACCTAATCCCCGGCTTCCAAAACACCATCACCAAAACAACAACAACAAGCACACCAATCACCCAATTCTTCCAACTTCCAACATCCCCTTTACCTGCTTGCATATCTTTTCTTAAGAAATCACCTATATATATACCTTCCTACAATCCTGAGCAAAGAAGCTGAAACAATGCTTCGGGGGTATCCACAATGAAGTCTGGCTTCGCCTTCTTTAATACGGTGCGAGAATGATATCCCCAGCTCACAGCAACCGCCGTATATCCTGCCTCTTTAGCTTCATGCACATCTCCCACTGTATCTCCAATATAGAGAAACTCAGCATGAGGATGTCGTTTCTGAATACTCTTCAGTTTCTTTACTTTACTGAATTCAATGTCTCCACCCAAGACTTCCTGTATCCCTCGAATCTTCCAATAGGACAATGATTCATTGATAACGGCAGTAAGATTAGACGTTACCACATATACACGAGACTGCGTAGTCAAAACATTCATCAATTTCACCATGCCTGCAAAAGGGGTAATCAGTGCAGGCTTTCCATTAAATGGCTTTTGAATATCACGAATCAAAGCAAGAATTAGCGGGGGTGTCAATCCTTGGTTAATAAGAGACTCAGAAAAATTAGAAGAATAAAGAGACTTAAAGTCCTTGATTTTTTTACTCAAATGATACTGCTCACGTAAAGCCATAAAACGTTCTGCATAAGCCGCATAACTATCAACAATTGTCCCATCATAATCAAAAACCAAAATCTTCTGAACCATACAGTACTAAAGTCTAACCAAACCCTTATAAATCATCCTCCATGCTTCTTCAGTATAGCCCCGTCGTATAGTGGTCAAGTATACGGGCCTTTGGCGCCCGTGACCCCGGTTCGAATCCGGGCGGGGCTATTCATTCAGATCAAAAATCTGAAAGCACCGATCGTACTAAGAACTGTAAAAGTTCATTCAACGGGCGGGGTCATTTTATTTTTCAGAACATAATTACAAAGCTTTGAGCATATATCGTTCAGTTTTTTTTTGTCCAGGAGGAGAACGATCAAAAAAACCGAGACTTTCAAAAAATGCAGGAGTAGCTGTCACCGCAATAATTTTTCTTCGATCAGAAAACGCCTGGGCTTCAAGAGCAGTATAGAAAAATCTACCAAGACCACGACTTTGTAATTCAGGAGCGATTCCAATAAAATGCAATTCCCCCTCTTCAGCAGTAGGGTGCGAAGTAATTGCTGCTCCAACAAGAGAACCATTCTTATAAGTCCAAAGCTGCGTGTTTCGAGAAGAAAGTGCTGAGTAGATGGCCTGAGCTCGAGCAGGAAAACAATTAAATAAAAATGTCTGGGCCTGGAGAAAAGCAGGATCAAGAACGATTCCACCTGCAGAAGTGCGTCGAGAAACACGGGAAAGAGTATACGAATCCATAGTAAGAGAAAATTAATTACCAGTAACAGGTTTTTCAATTAGTTTAAACACACGAACTTCACATAAAGCAAGTGGATAAAGTTTTTTTAATTTCAAACTCATCTCTTTTTGAACCTTATTAGAAATCAAATCAGTAAACAAATCTTGAGAAGTACGAATAGTACATAAAGAAGTCAAATATTCTTTTGCAGCAACACGAAGTGCATTCTTCAAAGCACGAGAAACCTTTCTACGAGTTAACAAAAAGGGCTTAATAATAACAGAAGCATCTTTTGTCTGAACAACAAACGAATCTTCAATATAGCTTACATTATTACGCATAGAGCGACGAATATACGAACCAAAAACTTCAAACGCAATCGGATGTGCAACAAGCTCACCATCAACAAGAGAAGTACGCAAATGTAATTCAGCCCCTTTACCTCGTAAACTACGAGTTAAATCAAGTTTGATAACTTTACCAACCAATGCTTCTGGACTTTGGCCATATAATTGAATCTTGGTTCCAGTCATTGGTGCTTTCACATCATAAAATGCTCGCATATCCCGTTTTTTCATTTGTTGTTCAGCCATGGTGTTACTTACTTACCTTCTCCCCGATTTCAATACGTGAAGAACGAATAGCACTTTTACTTCCTTTTGCCTTTTTACATGTTTTGCAAGTATAGAGAACAGTAATACGTTTGGTTGTTTTAGTTTTACGCTTCCAATCCTTTGCTCCTTTCTTACTACGTTTACCTTGATTACCGAACCCTCCACGCACACCACGTAGATATTCACGAGGCTGACTACCTCGAGAAAGAGGATGAGTTGCTGAACGAGAGCGCTGTTTTGCAACTGAGACCAACTGATCAGTGTGCTTCTTGCAGTGGAGACAGTATCGTTTGAGTTCCTTCGGTAGTTTCATAGTCTAGTAAGGTCATAAGAGTCGCTCCCCAACAAACCGACCAGTAAAGTGTTGGATTAACGCAATGGTTCGTTACAAAAGCGCTTTTTAAACCTTGTCGTTCAGTCAATAGAAAGCTTTTTAATACCCTTTGAAGAGGGCTGAACATGGTTGAAGGAAAAGCTGATTGGATGAAAATGAAACCATCTGAAGTAGAATCTCTAGTAGTAGAACTCGCACAAAAAGGAAATACCCCAAGTAAGATCGGCATCATTCTTCGTGATCAACACGGTATTCCAAAAGTAAAAATGTTAGGAAAAAAAATTAGTAAAATGCTCGCTGAAAAGAAAATAACGTACACAACGGAAAAACAAATGTATCAAGCAAGCATTGAAAATATAGAAAAACACTCAGCACAACATAAACACGATTATACTGCAAAAAAGGCCCTTGCCAAAAAACTTTGGCACGTAAAAAAACTCAAATAACAGTATAATAAAAAGAGGGATGATATGCAACAAATAATTAGTAACGCTCTAGTAAAAATAAATAAACTCAGTAAAACAAAGCCAATAAAGATCATAAGTCATTTTGATACTGATGGTATAACTTCTGCAGCAATTTTTGGAAGAATGATGCAACGTTGGGGAAAAACGTATACTCTTCAAATTACAAGAGAGTTAGAAGAAGAGTATTGTGCTACACTTCCTGAAACACACGTACTCATATTTCTTAATCTTGCTTCAGGAATGCTCCCTATTTTAGCTCAAAAAAAGACAGAAATTTTTGTATTTGATCATCATGAAATTCCCACACAAATTCCTCAAAATGTAACAATGATCAATCCACGTCTAACCAAGAGTGAACCTCTTTCATCCGCTGCACTTTGTTATCTTGCTGCACGCACCCTTAATCCTCAAAATAAAGACCTCGCCTATCTCGCCGTTATCGGGATGGTGGGAGATCAGTTAGAAAAAAATCTTTCCCCTCAATATGAAGAAATACTTCGAGAAGCAGAAACAGTAGTTAAACGAGGTCTTCTCCTCTATCCTGCCACAAGACCATTAGATAAAACGCTTGAATATAGTTCAAATCCTTATATCCCTAATGTTACCGGCTCTTACCGAGGAGTATTAGAATTATTACGTGATGCTCGTATTCCTCGTGAAAATGATCGTTGTAAAACGCTCCTTGAACTCACTGATACTGAGATGGGGAACCTTATCACCGCTATTGCCATGCGTATTCCTCAACGATCATTAGAACAAAGTCTCGGTAATCTCTATGTCATTAAATTCTTCCATCAACAAGCAGATGCACGAGAGTTATCCGCACTTATTAATGCCTGCGGTAAAATGGGACACCATTCAGTTGCCCTTGCAGTATGTTTGGGCAATAAAATTGCAAAAGAACAAGCCGAACGTCTCTATACTGAATACAAACAACAACTAATTGCAGGCCTTAAGTATGTACAAGAAAATACTCACATCTCTGGTCCACAATATACAATCATAAACGCCCAAGATAAAATAAAAGATACCATTATTGGCACCATAACAAGTATGCTCTCTTCCTCCGCAACCTGCGAAGAAGGAACAATTCTCATAGGGCTTGCTTATGCGCAAGATAAAATTAAAGTATCCGCTCGAGTTGCAGGAAGAACAGGAAGAAATGTTCGAGAAATCCTTCATAATGCAGTAATAAAGATAGGCGGAGAAGTAAAGGGACACCTCAATGCAGCAGGATGTCTTATTGAAAAAACAAAGGAACAAGCATTTATTACTGAACTACAAGCCTCGCTCATTTCAACTAATTAAATAGTGAAAAAACCAAGTTAACAAAGAAAAAGACTCCAAATATGCTTACACAAATCTTTAAAACACTCTCAAACCACCCCTTCACATGAGTACATTCCTCAAAACAATCTGCCCCCGATGTAAACATCATCAGACAATTTTTAGTAGGCCCTCCATAATCGTTAAATGTGCCAAATGTAATCATCTCCTTGCCAAAACATCTGGGGGAAAAGCCCGTATGCATGCAAAAGTGCAAGAGGTCATCAAAGCATGACGTATAAACCAGGAGATATAATTACCTGTCAAGTTCGCTCCATAGAAAGTGCATCAGTACAAGTAGAAACAAACGCAGGCGAAAAAGGAGCAATTGTTATGTCGGAAATTGCAGCAGGAAGAATTCGTAACCTCAGAGAATATGTCTTTGTAAATAAACAAATTATTTGTAAAGTACTTGCCGTACACAAAGATCATTTAGAGCTTTCACTTCGAAGAGTAACGGGAAAAGAACGAGAAGAAGCACAAGAACAAGCAAAGAAAGAACGTACTCTTCGTACAATGCTTAAATCGATTACTAAAAATCCAGAAGCAATCATAGAAAAAATCCTCAAAGAACAAGGATTAGCAGATTTCTTCGACTCACTTAAAGCAAATCCAAATGTGATTAAGCCGTTTGTTAATAAAGAAGAAGCAGAAAAGATAATTACTGCCTTAACTTCTAAGGATGAAAACAAAAAAGAAGTACGTCAAATCATTATTCTCTCTACTCACAATGAAAACGGAGTAGAAGATATTAAATCACTTCTCACCAAAAAAGAGATTATCGCACATTATCTTGGTTCAGGACAATTTGCCATTAGCGCACACGATATAGAATATAAAAAAGCACACCACAAACTTCAACAAATCGTAGCAAAACTTGTTCAAGAAGCAAAAGAGAAAAAAATAACTTGTACAGTTAAGGAAGCAAAGTAACTATGAATCTCAATGTCTGCTCACAACACACTAAAAAGAAGTATACCCTTAAATCTCTCTGTCCAAATTGTAAGAAACCAACAATTTCTGCTCATTACAAATACAAAAATCTCACTGCACCCAAGCATGAAACAGCGTTTCCCGGTAAATAGATCAAGAAAATTAAAGCAATCCTTTCACAACATGCATATCTGCTTCCCATAACGGTTTCAATTTCTGATTATAAATAATTGCAGCAGGATGAAACAAAGGAACAAGCGTCACATCAAGACCCTGCAACTTCAAAGAATGTACCTTACCATGCATGTGCGTAATTCCTAATTGTTCATTCATCTTTTCAACGATAAAATTACTCAATACTAATTTTGTAGCATAATTCCCTAACGTACAAATAACACGAGGGTGCAGGGCGCGAATCTGTTCAAGTAACCAAGGAGCATGCAATGCATAACACGAGGTTGCAGGGTGCGAATCTGTTCAAGTAACCAAGGAGCATGCAATGCTATTTCTCCAGGTAAAGGGTTACGATTTTCAGGAGGACGATATTTCAATACATTTGCAACATACACTTCATTGAGCGTTAAACCTACCCCCACAAGCAATTTGTCTAAATTTTTACCTGCTGTCCCCACAAAAGGCATTCCTTGCTCATCTTCATTCGCTCCAGGGGCCTCTCCAATGAAAAGAATCTGCGCATCAGCACTTCCCTTTCCAAATACAAGGTGCTTTGCCCCTTCTTTCAACGGTAACTCAGCATTCCTGCATCGCTTCTCAACTTCTCTAAGCAAAGCAACTTTGTCCATAATAAAAGTCGCACACGAATCTTTAAAAGCCCTACTCTCCAAACGTCTCGCATGGTACTGGAACAAACCCTCGTCCTCTTGAAACACGACGCAGTACAAAGAAACATACTAGGTAAAATCATGCAACGCTTTGAAGATGCAGGATTCAAGATAAAAGGAATGAAAATGGTACATGCAAATGCAGAATTCGCTGCAAAACATTATCAATTAGATGAAGTCTGGGCAAAAAATGTATATGAAAAAACAAAAGCAGCCTATGATAAAGAAAGAAAAAAAATGGAATACACCGATCATATGCATCTGGGCAAAACAATTCAAGCCTGGAATATGACATTTTTAAGTGAAGGCCCAGTCATCGCACTCGTCTTAGAAGCCCCACATGCCGTAGAATTAGTACGAAAAATGGTCGGTTCAACCGAACCTCGTCAAGCCCAACCAGGAACCATTAGAGGAGATTATGCACTTATCGAATCATATGCACTTGCTGACAAAAAGAAACGAGTATTGAGAAATCTCATACATGCGTCAGATACCGTAGAAAACGCAAAGCGAGAAATTGCACTCTGGTTTGATAATAAAGAACTTCATGCATACACCAAAGAATTAGACAAACATTTCTAAACAATTAAAAAGTATCCTCACTCAATAAAAAAGTGAAACACTGGTTCAAACGAAAAGATTATGGTTGGGGATGGAAACCTGCAACCTGGCAAGGTAAGCTTATTCTAGGTCTCTGGGTTATTGGTATGTATTATTTTTATGCAATTGCTAATCGCTTTTCAAACGATCTTTCAAATACACTCTATCAAGTCCTCCATCCCTGGACCCTCTTTACATTCATTATCTGGATAATTTGCTGGTACACGGGAGATCATCCTCGCTGGCAATGGGAAAAGAAAAAATAACGCTCCCACGAGGAATTGAACCTCGCCCCCAACCTCCGCAAGGTTGTATTCTATCCGATAAACTATGGGAGCTTAAAAGAAGGTAGGTAAAAGGGTTTTAAAGCTATGGGGTAGCATACAATGTTTCTCTAAATTCTCAACAAGAACAGACCTCAAATAACACTCAGCAATAAAAATAAAGGATATGTCTCTCTTTACGAGACAGTCCCTTCCACAATAACAAACGTCTCTTTTCCAGCAAGATGATTTACATACTGTATAAAAGATCTCCATTCCTCACGTGAACGTACTAAAAAAAATCGATTACCTTTAATGCCTACTTCTAAAGTCTGCGCTTTCTCCCGGCGAACATGTAAAGTACCTCCCCAAGAAGCATCCCAGGTACCTGAGAAAATAAAAAAGAATCGTGCAACACCCTCAGATTTTTGAGCATCATGCAAGAGAGTATAATCTCCCTTTCCAAAATGTCGTAAAGAAAGTTTAATGGTCCGTATCTTTCCTCCCAAAATACTTCCCAACCAGTGTTTCATAAGTTCCTCACCAAAGGCTTTATGCAATGCAGGAGCAGTAACTAATTCGTAAGAATAACAATCGGCACGTTCTACTTGTTTTCCCTTACCCCACGCACTTTTTGCTAAACGAATATACTCATCAACAGAAAGTAAATGATCAATTTGCACATATCCTTCAGATTGCCAAGCCAAACATAATTGTTCCTTGGTGTCAGGGAGTAAATAAATTTCAGAAAACATTAGTGCAACCACCCTCCCAGAGCATACCGATTCCCCTGACTTACTACTTCCTCAACTTGATGCCAACTCTTTCGAGAAACCGCAAAAACCACCAAACGCCCTGCTTTCGGATGAATTCTCTTCACTACTTTTCCAGGCACTCCCTTCACATCTTCCCGCAAAGCCAATGCTCCCCCCTGTCCTTCACGAAGACTAGTAAGATATAAGATAAAAGCAAGTTTACGCCCTTCAAGCTGATCATCATGACACAATAAATAATCAGTAGAACGGTATAAGCTTCCAAATACATCACTCGCTCCTGCTTTCACCTTCACTCCAGTCACTCGGGTGAGATATTCTGCAAATTCTTTGCTATCCAAGACCTTCACTACCGCTTTAATGGCTTTTTGTTTTGAAGCATGAAGATCAAATGTTTGAGAAAATTGAAATAAATCTGCTCGTTTTTGTTCAAAAGGTTCTTTCTGAAAGGCTTTCAAGAGTCCTTCAACAACAGATTTTTGCACAAATCCTTCAAACACAACATGGGGAAAGGGTTTTCCCCTTTGAAAAGCGGTCATCTTCTCAGCAACATACATTCCAGAAAGGACTTCTTCACTCACCAACTCTTGCATAGATCATTTGAAATCAAGGACCTATTTAATCCTTATTCTCGTCAACAACACCGTTCTTACTTACAAAAAAGACACATTCATTATCAGGTAAATTTGGACTATCGATCAATTTTGCCACTCGACTTCCTTGTTTACCTCGACGCAAATAGATACGATACGTACTCGCATGAGCTACAATATTTCCCCCTACTGCAGTAGTAGGATCTCCAAACATCATTGCAGGATTAGCCATAACTTGATTGGTCACATACACGGCAAGATTATGCTGTTCAGCCATTTTCATCAACCCATGAAGATAACGATTCAATTTTTGCTGTCTATCCGCAAGTTGTCCTCGTCCTGCAAATTCAGCACGAAAATGTGCAGTAAGTGAATCAATAATCACTAATCGAATAGGTTCCCCATTCTTGATAAGTTCTCCAATTTTATCAGCCAATAAAATCTGATGGTCACTATTGAATGCGCGTGCAACCAAGATATTTTTCAATACTTTTTCAGGATTAGCTCCCAATCCTTCCGCAATCTGACGAACACGTTCAGGACGAAACGTTCCTTCTGTATCAATAAAGACCGCTTTTCCTTGTGCTCCCCCTTGTTCCTTAGGCAATTGTACTCGTACGGCCAAGGTCAATCCAAGTTGTGTCTTACCAGAACCAAAAGCGCCATAACATTCTGTTATGGCCTTGGTTTCTATTCCTCTTCCTCCCAGGAGCCCATTTAAATTGGTGCTTCCAGTTCCAAGAAAAAAGACATCGTCTCGTTTCTTTGAAAATTCAACCCCATCAGAAAAGCCTAACTTCATCATACTTCGAGCAGCCTGAATCGCTTTACGAGCAACAGCTTCACCCACGCCTGCCAATTCAGAAAGTGCACTTGGACTCATCACTGCCAAACCCATTAAATCATATACTCCTGCAGCTTCAAGTTTAGATGCAATGCCCGGACCAATACCCGGAATATCAGTTAACGTTGGTTCAGCACTTTCGTCAGATGCCACTTTTTCTTCTTTTTCTTCTTTCCCCTTAGCCATATACCACGTTCTCACATTCCGCTATATAAACATTATAGCACTCAAGATGACACTAATAGAACAGCATCGTTAGAAAAAGCGAATAACGCCCAATCCCAAACTAAGCAATACAAGGCCATAAAAGAAACCAGTTTCCAAACTACTTCCAGTGGTAATACTCCCTTTCCATTCCTGATCAGTTGGCCACAAAGGACGAATTCCTTCAACAGTAAAAGCATCCAATAATAAGTGCCCCGCATATCCTAAAAAGAATGGAAAAGCAACAATGGGGAAAAATAATACAAGAAGAAAACTAACAATCAAAGCAAAAGTCAAACTATGCAAGAACCCCCGATGTTTTGTTAACCATTGAAAGGGACGTAACCAAATGCTTCTTCCTAACAATGAATGCATACTATCCACGTCAGGCAAGAGCGAAGCAAACAATACGAGTGGAATAAACCAAACGACATGAGTAAGTAAAGGTAAAAAAAAGAGTGCAAGCACAATACCAAAAAGAAAATGAGTTCGAACAAGCATGTTAGGATTGAGTGCTAAAATACCACACAATAATCCCTAGAAAAAGAACAAAGAGCACTCCCGCAACTATCCACCATTTCAGTGATGAACCTTCAGAAGGAGGAGAAGTAACGGGAGGAGAAGCCACTTGAACAGAAGCAGGTTCAACAGGGGGTTGCATCATCGCCTCAGGCATAAATAAAAGAGGTAAAAACCCTTAATAAATACTACCTCTGAAACGAAGCGAGTAATTCAGAGGCCACAACAGGTGCCAAAGATTCAACCATAAATTCAGAGGTATTATATAAGGTATTCTGACGGAACGAACCAGTAAACACATGCTCTTCTCCAAGTAAAGAAAGTTTCTTAAGAGCAAACGATTCAAGTGAATAAATCTCTTCTTCATGCAATCCTAATTGCATAATCTGATCATTGAATAACACCGCTCTACAAGATTCCGTTCCATCATCCATTACTAAAGATAACAAAGCACGTTTCTTTGCTTGAACCGCTCCATGTACAGCACATCCCCCCTCACCCATTCTTTTTCCACATTCAGAACACACTTCAAAATAGCGTGGCTCAAAAACTTGTACCACAAATGCTCGCACTTGTGCTTTCATGCCTGGTTGTAACTCCTCAATACGTTTTGGAGAAGCAACTGCTTGCATCTGCACACCACTTAATTTCACTGAACTCTGTTTAATATCCGCAAATGAAGAAAGATGTACCTCCCCATTACGCATCATCCCATTACTAATCTCTAACGTATCTCCCACATGTAACGTTCCTTGTTCAACGAGACTAATATGTGCCGTATCCCATAAAACACAACGTATCGTTCCACTCGCATCACCCAATGTCAGATTTCCCACCTTTCCTTCTCGTCCATTCTTAGAATAACTACGTACAGGAGCAATAGAAATGATCTGCCCTACAAAATTAGCACGCTTCACGCCAGGTAATTCCACAATAGTAAATTGTTCTTTATCAAAATTAACCCCTAATTCCGCCGCAACAATTTGTGCGGCCCCCTCTCGACTTACCAAACCAGATAATTTAGCACGTTTACCTTCAACTTTACGTTCAACTTCCTCTAAAGACAATTTTGCAGCATGTGCAATACGTTCCAATAACTGAACATAAGGATCCATCTCACCACATTTCTCAAACACTATAAAAGGATTGTTATACCCTACCCCTCTGAACTCAAAGGGTTTATATAACAGAAAATCTACTTAAACGTCGTGAAAGGAGGGGGAATATGGGAAAAATGAATACGCTTGATAACGTTGTGAAAACACTAGTAATCGTTGGTGCAATCAACTGGGGCCTTCATGCATATAATTTGAATATTGTAGATAAGGTACTCGGTGAAGGATCAGTAGCAGCGATGGTAGTTTACGTCTTAGTCGGATTAGCCGGCTTAAAGATGTTATACGACACATTCAATTAAATAACTAAAACGGCAGCCGTTCTTTTCTTTTTTACACGTAGGGGCTATTTTTATACGGAAGCCTTATAAATACAAAATCTAACCAGGCACTATGCCACCAATAGTAGTAATCATTACTAAGCTAATGCCTGAGTCACCAGGCACTGATCTCAATGCAATAAAGACAGAAGCAGAAACACGTCTCAAAGCTCTCGGTGGAAGCAACATCTCCATCACTGAAAAACCAATCGCATTTGGCCTCAAATCAGTACATGTCAAGACGGACATGCCAGAAGAAAAGGGAACTGATGCTGTAGAAGCTCAATTAGCAACAATTCCAGGCGTTTCTTCAGCAACCATTGAAGATTATAGACGCGCATTTGGGT
>Ga0194132_10004017_pt1 | contig 25480 bp, 54 predicted proteins | sample TA2KigOf80mmetaG_FD_148612 | JGI IMG/M metagenome (GOLD analysis project Ga0194132, IMG submission 148612) | Freshwater microbial communities from Lake Tanganyika, Tanzania - TA2015054 Kigoma Offshore 80m | ecosystem: Environmental > Aquatic > Freshwater > Lake | place: Tanzania: Lake... | reverse complement strand
CCCCCACCAGAAAGTGGGCGGGAGGGGGTCAGCGCCGTCGGCTCGTGCGTCGGCGCCCGAATAGTTCCGCGTCGGCCAGAGAGATCGCTTCGTTCACGAAGTCGAGGTAGCGGTCTAGGGCGCCCGGTGCGTCGTCGTCTGGCATCTCGATGCCGTGGACATCGTTTGTAAGGAGCAGGTAGTCATTGGCATCGACCACATCGTGGAGATCGCTCCACGACCGCGCGCGGCGGAACCGGGCCGGGTTGCGGGCGATGTCCTCGCGGACTTCGGCCACCAAGGTCGCCGCATAGTCGCGGACGGACACGCCACGGTATCTGAGCGCGGTTGGACTGATCATGTGCGCATTATGCCGACGGGGCGAACACAGGGCAACGCCGCCCACTTTCTAGCTGGGTGGCTTCCGCACCCCGCGCGCGAACTCGACGCTGTTCTGGAACGCGGCCTCGATGTCCGTCCGGCTCGGGGGGCGGGCCGGGGTGAGTTCCTGATCGAACTCCCGAAGCCGCCGCTCGAGCGCCGCGAGCTCGACGCGGAGGCGCGAGACCTCGTCGCAGGACTCGACCGCGCGCGTCACAGCGTCGAGCACCGTCTTGTTCACGCGCGCGGCCAGGATCTTCGAGAGCGCTTGGAGCGCTATCCGCAGCTCGCCGACCCCGTCGCAGACCTCGACGCCACGCTTCACCTCGCGCACGAGCGCCAGGTACTCGTTCCGCGGGATGGTGACGTAGTCCGGCACGCTGGGCCTCCCAGCGTCGGATCTACCGCGCCGAGCGGCGCGCGGCTACTCGTCGCCGCGGGACCTGCGCCAGGCGGCCTCGTCGATGAGGCTGCGGAACTCCTTGACCGCGTACGGGCCGAGGTGCCGCCGCACGATGGTCTCCGCCTTCTTGCGGTCGAAGCCTTCCATCAGGACCAGATAGCGCACGTCGCCCTCGTCCTTGGTTCGCCCGGCGACCATCTTCATCGCCGCGAGGTACTCGGGCGTGATGACCGGCATCGGCACGCCGCGCACGTTGACGGCCTCGGTGAGCGCTTCCTCGTACAGCCCTTGCCACTCGTCGTCGCGGACGATCACGTCGAGATCGATGCCCCGCTCGTGCGTACGCACGCCGCCGAAGCTCAACTCTGGCCCCTGGTAGCCCAGGCCGGAGTTCGCGACGACGTCTAGGTCGCCGGTCAGGCGCGGGGAGCCCCAGACCTGCATGGCGAGCCCGCCGGCAAGCGCGACCTCTCCGCCGTTGGCGGTCTGGGCGACCGCTGCCGCCGCGTCCATCAGCTCATCGTGGGACGGCAGCCTGCCGCCGATCGGTTCTCTGGTTCTCATGTTGTTTCCTCCTCGATCTCGAACTTGAGCGTGTGCTCGTCGTCCACGTTGGTCTCGCATACCGACACGCGCGCCATCGCGAGCCCGACGTGGTCGTCGAGCTTGTCGTGGGCGTCCCGGCTGTCCATCTGGAGCGCCGCCCAGAAGTCGCCATCGCGGAGGTGGTCGTCGACTAGCCGCTCGACGGCGTTCCGCACGATCGCCTCGGCCGCTGCCTGGAGCTGCTCGACGGAGAGGTTTCGGCGCCCGTCCGACCACCAGTTGGCGGCGTCGTTGAGCCGTGTGCGGAGGGCCCCCGGCGTGGCGGCCTGATCCGCGACGCGCCCTTCGGGCAGCAGGACGCGCACGGCGCCCCTGATCGTGATCTTGTAGCTCTTGTAGTTGGGCATCTTCTCACCCCGGTTCGATGGGCTCGCGCACCAGCACGAACTCGCCGTCACGCCAGTCGTACAGGTAGAACGGGCGGAACCACTCCGCGCTGCCGGCGAACGCTGCGTCGACCTTGCGGGCCGTCTCGGCATGCGTCGCGCTCATGTCGCGCTTCGTCGGATATGCGGTCCTGGGGTCGCGGTCGGGATCCCAGTCTTCGGCGTCTACGACGTGGTCGATGGAGAACAGATCCTTCGCGCGCAGACCGTGCGCTCGCATGACGACGCCCGCGGCCTTGACGATCTCGCGCCAGGGCGCCGTGTAGTTGCGCCTTCCTGGCCGCCCCTTGAGCGGGAGCCGTACGAGGATCAGGGGGTCCCGGTGAGGTCAGCGACCTGTAGGATACGTTCGGGATCGGCATCAGAGGGCACCCTCACGCGCGAGTTTCCACACGCGGTCTTCGATGGCCTCGACCACCCTCGCCGGGACCGTGCCGGCGAGCCCCCGCATGAAAGCGTCGTCGTCGAGCACGCGATCCACGAGAGCCGCACGCTCCTCGACCGGCAGGCCGCGTAGCCCCGGCAGTGGGCTCCTGCGGACCTGATCCATCGCAGCCTTGCGGATCATCGTGCGGTTCCAGACGCGGCCGGTCACGCTCGTGATCATGTACCGCTGGGCAAACTCCTCGTCGCTCGCGCTGGCGGCGGCGAGCACGGGCCTGCGTCCTTCGACCACTCGCTCTCCCGGGGGGTTCCGGTACAGCTCGCGCCACTCGCTGCCGACGAGCCGCCAGCGGCGCTGGCTCACCCAGCGCTCGAGCGCGCCCATCGAAGGGAAGTCGCGTACGTCCGACGGCGAGAACCGAACCTCGACCGTGCCGGTTGGGCGTCGGAACACGCGCGCCCGCGGAAGCCCGCGGCGGTCGACGATTCTGTAGTCCTCGAAGTCATTCATGGGTGCACCCTACCACGCGGCCCGGCCTCGGCGCGGCGAAGAGCGCTCTCGGCGAGCCTCGCGAAGTGCTTCGCCGCGCGCACGGTTTCGAGGGCGTGCCCGTAACCGCCGTGCAGGGCGTCGTTCCGCGCTTCCGCGAGCAGGCGGATCGCGTTGTCGATGTGTTCTACGGCGAGGCCCTCGTTCCTGCGGCGCGCCTCGGAGAACGCCTCGCGGATCACGGCGTTGTCGGACGCCTCGATCTCCTCGGCGGTCGCAGGCCCGCTGACGACGTGCGGCTCGGACTTGCTGGCGTTCACGATGGCCTCTTCGCGTAGTCGATGAGGCAGATCACCGTCGCGCACAGGGATACTCCGGCGAGAGTCCAACTACCCCCGCTGGCGAGATTGGCCGTTAGAGCCATACCGATCGTAGCGAGCACCTGATCGAGATTCTTCATGGTTCCATCTCCGGTCCGTTCACGGGAGCCTCTTGAGTGCGGCGCGGGCCTCGTCGAGTTCGGTCGCGAGCCCATCGACGATCTCGATGAGCCCGACGAGACGGCGGGCGATCTCGGCATCGCAGAGGCGGAACGGTTCGCTGCCCTGGAGCGCGACGTACGGCCCGAGGCCGCGCCGGATCTCTGCCAAGCGTGCCTGTCGGGTCACCGCTTCGCCCTCCGTACGCTGTCGAGAAACATCGTAGCCCGCTTGAGCACGGCCTCGGCCTCGTCGCCGTAGTGGCGAACGAGAACCCGAGCGATGGCCTCGGCGTCGATGTCGTAGCCCTTCCGCGAGCCCGCCGCGTCGGCGGTCTTGCGGAGGGTCCGGTCGATGGCGGCTGCGGCGTTCACAGTCGCACCTCCGGCTCGTCGAAGTGGGCGCCACACTCGGTGCAGCAGAGCATGGGCTCTCGGCGGTCGCCGTTCGACTCGTGGGGGCCGCGGTGCCCGCAGTCGGGGCACGACACGCGGCACTCGACGGCGTCGCTCACGGCGCGAGCGAGGCGGGTGAGCTTCGCCTGCCGCTGGGCGGCCGTGAGCCGACCGTCCAGCATGATGCGAAGCGCTGCCTGATCGGGGCTCACGACGCCTTCCTGACGTGCTGGTTGTAGAGCGCGAGGGCCTCGTCGAAGGGGAGGGCGTTCAGCACGGCCTCGGCGTTCGCCGGGGCCTGCGCGCCCTTGCGCATCTCGTAGACCTTCCCGGCGCGCAGGAAGAGCACTTTCCGTCCGAGGATCCGCTTGAGATCCTTCGCCACGAGGTGCTCGTCGAGGAGGTCGAAGATCACGGCGTCGGCGTCCGGCTGGTAGTCGCCTTCCATCCCGAACCCGAAGGGGCGGCGGGGGAGCGTCTTCGCGTAGTCGTTGATCTGGTCCGCGAGCGCCCACGGGTAGTAGGTGTTGCAGCCCCCGTGGCCGTCGTTGCGGGCCTCGCCCGCCTTCTTGCCGTCGATCCAAACGTCGGCGGCGAAGGCGGGGGTCTCCTCGGAGAGGCGGGCGTTGTGGCTGATCTTCTTGAGTTCGATCTTCATGGTCCGGGTCTCCTTCAGAATCCGAGCCGCTTGAGGCTCGCGTTCAGGTGACGGCGATCTACGGCGTAGCCGCATTCAACGTAGGTGTGGCCGTGCACGCTGGTAGCCACCGTGGGGTTCGTGCAGACGACTCCGGCCCGGAGCGCCCGCACGAGGCGCGGGGCGATCTTCTCGGAGCACAGCCACCCGACCCCGGCCGGCTGATCCACCCCCGACCAGAAAGGGCGCACGCCGACAAGCCCGGGTCGGTTCGGCTCGGGCGTCACGGTCACGTCGATGATGGTGGGGGTCTTCACGGGGGAGGCTCCTTGGGGGGTTCAGGGAGATAGACGGGGCGTACCCCGTCGGTATTCACTGTCAACCGTTCTGCTCGGCAAGCATGTCGCCGGAGATGCTGATCAGCCCACTGTCGAAGCGGACGACGTAGGACGTGCGCGACTTCTTCTCGATCTTGCCGCTCCGGGTCCCGCCCCGCTTGGGGCCGAAGTCGAACTTGACCGTCTCGCCCACCTTGAACTCCCGCGGCGGGACGTTCCACTCGGGCCACAGGGTGCCGATGGAGGCCGCGAACGCCTCGATCTTGACGAGGAAGGCGTTCGGCCCCGGGGCGGTCGGGGAGTCGATCATCGCGAGCCACGCCTTCCACACGTGGGGCGGGATGGCCCCGGCCGCCTTGGCCCCGCTGAACGAGGCGGTCAGCCTCCGGCCGTTGCCGAAGTCGATGCTGATGTACTCGTGCTGGTTGATGATCCGGGGGGCCTTGGGGGCGGTCTTCTGTGCCATATACGCTCCGACGGGGCGGACCCCGCTGGTATTCACTGACCCCCAACGTATCTTTTCTGGACCCCGTTGAATACTCCATGCTAGGCTCCCGTCTGTCCTCCCGTGATGACCTTCCTCCTCGTTGCCCTCAACGTCCTCGTCTACCTCGTAGAGCTCGGCTCGGGCCAGGCGTTCTGCGTCGCCCACGGCCTCACCCCGGCCCAGGGGCTCGAGGGGCTCCTCTCTTACACCTTCCTCCACGACCCCCAGACCCCCCTCCACCTCCTCGGGAACATGCTCTTCCTGGCCGTCTTCGGGGCCGTCGTCGAGGGCGCCCTCGGGGGCCTGGGGCTCCTGGCCCTCTACGGGGTCGCCGGGGCGGCCGGGGGTCTCCTCCACGTCGTCGTAGACCCGGGCTCGACCCTCCCCCTCGTGGGGGCGTCCGGGGCCGTCTTCGGGGTTCTGGCCGTGGCGGCGGCCGTCCGCCCCCGCCTGCTGGGGTTCGCCCTCGCCTTCGGGGGGGTCGAGGTCTGGCACGCGGTCGCCGGGGGCGCGGGCAACGTCAGCTTCGGATGCCACCTTGGGGGCCTCGCCGCCGGGGTTCTCGTCGCGGGGCTCCTCCGGGCGAGCGGCAGCGAAGCCTTGGAGGCCGCATGAAGACCCCCTTGGAGGCATGGCCGACGGTCCGGCGCCAAGGGCGCTCCGGGTACTCGGCCCGCCACTTTGCCGCCTTGGCAGGGGCCGCCGAAGACCCGCTCCGCGTGGCCGAGCGCCTCGCGGCGAGCGCCATCGGAGAGGACGTTCAGACGGAGGCCCGCGCGCGCCTCGCGGCCGGGAGCCTCACGGTCGGGATCGTCGGGGGCTGGATCGCGGACGAGGTCACCCGTCGCCGCGCCTCGTCGTGGTCCGCGCTGAGCCTGTCCTTCGACCAAGTGATCGCCGTGTTGGAGCACGAGGTCGCCCGGAGGCCCACCCCGGCCATGCGCTCGTTGCTCCGGCAGGCGCGCGCCGCTCAGAGGGCCTCGTGAGCCACATCCGCAACCCCGAGTTTATCGGCACCTACCCGTGCGCCGTCTGCGGGAAGCGCGTGAGGATCTACGGCTGGCTCCCGACGTGCGTGCTCTGCACTCGCTGTACCGCCGACGTGGCCCGCTCCGAAGCGCTGGCCGAAGACTCTGATCCCGACCCCAACGACTGAAAAGCAAGAACCGTGAACACTGCACCCATGACCATCAACGACACCATAAAGGCGGTCGCTACCGCCCTCCTCGACACGATCAGAGACACGTCTGAAGGCGCGATGACGGAGCCCTCGGAGGAGGTCTACACGGACCTCGCCTGCCGGCTCGTGCTCCGACTGGCGCGCCAAGGCGTGACGATCCTGCCGGCCGCCAAGGTGATCCAGCCTGAGCAGCAGGCAGCAGCTCAGCGCACGCTCGACGCGCTCACGGGCTGGCTGCGGGACAACCCCACGTGCATCTATGTGACCGAACTCGGTGCGAGCGGCAGGGTCGAAGTGACCTTCCTCGACCGCGACGACGAGGTGCGCGCCTTCCTTTCCGGCGGCACTGTGCAGGACGCCTACGCCCAGGCGGCCCAGGTCATCGTCGTCGGAGGTGCGCTGTGACCGCCAAGCCCAAGAAGGACGCGAACGTCCAGACGGCGATCCGGCTGCCAGAAGCCTTCCTCGCCCGCCTCGACAAGATCGCCGAGCGGATGAGCGAGCCCGGGATGCAGATCACGCGGGCGGAGGCGCTCCGCCTCGCCGCGTTCAAGGGCGCGGAGCAACTCGAGGCGGACCTCGGGAAGAAGAAGCGATGAGCGTGTTGAGGCAAAAGGACGGTCAGCCCTTCCGCGCCGTGGTCGTGCAGCACGACTGGCGCGGGTCCAAAGGGCTGTGTATCGGCGCCGAGGGCTACGACCGAGACTCGTTCGTGGTGCTCATGTGCGACGAGGAAACCAAGGCTCGGTTCCCGGTCGGCACCCTCTTCGATCTGGTGCCCGTCGAGAAGGACAACCCGAAGAAGAAAGAGAGGGCCGTATGGACACCGTAGTCGAAACCCCCGCCCCCCGCTGCGCGGACTGCAACCTCCCCCTCGTCCGCACGGGCAACGGCGAAGAGCGTGCCTGCTACCGCTGCGTCGTTCTGCCGGCCAGGCGCCGCGCTGCCGCCGAGCGCCGGAAGCTCGGCCACGTCGTCGCGGGCGTCGACCTCGACCGCGCCCTCGCGGCCTACCGGAAGCTCCCGCCCTTCGTCGGGAACCTCGGGAAGATCCGCCTGGAGGTCGGGCACCGCACATCGAACGGCACGTGCGGGCGCGCTTGGACTACCCAGCGACGGATTCGGATCGCTGCCGGTCTCGACGCGACCCCCGAGCGCGTGCTGGAGCTGCTCGTCCACGAGATGTGCCACCTCGCGGTGCCGCCTCGAGAGGGCCACAGCGAGCGGTTCCGGCGCACCCTCCGCCGAGCTTGCAAGGAACTCTGGGGGATCGATGTCCCTCTCGACGCGCCCGCAAGCCAGGGGTGCGTCGCCTACAGGATGGACGCCATCGCCCAGGCCACGCTCAAGGCGAAGATCGAGGCCGGCGAGATCGACCTCTTCCCGCCGGGGCCGCCCCAAGCGAAGCCGACGCGCGCGGAGAAGGCCACAGCCCTCGTCGAGCGGCGCGCAGCTCACGCCGCGAAGATGCTCGCCGAGTGCGAGCGAAACCTCCAGTCGGTGCGCCGCACGCTCGCGAAGTGGCGCGCGAAGGTCCGGTACTACGAACGCACTGCGGCGAAGAAAGCGGCAACATGAAACGGCCGCTCTCCTCTGCCATGCGCGGGATGATCTGGGACATGCTGCGCACGCCGTCGGGTCCGACCGTGGTGATGCTGAACGACGAGCGAACGATCCAGGCGCTCGTCCGTCGAGGCATCCTTCGCGCGGAGAAGCACGGTTACAGACTCGACCGAGCCGCGGCGCGAAAAGCTCTCAACATTGGAGGCCGACCATGACCAGCGATCGACGAACAGGCAAGATCCCACCGGCCGACTACTACGAGTCGATGCCCGAAGGCGCCACGGTCTACTCGTGGTGCCCGACACCGGAGCCCACGGTCCCGCCGACGCAGGTCCACCTCCACATCCCGGTCGGCGGCGCCGTCATCGTCATGCGCTTCAAGGGGCCTGGAACGCTCGACGCCTTCATCGACGCGCTCGTGAAGCACCGGGAGGACGTGTTCGGCCCCCGGAAGACCTCGCAGCCCTGACCACGCTCTTCTACAATTCAATCGGAGGTTACGTCCCATGAAGCTACACGCCGATCTTCGCCCGATCACCGTTCAAGAGAAGGGGCGCTTCAAGCCCGGAGGGCCAATTCAATCCCACGGCGCTCGCCCCCACATCGTTTCGGGGAGACGCCCTCGAGTAGGCACCCAGCTACTCTCGGCGCGCTTCCTCGTCGGGTTCAACGTCCACGGTCGCCCCCACTGGACCGAAGACGATCTCATCCGATTCTTCATCGAAGTCCGCGAACGGCAGGGGCGCTCATCCGGTGCGAGCTTCCTGACCCAGCGAGGGATCTGGCAGCCGCTCGGTGGGCGCCGGGAGCCGGACGAGCAAGGCGCGCAGATCATCATCCTGAACGAGGACGGCCTCGACGAGGAGACGTTCGTCGACGAGATGGCCGCGCTCGGCGAGGAACTCGCGCGGCTGATGGATCAGGACGCGATCTACCTCGACATCCAGAAGGTGTGGGCGACCTGGCGCTCGGTGAGGCCGTGGTCGAGGTGCGAGTCGGAGGTGATGATCATGCCCTCACGACGCGCGAGGGGGCCGGGATCTGACATCGGCGCCGGCTCGCAGTAGCATGAGTCCATGCCCCGGCTCTGGGACGACGAAGACGACAACGAGCAGGGCGCGCTCGACCTGAACTTCGAGCGCGGCGATTGCGCCATCCTCGCCCTGCGCCTCTCCGAGATTACCGGGCTCCCTCTCGTCGGGCTCTTCGACAATCGCGGGGATCTGCACCATGTCGCAGTAGAGGTTTCTCGCGACGAAGTGCTGGATATTGCCGGCGTGAACACGAAAACTGATCGCGCAGCGGAGTCCCAGGCCGGCCGCCTCGGCAAGTGGCGGCGTGTCACCGCAACAGGCATCGCCCGTGCCGGCCTTCCGACGTGGGACAACTACAGCGAGGAAGAGCTAGACGCCGTCGATGACGTCGCGTACCAAACGGCATCCGGCGCCGGACTCACCCCATGACGAGGGCGTCGATGTACCTGTCACCGCGCTCGAGCGCCAGCGCCACGCGATGGTGCCCGTCATGGACGTACCAGACCTCTTCCCCGACCTCCGGGTAGTGCCCGTCGAGGAAGGGGTACTTCTCCTCCGGGTAGTCCACCTCTTCCACCTCGTGAGGTCCGTTCACGATGATCGGCGGCAGCGTGTAGCCTGCGTCCTCCAGCCGCGCCAGCTCGTCGATGCGCTCCTGGCTGATCGGGTTGATGAAGGGCGAGGCGATCTGGCGCACCGGAACGCGCGCTCGCTCGAAGCCGCGCGCGTAGGTGGGGATGCTGCCGTAGTCCTCGTCCCACTCGACGGGCTCGCTCATGCCGCGCGCGGCGCGCAACGGCACCCAAGACGGTTCGCGCCCCCAAGGATCACCTTGAAGAAGTTCGATCTCCTGCGGAGGAACAGGCCGCTCAAGAACCGCCGACTCGTCGATGTCGGCCCACAGATTCGGATCCCTAGACAACTCCGTCGGATCATCGATCCAGAACCGCAACACGGAGAACGGGCGATGCTCCAGCTTCCCGCGTTCGGACCAGTAGCTACTTCGGCGCTCGCCCCATCGAGCCGCCTCGCGCATGATCGGCGACACCCACAGCGGCGCGCGGAGACCGTCGCGCGTGATGCCGGGCAGGTTTTCAGTCAGCGTGCTGTGGTAGAGCCACATTGGAGGTTCAACTTCAGAGGCCCCACGCCTGGCGCTTCGCCCATCGACGCTGCGACCTCCGCGCGAGGTTCGCCGCTTCCCGCTGCTCAGGCGTCATCGGCTTCCTTGGCCGGAAGACGACGCGCCCCTGGAGCGGCGGCCCGTCGTAGCCCCACTCTTGGTAGGAGTCTCCCGCCGTGAAGAGCTGCGAGGCGAACACGCGCGCGGCGATGACCGGCATGTCGAGCCCCGGGTCGCTCCCGTGCCTCCCGTGGTCGCGCGCGTACGCCTTCGTGATCGCCACCCAATCGCCGGGGTTGAACGTGAGGATGCCCCGGGGGACGGCGCGGTACATCCAGACGCGAGCTTCCGGGCGACCGCGGACGCGGTAGATGACGCTGAGCGCGTCCCCGTCCGAGTCGTGGCCCGCCGGATACCAGCTCGGACGGTCGTAGAAGTCCGCCGGGTAGATGCCGTTGCCCGTGAGGTCGAAGAGGGGCGCGCCGCTGTCGCGGTCCGGCGCGCGGTGCTGCATCCGGTAGTCGTCAGGCGGCTCGCGCATCGCCCGGGAAGCATACCTCGCCCCACCGCGCTTTGCACGCATCACGACTTGACCCACGGAGGAAGCACCCAAGGGTGAGCCACGCCGTCCCACACATCCACATCGCCCTCGACGCGGTGCCACCTGAACGCGACTCGTAGCGTTCGATCTCCGCGTACTGCGGCTGCCCTGGCTCGGTGCGTGCCGTCGTGCACATACACTTTCGGGTGCCCCGCTCTTAGCCTCCCGGGGATCAACTTCACGAACTCCCGAGGCGACAGTTCCGGCCGATCACGCCATCCTAGTACCGGCGGGATCTCTTTCGGATCCGCCGCCGCCAGAATCTCGACTAGCCGCGCATCGACCGGATTCACCGAGTGGTGCAGCACGTAGATGTTGGCGAGCGGTATCTCTTCGACGTCCGCGTACGCCCTCCCACTGACGATCAGCCGCTTGCTCCCCGCAGGAGCGATGTACCGCCGGAAGTCGTCGCGCGACTTGGCCGGCTCGCGCATGCCCGGACGCACCCGCTCGACCTTGAGCACCCGGATGCGATCCGGGTCGAACATGATCCAGTCGTCGACATCGTCGAGGTGGATGCTGTCGTAGCCGAGGTCATTGATCTGCTGGAGCATCAGGCTGTCGTACTCAGGCCAGCCAGCCACCTTGTCCACGTCGAGTTCCACGGTCATCAGCCAGGTCACCGCCGCAGCGCCGCTCTCGCCCGCGAGGATCTTGGCGCGGTCCCCGCTGAACCACATGACCCCGTAGGTGCTCACCTCCGGGTCGAAGCGCCGAACGGGCCTGCTGCTGCCGTGGTAGGCGACGACCTTCACCCCATGACTATACCTGACCGCGCCGCGTGATACCCTGGCCGACGTGCCGAGCCGCTACCGGGACGTGGGCCACGTTCGAGGCCGCTGGGGCCATGCGGGCTCGGGGCTGCTCTTCGTCGCCGGGCGGAAGATCCTGCTTCTCCTCCGAGCCGCCTGGGTCATGGAGCCCGGCACCTGGGGCATCCCGGGGGGCGCCATCCCGGTCAACGAGCGCGGCCTGCCGATGGCCCCGCTCGAGTCGGCGCTGCGCGAGGCGCACGAGGAGATCGGGCCGCTGCCCCCACGGCGGCGCATCGTGGGCGAGTTCGTGTTCCGCGAGGGGCACTTTCGCTACACGACGTTCGTCATCGAGGTCGAGCGCCAGTTCGCGCCGGTCCTGAACGACGAGCACGACGACTACGTGTGGTGGGATCCCGAGCGCGACCCGCCGCTCGAGCTTCACCCGGGCGTCGCGGATCTTCTTCGGAGCTGGCGCCCCGGATCGGGCTAGTAGATCCCGAACCGCGTCAGCTCCAGACGCCAGCGCCAGACGATCCGCGCCCGCACCTCGAGCAGACGACAGCGCCAGCACGTGCGGCTCTCCACGAGAGCACGCACGTACCGGGGGCTGTCGCCGAACTCTCCAGGGCGGAGCTCGTGTTCTGCGCACTTGGGGGGCGTCATCGACTCGGCCGCTTGGGCGGCTTCTTCCGTGCGGCCTTCGCCTGCTCTTGCGCCAGGCGCTTCAATCGCTTCGCAGCGTTCCGGCCTTCGTTGAACGTGCCGAGCTGCGGAACGAGGATGTCGCCGGCCGCCACAGCGGACATCCAGATCAGACGCCCCTCGTTCTTGGGCGAGGACATGCGCTCACCTACGACGCGCGCGATTGACTCGCCGAGCGACCTTCTTCACGTTCTCGCGCAGCTTCGGATCGGTGAACACGTCGAAGATCGACTTCACCGCCTGCACCGTCTCGTCGCCGCTGTCGAGGATCCCGTCGAGCGGACTCGCGAGAAGGTCGTGCTTGCGGATGATCGCGACGGCCTTCAGAGCGGCAGCGAGCCGCTCCTTCTCGGGCGTGCGCTCGTCCGCGGCCAGCTCGATGAGATCCCGCGCCTTCTGGCGGGGGGTCATGGAGTCCGACCGCCCTCGTGGCTCCGCCGGTTGTGCCCGCGCACGCCGCACTCGCTGCGCGCGCGAGACGGACCCGCCTTCTTCACCGGAGTGGCCTCCGCCTCCGCCTTCTTCGCCGCCTTCTTCTTGGCGACCTTCTTGGCGACCTTCTTGGCGACCTTCTTCGCAGCCTTCTTCGCAACCTTCTTCTTCGATGCCATGTTCCTTGTTCCTTTCGTCAGTCGTCGTCGTCATCGTCATCATCGGCGGGCTTCGGCTTCCGCTGACGCTTCCGTCCGCCGCTGCCCCCGAAGCGGTTCTCGTACTCGTCGAGCATCTGATCGGCGTACGTGGCCGTGACCGCGGCCATGTCGTCCACCAGATCGTCGATGTCCTCGACCTCCTCTGGCATCACGTACCGGCTCATCGCATCCCGAGTCCAGCCGACCCACAGATCCTTCAGCTCCTTCTTCGTGTCCGCCATCTCAACGCTCCTTCTTGAGTTCCCGCAGAACGACGTCCGGCGACACCAGGCCAGACATGATGGCGGCGGCGGCCAGCGCCCGCTTGCGCGTCTCGTCATCGAGCGGCTCAAGCACGTTGATGACCTTGCCCATCGCCGCCAGCTCAGCCCGCGCGCGCTCTGCCCTCTCGTCGCTCATCGACGTCGCCGCCTTTCTCGACCAGCCGTGAGCTTCGAGGTGCGAGGACGAGCCGCTCTTCGCGTTCGTTCCATTCTTCCCGGCAGGCAGGTTGACAGCGATCAACGACGGATGTCAAGTTCTCGCGGGGCCTCTGGCTTCGCCATTCTTCCCCCTCGTGGTTGAGGCCGATGGCCCTCCGGTCGCTCGCTGGGTGCCCCTTTCCACCCGGCGGGCGGCCGACTTGGGCATCACGCAACCTCACGCACGAGCATGGCCGCACGGACCGTGCCGCCCTCGAGCGAGACATCGATCCGCCGCCCGATGAGCGCCTTGAGCGAGAGTTCGTCGAGGTACTGGTGCACCCTGCTCCCCGGCTTGACCGTCAACGGGAAGATCGCCCCGTCGGACGGACGGCACCGCAGAACGAAACGCTCAAGCGCCGGGACATCCGGCCCGAGAGCGTCGAGCTGCTCCTTCCAGCCGTTCACGACCTTCACGCGCAGGAGCCCCCGCCCATGCTCCGCGCGAGCCGCGTTGAGCGCCTTCGTGGGGAGCACGTCGAGAAGATCGAGCGTCTGGCGTCGAGCGCAGTGCGCGTGAGAGCAGTGGAAGAGCCCCCACCCGCCGTCGGTCGCCGCAGGCATGATCACCGTCGAGGAATCGCCGTCGAAGCCGCTCGTGTGCGAGCCGCTCCACGGACAGACGACGGGGAGCTTGCCGTCGTCGAGCGACTCGAAGGCCATCCCGGCGAAGGCGAAGGCCGTCCCCCAGAACGTCTCGGCACCGTCGATGTCGACGAGGCGCCTCTCCCGCCCACTTTCTGGGAGAATGAGCCCTCCACCAGAAAGTGGGCGGGAGAGGGGGGAGACTTGAGGCGCCTCGGCCAGGACGCGCTCCACGTCGAGGGGCGCCCCGTTGAGTTCGCGCCAGATGTACTCGGCGCCGGGCGGGTGGCTCGGCAGGAACCAGAACCGGCTCGCGTCCCGGGCGGATTCATCGAGGACGTGGCCCGTCTTCGTGATGCTCGGCTCGGCCCAGGCCCAGATGCGGGCGTACTCGTGGGCGAGCACGGGGCGTGAGAGCCGGAAGATGGCGCGCATCTTCGGGTGCTCAGGCGTGTGGCTGAACGTCGTGTAGGCGATGCCGCGGGTGCCCGGGATCAGCGTCGCGGCCTGCTTGATGGTCGTGTCGCCGCGGTCGAAGTCGAGGACGAGGGCGTGCACGTTCTCGACTCTGGAGAGGATGCGGCGGTTCCCCTCGAAGCTCGCGAGGGAGAAGCCGGCGACTTGGTGCTTGTCGCGTACGACCTCGGGCTGGGCGATGAAGGTGGCGGTGAACTCGGGCCAGGTGTACCGGCTGCGCCGACCTCGCGAGAAGTTGCGCCAGAGGGTCAGAGTGAAGGGCTCGTCGTGGTCGTTCGGCATCGGCTCCTAGCTTTCGACGTGTTGTAGGTTGCGGTTCTCAGACGCCGGTTCTGTGATCCGGCATGCGTTCGAGGAACATCGCAAGCGCGCTCCATGTCCTCCCGGTGACGCGCTTGATGTTCACCGTGGCCCCCTGGCGCTCGACGAGTTCGGCGATCCAGCCTTCGCGCGTCGTGCGGACGGTCGCGCTTGGGCCGAGCTTGCGCACGGCGAGCGCGTTGAGCTGGGCGGGGCCGTCGTTCTCGTTCATGTTGAAGACCTGTCGGGGCGCTGGCGCAGGTTCGTGATGACGATCTCAGCGATCTCCTGGCTGAGCGCGTTCGCCTCCGTGAGCGATAACGTGACGCCTGTGCGTTGCTTGATGAGCCGCCGGAGTTCGCCCTCAGACGACCAGCCGAGCGCTCGCTTGATGGCGTCCTCGAAGACGAGGTGAGGGGGCTGATGCGCGCTCACGACGGTCGCTCCATCTGCGTTGACTCCTCGATGATGCGCAGCTCAGCGCGTACGGGGAGGAAGGTGTTGAGGTTGTTGAGCGCGCTGCGCACCGCGGTCTCCACGTTGCAGCACTCCCCTATGCTTCTGTAGCCGTCCGGTTTCCCGTTGCCGTACCCGTCGAAGATGAGGGGCTTGTTGTCGTCGCAGCAGATTCGCGGGCTGCCTGCGAGCTTGGCGGGCGGCGGGGGCGTGCAGAACTGTACGAACCGCCCCGTGATGTTGCGGTCTTCGATGATGACGAAGCACCGCAGCTCGCGTGGGCTCTCGGCGAGCCGCTGGAGCGCTGCGCGGATGGGGGCTTCGGCTTCCGAGAGCTTCATCGGGCCGGCCTCTTCTTCAGCTTCTTCGGTTTCGCCTTCTGCGCTTCGAGCTTCGTCGCGAGTTTCTCGGCCTTCTTGCGCATCCGAACCGCGCGGCGCTCCATCATCTCAGCGCGGTGGAGCAGATTCTTGGGGTTGTCTCGGTGGCGACGCCGTAGGCGCAGACGTTTCCGCGCCCGGAGGCTACGGTCGCGCCCCCACCGTGTCGCGTACTCCACGCCGATCCTGTTGTACCCGTCTGCTACACGGATCGATTCGACGTGGACGCCGCTGCGACGGAGCGCCTTGATGATGACGGCGCGCTCGTCGTCGGGCACTGCGCGGTGGACGGCCAAGGCCGCCCGCACGTTCCGGTCTACCTCCCTCGCCGCTTTGAGCGCTCGCGTCTTGTTTCTGACGCGGCGCCCGGATAGTCCGGTGCTGCGCTTGAACGCGGCGCAGACCAGCTTATGCGCGTTCGCGCTGATCTGCTTGAGCAGCGTGAACGGCGCGCCGTCGTTGCAGCAGATGGACTCCAACGTGTTTGCTATCTCGTACGCAGGCGTCTCATTGATCTTCGCGAAGACGGCCTCGAGCTGCTCGGCGGAGGCGGCGCCTCGGTTCGTCAGGAACGCGGCAGATGGTGGATGCGCCAAGCTGCGTTCGTAGACGACGCGGAAGATGTCGAAGACGCGCGCGCCGTAGGCGTTGGCTAGATCCAGTAGACCGACGCGATTGTCGAGGGCCGTGTAGGCCCCCTCCGTGCCATCGGCAGCCCCTCGCTCGCGTGAGAGTACGAGCGCCACCTTGTCGTACTCGTTCTTGATCGGCGCCTTGCGCTCGAAGAAGAAGAAGGTCGCGTTCTGCGTCTCGTAGTCCTCGAAGTAGCGTTCGCGGTTCATGGCGATGCACCACTTCGTGCTGAGCCCGTAGTGCGCGCTCGCGTTCTTGTTCTTGATGTGGCGTACGACGAGGTCGTCCGAGTCGTACACGACGTCGGCCTCGACCGGACCGTCGAGGCGATAGAGCCGCTCGCGTTCCCGCAGCTTCTTGTTCTTCGTGCGCTTCAGGCGGCGCAGGTTGTCGCGCAGATTCGCGAAGTCTTGCGCGCGGTAGGTGTAGAGATCGTGGGCGATCCTCTCGAGGTGTACCCGGCCGTCCTTGCCTCGCTTGCTAGGCAGTGCGTGCCCCTTGAACTCGTGGAAGAGCTCGACGACATCGGCGATCTCGGGCGCGAGCGCCTGGCCCGAGGCGAGCACCTTCGCGCTCCAGTCGAGGTACTTGAGGTTCTTCGACGGGTCGCGCGCGGCGATCAGCCGGATGCCCTCTGCGTGGTCCGGGTGCTTCTGGAGCACGGAGTCGAGCCTGGAACTCATGGGCCGCCCCCGAGCGCGATGTCCCCTGCGCTCATCAGTTCGTCACCGCTGGGAGCACGAACCCGCGCGCCACGAGCGCGCCGCAGAAGTCCGTGTAGTAGCCGATGTCGCCCATCTCCGATTCCCGCCAGATGCGCAGCAAGACCTCGTCCGGCGTGCTGCGGTCGCGGACCGACAGCCGCAACTTCTCCAGTAGGTCGCGCGCTTCGGCGAGAGGCCGGTCGAGTTCGCCCACGGTCACCGTGAAGCTCTTGCCCTGCGTCGTGAGCACGACGTGCAGGCAAGTCGCCTGGACCTGCGTCGTAGGGCCGGCGACGAAGGTCACGTCGTCGTCCCCGAACCCGAGCCGGCGGAGCGCCTCGTAGACGGACCACGTGGCGCGGTAGAGGGGCGGGATCTCGCTGTACTTCATGGGCTACGGCTCCGCTTCCTTGCGTTGGTCTTTCGTGAGCTTCTGTACGGCGCGCTCCGTGTTCTCGCAGCATCGCTGCCACTCCGCGTGGTCGCCGTCCGTGACCGAGAGGCTCACCGACTGCATCACCGCCGCGTGCACGACCGGGGCCCAGGCCGCGCGGAGCATGCGCAGCTCGTCCTCGCTCTTCTCAAGCGAGTGGTTCCGGCGCATCAGACGATCGACGGCTTCGACGAGGCGCTCGCTGAGAGGCGGGTACTCGCCGCGCGCGGCGATGGCGTGCCTCCAGCCTTCCGAGTCGAGCGGCTCGTGCAGCATCTTCGCGATGCGTTCGATCAGCTCGTACGCCTCGGCGTCGTTCATGCGCTTGCTGCCACCGTTGATCGACGCGCGCGCCGACGGCTGAGCTTCTCCGTGAGGATCGCGCGGATGACGGAACTCGTCTTCACCTCGACGCCGGCCGCGCGGCTTAGGCGCTGCCGTTCACGTTCGAGCGCATCGCGCAACTCACCGGGAACACGCACGCCAAGAATCACGTCATTCTTCATGTCCGCGTACTTATACGCGGTTGTTCGACAAAAGCAACGACCTTCTTGACGGCGGGGCGATCTCGGGTCTAGGTTGCCCCTCCGACTCTACAACACCGTCGAACGTACTGGCGCTCGGAGCGCCGGGAAGGAAAGCATGTCCAAGGCCGCCTCCTGGGAGATGGGTTTGCTCAAAAACAAGCGGGGGGACTACTTGCCATGCCTCGCGAACGCGGTCGCCATCCTCACGCACAGAGAAGAGTGGCGCAACGTCATCGCCTTCGACGCCTTCGCGGGCGTGATCGTCAAGAAGAAGCCGCCGCCGTGGCCCGGTGATCTCGAACCGGAGGACGACAAGATCGGCGACTGGACGCAGAGCGACTCGGCGCGCGCCGCCGTGTGGCTCACGCACGAATACGGTTGCGCGTTCTACTCCTCGGTCGTCGATGAGGCGGTGCAGCTAGTCGCGGAGCGCTGGAAGATCCATCCGGTGCGCGACTACTTGAACAGCGTCAAGTGGGACAGGAAGCCGCGCGTGGATGATCTGCTCATCCGCGCGGCGGGCGCCCCGGACAACCTCTACACTCGCGCGATCACCAAGAACTTCTTCCTCGGGGCCGTCGCGCGCACGATGCGCCCCGGCGTCCAAGTCGATACCGTCCTGATTCTCGAGGGTCCGCAAGGCGCCGGCAAGAGCACGCTCTTCCGCACGCTGGCGGGCGACGACTGGTTCCTCGACACGGTGTTCAACATCGGCGGCAAGGACGGCTACCAGGCGCTCCGGCGAAAGTGGATCGTCGAGTTCAGCGAACTCGATGCGTTGAACGGCGTCGACCTGTCGCGCGTCAAGGCGTTCATCTCATCGGTGAAGGACAGCTATCGCCCCTCGTACGGCAAGACGACGGTCGACTTCCCGCGGCAGTGCGTGTTCGCCGGGACGGTCAACCCGAACGGCTCGGGGTACTTGAACGACACGACCGGCGCTCGGCGCTTCTGGCCGGTGACCATCGGCAAGGTGGACCTCAAGATGGTGCGCGAGGAGCGCGACCAACTCTGGGCCGAAGCCTACGTTCGGTACAGGGCGAACGAGAAGTGGCACCTGCGCGACGACAAGCTCCTCGCGGCGGCTGCCGCCGAGGCCGAGGAGCGTCGGGAGTCCGATCCGTGGGAGACGCACTTCCGCGAGTACCTGCACATGAACCGGGCGCTCTACCGCAAGAACGGGGTGATGATCACGGACCTGCTCACGAACGCGGTGGACGTGCCGAAGGAGCGCCAGAACCGAGCCGCGCAGATCCAGGCGGGCAAGGCGCTCAAGGCGATCGGCTGGTCGAAGATCGTGCGCGGCTCCGACGATGTCCGCCGCTACTTTCCCGCAGAAGCCTCATCGAAAGGCCCCCTCAAGCTGGTCTCTTCTTCCTCCAATCCTCCAATAGAAAAACAAGATCGGAGGGGGACAACTAAGAAAGGGGGTACAGGATGATCTGTAGGGGGGGTCCTCATCCCGAATCTTCATTGGCGGTTTGGAGGAAGCAACGATGAAAAGGAGCCGAGAACATCAATGAAAGCAGTCAGATACACGCAAGCGAACGGGTTCACCGACGTCGAAAGCATGGAAGACGCGCTCGGGCTCCCGCAGCCCGCTGCCGATAAAGTCTGGGATTGCGCGGCGCTTGAAGCCGCAGGCTGGCATCTGATCGAGGAGTACGGGGGCGAAGGCGTGCCCTACACTAACGGGTGCGTCTACACGCGCGGGGATGCCGACTTCATCGTTGAGCTGGATCTCGGCGCTGAGAGCTGGGAGTTCGTGATCGTCTCCGGCCGCGCCGATCTCATGGCGTTGCGGCTAGCGCTCATGCCGCTCTTTCAGCTCGGCGTGCTTGAGGAGGTGCGAACGCTAGGTACGACGCCCGAACGCCTCGCGTTCAGGCATGAGCACGGCCACGATGCGCTGAGCACGTGCCCCAAGTGCCGCGAGTAAGTGGGGCGTCGATGAGCGAGACGGTAGGCACCGGAAAGTGGGCGCAGAGAGGTATCCCGCACAAGGGGTGGCAGTGCGTCGGCATCGAGGATCTGGGCGAGCCGTCACGTACATGCGAGATGTGCGAAGTGATGGTGATCCGCTACGTGCACTACATGGAGCATCCCGATTACCCGAAGGCGCTCGGGTGCGGTTGCATCTGTGCCGGGCACATGGAGAACGACTACGTCAACGCGCAAGAACGTGAGCGTTGGATGCACAACGTGAACGCCCGTCGCAAGAACTGGCTAACGCGCGCGTGGCGCACCTCGCGTAACGGCAACGACTACATCAACACGGATGGCTACAACATCGTCGTATTCCAGAGGGGGGCTGGGTGGCGTTTCCGAATCCAGCGTGACGGGACCGACTACGCCGTATCCGCTGATCGCGGGTTCCGTGCCCAGAAGGACGCCAAGCTCGCGGCGTTCGACGCTCTGGTTCAGACCAAGTTGACGGACCTCACGAGCGGCAAGACAACAAGAACCTCTTGAATCATCTGCTTGACCTTGATCGTCGAAAAACCGCAGCAGCGAAGGAGCCCGCACAACATGAAACACGCCCGCTCAACCAAGCCCGCCCAGACCCGCAAGCCCCGCCTGGCGCTCGACCTCGACGCGCCCATCCCGTACGTGCTCTCGACCCCCGTCGATCCCGACGCGCCCATCCCGTACGCGCTCGCCCCGCAGGGCGCCTCGTACGTCGTGGCCGCCGAGTAGAACCGCCCGCAGCTCCGGCTGCTCGGGGGGCTCTCCCCCGAGCCGCCGGGGCCACAGTCTGAACAGAGGGAGAAACCGCATGAGTCTGCAACCGTCTGCGTCCAGAACTTCGCTACTGCTCGCCTGCCCGCGCCCGTTCGACCCCGAACTCGAGACCGAATCGAGCTCCAGCGGGGAGGCGGCGAACTACGGATCGGCGTTCCATCTCGTAACCGCTACGTGCCTCGCGCCCGCGAAGCAGCCCCTCGAGCGCTCCGTGGACCGCTACTCCAAGGTCGTCCACAAGGCCGCCAAGCAGTACGGAGTTGCCCACGCCGCAGCCGAACTCGCTGGGCATGTGAAGAGCAGCATGACGGTGCTCCGCAAGTGGCTCGACCGAGAGGGGCTCAAGGTCGATGAGATCGAGCGGTCCTACGCGGTCAAGCCGGAGAAGGACGGCTGGAGGTCCCGCGAGATCCCGCCTCACGACGAGGAGCACCGCTACGAGGTCGAGGCTGGAGAGCTGCCCGGGACCGTCGATCTCATCGCCCGGAACACGAACAAGACCCGGGCGGTCGTCATCGACCACAAGACGGGCGGCCTCGACATCGGGTTCGCTCAGCCGGCCACGCTCCCGCAGATGCGGACGCTCGGGCTCGTCGCCTCCGATCGCGGCGAGGCTGTCGAGGTCGGGATCTTCCACGCCGACCGCCGCGGCCTGCCGATCGTGTACGCGGAGCCGTACGAGAAGCAGGAGCAGCACCGGCACGCCAAGGCGCTGCACGCGGCGTTCGCGCGCGTCGGCTCGGGCTTCATGCGCCCCGGTGACCACTGCAAGTGGTGCCCGGCGCGCGACGGCTGCCCAGCGCGCACCGCGGACCTCCTCGCCGAGAGCACGGCCGCGCTCGTCGAAGGGGCGAACAAGCTCATCGTCGCCGACGGGGCCGCTCTCGTCCCGGCCGGCGAGAGCACCGCACTCGCCTCGGTCGAGGAAAGGGCGGCGGTGCTCTACGAGCTGCTCAAGCGCTTCCGGGTGCTCGACAAGGCCGGCTCCGAGGAGATCAAGAACCTCGTGCGTGCCGGGAAGATCATCGAGACCAGCGACGGGAAGGTGCTCGCGATTAGGACGGAGACGTTCGAGACCCTCTCGAAGAAGAGCGTCATCGAGGCGCTCGGGGCGGTCGCGGGCGAGAAGGAACTCAAGAAGCTCCGCGCGAAGGGCGCGCTCAAGGAAGCGACGCGCGAGAAGCTCGTCGCGGAGAAGTGATGAACGTGCTCAGCATCACGATGGCGGTCGCCGCAGCTCTCGTCGCGTACTGGTTCGGGCGCAGGGAGGGCATCAGAGTCGAGCGAGATCGGATCCGTAACGGGATCCACTTCGTGCAGGGGCGAGTAGCGTCCCCCGTCATCGCCTTCATCGCGCAGTGGCTCTACCACCTGAACGACGAGCTGTTCGTCTCCGAGGTGAAAGAGTACGCCGCCGATATGCGGCGCGAAGCCGGCGCTCCGACAAGAAGGACGGACTCGTGACGAAGCAGTTCTACCTCCACCGAACACCGCGCTACGCCGACTCGGACGTGCGCGCCGGCAACATGCTGATCGCCCAGGTCGCCTGCGCGCCCGGCGCCGAGGCCGACCTCGCGCTGTGCCTCTCGGCCCTCGTCGCCGCCGGCTACATCGACCACGAGAAGCTCAAGGCGGCCCTGGTGCTCGCCGAGCCGGTCGCGCGCGAGAAGGTCGCGGAAGCGACGAGGCGGGGCGCATGAGCGGCCGGATCCGCTTCGGGCGTGAGATCGCCCCCGGCAAGCGCGTCGCCGTGCTGGAGCGCGACGGCACCGAGCGCTTCGTCGTCGCCTCGCAGCCTGGCGACGGGACGCCCCTCGTCGAGGGCTCCGAGGTCATCGACGCGGGCGCCCCCGACGCCGACGGCTGGCAGCCCGTGTCGGTGCTCTACCGGCACGGGCCAGCGCAGGTCGCGACCCGGTCGTACTGCGAGGGCTACGAGAGGATCTTCGGAAAGGGAAAGGTAGGAAGCGCATGAGAGGCTACAGAGACGAGGACGATCCGCCGTGGCGGCAAGAGGGCGTCGAGTGCATCCGCGAGACGGATCGCGCCCTGCTGGTGCGCCTGGAAGACGGCGATGAGCACTGGATCCCGAAGAGCGTGATCCACGACGACAGCGAGGTGTACGAACTCGGGGGCGAGGGCACGCTCGTCGTGCAGGGATGGTTCGCTCGGAAGGAAGGGCTCGAATGATCTCAACGCGGCAGGCACGACAGATCCCGACGAGCGCATCAAAGGCGCCGGCCGCGAAAGACAAGAAACGCGCCTACGATGCCGCTCGTTACGCTCAGCGGGCGCCGATGATACGTACGGCCCGCGCCGAAGCGCGATTAGATCCCGCAGGCGCAATCGCTCGCATCTCTGAAAGAGAAAAGCTGCGCTTTTGGAAGTTCGTCGAACGCCGACCCGACGGATGCTGGCTCTGGCGCGGCAGCAGAGATCGAATCGGGTACGGGCACTTCCGATCTCGCGCTCTCGCATCGTCCGGGGTTCTGGCGCACCGCTACTCTTGGTTCATACATCACGGACCTGTGCTTGACGGTCTGGATGTTTGCCACCGTTGCGACGTGCCCGGTTGCGTGAACCCGCAGCACCTCTTCCTGGGCACGCACACGGACAACATGCGCGATATGTTCGCCAAGAAACGTAGACGTATTCTACGCGGCTCGCAGCTCTCGCACGCCGTCTTGACGGAAGAGGACGTCCGCGAGATCCGACGCAAGAGGGCGGCCGGAGCCTCGCTGTCCGAGCTGTCCGAAAGGTTCGGGCTCGCCAAGTCGAACATCTGCGCTATCGCCAAACGGAGACGTTGGAAGCATGTCGAATGAAACGCCCCGCTGTCATGTCTACATCGCACATCGGCTCGGTCCCGACCCCGTCCTCCGCGCCGCGAACATCGAAGCGGCCGGCAAGCTCATGGCCGAGCTGGCTGATCGCCTCCCCATCGTGCCGCACGCCTCGTGGATGACTCTCGCGCGGTACTGGTCCGAGGAGAAGCGCGAGAAGGGCCTCGCCATCGACTTCGCCCAGATCGAGCGCTGCGACGTGCTCTGGTGCGTCGGTCCCGAGCTGAGTCCGGGCATGAAGCTCGAAGCGGCTCACGCGACGACGCGATCCATCCCCGTCGTCGACTTTACCGGCTGGTCGCCGGACGAGATCGTCGAGTGGTGGGAGTCCCGCGCGCTTGAGCTGCCGGAGGTCTGGCTCACCTCCCGCCCACTTTCTGGTGGGGCGTGACGCTTCGTATCGTCTCTGCGCCTCTTCGCGCGGAGATGTGATTCACGCAGAAAACATGCGCGTTCGTCATCTCGGATCTTTCGATCCGCGGTGGTTTAGGCTCGTCCACGATTCGTCGTGCTGGACAAGCCCCACGTGCGCAGCTATGTTTCCTCTCACGAGCGGACCGTCGTCCCCCGACCTCGCTCACCGAACCGCAGCCCTTTTCGACGGGGGCTGCGGTTCTCTTTTGTGCTTGCGCTTGTTGGAGCCGTAAGCTAGGGTCGTCTTTCCTCGCTCAACGTCGAAGCGTCGCCACTCGAAGGCAACGGCGGGCGGGGAAGACAACACGGGACGACAACATGCCGAGAGAATCGAGCTCGCTTGAGCGCGAGGCGTACGATCGCGTCTGGTTCCTGGGGGATCCGCGGATCGGAAAGAGCACAGCCGTCGTGTCATCAGCCGCGAAGGCGTTCGGCCCCGGCTATGTGATCAACTGCGGACGCGACTCGGGCCTGCTCGAAGCCTCTCGGCGCGCGAAGTTCAAGTTCGACATCGTGCGTGACGAGGCGCAGATGGAAGACGCGCTCAAAGAGGCGCGTCGCGGCTGCAAAGAGGGCGCGTACAAGTGGGTCGTCTGGGACGACATGAACCTCTACGCGAGCTGGCTGGAGAACGCGCTCGAAGACCAGACGCGAAACGCGAAAGGTGAGCCCGACGGCCGCCGCTTCTGGCGCGAGTACAAGAAGAGGATCTGCAACATCCTGTTGCGCCTCCAAGACTTCAAGGCGCACGTCTACGTGATCTCGCACTACATCGAGACCGGCGGCGGCCTCATCGACGGGCAAACCGACAAGGTCGGGCCGGGTGTCGTCCCGTTGCTGGGCGGTGCTGCGCGCAAGGAAGCGCCTGGCGCTTTCAACGGCGACATCGTGTTCATGGCGATGAGCACCAAGGTGAAGGGGGAGCGGAGCTTCTTCATCAACCCGATCGGCGTGTACGGCCCCGCGTGCGCATCGCTCCCAGGCACGCACGAACTCGCGGCAGACGTTGGAGTGCTGCACGAGGAGTTCAAGAAGGCCAGCAGCAAACAGCTTGCGGGGAAGGCGCGCTGACGAGCCGCCCGCGATCAAAGTTCTACGGCAGTCAACAACGACTGAAGTAACGCAAAGGAAAGAAGACCGATGCCTCAGACCAGCAAGAACAGCGAGAAGAAGATGGAGTACAAGCGCGTCAGGTTCGACGTGAACGAGATCACGCCCGACGCCCCCGCGGGCGAGTGGAAGGTCTCGATCCCCCGCGGCAAGTGCAAGGTGCAGCCGACCAAGGAGGACCACTACCCGATGCTGATCGTCCCGATCCGCATCGAGGGCACCGAGGAGGACGGCGACGAGTACACGAAGGCGATCGGAGCCGAGCTGTCGACCATGATCGTCTTCTTCGGTGACGAGAAGGCGCGCGCCGCTCGCATGAGCAAGCTCCGGCTCCGGCAGCTCTGCGAGGCCGCGGACGTCGACCTCGACGTCGTGCCCACCGATCTCGAGGACCCGGAGAACGACCTCGACCCGCTCATCCGCGCTCTGGAGGGCAAGAAGTTCACGTGCTGGACGAAGCTCACCCAGCGCAAGGACACGGGCGAGACCACGACCGAGGTCGTGTTCGTCAACCCGAACAAGCCGCTCGCCGTCCAGAGCGACGACGAGGACGAGGGGGAGGACGAGGCGCCCCGCGGACGTGGGCGCGCGCCGGCTGGCCGGGCCAAGGGCGCCGGCACCAGCAACGGGCGAGCCCGTCGGTGACCTCGCGCCGTCGTAAGAGGTCGCTGCTCGAAGACGACGAGCTTGTCGAGATCGATGAGCCTTCGGCGGCTTCGGGCGGCGACCTCTGCGAGCGGTGCGGGTGCGTGAGAGCCAAGCACGAGGACGGCAAAGGTCCGTGCTCGTGCGGCAAGTGCGAGCAGTTCTTGGAGTTCGATTCGACGTGAGCGGTTCAT
>Ga0194132_10004015_pt1 | contig 25487 bp, 27 predicted proteins | sample TA2KigOf80mmetaG_FD_148612 | JGI IMG/M metagenome (GOLD analysis project Ga0194132, IMG submission 148612) | Freshwater microbial communities from Lake Tanganyika, Tanzania - TA2015054 Kigoma Offshore 80m | ecosystem: Environmental > Aquatic > Freshwater > Lake | place: Tanzania: Lake... | reverse complement strand
CGGCCTGGGCCAGTACCATCACCCCGCCGTCGGAGCTGATGCGCCCGCCGTCGAACGACGCGCTCATCTTCTTGCGCCCGACGCTTGGCAAATCGCAGGAGCGTTCTCTATCGTCGGCCATGGCGGGCGTGGCGCCTCCCTGCTCTCGTGAAGGACCGGCTTAGACAACCAAATCCTGAACGAAATCAGTGAGCTATGCTACACCCGCCGCACCGATACGGCCCGCGCCACGAATAATCCAGGCTAGTGGATCGGCCCAAACGCATGCTGCCCATCCGTTTGGGCAGTCGATCCACTGCATCAATGGGTTAGTGGTTCGATGCCGACGCTTGGTTCCCAAGCGTCGGCATCGAACCACTAGTTGTCAGCGCGGGGCATCCAGGGGATAAGGCCGAACTCGACCCCTTCCTCGCTCAAGTTCTCGGCTTCCTCCTTGGAGGCTTCGCCGTAGATACCTCGCTTTTCGGTCTCGCCATGATGGATTTTCAGCGCCTCTTCGGCGAACTTTTCGCCGACATAATCGCAATTCTCTTCCACTTGACGGCGAAATTCCGCCAACTTGCGATAGGCGTTCGCCGCCATTGCTTGCTCGCGCGCCTGGCGATCTTCCTTGGAACTGGTCACGGCCGGCGCCATCAGTGCTTTGTCACACGCGGTATCGCCGCAGACCGGACAGGTGATCTGCTGGCGTTTCTTCTGTCGTTCGTATTCTTTGCTGTCGCGGAACCACGCCTCGAACACGTGCGCGTTCCCGCAACGCAGATCGAACACAATCATCGCGTCGCCTGCTCCGCCGGCCGGTGCTCCACCCTATTGCCTATGCCACAATAGGTGAACCTTTGACTATAAGGGTATTGCGGTGCCGCCAGACAAGCCCGGCCCAGAACTGGACACGCCCTCGCCCTGGATCGTCCGCTTCCTGGCATTGGCGCGGCCCGGGGGCAGCCTGCTGGACCTAGCGGCGGGCAGCGGCCGGCATAGCCGGCTGGCCGCCGCGCTGGGCTTCCGGGTGACGGCGGTCGACCGGGACATCGCCGGGCTGGCCGGGGTCGAAGCGATCCAAGCGGACCTGGAAGTGGCGCCTTGGCCCTGCCCGGACCGCCGGTTCGACGCCATCGTGGTGACCAACTACCTCCACCGGCCACTCTTGCCGCTGTTGGCGCGAAGCCTGGAGCCGGCAGGGGTGCTGCTCTACGAGACCTTTGCGCAAGGCAACGAGCGTTTCGGCCGGCCAAGCAATCCGGATTTTCTGCTGCGGCCAGGCGAATTGCTGCACACCTTCGCTTCGCGGCTCCTGGTTGTTGCCTACGAGCACGGCGTCGACAGGCGGCCGCGCCCGGCCGTGCGCCAGCGTATCGCCGCCATCCAGTCCGACACACCGGTGCCGTTGCCATGATCGACACGCCGCGGCTGCGGCTGCTGCCGCTGGACGAAGCCGACCGCGAGCCGTTGGCGCGCCTGTTCGCCGATCCGGAAGTGACTCGATTCCTGCCGCAACTGGCGGCGGCGAACCTGGACGCCGCCCGGGCGCTGGCGAGCCAGCGAATCGAACGATATGCCGCCCAGTGGCGCACACAGGGGCTCGCGCCCTGGGCTCTGCGGCTACGCCAAGATGGAGCGTTGGTCGGCTGGTGCGGCCTGCGCGCGACGCCAGAATTCGACGCCGTGGAGATGGTCTGGTTGGTCGCCCGGGCCCATTGGGGCCGCGGGCTGGCCGCCGAGGCGGCGCGCGCCGCGCTTGACTATGGCTTCATGCGGCGCGGCCTGCCGCGGCTGATCGCACTCATCTTGCCAGGCAACAGCGCCTCGGTGCGACTGGCGGAGCGACTGGGCATGCGCTACGAGCGACACGTACCGGTCAATTACCTGGGCGGCGGCGCCGCGCAATTGTTCCGCCTGACGCGGACCGACTATCTCGCCTCACTCGGCGGCGCGCGCTGAGGCGCCAAGCGGCGGTGGCGGCGCGATCGGCCGGTCGTGCCGCAAGGACGGCACGCGACCGCGCGCCTCGGCGACGCGGTCCAGGTCGATCTCCGCCAGGCTGACTCCGACGCCGGTGCCGGCATCGCTCAGCACCTCGCCCCAAGGCGCCACCACCAGCGAGTGGCCGTAGGTCTTGCGGCCGCCGGCATGGCTGCCGGTCTGCGCCGGCGCCAGTACGAAGCAGCCCGTCTCGATCGCCCGGGCCCGCAGCAGCACGTGCCAGTGCGCTTCGCCGGTCGGCACGGTGAACGAGGAGGGAATGCTGAGAATGTCGGCGCCGGCCTGCGCCAGCAGGCGATAGAGATGCGGAAAGCGCAGGTCGTAGCAGACCGTCAGGCCCATCACCGCCCAAGGCAGCCGCGCCAGCCTGGCCGCGTCGCCGGGGCGGAAGGTGCGGCTTTCCCGGTAGCTCTCGCCGCTCGGCAGGTCGACATCGAACATGTGCACCTTGTCGACCTTGGCCGCCACCTCGCCCGAAGGCGCGAACAGATAGGAGCGGTTGGCCAGCCGTTCCTCGCCCTCCAGCCTGATGTGCAACGAGCCAGCCAGCAGCCAGGCGCCGGTCTCCCGGGCCAGCGCGGCGAAATGCGGAATTGCCGGATGCTCGCCCTCCAGCCGCGAAGCGGCGCGGGTCTCCGCGGCATTGCCGCCAATGAAGGCGACGTTTTCCGGCGTGGCGATCAGTTCGGCACCGCCCTCGCGCGCCTCGCGCGCCAGCGCGGCAACCGTCCGCAAGTTAGCCGCCATATCGTTGCTGGCACTGACCTGCAGACAAGCGAGGGTGAATTTCGCCATGGCGGACCGCCTTCAATCGGCCTTGAGCAGCGCGTCGAGCTTGCCCGACCGTTCCAGCGCATAGAGGTCGTCGCAGCCGCCGACATGCCGACTGCCGATGAAGATCTGCGGCACGGTGCGCCGGCCGGGCGCGCGTCTTGTCAACTCCTCGCGGCCGCCTGGGGTCACTTCGATGTCGATCTCGTCAAACGCCGCCCCCTTGCGCTGCAACAGATCCTTGGCGCGATAGCAATAGGGGCAGAGGCCGGTCGTGTAGATGGTGATCTTGGGCATGGCTCGGTCTCGTTGCGCTCGCAGGCTCATATCTAGTGGCCCGCCATCGGCCTGACAACGCGGGCCAGCGTCAGGACGTCGACCGCCCGGGCGCCGGACCGTAGCAGGGCACGGGCGCAAGCCTCGACCGTGGCGCCGGTGGTCAGCACGTCGTCGACCAGCAGTACGCGGCGCCCGGCCACCATGTCGCAGTGGCGCGGGCGGACGCGGAAGGCGCCGGCGACATTGCGGCGGCGTTCGGTGCGGCTCATCCGCCCCTGGCTGGGCGTCCAGCGGCGGCGCTGCAACAGGTCGGCGCGGTGCGGCAGGCCGCCCAGCCTGGCCAATGCCGCCGACAGCAGCGCTGCCTGATTGTACCGGCGCGCCAGCAGCCGCCAGCGGTGCAGCGGCACCGGCGCCAGCAGTTCGGCCTCCGCCAGCAGGTCCGCACCGGCCCGCGCCAGCCAGGGCGCGAAGGCCGGCGCCGCATGCGTGCGGTCGGCATGCTTGAAGGCCAGCACCAGGCCGCGGCTGGCGTCGTCATAGACGAAGGCGGCACGCGCCCGGGCAAAACTGGGCGGCCTGGCGAGACAGGCCGCGCACCGTGCGCCCCCGCCCTCGTCATAGGCAAAGGGAAAGCCGCAGCAAGCGCAGCAAGGTGGCGCCAGGAAACGGATTGCTCGCCAGCAGGGCGCGCAGAGCTGCCCCTGCCGATCGACCTCGCCGCCGCAGGCAAGACAACGCGCCGGCAGCACCAGGTCGAGCGCCAAGCCGCCGACCCGGCGCAATCCGGCAAGCATTTCGAGCGCCGACATGGGGTCAAGTTTCCGCTGCACAGCCAGCCGACGCAACCGCCGTTGCGCTGGTGCATTTGCCGGCGCCAAGATGGTCGCCAGCTAGTGTGGCGGATTTGCAGTTCCTCTATCCTGGCGGCCGACGCGGTGAGGAACTTCAAATCCAAAGCCACACTAGAACTATAGGATTGCTGGTGTCCCTTTGATTCCGAAGTTCGCATGGGAGTGGCCGCATGGACCTGCGAACTTCGGAATCGGGACACCAGGGGGGAACGCATGGCGATGGATGGATATGCCGGCCTGGACGCGATGGCGCAGGCCGATCTGGTGAAACGCGGCCAGGCGACGCCGGCCGAACTGGCGGAAGCGGCGATTGCCCGCATCGAACGGCTGGACGGCAAGCTGAACGCCGTGGTGCGCAAGATGTATGAGGAAGGCCGCGCCGAGGCCGGCAACCCGCCGGCCGGGCCGTTTCGCGGCGTGCCGTTCCTGATCAAGGACATCTCCATCAACTACAAGGGTGTGCCGACGACCGCGGCGTCCAAGCTGGGGCCGCTCGGCCCGCCACAGCGCGACAGCGAGTTGATGGCGCGCTATCGACGGGCTGGCCTAGTGACGCTCGGCAAGACCAATCTCGGCGAGTTCGGCTCGTTGCCCACCTCGGAATCGGCGATGTTCGGACCCTGCCTCTCGCCGTGGAACACCGAAACCATAGCCGGCGGCTCCTCGGGCGGCGCGGCGGCCGCGGTGGCCGCCCGCCTGGTACCCGTGGCGCAGGGCGGCGACGGCGCCGGCTCGATCCGCATCCCGGCCTCTTGCAGTGGCGTTTATGGCCTGAAGCCGACCCGCGGCCGCATTACCTTCGGCCCCGAACTGGGCGAGGCCATCGGCGGCATCACCAACGCGCATGTGCTGTCCTGGAGCGTGCGCGACAGCGCCGCCGTCCTGGATGCGACCGAAGGGCCGATGCCGGGCGACCCCTATTGGGCCGAGCGGCCGAAGCGACCCTATCTGCACGATGTCGGCGCCGAACCGGGCCGGCTACGCATTGCCTTTACCGCGCATTCGATGATCGGCACCAAGCTGCATGCCGACTGCGTGGCGGCCGTCAAGGACGCGGCGAAACTGTGCGAGAGCCTGGGGCATGTCGTGGAGGAAGCGGCGCCGCCACTCAACGCCGAGGAGTACGACCGCATCTACCGCCGCTTCTGGCCGCTGATCGGGGCCATGGGCATTACCCGCGGCGCCCGGGCGCGTGGCCAGCATTGGGCCAACCCGGCCGATCTGGAGCCGTTCAATGCCTGGCTCTACGAGCAGGCGCGCCAGATCAATGTCATCGACTATTACCTCGACCTCTGCTGGTTCCACGCCATGGCGCGGGACTTTGCCCGTTTCCTGACCGGCTACGATCTCTGGCTGACGCCGACGCTCGGCTTTCCGCCGCCGGGCCTCGGCCATTTCGATGCCGGCAAGCTGGGCGGCAAGGTGGTGATGGATCGCTTCATGGAATTCCTGCCGTTCACCCCGTTCTGCAACATGACCGGCCAGCCGGCGGCCAGCATCCCGCTCTACTGGAACGCCGCCGGTCTGCCGATCGGCGTGCATCTGGTGGGCCAGGCGGGCGACGAGGCGACGATCTTCAAACTGTCGGGGCAATTGGAGCGGGCGCGGCCCTGGGCTGGCCGCATACCAGCGGTCTCGGCACTCAACTAGCGCGGCGTCCGATCAGAGGGCATCGCGCGCCGCGATCCCCTCTGATCGGCGCCGACCGCGCCGCGATCATGGTGGCGGGGCAATGGCTTATGATGAAGCGGACCCCGCCGGTTCAATTGGAACGGCAATTGCCCTAAGGGTGGCGGCACAAGTGTCGTGCCGGCCGGGCGCTTGATCGGCCGCCGGTTCCTGCCCCAACTCCCTGTCGTCTGTGCAACCAGAAAACGGAGGCTTGCGTGTCATTGGAGCAACAGCTGGCCGCCATCCGCGAGGCGGCGGCGAAACGCGTACCACCCGAACGGCGTGCCGTCATGCAACGGGCGACCGCGGACTTGCGCGCGTCCGGCATCATGCAGGGCGTGCTGAAGGTGGGCGACCGGATGCCGGACTTCAGCCTGCTCAACGCCGCCGGGACGCCGGTTTCTTCCGCCGCCCTGCTGGCCAAGGGGCCGCTCGTCGTCAGCACGTTCCGCGGCAGCTGGTGACCCTATTGCAATGCAGAGCTGTATGCTTTGCAGGGCATTCTTGGGAAGCTGCAAGCGGCCGGCGGCAATTTGGTGGCGATTTCGCCGCAGCGGGCCGAGCATAGCCAGGGCCAGATCGACAAGCACAAGCTCGGCTTCGACATCCTGAGCGATCACGGCAATACCGTGGCCGCGCGCTTCGGTTTGCGCTTCGTTCTGCCGGACGACCTGCGTGGTGCCTACCTCAACTTCGGTATCGACCTCGCCAAGCACAACGGCGAGCCGAGCTGGACGCTGGCCATGCCGGCGCGCTTCCTGGTCGATCGCCAGGGCATCGTGCGCGCGGCCGATGTCGATCCCGACTACACCCGCCGGCCGGAACCGGACAAGACCCTGGCCGACCTGGCGGCCCTGACCTGAGCCGGGACGGGCGATGCGCGCGCATCGCCCGTGGCCCGCTTGACCGGCAAGGGGCTTGCACCCATGCTGACGGGCCTATCGGCTTGGCCGGGGAGGTTTTTCGCGATGACCGCCAGAAGCAGTGCCGCGCAACCGGATTTCAGCGCCGGCTGTGCCTTTATGGACGGCGCCTTCATGCCGATCGCCGAATGCAAGATCTCGGTGCTGGACTGGGGCATGATCCGCTCGGACTGCACCTATGACGTGGCGCATGTCTGGAAGGGCCGCTTTTTCCGCCTGGACAAGCATCTCGACCGCTTCCTGCGCGGCGTCGAGAAGCTGCGCATGCAGCTGCCGTTCGACCGGGCGAAGCTGGAAGACGTATTGAGCGAGTGCGTGCGCCGCACCGGCCTCGACGATGTCTATGTCTCGATGACCTGCACGCGCGGGCGGCCGCCGGCCGGCGTGCGCGACCCCCGCCAGGCCAAGAACACCTTCTATTGCTTCGCCATTCCGTTTGTCTGGCTGGCCACCTTGCCGCAGCAGGAGGCCGGGCTGCACCTGCATGTCAGCAGCATTCCGCGCATCGCGCCGGAATCGGTCGACCCCACGGTGAAGAACTACCACTGGCTGGACATGGAGATGAGCCTGTTCGAGGCCTACGAGAACGACGCCAATTTCGTTGTGCTGACCGACGGTGCCGGCAACATCACCGAGGGTCCGGGCTACAACATCTTCACCTACAACAACGGCCGCTGGGCGACGCCTGATCGCGGCGTGCTGGAAGGCATCAGTCGGCAGACCGTGCTGGATCTGTGCCGCGAACTCAACGTCTCGGCGCAAGCGGGCCAGCTGACCGAGACCGCCTTGCGCAACGCCGAGGAGATCCTGCTCACCTCCACCGCCGGCGGCGTGATGCCGGTGACCAAGCTGGACGGCAAGCCGGTCGGCAACGGCACGCCCGGGCCGGCGACCACCCGGCTGCGCCAGCTCTATTGGCAGAAACACGGCGACCCTGGCTGGTCCAGCCCGGTCAAGGCGGCCTAGCGGGCGGACAAACATGAACGGCAGCCGCGCGGGCGCGCTGGCCCGGGCGATGGACTATTTCGACCGGGGTGGCTTCGTCGCCGACCTGGCCCGGCGCGTCGCCATCCCGTCCGCGAGCCAGGAACCGGAGCGCGCGCCGGCCCTGGTCGCCTACCTGGCGGAAGAATGGCAGCCCTGGCTGGTCGAGCGCGGCTACAGCGTGACGCTCCACGACAACCCGGTGGCCGGCTACGGGCCGTTCCTGATCGGCCGCCGGCTGGAGGACGCCGCCCGGCCGACCGTGCTGACCTATGGTCATGGCGACGTGATCCGCGGCCAGGACGAGCAATGGAGCAATGGCCGCTCGCCCTGGCGGCTGTCGGTCGAGGGGGAGCGGTTCTATGGCCGCGGCACCGCCGACAACAAGGGCCAGCACAGCATCAATCTGGCGGCGATCGACGCGGTGCTGGACGAGCGCGGGCGGCTCGGCTTCAACTCCACCATCCTGATCGAGATGGGCGAGGAAACCGGCTCGCCGGGCCTGGCGGAGTTCTGCCGGCGCCATCGCGAGACGCTGGCGGCCGACCTGTTGCTGGCCTCCGACGGGCCGCGCATCGAGCCGGCCCGCGCCACCGTCTTCGGCGGCACGCGCGGCACCATCAACTTCAGCCTGACGCTGGATTGTCGCGAAGGCGCGCACCATTCCGGCAATTGGGGCGGGCTGCTCGCCAACCCCGGCATCGTGCTGGCGCATGCCCTGGCCGCGATCGCCGACCGGCGCGGCCAGATCGCGGTGCCGGAATGGCGGCCGGCGAGCCTGAGCAACAGTGTGCGCATGGCGCTGGCCGACGCCCAGGTCGATGGCGGCGCGGACGGTCCGGCCATCGATCGCGACTGGGGCGAAGCGTCGCTGACGCCGGCCGAACGCGTGTTTGGCTGGAACAGCTTCGAGGTGCTGGCCTTCCGCACCGGCAATCCCGAGCGCCCGGTCAATGCGATCCCGCCCAGCGCGGTGGCGCATTGCCAGTTGCGTTTCGTCGTCGGCACCGATCCCGACGACATCCTGCCCGCCTTGCGCCGGCATCTCGACCGGCACGGCTTCCGGCAGGTGACGCTGGCCCCGGCCAAGGAACCGATGATGCGAGCAACCCGGCTCGACCCCGACAATCCCTGGGCGCGCTGGGCCGCCCGCTCGATCGCCGGCACGACCGGCCAGCCGCCGGCCCTGCTGCCCAATCTCGGCGGCTCGTTGCCCAATGACGTGTTCGCCGAACTGATCGGCATGCCAACCATCTGGGTGCCGCATTCCTATGCCGCCTGTTCGCAGCATGCGCCGGACGAACACTTGCTGGTGCCCATCGCGCGCGAAGGACTTGGCATCATGACAGGGCTGTTCTGGGATCTGGGCGAGGCCGGCACGCCGCTCGCCCGCCACGAGGGAGAAACGCCATGATCGGCGAATGGGTCTATGTCAACGGCGAGTTCGCGAAGAAGGACGAGGCCAAGGTCTCGGTGTTCGATCATGCCTTCGTCTATGGCGACGGCATATTCGAGGGGTTGCAGGCGGTGAATGGTGGGGTGTTCAAGCTGGACCGCCATATCGAGCGCTTCTACCGCTCAGCCCGCTACATGGAAATCACCATGCCGCTCAGCCCCGAAGCGATGACCGCGGCGATTCTGGAGACCGCACGCCGCAACGGCCTGCGCGACGGCTACATGCGGCCCATGGTGTCGCGCGGCGTCGGCCCCATGGGCATCCGCAACATGGCGCAACTGAGCGCGGCCACGGTCGTCATCGTGGCCCAGCACGAGCGGATCGAGGACCGCAAGGCGGCCTTCGAGAAGGGCATCCGCGCGCATATCGCCTCGATCCGCCGGGTGCCTTCCGAATGCCTCGATTCCCGCGTCAAGAGCGCCAACTACATCAACAACATCATGGCCTACCTGGAAGCCAAGCACGCCGGCTACGACACCGCCATCCTGCTGGACATGCAAGGCAACGTGGCCGAAGGCTATGGCAATAACGTGTTCGCGGTGGATGGCGGCGCGCTGCTCACGCCGCCGGTCGGCAACATCCTGGCCGGCATCACGCGCGAAGCCGTAATGGAACTGGCCAAGGGAATGAACCTGCCGACCGAGGTCCGGCCGATGACCGTGTACGACCTGGTCACCGCGGAGGAGGTGTTCGACAGCGCCTCGATGTCGGAACTGACGCCGATCGTCGATGTCGACGGCCGGCGGATCGGCGACGGCCGGCCGGGGCCGGTGACCAAGCGCCTGCACCGTGCCTTGCGCGAACTGATGGAAAGCGGCCGACAGTCGGCCGCCATCTTCAACGCCTGAGCGGCCCCCGCCTCAGCCGCTGCGGCAGTCGAGCGCACCGGAGTCGTGCACCGTGACATGCCAGCCGGGCGGCACGATGGTGGTGCCGCCCGCCTCCTCGACAATCGCCGGACCTTGGAAGGCGAAGCCGACCGGCAGCCGCGCCCGGTCGTGGATCGGGCAGTCGGTCCAGCCGTTGGCGAACCACACCCGGCGCCGCTCCAACAGCGGTTCGCCCTTGCCGTCGGGCGTGAAATCGAGGCGGGGCTTGTCGATCAGCCCGCGCGAGACGAGGCGCAGGTTGACGATCTCGGCATCGTTCGCCTCGTCGACATAACCGAAGGTCTCGTTGTGCCGGGCATCGAAGGCATGCCGCAACGGCTCCCAGCCCTGGTAGCTCGGCAGCCACGGCACCGTCAGCGTGAAGGACTGCCCGGAATAGCGCATGTCGGCGGCGAACTCGTGGCTCTGGCGCTCGGGCGGGTCGCCCTCCGCCACCAGAAGCGCGGTCGCCTCCGCCTGCATGCGCGCCATCGCCGTCTTGAACTCCTCGACTTTGAGCGTGCCCAGCTTGCCGCCCCAAGCCAGGACGCTGTCGCGACGGTGGTCGGAGAGCAGCTGGCCCAAGGCCGACAGATGGCCCGGATAACGGGGCACGATGGCCCGGCCGATGGCCAGTTCGTCGGCCACCATCAGGACGTGCATCGGCCCAGCGCCGCCGAAGCCGACCAGCGTGAAGGCGCGCGGATCGAAGCCGCGATGCACCGAGACCTCGCGTACCGCGCCGGCCATCTTGGCGACCGCGACATGCAGCACGCCGTCGGCCAGACGTACGATGTCGTCGGTGCCGATCCGCTCGGCGACCCGGCGGAAGGCCTGCTCGGCCAAGCCCCGATTCAACACCAACCCGCCCGCCAGCGGCCGGTCGGTCGGCAGCCGGCCGAGCAGCAGGTTGGCGTCCGAGATCGTGGCCTCGGTCCCGCCGCGGCCATAGCAGGCGGGACCCGGCACGGCGCCGGCGCTCTGCGGCCCGACTTCCAGCGTGCCGTCGGGCTGCACCCAGACGATGCTGCCGCCACCGGCCCCGATGGTGTGGATGTCGAGCTGCGGCACCTGCAGCGGATAGGCGTCGATCCGGTTGGCGTGGCTGATGCGCGGCCGCAGGCCGTGGATCAACGCCACGTCCGTGCTGGTGCCGCCCATGTCGAAGGTGATGCAGTCCTTGATGCCGGCCATGTCGGCGACCCGCAGCGAGCCAACCACGCCGCCGACCGGGCCCGACAGGAAGGTGCCGACGACGAAATCCGCGGCCTTGGCGAGCGTCATCGAACCGCCGTTGGAGCCCATGATGTTGACCGGCGCGCTCACGCCGTTGGCTTGCAGCTCGGCCGTCAGCGTACCGAGATAGCCGCGCAGCACCGGTGTCAGATAGGCGTTCAGCACCGCGGTCGAGAAGCGCTCGAACTCGCCGCGCTCCTTGACCACGGCAGCGGACTCGCAAACCGGCATTTTCGGCAGCAACGCGCGCAGGGCGGCGCCCGCCTGCCGTTCGCTGGCGTCGTTGCGATAGGCGTTGAGAAAGCAGACCGCCAGCGTCTCGACGCCGCGCTCCTTGAGCCCCCTGGCAACGGCAGCGAAATCGAAGCCGTCGAGCGGCTTCTCGATGCTGCCGTCGGCCAGCACCCGTTCCGGCACCTCGAACCGGCAATCGCGGTCCGCCAGCGGCTGAGTACGCTGGAACTTCGTGTCGAACAGGCCGCCGACCAGCCGCTGCGTGCGGCCCACTTCGATGATGTCGCGGAACCCCTCGGTCGTCACCACGCCGGTCTTGGCGCCCTTGCGTTCCAGCAGCGCGTTGGTAGCGATTGTCGTGCCGTGCACGAACGCGGCGATGTCGGCAAAGGCGATGCCGAGCTGCTGCAGCGCCTGCAATACGCCGCGCCACTGGCTGCCCGGAATCGACGGCACCTTGGCCGACAGCAGGCTGGACGTGCCGCTCTCATAGCAGAGCACGTCGGTGAAGGTACCGCCGACGTCAATGCCGACGGTATAACGCTTGGCGCTCATCGCTTCTCCCCTTAGGCCGCCGGAGCCGCGCTGACCGCGCGCAGTTGGAGCCTCTGGCCCGGCATCACGTTCAGCGCCTGCAAGCCCGAGGGACCCAGCCGCAAGGCGCCGTTCTTGCCGCGGTTGATCTTCGCCCAGCCGCGCAAGGGCGGCCCGCCGTCCGCCACCAGTTCGACCAGCGCCCCGGCCTTGACGCCCAGGCTCTTGGCGACGCCAACCGGCACCAGGAATTGCCGGCGCGGTCCGTCGAACAATTCCTCGTTGGCCGGCTCGACCGCCACCGTGACGCGGGCGGCACGCAAGGCCGCGCGCAACCTCTCGGTATCGGGGCCAAGGGTGCCGTCCGCGGCCACGTCGACGCCAAAGCGCTCGCGCGCCTGCATGGCGCTCAGATAGCCGAAGCGCACGTCCCGCTGCACGCGGACCGGGTCCCGCTCCAGCGGGTCGCCCCAGCCGCCGCCGCCCGAAGACTGCTCGCGCACGATGTCGCCTTGCCGCAACGGGAAGCCGGAGATCTTGCCCGGCACCGGCGAGGGCTCCACCACCTGGCCGTCGCGCACCACCACGAACCGATTGCCGGCACCGTTCGCGCCGCCATGCACGCCATAGGGCGGGATCACATTCTTGTCGGAAATGACCGAAAGCTGGCCCCGCTCGGCCAGCACGCGGATCTCGTTCAGCATGCCAAGGCCGCCGCGGTGCTTACCATCGCCGCAGCTTCCCTCGCGCAGGCCGCGCCGCTCGACCTTGAGCGGATAGGCGGTCTCGATCACCTCGGCGGCATGCACCGAGCTGAAATCGCCCTCCGAATAGAAGCGCATGGCGTGGTTGCCGTCGTTGTCCTGGGTGGCGCCGGTGCCGCCGGCGGGCCATTCGTAGAGCAGGAAGATGCCTTGGCCGCTGGGATTGGGGCCGGAAATGTAGGTGTGGTTGGCGCAGCCCTTGTGATCGCCGATCATCATGTCCGGCACCGCCCGACCCATGGCGCCGGCGGTGACCGCATCCAGCAGGTGTTTCACTTCCGCCATGCCGCCACAGGGCGCCGGATAGCGGGCATTCATGAAGCTGCCTTCCGGCGCGATCACCGTGATCGGTTGGAACGAGCCGTGGTTGATCGGCGTCTTCGGATCGAGGAACGACTTGACCACCGTGCCGACCGAGTTGATCGCCATCGACGGCCCGACATTGGTCGGGCCCATGGTCTGCGGCGAGGAGCCGGTGAAATCGGCGATGATCGCGTCGCCCTTGATGGTCAGTTTGAGCCGGGCCAGCAGCGGTTCGGCGGTGGGGCCGTTACTCTCGATATAGCCTTCGTTGTAGTAGGTACCGTCGGGGATCTGCGCGATCTTGGCCCGCATCTGCCGCTCCGAGCGGCGGATCAGCTCCTCGACGCCGTCCAACAGCGACTGCCCGCCGAAGCGGTTGAACAACCGGCCCAGATGCTCGGCCGCCTTCTTGGCCGTGCCGATCATGGTGTTGAAATCGCCGATCCGCTCCGAGGGCGTGCGCATGTTGTCGAACAGCATGCGCAAATAGGCCTCGTTCATGCGGCCCTTGTCGCAAATTCGGGTCGGCGTGATGCGGATGCCTTCCTGGATGATCTCGGTGACGCGGCCGGAGATGCTGCCGGGCGTCATGCCGCCGACATCGCTCCAATGGCAGCGGACGGCGGGGAACAGCACCGGCTTGCCGGCATGGAACACCGGGTAGAGCAGCAGGATGTCGTTGAGATGCGTGCCGCCGGTATAGGGGTCGTTGTGCAGGAAGATGTCGCCTTCGTGGATGTCGCCGGCAAAGGCGCGCGCCACCTCCCGCGTCGAATAGGGCACGGCGAAGATGTGGATCGGATGGTCCGCCAGGGACTGCGCCACCTGCCGGCCGTCGGCCGCCATCAGCGCGCAGGAGAAATCGTGCCCCTCATAGATCACCGAGGAGTAGGACGAATGGATGACATTCGCCCGCATCTCGTTGACCACCGCGATCAGCGACTCGCGGATCAATTCCAGCCGCACCAGTTCGTTCATCGCCGCCCCCGGGATCAGCAGACCGACAAATCCTAGCAGAAACACAGGCCGGGAGAACCCTGACCGCAGCATGCCTGCCGCTAGCCGCCGACGATCCGTGGCAAGATGCGGGGCGCGCGCGCCAGCCAGGGGAGCCGACATGCCGATCGCGATTGCCTTGATCAATCCGGGCGAGATGGGCGCCGCCATCGGCGGCTGTCTTGCCGGCCTTGGCCATCGCGTGCTGTGGGCCTCGGAGGGCCGCACAGCGAGCACGCGGGCCCGGGCCAAGGCGGCGGGCCTGGACGATGCGGGCACGCTTGCCCAGGCGGTCGGCGCGGCCGAACTCGTGCTGTCGGTCTGCCCACCGCACAACGCGCCCGAGGTGGCGGAAGGCGTGGCACGCCTTGGCTATCGCGGGCTCTACGTCGACGCCAATGCGGTCTCGCCGGCGACCGCGCGCGCGATCGCCGACAGGGTTGAAAGGGCGGGCGGGCGTTTCGTCGACGGCGGCATCATCGGCCCACCGCCCTCGGCCAGCACTCGCTGCGTGCTCTATCTGTCCGGCCCGCTGGCGGCGGAGTTGAGCGCAAGGCTGTCCGGTTCGCATCTGCTGGTGGAAACCGTCAGCGGACCGATCGGTGCCGCCTCGGCGCTCAAGATGTGCTACGCCGCCTGGAGCAAGGGCACGATCGCGCTGCTGGCCGATATCCGCGCGCTGGCCCAGGCGGAGGGCGTGGAACCGGCGCTTCTGGCCGAATGGCAGGCCTCGCAGAGCGAGGTCGCGCGCCGTTTCGCCTCGGTCACCGGCAGTGCCCGCAAGGCTTGGCGCTGGATCGGCGAGATGCAGGAAATTGCCGCCAGCTTCGCCGCCGCCGGCCTGCCCGATGGCTTCCACCGCGCGGCCGAGGAAATCTACCGCCGCCAGGCAGGGTTCAAGGACGGCGCCGAGCCGCCGGCTATGGAAGCCGTCCTGCGCGCGCTGCGCCGGCGCGACTGAAGCCGCTTCAGCCTTGTCGCAGCCGCTCGGCGCGCAGCACGATGCCGGCCGCCTCGCGGTCCCAGGTATCGGCCGTGACGCCGGCCTTGCGCAGTTCCGCCTTCTGGATCTTGGTGGTCGGCGTCTTCGGCAGTTCCGGCAAGATGCGCACATAGCGCGGCACCATGAAATGCGCCATGCGCGGGCGCAGGAACTCGATCAGTTGCCGGGGATCGATGATGCGGCCGGGCTTGGCCGCCAGCACCGCCATCACCTCGTCCTCGCCATGCTGGCTCGGCACCGGAATGGCGGCGCATTCCTGCACGTCGGGATGCTCGTTGAGTACCGCCTCGACCTCAAAGGATGAGATGTTCTCGCCGCGCCGACGGATGGCATCCTTGGTGCGGTCGACGAAGTGGTAGTTGCCCTCGACATCGCGGCGCATGGCATCGCCGGTATGGAACCAGCCGTTGCGCCAGGCGCGCGCGGTTGCCTCGGCCGCGCCGTTATAGCCGTGGTTGAGCGCCCAGGGCGCGTCCGGGCGAATGATCAATTCGCCGACCTGTCCCGGCGCCACTTCCAGGTCGTTCTCGTCGACCAGGCGCAGCTCGAAACCGGCGCGCGGCCGGCCGCACAGCCCCGCCACCACCGGGTTGGCGCCGGAGATGAGCGGCGTTGCAATCTCGGTCATGTTGTAGATGGTGTAGACCTCGACGCCGAAACGCCGACCGAAGGCCGGGCTGTCGGCGGTGAACGGCACGATGAACACGGTCTTCAAGGGATGCTCGCGGTCCGCCGGGTCGGGCGGCGCCTTCAACAGGAAGCTGCCCATCACCCCCAAGAGGAAAACGATGCTGCTGCCCGACTCCCTGACCGTGCGCCAGAAGCGGTCGGTGCGGAAGCCGTCGGTCATGGCGATCGACCCGCCCCGGCACAGCATGGAATAGGCGATGAAACAGCCGCCGATATGGAAGAACGGCATGGTGATGAGGAAGCGGTCGCCATCCTTGACGCAGTACCAGGCGTCCCTGTTCATCGAGCCCCAGGCGTGCAAGTAGGACGACAGCACGCCCTTGGATGGCCCGGTGGTGCCGGAGGTATAGACGATCGACTGGGTATCCCACGGCCTGATGGGCCGTTCCGGCGGCAGCGGCTCGCCCGCCTTGGCCAGGCAGTCGGCGAGGGCGCGCTGCTGCAAGCCGGCGATGGCCGGCGCCGGCGGGCCGACCACCAGCGCTTGCCGCAGGCTCGCCAATGGCACTTCCGCCAGCCGCGGCAGCAGGTCGCCGTGCGCCACGATCAACGCGGCCCCGGCATTGCCAATGACATGCGCGAGCAATTGCCCGCGATAGGCGGTGTTGATCGGCACATAGACCGCGCCGATATAGCCCAGCGCGCAAAAGCACAGCAGGTTTTCCGGCCCGTTCGGCAGCCAGACCACCACGTGGCTGCCCTGCCGCACCCCCGCCGCCTGCAGCGCCGCCGCCAGATTCCGCGTGCGCGCCAACAGCTCGCCATAGCTCCATTCGCCGCCGTCCTCGAACCGCGCATAGACGGCATCGGGCCGCTTCGCCGCCCAGCCTTCCAGCACGTAGCGCAAGACGCAGACTTCGGCCGCCGGCACGCGCGGGTCCGACCAATCCGCCATGCTCGCCTCCCTGCCTCAGCCGATGCGGGCGCCCATGCCGCCGTCCACCGGCAGCAGCGCGCCGGTGATGAACTGCGCCTCGTCGGAGGCCAGGAACAGCGAGGCGTTGGCGGTGTCCCAGGCGGTGCCCATGCGGCCCCGCAGCGGCACCTTGGCGTTGCGCTCGTCCCTGACCGACTGGCGCGAGCGGCCCTCGACCTTGGCGCGATATTCGATGGCGATGGGCGTGTCCATCAGGCCGGGCATGATCACGTTCACCCGAACGCCGTGCTTGGCATAGGCCAGCGCCACGGAATGGCAGAAGGCGTTCATCGCCGCCTTGGAAGTCTTGTAGGCCAGCCGATCGACCGAGCAGACGGCGAAGATCGACGAGATGGCCGTGATCGCGCCGCTCGCCTGCTGACGCATGATCGGCAGCACCAGGCGGCTCACGCGATAAAGCCCCTTGACGTTGACATCCATCACCCGGTCCCACACCTGCTCCGGCAGCACCGTCGGGTCGCCGTCCTGGCCCTCGCCATGGATGCCGACATTGTATTGCAGCACGTCGATGCGGCCATGGCGCTGCATGCAGGCGTCGACGAAGGCCTGGCAATCGGCGTTGCCGGAAACATCGCCGCGCAGCGCGACGCACTGGCCGCCGTCCTTGGCGATCAACGCCGCGGTTTCCTCGGCGGAAGCGAGGTCCCGGTCGACCGCCACCACCTTGGCGCCTTCGCGCGCGAACACCAGTGCGGTCGCCCGCCCGTTGCCGATGGTCTCGCCGGCGACCTGCCCGGCGCCGACCACCAGCGCCACCTTGTCCTTCAGCCGCATCGCCTCGTCCCCCGCCGCACTTGTGATGCGTGGCATGAGACGCCGACGCGGGCTGGCTTGTAAACCGCCGCTCGGCATGGCGGAATTGCCGGAATTGAGGACCAGCCATGTCGCGGGATCGGTTCGACTTGCCGGCAAGTAGCGAGAGCGCGGTGGCGCGGGCAGCCTATGACGAAGCGGTGGCGCTGCTGCTGACCGCCAACGCCGGCGCCGATGCGGCGTTAGGCGCAGCGCTTGCGGCCGATCCCGAGTTCGCGCTGGCGCATGCGGCGCAAGCCCGGCTCTACCAGTTGCAGGCCGAGCCGCGGGCGGCCCGTCAGGCGGCCGCGCGTGCCGTCGAACTGGCGGCGCGGGCCAGCGAACGCGAAAGCCGACATGCCCGCATCGTCGCCCTGGCGGTGAGCGGGCAGTCGGCGCAGGCCCTCGACGCCTTGCGCCAGCATGTGGGCGACTATTCGCGCGATGCGCTGGTGCTGTCGCTGGCACTGGGCGTCTATGGCTTGATCGCCTTCGGCGGCAGGCGCGAGCATCACCGCGAGCAGCGCGAACTGTTGCAAAGCCTGGCGCCGCACTGGGCGGAGGATGGCTGGTTTCTCGGCTATCTCGGCTGGTCGCAGGTGGAGACGGACGAGCCCGAGCGCGGCGCCGAGACCATCGGCCGGGCGCTTGCCCTGCTGCCGCGCAATGCCCATGCCGTGCATGCTTGCGCCCATGCCCATGTCGAACGCGGCACGGCGGAGGCCGGCCGGGCGTTGCTGGCCCATTGGCTGCCGGACTACCCGCGCGCGGGGCAATTGCACTGTCATCTCAATTGGCACTGGGCGCTGTGGGAGCTCGACGCCGGCGACCTGCCGGCCGCCTTGCGACGCTATGGCGAGGCCATTTGCCCGCGCCACTCGCTGGCCGCGCCGATGCCGACGCTGGCCGATGCCGCCTCGTTCCTCTGGCGCTGCCGCCTTTACGGCGTCCAATCGGAGCCGTTGCCCTGGCCGCAGGTCGTGGCGCTGACGCGCGAGACGTTTCCCCAGGCTGGCCTGGCATTCGCCGATTTGCACGCCGCGATGACCGAGGCGGCGAGCGGCGACATGACGGCGGCGGCGGCACGCGTCGCGGCGCTGGACGCACTCGTCGCCAGCGGAAAGTCGTGGCCGGCGGCGTGGTGCCGATGCTCTGTCGCGGCCTGATCGCCTATGCCGCGGGCGACCTCGCGGAGGCCATCGCGGCACTGGAGGCGGCGCTGTCCGAACTGCCGCGTGTCGGCGGCAGCCATGCGCAACGCGAGCTCTACGAGGATACGCTGATCGCGGCCCTGCTGGCCGCCGGGCGGCCGCAGCGAGCCCGTGTCCTGTTGGCCGCGCGCCTGTCGCGCCGGCCGCGCGCACGCGACAGCGCCTGGCTGGCGGACACCGCCTGACGATCCAGCGCGCCTTGTCAGCGCGCCGGCTGGAAGCCGCGCAGGTGGCGCAGCATGGCCTGCATTTCCTGCTCGCTCAAAATGCCTTCCCAGGGCGGCATCTGTTCGTCCAGCTTGAGTGCCGGGCCGCCCTTGCGAATGACCCGAAGGATGTTCTGGTCGGTCCGCTTCCGCGCATAGGCCGGGTCGGCGAAACTTGTCGGCTTCACCTTCAGGTCGGGCACATCCGGGCCGTCGCCGTGACCGCCTGCTCCATGGCAGCGGGCGCAATGGGTGTTGTAGAGTTCGGCCACATCGTCGGGCGGCGCCTCCTGGTCGGTTGGCTTCGCGGCAGGCTTGGCGGTGCCGAGCGGTACCAGCTTCCAGATCTGGCCGGTGGCTCTGCTGGCCGCGCCCAGCGTGCTCAACCACAGATCGCCGTCCGGCCCGGACACGATGGCGGTGATGCCGCGTTGCGCCACTTGCGTGCTGCGCCCCAGCAGTTCGGCCTTGTTCACCGGCCGGCCGGTCGCCGGTATCGCCATCACGCGGCCGGAATAGTTGTCGGCGAAGATGAATTTTCCACGCAGTGCCTGGTGCTTCTGGCCGCGATAGACCGTGCCGCCGATCACCGCCCGGTCGTTCGCGGTATGCGGATAGTGAAAGACGGGGCCTCGCTCCTTGCCCAGGATGCGTTCCGGCTTGGCCTTGCCGGTCGGCAGCACGCCCTCGATGTAGGGAAACTGGTAATTGCCGCCCTTCTCCAGGATGTTGACTTCCTCCCACTCGGTCGAGCCGACGTCGCTCGTCCACAATTTGCCGGTATCGGGATCGAAGGCGATGCGGAACGGGTTGCGCAGGCCGATCGCCCAGAACTCCTCCAGCGCGTCCGGCTGGCCGACGAACGGATTGTCGTTCGGGATGAAGTAATTGTCGGTCCTGTCGGAAAGCGGCTGGCGGGGCGGCGGATGGCTGATCGCACCGCCCTTGCGGTCGACGTCGAGACGCAACACGCCGCCCAGCAGGTCGCGGTCGATGCGCTGGTGATTGGGGATGTTGGTGGCCTCGCCGATCGCCAGGTAGAGGAAACGGTCGGGCCCGAACTCGACGCTGCCGCCATTGTGAAAGCCGCTGTTGTTGCGCCGGAACTCGATGAGCACGGTTTCCGAGGCCAGCCGGGCCGCCGGGTCGGCGGCCGCGAGATCGAAGCGCGAAAGGCGGTTGAGCTGCCGGCCGCCGGCCACGTCGGTGTAGTAGACGTAGATGTAGCCGGCGTTGGCGCCGGCCTGGCCGAATTCCGGGTGGTGGTCGAAGCCAAGCGCGCCGTTCTCGACATCGACCAGCCCCACCCGCTGGCTGAAGTCAAGCAGCAACTGCTTGTCCCGGCCGTCAGGGCCGACTCGCCACAGCCGGCCGGCACGTTCCAGGACATGGACCTGGGCCGCGCCGGCGGGAGGGAATTGCAGCATGATCGGTTGCAGGAATCGGGTGTCCGGCTAGGCCGCCTCGAGTTCCCAGTGTGCGCTGTCCTCGACGCTGAACAACATGCGCGTCTGGGTGACGAGGTTGGCGAAGTCGCGATTGACGACATAGAGCTTGGCCATCGCCGGCGGCAGCAGCGCGAACAACAGGGCAAGGATGGCCCAGGGCGAGCGCAATCCGGCCACCATGGCACTGGCGAGTTGGCCCAACAGCGGCAAGGGATTGCCGCTCACCGCCCGGGCCACCGCCACGAGCACATGCGCGAGGACGAACAGCAGGAAGGCGATGAACGCGGCCCGTGCCAGCAACTGAGCGTCGAAATTGACCTCGGTCGTCAGGAACAGCAGCAACGCGCCGCAGGCCATGGCAAAGACGAGCGCGTAAAGTTCGGCCGCGGTGCGCTTGTCGCGCTGGAACACGCCCGGCCCCGCCAGCCACGCCATCAGCGCGAAGACGACGGCGCAGGCGCCGACGAGAAAGACCAGCGTGATCTCGAAATCCCAACCCAGCAGCGTGACCCCAGGCAGGTTGATCAGCCAGCGCGGTATCAGATTGAACTCCGTCGCCAGCCAGCGCTCCAGGTAGACGGCAACGCAAATCAGCGCGACCTCAAGCAACCAGACCGCCACCCGATGCATGCCACTCCCTCGGTCCATCGGCCTTGCCCGCTCAGAAACGCATACTGGCGCCCGTGCGCAGCACCAGGCCGGGCGACGGCGTGCCAATTGCCTCCTCGTAGTCCTCGTCGAGCAGGTTCTCAATGGCCGCCAGCAAACGAAGATTCTCCGCCAGGCGGTAGGTCACGGCGAGGTTGACGGTGGTGTGCGCGGCCAATACCAGGTCGCCGGTCGGTATCGCCGAATCGAACACTTGGCCGACTGTCAACAGGCTGACGCTGGCGGTCAGGTCCGGTGAGGCCTGCCATTGCAACTTGCCGCCGCCGCGCCACTTCGGCCGGTTGCGCAGGCGTTCGGCGCTGTCGCGGATCTCGGTCTCGACATAGGCGAGATGGCCGACGACGTGCAATTCCGCCAACACCTGCAGCGACAGCTCGCCCTCGACGCCACGCGCCCGCACCCCCGAACGGTTGACCAGTTGCGGCGGCGCCCCTTCGGCCAGATCGATGGCATCCTCGAGCACACTGTGGAAGGCGCTGACGTCGAGGTTGGCCCGCAAGCCCGGCAACGGCTACGCGATGCCGAGTTCGACCGTTTCGGCGCGTTCCGGGCGCAGCCCGGGATTGCCGACTATGGGGTGGCCAAGCGCGAAGAAGCTGGGCAGCTTGAAGCCCTGGCTATAGCTAGCCCGCAAGCTGGCTTCGCTTGCCGGCAGGCGGTAGACGAGGCCGGCCCGCGGGCTCAGTTCGGCATCGAATTCCTCCGGCAGATCCAGCCTGAGGCCGGCTGTCAGGCTGAGCCGGTCGCCCAGGCGCAGGCGGGCTTCGCCGAATGGCGCCAGGGTGTCGCGCTCCAGCGCGAAGCGGAACGGCACGCGGGCCGGCCCGAACACCAGCACCCCGTCGCTGCGGCCATCCTCGCGTTGCAGGCTGCCGCCGGCCACCAGGCTGAACCAGGGCCGCGGCTCGAACGTGGCGGCGAGTTGCGCATTGCCGCGCAGCAGGTTGCTGTCGGCCGTGTTGGGTGGAATGCCGAAGGGATCGCGCACGCCCGAAGCGACGCCGGGCGAGGCGAATTCCTCGGCCCGTCGATGCAGACCCAACGCCAGGCGGTAACTCCAGGCGGGCGACAGCACTTGCGTCAGGTCGACGCCGAGCGCCAGTTCATCGACCTCGCGCCGGTCGAGCCCACGGCGCGCGGCGAAGCGCGGGCCGCCGCTGTCGTCTGGAAACGCGGTCCCCTCGCCGCGGCTCAGCCGCAAGCTCAAGCTCAGGTCCAGATCGTCGCCGGGCAGGTCGAGCAGGCCATCGACGGTACGGCCGAGATAGCGTGCGCCGTCCACCGGCCGGCCGCTATCGCTGTAGCCGGCGGCGAGGCTGTAGCGACCCGCGCCGAGCGGCCCGCCGGCGCGCGCCGCCCCCCCTAAAGTCGCCGCCGCCGGTCGACAGCGCGACTTCGCGATCCGGCCGCGCGCCGCCGCGCCGGGTGACGATGTTGACGACGCCGGCCAGCGCGTCGGAGCCGTGAATGGCCGAGAATGGCCCGCGCATGACCTCGATGCGTTCGATGTTGTCGAGGTCGAGGGTGGAGAAGTCGAACGAACCGCCCCGGCTGTTGCTGGGATCGTTCAGCTTGACGCCGTTGACCAGCACGGTGGTGAAATTGGGGTCGGCGCCGCGGGTATAGAGCGAGGAGACGGCGCCGCGTCCGCCCGCCACGTCGATATGCATGCCGGGGATCTGCCGCAACAACTCGATGGCGTCGACCGGCTGCCGCGCCTCGATCTCCCGGCGGTCGATGATCGTGCTGGCGGCACCAGCCGCCAGCGATCCGCCGGCCAGACGGCTGCCGGTCACCACCACTGGCGCCAAGCTGCGCGAACCGGTTTCGGCCACGGCAGCACTCATTCCCGCAACCAGCATCGCGGCAGAGATCCAGCCGGCGTGGACGCCGCTGGTCGCACGGCTCACGGGATGTCGAGTACCACGTGGCCGATCTTGCGATCGCCGGCCTCGACGAATTCGTGTGCCTCCACCAACCGTTCCAGCGCAAAGTGGCGGGCGATCAGGAAACGCGCCCGGCCGCCCGACGCCCACTTGTCGATGTCGGCGACGGCCTGGGCCTTGGCGGCATCGGACATATTGTAGACCAGCACGAAGCGCACGGTGACGTTCTTGAACATGAAGGGATAGACCGGCAGCGCCGGTTCCGGCACGCCGGTCGACGCGTACAGGCCAATGGCGCCGCCATTGCGGATGGCCTGCTGGCTGGCCGCCAGGTTGGCGCCAAAATCGACATCGACGATGCGGTCAACGCCCGCGCCGGCGGTCAAGGCGAGCGCGCGTTCGCCCACATCCTCGCTGCGATAGTTGATGACGTGGTCGGCGCCCGCTTCGCGCGCCGCCTGGGCCTTGGCCTCGGAGGAAACGGTCGCGATCACCGTTTTCGCGCCACCCCACTTGGCGAGTTGCACGGCATAGTGGCCGACCACGCCGGCCCCGCCGGTGACCAGCACGTTCAGGCCGTCGACCGGCCCATCGGCGAACAGGCAGCGATGCGCCGTCATGACCGGGATGCCGAGGCAGGCACCGGCCGCGTAATCGAGCCCGGCCGGCAGCGGTGGCGCCGTCGACGCCGGCAGCGTCACGGTTTCCGCCGCCGTGCCGAAGGGCCGCTGCCATTGGGCGTTGAAGGTCCACACCTTCTGGCCGAGCCGCGCGGCCGGCACGCCGGCCCCGACCGCCTCGATCACGCCGGCGCCGTCGCTTTGCGGGATGACGCGCGGGAAAGCGATCTTGCGCGTCAGGCCGGCCCGGCCCTTCACGTCCGACGGATTGATGCCCGAGGCATGGAGCCGCACCCGCACCTCGCCGGGGCCGGGCTCGACGGCGGGCATCTCGCCCAGTCGCAAGACCTCGCGCGCCGGACCGTTCCGCTCATACCACCCCGCCCGCATGCCCGGCTCCCTATGCCACCTTGCGATAGGCGCCGTCGCGCCCCAGGAACTCCTTGCCGTCGGCGCGATAGAAGTTGGCCGCGCCGGTTCGCTGCAATACCTCCAGCATGGCCGGCAACGGCTCGCCCGCGGCCCGCAGCTTGGCAATCACGCGCCCCGGACCCAGCGCGTCCAGCATCTCGAACGGCCCCTGCTTCCAGGCGAAGCCCCAGCGCATGGCACGATCGATGCCGACGATGTCGTCGCTGATCTCCGGCACCAGTTCGGCGGCATACAGCAGCGTTTGGCCCATCGCCGCCCAGGCGAAGCGGGCGCGCGCATCGCTGCCCAGCAGCAAACCGGCCAGCGTCTGTTGCTCTGCCGGCAGCAGCGCCGCCCGGCTTGGTCGCCAAGCGCCTGCGCGGGGATCGAACGTCTCCTTCACGCGTTGGCCGTCGGCGCCGACTTGCATGCGGTAGAAGCCGCCGCCCGACTTGCGCCCGATCTGGCCGCGCGCCCGCATGGCGGCCACCGCGCCGGGCAGCGCGGCATAGCGCCGGCCACGATCGGTGCCTGGCAGGTTGGCCTTCAGGTTCTCGGCCACCAGTCCCAGCACATCGAGCCCGATCAGGTCGACTAGGCCGAACAGGCCGGTCGACGGCACGCCGACCGGCGCGCTCATCGCGGCATCGAGTTCTTCCAGGCCGAGCCCGGCCGCAAAGGCCGCCTCCGCCTCGTTCAGCCCCGCCAGCAGCCAGAAGCAGCCGATGCGGTTGGCGATGAAGTTGACGGTGTCCTTGGCCCGAACCACGCCCTTGCCCAGCGGACCGCCGAGATAGGCGGCCAGCCGCTCCATCGTCTCCGGCTTGGTGTCGGCGCCCGGCACCAGTTCCACCAGCTTCATCAGCTTGACCGGGTTGAAGAAGTGGGTGACCGCGAAGTCCTGGCGAAAGCGCGCCGGCATGCCATCGGCAATCGCCCGCAGCAGGATGCCGGAGGTATTGGTCGCCACCAGCGAACCCTCGCGGCGCACCGCTTCCACCTTCTGGAACAGTGCCCGCTTGGCGCCCAATTCCTCGACGATCGCTTCCACGATCAGGTCGGCTTCCTTCAGTCGGGCCAGATCGTCGGCGAAGTTTCCGACCTCGATATTGGCGGCCTTGGCGGCATCGTCCAACATGGCCGGCTTCGCCGTCAGCATGCGGTCCTTGGCACCTTGCGTCAGTGCGTTGCGCGGGTCGTCCTTAGCCGGCATGTCGAGCAGCAAGACACGCTGGCCGGCACTGGCGCAGAGCGCCGCGATGCCGGCACCCATGGTGCCGGAGCCCAGCACCGCCACCTGCTCGATCGGTTTCGCCATGGCCTACCTCATGCCCAGAGCGTGCAGGTAAGTTTCGAGCAGCGCCTCCTGCTCGTCCTTCTCCGCCTTGTCCAGGCGGCGTAGCTTGATCACCTGGCGCATGATCTTCGGCTCGAAGCCGTTGCCCTTGGCCTCGGCATAGACCTCGCGCACGTCGCCCGAAAGTGCACGCTTCTCTTCCTCAAGGCGTTCGATGCGTTCGATATATTGCTTCAGTTGTTCGCCGGTGATGCCGCCCTTGCGTGCCATGTCCTGCCGTCCCCTTCGCAAGCGGCGCGGGACCATAGCCGGGCGCCCGCAGCCGTGCAACGCGGTGTCCGGGTTCAGTAGATATGAGACGTTGGGTTCTGCTGTCGGGTGAGGGAGAGATACTCGTTGGGGGTTCGTCCGCCAAGGGCGCCGTGCGGTCTGTGGTGGTTGTAGAGATGGGCGAAGGCAT
>Ga0194132_10004012_pt1 | contig 25500 bp, 18 predicted proteins | sample TA2KigOf80mmetaG_FD_148612 | JGI IMG/M metagenome (GOLD analysis project Ga0194132, IMG submission 148612) | Freshwater microbial communities from Lake Tanganyika, Tanzania - TA2015054 Kigoma Offshore 80m | ecosystem: Environmental > Aquatic > Freshwater > Lake | place: Tanzania: Lake... | reverse complement strand
ACGTTGCAGGCCACGGCATGACGCCAGCCCATCGGGCGGCAGCACCGCGGCCAGCCGTCCGCGCGGGTCACGCGATGCATCGAGCGCCGAAGTCATCATGAACCGTTGTATTTCAGCAGCCTGCTAGGCCAGCAGCACGTCATCCGCGCGCACATGGTCGAATCCCAGACTGCGTTCGAAGCGAATGGCCTACGAGTCGTCGACGCTTCCGCAGTCGGCACCCCGATACGACTCGCGTCGCTCACGGGAATCCGTTACTCATGGGTGTCTTCCGCGTCGCTCGCACGACCTCGTCGATGAATTCCAGGCAGAAGCGTCAGCCGCTTGTGGCATGGCGCTTGCGGCGAGCTGCACATGAACACGCGTGGAGGGCGAGGTCAGTCCATGGCCACTTCTCAGATGACGCGCCGGCGCTTCATGAGCGGGCTCGCCGGAGCAGGTGTGGTTGGCGCCAGACCCGTCTTCGCGTCCGATGGGGAGACCTTTCCTGTCGCGGTCGGTGTCCTGAGACAGGCCAGGGACCGCGAGATGATGCTGTACTACCGCTACGTGGAGTACGCACGGCACGCCAAACTGGAGGGCTACAACGGGATCGCCTACCTCTTCACGGCGTTCGCCGCGGCGGAGTTTCTCCACGCCCAGAACTTCAACAAGATCCTGACGCGGCTGGGTGTCGAGATCGAGCCGGCGTCGAAACCCGATGTGCAGGTGGGACGAACGAAGGCGAACCTGCTGACGGCCGCGGCCCTCGAGCGGGAGGATGTCGATTCGTTCTACCCAGCCTTGCTGGGCCGCTTGAAGCAGGAGCAGGTAGACGATGCGGTCACATTCGTGACGTACGCGTGGCTCTCCGAAAAACAGCATCGGGCCATGGTCGGCAAGATTCTCAAGTGGGCGCCCAGCTTCTTCGAGACGGTGGCGAAGAAGATCGACAAGGAATCGGGCCAGTACTTCGTATGCCAGTCCTGCGGATCGACGGTGAACCAAGTGCCCGCGGATCTCTGCGTCGTCTGTAACCAGCCTGTGGCGTCCTACCGGAAGATCGAGGCCCCCGTGTAACTCGCACGCCGTTCGAGGTCGCTTCTTCCCCGATTGTCCGATGACGTTCTTCGGATTCGCCCGCGAGTAGTCGGGCGCGGGTGAGCGCCTCGACCGTGTCCGCGAAGTGCTTGGGCATTGATCCAGCCAGTCATGGCAGCGCAGGTCGTGGTGCAACGCTACCCGTCGCCCTTGGGAACTCACGCCAGGTGCGCCGACGCGCGCAAGTGTCCAGCGTCCGCATCGCGGTGTCACCCGGTCGGGCATACACTACCGTGCAGCGACTGTTCGTGTGCGGACGGAGGAACGTGATGAGCGACACTGTCAAATACCTGCTGGACGAGGCGCATATGCCGAAGTTCTGGTACAACGTCGTGCCCGATCTGCCGGCACCCCCTCCTCCCGTCTTGCATCCCGGGACGCTGCAGCCTGTGGGACCAACGGACTTCGAGCCGCTGTTTCCGATGGCGCTCATCCAGCAGGAGGTCTCCACCGAGCGGCACATCGAAATACCCGAACCGGTTCGCGACATCTATCGCCAGTGGCGGCCGACGCCGCTCTTCCGTGCACGGCGGCTGGAGAAGGCGCTCGAGACCCCCGCACGCATTTACTACAAGTACGAGGGGGTCAGTCCGGCCGGCAGTCACAAGCCGAACACCGCGGTGGCACAGGCGTTTTACAACCGCGAAGCCGGTGTTCGCAAGATTGCCACCGAGACCGGCGCTGGCCAGTGGGGGTCGTCGCTCGCGTTTGCGGGAGCCCTCTTCGGGCTGGAGGTGCTCGTGTTCATGGTACGCGTGTCGTACAACCAGAAACCCTATCGTCGCGCCTTCATGGAGACGTTCGGGGCGCGCTGCGTGCCCAGCCCGTCACCCGAGACGAACTTCGGCCGCGCGGTGCTCGCGCGAACCCCAGACAGCAATGGCAGCCTCGGCATCGCCATCTCCGAAGCCGTTGAAGTGGCGGCCACCCACGACGACACGAAGTACGCACTCGGGTCGGTGTTGAATCACGTGCTGCTGCACCAGACGATCATCGGCCAGGAAGCGCGCCTGCAGCTCGAGATGGCCGACGACTACCCCGACGTGGTCCTGGGGTGCACCGGCGGCGGTTCGAACTTCGCGGGCATCGCGTTTCCGTTCATCGGTGAACGGCTGCGCGGCGGGCGAGAGACACGGATCCTGGCCGTCGAACCCGCGGCCTGCCCAAGTCTCACCCGAGGCAAGTACGCCTACGACTTCGGTGATACGGGCCACATGACGCCGCTCACGAAGATGCACACGCTCGGCTCGACCTTCATGCCGCCAGGGTTCCACGCAGGCGGCCTGCGGTACCACGGCATGGCGCCTCTCGTCTCGCATCTCAGGGAACTGGGGCTCATCGAGGCCCGTGCGCCCATGCAGACGGCCTGCTTCGAGGCCGGTGTCCAGTTCGCGAGGGCCGAAGGCATCGTGCCCGCACCTGAGGCAAACCACGCGGTGCGCGGCGCCATCGACGAGGCGGTCCGATGCCGCGAGGAGGGCGTGTCGAAGGCGATTCTCTTCAACCTGTGTGGTCACGGCCACTTCGACATGCAGGCCTACACCGACTACTTTGCCGGCAAGCTGACCGACCAGTCCTACGACGAGCAGGAGCTGGCGATGGCGCTGGCCGGTCTCCCGTCGGTGCCCCCCGAGTCATAACCTCCGCGAGCTGGATCGTCACGTCCCCGAGCACGGCGCCGAGGACACGGCTAGTCGCACCCGTCAACCAGGGCGATTCCGGTGGCGCACTCGTGAATCACCGTGGCGAGACCGTTTCGCGTCGATCAAGTCGATCAGAAGGAAAGCGAGGAAACGGACCGAGCGCAGGTGGGCGCGCGACCGACGCGGGCATGGTCAGACTCCGAACTGGCGGAGGTGGTGATCGAGGTGCCTGTACCCCCATCGTCCCCAGTGTGCCAGGCGCATGCTGCCGAACATCGGGTGATCTGGCCACTGCTGCTGGCCGCTGCGGGCGCACAAGCGATCGATCAACACGAGGAGTTCACGGCGGTCACGGTCGAATTCGACGGGCGGTGTGCCGCCCACGCCCTGCTCGACTTCGGGCATCGTCTTGACCCGGTGGGGCCAGCGCAACGGCATCGAGATGGCGACGAAACGCAGGAGCGGACTCATCACGGTCAGGCGGGGGCGCGGCATCCGCTCACCGAGCGCCATTCTGAAGCCGTCGCTCAGATGGCACATCGCCTGGTGGGGCGACATCCGACCCCAGTGTCTGACGCTGTCGGGTTGGAGGGCTTCGATGCGGTCCTCCAGTGCGTGTCGGGTCGACGGGTCGAAGAGGGTGCTCACGGTGACGGTCCTGGGTCCGCAATAGGGTGGCGGTCACTTTAGACCAACTCGCTGGAGTCGGCGAGCTGAGTTTCTCAGAATCGCCCTCTGCGCCCGTCATGCACCCGTCACGTCATCATCCGTGAGCGTGCCCACTTGCCTCTCACTTCATCTTTCACCCGCTTTGCTCTTCGAGGCGTCTCGATTCACAGGCTCCTCGAGCCACGTCAAAGAACGAAGTTCACGTTCACAGTCATCACACTGGGCACCGGATTGCCGTTTTGCAGGCTCGGGCGATACTCCCACTGGCGCACGGCATCCAACGCTGCTTCATCGAGCATGGGGACGGAGCGAACGACGCGGGTATCGACCACTTTCCCATCGGGTCCGATCGTGGCTTCGACCTGTACCGTGCCGGTGATGCGGGCCGATTTCGCGACCGCCGGATACACCGGTTTCACATCCTTGATCTTGACCGGAGGCTCCACCTTCCCTGCGAACTGGTTCCCGGTACCGCTGATCGGCGCTGAAGCCGCTGCAGGGGCGGTGACCCGCGCACGCGAGGCCGAGGTCTTCTCCTGCTTTTCACTTGCCGCGTGCCTTTCCTTTGCCGCGCTCGCCCTCGCCGCGGCATCATTGCCGGCCGCAGCTGCAGCCTCGGCGAGGCTCTTGGTGCGATCGTAGGACTTGAACCACCTGGCTCCCTGCTGGTGGATCTCGGTATCGAGCGCCGCCTGTGCCTCTTCTGCGGCGCGAAGCGACTCCGGCGCGTGCTGTTCCGCTCCAGCTGATTTGGCGCTCTCGAGCGCGGCACGCGCCCGGGCGACGTCCGCCTCCGGTGGCTTTGTGCAGCCAGTCAGCAAAATGGTCGAGCTCAGCGCTAGAGCCAAACTTGTCTCGTCTATCCGCATAAATCCTCCCTCTACCGTCGTTCACGCTCGTGCCGATCTGCAGAGGCAATCACCTACCACCATCAGATGTCGTGTGCGTTGGGAGGTGGGAATGCTCTCTGTAGGCATCGCGTTACCTCACTGGTGCTGACTCTTCCGTCTAATCGAGAAGTTGCAACCCCCACGCCAAGCCAACTGCTTCAAAGGAAGTACTGCTGACTCGGGGCGCTAATGATGAGGTATCGAGTGCGGCTGCTGGAGCCGGTTTCGCTGCCAGAGCCGGTCGCTGAGAGCGAGTCCGTGTTTTCCGAGAGACCGGGATCTCTCAGCCCCGATGGCCGACGTGCATCGCGCGGGTATCGCACCCACCCCTTGAATGTGACCCGGCTCGGTCGGAAACATTTCCAGCCGGCAACAGGTCATTCGAGTGCAACGTGCTGTAGGGCCTCAGCGGGGTTCAGGGTGAGGTCGAGGACGTGCTATCCGCTCGGCTTCTGCCGCCGAGATGCACCACCGCTGTCTGGCGATGACGGGCCGTTGCGTGGCGTCCACGCCGCGTATAGGAACGGGATGCGGCTTGCCTGCTGCGACATACGCGCAATCCGCGCATTGCCACGTGTCGACGAATTCTTCTGCCCCGTACTGATCGCAGCACCAGCCAACGACTCGTTTGCCCCTTCGCGACAGGCACTGCGGACAGGCCTTGGGGAACAGCAGCAAGTACTCTTCAGTCGTCCGAGGGGTCGGTACGCCTCCGTCGCGGCGACGAATGCGGGCGATGCTGACGAACGCAGCGAGTTCTCTCGCGATGAGTCCGACCCCCATCAGGACGATGAGAGCGGCGACGAGTTGAAACCACCACGCCCCGTAGCTGGCCACGAGCCTCCCTGCGATCCAACACCGACCGCGCAGCAAGAGCAATCATACGTTCGGCGCTCGGGCGCTCGTCCGGACGATTGGCGTGATCGCGCCAGGGTCGTGCCCGACGCGCCGCGTCGGGCAGAGTGGTCACGGAAGAGTTCGAGGCGAGAGAGGGGCCGGCGGGTGCCGACGGTCAGCGCCGTGGCGTGCAGCGCCCAGTCAGGAGGCTGGTTTTCGTCGCCGGGCGGGTTCGATCACTTCTTCTTGGCCTCCGCGGCTTCCTTGGCTTCCTTCTCGAGCAGCCGCGCGCCGCGCAGGATGCCGCCGAACGAGTAGTTGCCCTCGTGGCAGGCATACTCGTAGATCAATTCGTCGGTGCGCACCCACGGGTACTCGCCCGTCCACGGGCGCGACCAGGTGGACGGATCGTCGATCGTGAACCGGTAGAGCACCGTGTCGTCGTCGATCCGCCTGATGTACTCGGTCACCTTGAGGTTGTCCGACGATCCCCGGAACCGGGTCTTGTCAGTGAAGTTCGTCGTCTCGATGACGAGCGTGTCGCCGTCCCACCGGCCGATCGAGTCGCCCATCCATTTGCGGATGTGCGACGGCAGGTGCGGCTGATTCATGCGGACGATCCGGGCATCGTGGACCATCTCGATGAAGATCAGAATCGTGTCCCTGGTCTGCACGATCTGCTTGAGATTGTTGTAGAAGTAGTTGGGCAGAACCGGCGGACCCGATGTCGATCCAAAGCCGAGGATGCAGCGCTCGGCCAGCGGGTGCTTCTCGTGGTCCTCGTACATCCACGGCGAGAAGTGGGCGTTCGGGTCGTTCTCGGGCTGGTCGGAGGTAGGGGCGTTGATCTTGGCGTTGCGTTCCTTGGCCTCGGGCAGCATGGGCGGCACGCGCCCGTCGGGCGGATCGACGATGAGCGACGAGCGCCACTGGCCGTCGATCTTGAGCGCCGACGAGCCGCGATCGATCCAGAAGTAGTTGTAGCCGCCGACGCCGCCCGCAGCGCCCGTCGAGCCGTCGCCGCCCTGGGGCGGGGCATCGCGGTCGGCGCGGCTCGTGCGGGACCTCAGCTCGCGCACGCCCTGCTCGGTCTTGGCGATCCGGGCCGCTTCCTCGTCGGTCAGGCTCACCCTGTCCTTGAGCGCTTCAGGCCTCTCGAGCGGCGTCAGCGTGGCGACGTTCCACGTGCCCTGCAGGTCCGGGCGGCCGTCCGGTGTTCGAGGAGGGCTGTACGGCTTGGCGATCCGAGATGTCGCGGTGCTTGCCGTCTGACCGCCACCGAGGGCGGTCTGTGCGTCGAGTGAAGTCGATGTGTGCCACAGGATCGTGGCCGCCGCAGCCAGAATGAGCGCCGAAGGTCGAAGTGTCATGAACCGCGCTCCTTGTGTCGAAGGGTTCGTGCCTCTGCGAACGTCCCTGAGCCCCTTCGTGCGAAACGCGCCGCGTGGGCGGCCATGAGGAGTGCCGAACCGAGCGCCGCCGCCCAGAGCAACAGGCACCGATTGTACCCCCACACGCTCGTGCCGGCTGCCCCCGCGATCGACCGCGAATCGGGACGATTGGAAACGTGAGGGCCATCCAGCGGTTGCCATCACGCCCGTTCATGGACCCGCTCGGCTCCCTTCCCGCTTCGACAGCGGGATCAGTGAGTCGACCCCGTGCTCGACCGTGCTCGATCGGCGATCGCCAGTGGTCCCTCAGCCTGCCAGCTGGATGCCACGAGCGTGCGGCGCGAGGACTGACCGGAAGCGGAGGCATGCGCCGATCGCGCCTGTGCCGACGCGTGGACGTGACCGCAATTGAGGTGCGCCAGAGACGACACACCCCTTATATGTTGTCATCGGCAACATTGGAGTGAGGGGGTCTGACGGGCTGAGACGGAAGCGCGATTCCTCGATTTGCCGAACGATCTTGAAAAGTGTGGCGCGCCCGGCAGGACTCGAACCTGCGACCCCCGGCTTAGAAGGCCGGTGCTCTATCCACCTGAGCTACGGGCGCGTGACGAACACGCTCGAAACGTGTCGAGGCTTCGAAGGCGCCCATCCGGTCGTCACGGTGTGTGCCGACCCGCGATCCGCGCCCCGCCCGATTGTTGATGCCGCTGGGCGAGGTGTCAAGACACGCGGGCCCCTTCAACCTTTCCGTGACCCGCCCGGTCCAATGTGCAGGCCCAGACATGTCACGCCGACCAGTGTGACTGAGTGCCGGAACGTGAGAAGCCCCAAGCACTCTCCCGATATCGACCGTCGAAACCGACGGGAAAGAGGACCCCCATGCTCGCACGCCTCACGCGACGACCAGCCCGAGCTGCCGCGACGACGCTCGCAACACTCGCACTCGTGCTCACCTTCGCCACGATCGGGACGCGATCCGAGCCCGCCGGGCCCCCGCGCCCGGACATCGTCGTCATCATGGCAGACGACCTCGATGTCGGCTCGTTGGACGCAGCCGTCGACCACGGACTGATGCCCAATCTCGTCCGCTACGTGATCGACGGTGGGACACGGTTCACCGAGGCGTTCGTCACCGAGTCGCTCTGCTGTCCTTCTCGCTCGACATTCCTGACGGGTCTCTACCCACACAACCACGGGGTCGTTCGCAACGACGGCGCGGCCGGCGGGTTCAGGACGTTTCAGCAACACTTCCAGCAGTCGGCGCCACTGGCAGAGTGGCTTCAAGAGAGCGGCTACCGCACCGCACACGTGGGCAAGTACCTGAACGGGTACGTGGACTACAGGATTGTCCCGCGCGGCTGGAGCGAGTGGCGCGGGCTCGTCGATCCCAGCACGTACTGCATGTACAACTATCGGGTCAGCCGCAATGGGACGACCCTCATCGACTTCGGTCGGGATCCGGCCGAGCCGCCCGACGAGTACCAAACCGACGTGCTGGCCCGAATGGCTGAGGAGATCATCGGCGGACGCGACGAGCGCCCACTCTTCTTGAGCGTCGCTCCTCTCGCGCCACACCGCGAAACGGTCTGCGTGCCGCAGACCGTGCGGCCTGCTCCGCGCCACATAGGTTCCGTCAACATTGCCCTCCCGTCACCACCTTCGCTGAACGAAGAGGACATGACGGACAAGCCGCGCTGGATGCGTCAGCTGTCTCCAGTCGATGTCTCCGCCCTGCAGACCCTGTATACCGACCGCCTAGCCTCGCTCCGAGCGGTTGACGACCTGATTGGCACCGTCGCCGCGGCGCTGCACGCCGAAGGGCGTCTCAGCCGCGCGGTATTCCTCTTCACCTCGGACAACGGGTATCTGCTTGGGCTGCATCGGTGGCAGAGCAAAATCCTGCTCTATGAAGAGTCGATTCGCGTGCCGCTCGTGCTCAAGCTGCCCGGTGGCGCGCCGGTTGGTCAGGTCCGTCGGCTGGCGCTCAACAACGACCTGGCGCCCACGATCGTCGATCTGGCTGGCGCCACACCCGCGTTCCCCATGGACGGTCGTTCGCTCGTCCCGCTGGTCTTGGGTGTCGCGCGGACGTGGCGCACCCGGTTTCTGGTCGAATACCCGCCGATCGCCTCGAGCTCCGACGAGGTCGCGCTGGATCTGGACCGCGATGGATCGGCATCCCCGTCGGTCTCGGAATCGACCGCGCGGGCGTTGCCCACGTTTCTCCCGCCCTTCCGCGCCGTGCGCAGCGGCGACGGCACCCATCCGCTTCGGCTGGTGTACGCCGAGACGCTCGACGCGAGCGGCGCCCAGGTGACCGATCGTGAGCTCTACGACCTGGCCGTCGATCCACACCAGCTTCAGAGCCTGCACCACGACCTGTCGCCGCTTCGGATCCGGCAGCGGCAGATGCTGAGACAGCGTCTGGAGGCGCTGAGCGGGTGCGGTGGCGGATCGTGTCAGCGTCTCGAGCAATAGGGAGGGGTCGACGCACGCGGGGTGATCGCACGACCCGCGGTAGGATGGATGCCGGTCGTCCCCCATGCCGGATGAGTTTCAGAGCATCAACGCCGCATACGTCGCCGAGCTGTACGACCGATACGTCTTGGATCCGACGTCGATCGATTCCGAGACGCGGCGCGTGTTCGACACCTGGACGCCGTCGACCGCCGAGGGGCCGACGGGTGGTCTCGCCGCGGGTCTCGACCTTCGGGTCGTGGTGGGCGCGGCCAATCTTGCGGAGTGCATACGCAAGTACGGACACCTGGCCGCGACGCTGGATCCACTTGGGGCGCTGCCGCCCGGTGATCCCTCCCTCTCACCGGTCGCGCACCATCTGACCGACGATGACCTGAAGCGCCTGCCGGCGACGCTGGTCGAAGGACCGGTGGCGCCGCAGGCGTCGAACGCGTACGAAGCCATCGAACGTTTGCGCCAGATCTACTGCTCGACCATCGGCTTCGACTTCGCCCATGTCTTCGTGCCGGAGGAACGGGAGTGGCTGCGCGAGGCGGCCGAGTCCGGACGCTTCCGTCCGACGCTCGAGGCGATGCATGCCGACGCGCTGCTCGATCGGCTCACACAGGTCGAAGCCTTCGAGCGGTTCCTGCAGCGCACATTCCCGGGCAAGACGCGGTTCTCGATCGAGGGCCTCGATATGCTCGTCCCGATGCTCGACGAGATCCTCTGCAGCGCCTCGGAGGACGGTGTGCAGCACGCGATGCTCGGCATGGCGCATCGCGGGCGCCTGAACGTCCTCGCGCACGTGCTCGACAAGCCGTACGCGCAGATTCTCGCCGAGTTCAAGGACCCTGTCGTGGCGCAGCCCCTGCGCATGGATCTGGGGTGGACCGGCGATGTGACCTATCACGCGGGTGCACGCACCCCTGGGCCCTGCGGTCGCATGTTCGTCACGCTCGCACCCAACCCCAGTCACCTCGAAGCGGTCGACCCGGTCGTCGAAGGGATGGCGCGGGCTGCCGGAACCCACGCCGCGCGCGCCGGTGCGCCAACCTTCGAGGGCCGATTGACGTTGCCGATCCTCATTCACGGTGACGCCGCCTTTCCCGGGCAGGGGGTCGTGGCCGAGACGCTCAACCTGTCGCGCCTGACGGGCTACTCGACGGGCGGCACCATTCACCTCATCGCGAACAACCAGCTCGGGTTCACGGCGACACCCGAAGAGTCGTACAGCACGAGCTACGCGAGCGGTCTGGCTCGCGGATTCAAAATCCCGATCCTGCACGTGAACGCGGACGACCCGGTGGCGTGCCTCGAAACGGCCCGGCTGGCGTGCGCGTATCGAGCGCGCTTCGGCCTCGACGTCCTCATCGATCTCGTCGGCTATCGCCGTCACGGTCATAACGAAGGCGACGAGCCGGCGTTCACTCAGCCGGTCTTGTACCAGGCGGTGGCCACGCATCCAACCGTGCGCCAGCGCTTCGCTGCCTCGGTCGTCGGTCAGGGACTGGTGGCGGCCGAGCGACCCGAGTCGCTCGTCAGGGCCCACACGGTGGTGCTCGATCACGCGTACGCGTCGCTCGAGCCGGGTCGCGACCTCGTGCCGCCGCTGCCGCGTTCGCCGGAACCCCGATCAGCGGAGAGGGTCGAGACCGCGGTGCCGATCGATCGGCTGCGTGCCATCAACGAAGCGCTGCTCGAACGGCCGTCCGCGTTCTCGGTCCACAAGAAGCTCGAGCGCGGCCTTGAACGTCGCAGGGCCGCGTTCGAGGATCCGGCCGCGCCGACCATCGACTGGGCGACCGGGGAGGCGCTCGCGTTCGGCACGATCCTGGCCGACGCCGTCCCCATTCGCCTGACCGGGCAAGATGTCGAGCGGGGCACCTTCAGCCATCGCCATGCGGTGTTCCACGACGTCGTCACGGGAGAGCGCCTGGTGCCGCTGCAGGCCTTCGGGTTGGCACGGGCCGCCTTCGAGATCCACAACAGTCCGCTCACCGAGAGCGCCGCGATCGGCTTCGAGCTGGGCTACAGCATTCAGGACAGCCGGCGCCTCGTGGTCTGGGAGGCGCAGTACGGCGACTTCATCAACGGCGCCCAAGTCGTCCTGGATCAGTTCGTGACGTCGGGACGGGCGAAGTGGGGCCTCATGCCCTCGCTCGTCTTTCTGCTCCCACATGGCTACGAAGGGCAGGGACCGGAGCACTCCAACGCGAGGTTGGAGCGGTTGCTGCAGGCCGCTGCCGACACCAACGTACGGATCGTGAACGCCACGACACCGGCGCAGTACTTCCACGTCCTGCGCCGGCAGGCGGCGCTGCTCGAGCGCGATCCGCTGCCCCTCTTCGTGTTGACGCCGAAGAGTCTGCTGCGCCACCCCGCGGTCCGATCATGTCCTCTCGATCTCGCCGAGGGCCGGTTCATGCCGGTCCTCGACGATCCCCGCGCGGTGCGGCCGACCGCGATCGAGCGTGTCGCGCTCTGCAGCGGCAAGGTCTACGTCGATATGGACACGAGCCCGCATCGGGCCTTGGAGACCCCGACCGCGATCGTGCGCGTCGAGCAGCTGTATCCGTTCCCGGCGCACGCGCTCGGGACGGTGCTCGCGCGCTATGCAGGCGTTCGCGACGTCGTCTGGGTGCAGGAGGAGCCCGAGAATATGGGGGCGTGGGACTGCGTGCGCCCGGCAGTCGAGGCGATCATCGGTGGCCGCGCGCCGGTGCGATATGTGGGCCGGGCCCGCAGCGCCAGTCCTTCCGAGGGGTCCGCCGCCTGGCACCAGGTGAACCAGCAGGCGATCGTCGATCAGGCGTTCGGCGTCGGGGCGCGGGCCTCCGCCGTGTCGCACGCCCGCAGCGAGCTCGGATAGAGCGGTCCGCACGAAGGCCTCGGAAGTGAACACCGAGGCTGGCGAGGGCCCAACGCCAAGGACACGGACGATGTTGAAACGACCAGCGCCCTAGGAAGGAATCGTCAGCATGATTGATATTGTCGTGCCGCCACTCGGCGAGTCGGTGGTCGACGCGCGGGTCGCGCGTTGGTTGAAGCAGCCTGGCGACCGCGTGAACGCCGGCGACGCGGTCGTCGAGCTCGAGACCGAGAAAATCGATCTGGAGGTCAGCGCCGACCGCGCCGGCGTGCTCGCGAGGATCGATCGCCGTGATGGGGAGGACGTCAAGATCGGCGATCGGCTGGGTGTCATTGACGAGTCGCAGACCGGCCCTGTGGCGACGGCTCCAGAGGCCGCCAGTCGCGACACCCAACCGGACGGTCCTCACGTCACCGACCCCGCCACGCCGGATTCGGCGCAGCGAGCGGCGCCCGCACCGGCTGGTACCGGAAGGCCCGCCAAGGCGACACCGACCGCTCGCCGGATCGCGAGCGACCACGACATCGCACTGGAGCAGGTGGAGGGCTCAGGTCCCGCCGGGCGGGTGACGAAGCGCGACGTTCAGCGAGCGCTGACGCAGCCCGACCATGCGCCGGCCGCCCCCCTGGCGAAATCCGCGGGAGCGAGCGCCGCGAGCGAGAAACCACCGCGTTCGACGCTGCAGCCCACGCCCGGCGCCGAACGTCGGCCTGCGCCGGACACGGCTGGCGAGCCGGTGCGGCGCGAGGAGCGGCAGCGCATGAGCAAGCGCCGCGCGACCATCGCGCGACGCCTCGTCGAAGCGCAGCACGCCGCCGCGATGCTCACCACCTTCAACGAAATCGACATGACCGCCCTCCAGACGCTTCGTCGTCGGCACAAGGAGGCGTTCACCGCGCGCTACGGCAGCGGCCTTGGAGTCGTCTCATTCTTCGTCAAGACGGCCATCGCGGCGCTGCGAGCGTTTCCGCGCCTCAACGCCGAGATCCAGGGCGACGAGATCGTCGTGAAGCACTACTACGACATCGGCGTGGCGGTGGGGGCCGAAGGCGGTCTGGTCGTTCCGGTGCTGCGTGACGCCGATCGGATGTCGTTCGCCGCCGTCGAGATCGCGATCCGCGACGCCGCGGCGCGGGCTGAGCGGGGCTCGCTGTCGCTCGAGGATCTGAGGGGCGGGACGTTCACCATCACCAACGGCGGCGTCTTCGGATCGCTCCTGAGCACGCCGATTCTGAATCCGCCGCAGGTCGGGATTCTCGGTCTCCACAAGATCGAAGACCGTCCCGTGGCGATCGCGGGGCAGGTGGCCGTGCGGCCGATGATGTATGTCGCGCTCAGCTACGATCACCGCATCGTCGACGGTCGCGAAGCCGTACAGTTCCTGGTCCGCATCAAGGATCTCGTCGAGGACCCGGGTGTGCTGCTCGTGGAGTCATAGGGACTCACGCGGTGTCACCTTGGTGGATGGACTTTCGGTGGGGTCCATGCCCGGCCTGTCCCTGGACGAGGTGACTGATCTGGACGAAGGAAACCGGCCACGGGCCGGCCGCCGCGGGGAGCCTCGCCTCGGCCGAGGGCCTTTGCGAGGCTCCTGCGAACGGGCTCACCGAGACTGGTTCGAGTCTCGGAGGAGGGCGCCACCCAGAATGCCGGTCAACCCGTGGTTGGCCTCGTGGCACGCGTACTCGTAGATCGGCTCGTCGCTCCGTGACATCGGAATCTGCGCCGTCCAGGGTCTCGTCCACACGGTCGGATCGTTCACCGTGAACTCGTACATGAGCGTGTCAGCGTCGACGCGAGTGAATCGCTCGATCAGGTGCAGCTTCGAGGTCGTCCTGCCGTTCAGGAACGCCGTCTCGCGCTTGAAGTTCTTGGTCTCGACGACCAGCGTCTCCCCGTCCCATCGCCCGCGCGAGTCGCCTACCCACTGCGGGAGCTTGCCGTGCGGCCGTCCGTCCATCGGGACGATGCGCGCGTTGTGGACCATCTCGTTGTAGATCACTACGTTGTCGCGCGTCTGGAAGATCTGGACATTCTGGTTGTAGGCGGCCGGCGTCATCGGCGGTCCGGAGTTGAAGCCCAGAATGCAGCGAACCTGCAGGCCGCCCGGACCGAGATCTTCGACGAAGCCTCCCGGCGTCGGCTCATGGCGGCCGATGCCTTTACGCGCCGCCGCGATGGTGGCCGCCCGCTTGTCGGCCTCGGCGGTCTGCGGCGGCAGCCGTCCGTCCGGTGGGTCGACGATGAGCGAGGTCCGCTTCGTTGGGATCACCTTCTTGTTGCCGTCGTACCAGAACTCATTGTAGTTGCCGACGATGTCGGCGGGCGGGTTGCGGTCGTGGTCGGCCTTCTCGGTCTCCTTGCGCGCAAACTCCTCGGCCTCGTCGTCGCTGAAGACGTCCTTGCCGCGGAGCGCGTCAGGCCGCTCGAGGGGCGTCACGGTCGCATAGTTCCACACACCTTGAAGATCCGGGCGGCCGTCCGGCGTCCGGGCGACCTTTGAGGCCTTGGCCGCCGCGGGCCGCTTCTTGGCCAACGACGGGGCGGGCGGAGGCCCTTGCTGCGCCAACGGCGCGGCGACCGCGAAGGCGACGACCCCCGCGAGCACCGCGGCCCACCGATGTCGACCTCTATGCCACTGCATGCGAACCTCCCTCTGCTTCAGGTTGCCTGATCCAGCCTACCTTAGCGTCAACGGCGGTCGTCTCTCAAGCAACAACTCAAACAACACACATTTGCCACCGGAATGCCCGCTGGCAGCGACGCGGCAGGACGCGGCGGGAGGCTTGGTGTCATGGGAGCGGGACACGAGGTCTCGGTGTACGGGCTTGGCGAACGCGGCGCCGGTCTCTTGGGCGGTAAGGCTTGACACACTCGCGGGCACACCGCATGCTCTCGCGAGGCCTTCGATCGGCCTGCCACTCGTGAAGGGGGAGGGTCATGGGACACATCCGCAACATCGCCGCACTCGTGCTCGTCGGTGGTCTCGCCATCGGTGGCTGGGAGTACGCGCAGGCAAAATCGACCAAGCTCACCGCGCAGGACTACACGGAGATCACCGAGCTCTACGCGCGCCTCTATCAGGGCAGCGACCTGCGCGAAATGGATCTCTGGCTGAGCAACTTCGTCGACGATGCGGCGTACGGCTTTCCGAACGGTGATTCGATCACGGGGAAAGCCGCGCTCACGGAGTGGCGCAAGAAATCCTGGGGTGGGCAGACCGGTGATTCGCGGCGTCGGCACTGGACGAGCGGCGTGTCGCTCACGCCGCTGCCAGACGGCACGGTCAAGGGGCGCGCATACTGGATGATGATCGACGGTAAGGACAAGCTGCCGGTCGTGGCTCAGAGCGGGCTCTTCGACGATCTCTACGTCAAGACGTCAACGGGCTGGAAGTTCAAACGCCACAACGTCCGCATGGATCCGAATTAGAGCATTTTCGGGTTCGATGTCGTCCGTCGTCCTGACAGCGCGCGACACGAACCCGAAAAGTCCCCTGGTCGGGGCTCCGCCCCGAACCCCGGCTCGGACAAGGCTCGGCGAGCCTCACCGAAACCGGTCAGCACGGGTAGGACTGTCCCCCGACCTGCCCGTCCTGACTGTCCTTCGCGTCCTCGCGCCCTATTCGAGGTAGTCGGGCGCCTTCTTGAGTTCCGCGTAAAGGCGGTTGTCGTGCTCGATCCAGACGGGCACCTTGTTCTTCTTCGCCCAGGCCTCGAGCTTGATGCGCGACTGGCGTGACTTCTCCTTGTCGTGCTCGAGCGTGGCCGGCAACACCTGTTGCTCTCGCTCCTCACGGAAGTGATAGAGGTCGCCCGACAGCATGATCTTGCCCGTCTTCGGCAGGTTCACGACGAGCACCTGCTGGCCCGCCGTGTGCCCGTGCGCAGCCATGATGACCACGCTGCCGTCGCCGAAGACGTCGTACTCCTCGGTCTTGATGCGAACCGTCTTGGCCTTCATCAGCTCGTTGTAGTGGCTGGGTGTCGGGAGCGCCCCGCCGGGCACCTTGCGTCCCTCCATCTGATCGACCATCGCGGCATGCTCGGCCTCCTGGACGAGCCAGGTCGAGCCCTTGAACATGTTGCCGTTCGCCGTGTGATCGAAGTGATAGTGCGAGAACGCGATGTAGGTGATGCTCTCGGGCGGGTAGCCGATCGCCTCGAGCTGCGCGCGGAACGGCTTGCCCGAATAGAACTTCCCGGACGGGCCGGCACGCTCGGTGCCGATGTCGGCGTCGGGCACGGTGCCGGTGTCCCATACGAGCGTGCCCTTGGGGTGGACGATCAGGTGCCCAACAATGACGCAGCAGCCACCCTTGGCCACCTTGATCGGCGGGTCGAACATGTTGCCCAGGTCGACGGGAATATTGCCCAGGTCGAAGATGTACAGGCGCAGGCTCTTGACCGGCGCCGCCTTCTTGACCTGCGCGACGAGATCACGTCCGAACTGGCTGGGCACGAGCGCCGCGGTCGCCAGCGCCACCCCCAGACCTGCCCATCCCCATCGGAACGCGCGCACGCGATGTGCCATGGTAGCTCCTCACCTCACCGCTGACAGCTGTTCCCGGTCCGTCCCTTCACCGGCTCCGTCCTTGTTTCTCGAGCACTCGAGCACCGGCCAGGATCGTCGTCATGGCGTAGTTGCCTTCGTGGCACGCCGCCTCGAAGATCTGATTGGCCTTCTCGTCGGCTTTGCTGAGCGGGAGCTCGAACGTCCAGGGTGCGGTAAAGGTCGCCGGATCGTCGATCGTCACGCGGTACTCGATGAAGTCGGGGCCTTTCCGCGTGTAGCGCTCGATGAGATGCAGGCCGTCGCGCGAGCCCTGGAAGTCAGTGCGGTTGGTGAAGTTGGTCGTGTCGACCACGAGCGTGTCGCCTTCCCAGCGGCCGACCGAGTGCCCGCGCCACTGCCGGATGTGCGAGGGCAGATGGGGCCGATTGTCGAGCGGGATGTGACGGTAAATGCCGCCGCGGTGGCCGTCCTCGTGGTAAATCGTGATGAGGCCCGGCGTCTGCACGAACCGGCTGTAGGACCCTGAAGTGCCCATGAACGGCAGCGTGACGCCGCTGCAGCGATCGGCCGGCCGATCCTCGGGGTTATCGGTCTTCCCGCCCATGGTCACGTCGACCGGATACGGGGTGGCCTTCCGGTTGCCTGATTCGAGCTCTTGCACCAGCTCGGCGGGCGTCGCCAGGCGTCGGGCGAGCCGGGATTCCTCGGACCGCTTCTCAGCCTCGGGCGTGAGGGGCGGGATCTTGCCGTCCTTCGGATCGATGATGAGCGAGCTGCGCTTGGTCCGGACGACCTTCTTGCCGCGGCCGGTGAACGCGTCGTTATACGCCCCCTCCACGTCGGCGGTGGTTCCGCGCTCGAGGCGGGCGTTTCGACCGGGGGCCGCATTCGCCTGGCTCTCGAGTTGCGCGACCTCCTCGTCGGACAGGAACTCCCGACCCTGGAACTTGTCGGGCCGCTCCATCGGTGTCAGGTAGTAGCCGGGGCTCCAGATGCCCTGAAGGTCGGGATCACCCCAGGGCAGGCGGGGCGTCGCCGCGCCGCCCTCGGACGCCTGGGCACCGAGTGGCACCGGTCGCAAGGACGAGAGCACGGCGGCGCCGGCGATTGCCAGGACGCCAAAAGTGATCAGCAATCGAGCACGCATGGTCTTACGCCTCCCGGAGATTGTCGAGGTGTGCGATAGGAGATTATACGGTCAGAAGCGGAAGAGCCGCGTGACCTTCACGACGACGGCCTGGTTGCGAAGGCCCGAGGCCAAGGTCCCAATCGTCTCCCGTTCATCGGTGTAGACGATGAAGAGCTCGCTGCCGGGGTGGTACTCCCACCGGAATCGGAGGTTGCTGCTGAGGGCAGTGTCGACCGAGCTGTACTGGACCAGCGCGCTTACGAACATGCGCGGCGAGAAGGCGTAATCGGTCCGCGCGCGGAAGAGCTTCTGCGTGAAATCGCCGGCCGGTAGCCGCACCCAATTGAGCGTGACGGTCGGCTCGACCGAGAGCGGCTTCAGGAGCGACACGCGCGCTCCGGTGTACCCGAACGCGGCGATGGTCCCGTCGTAGAACTGGCCGAGCTGCGCCGAGGCGGTGCCGGAAGCCCGACGCTGCTGGCCGAAGCCGTAGCTCACCTGCACATCGTTGAAGTGATACCCGCCGACCGGCAGCGTGACAGTCGAGGCGATCGGGAACGGCCGGATGAGGAGCTCGTACTGTTTGGAAACCTGGACGGTGAACTGATCGCTGTTCTCGAGCTCGGTATTGAACCGCCCCGCGAGCTCGCGCGATTCCAACTGTCCGAAGCCGTTCAAGACATAGTCGAAGCTTCCTTCGTACGTGAACTTCCGCACGAAGTCGATGCGTTCAGGCCTCGGGCTGAATCGGGCCATGGCGAAGGAGCGCTTGAAGTTGCGCCGTCGCACGAAGCCCACCTCGGGATTGAAGTTCTGGCCGACCCTCGCGTGGTGCAGGTTCACGCCGTACCGGTCGCCGGTATAGTCGAAGGCGGCACGGGCGCTGGTGTTGTCGCGATCGACGTTCTCGTTCTGCGTCTGTGCGAGGTAGCCCGAGAGGCTGACGTTCCGATACAGGGCGAAGAGCGCGTCCACGCCGTAAGCCTGATTCGAGCCACGACCCGTCGCCGATCGCGACCGGTTGGTGAACATCGCGCCGATGTTGCTGCGCCGCAGCACGTCGCGTCTCAGCCGGAGGACGGTAAAGCCGGTCGTCGGGATGGCCGCAGACCCGCCCGTCGGAGCCCCGGCAGCAGGTGGCAGGTCCCCGGTCTGCAGGTGCATCATACCGACGGCGAAGTCGCCAATCTTGCCGGTGACCCGCCCGCCGGCGTCCACGGGCACGGTCCGGCTGCCGCTCAACCCAATGCGCCGGCTGTAATAGAGGGACGGGACGTCGAACACCGCGCTCGTGCTCTGGGCCGCCGGCGCGCGGCCGAAATCGAGGATGCCCCGGTTCTCGAGAAAGAACTCCCGCTTCTCGGGGAAGAACAAGTTGAACCGCGTGAGGTTGACCTGCTGCTCGTCGACCTCCACCTGGGCGAAATCTGTGTTGTAGGTGAAGTCGGCGGTGAGGTTCGCCGTGATGCCGTACTTGACGTCCACGCCGCCTGTCGCCCCCGGATCACGCACCACCGCGGGCGTCCGGACCCGATCGGTTGTCAGGCTCGAGATGCCGTACGGTTTGATCTCCAGGTTCCGGCTGGCTTTGGGGAGCTGGAGGCCCATGAGCGTCGCGGCCTCCGAGGCACGCGAGATGCCCCCGAAGCCGACGGCCATCGGGATGAGGGTGATGTAGTCGAATTCGTTCTTGCGGCGTACCACGCGGCGCAGCTGCAGTCCCCACACCTCTTCGGTTCCAGACCGATACCGGAGCGACTTGAACGGAATCGCCATCTCCATCGTCCACCCGCCGTCGAAGCGACCGGTTCGCACGTCCCACACCTGATTCCAGTCGGGGTTGACGTTGCCCTCGTCGGTGAACGCGAAGTCGTACCGGGCGCCGAGCGGGTTCGTGTAGAAGACAAAGCCGTTGCGATGATCGTGGAAGGTGTCGAACATGACGCCGAAGGTGTCGTTCTGGCGCAGCTGATTCGTGTCGCGGCGCAGCTCGTTGGCCACCCACTGTTCGGGCGGCGCCGAATCCCAGCACCGGGCCGACACGTACATGTTGTCGGCGTCGAACAGCACCCAGGCTTCGGTCCGCTCCGAGGCGGGCGCGCCTTCCTTGGGCAGCGACTGGATGAACTCGCTGATCGGCGGCACCGACGAATAGACGTCCTCGTCCAGTCGGCCGTCGAGCCGAAGCGGTGATTGGAGGGGGACTGCGCGCAGGGTCAGGGGCGGCGCAACATGCGGCGGCGTGACCTGCGGCGTCGGGGTGGCGCTCGGCTGCGCGTGCGCCATCCCGACGCAGATTAAAAGCGTCGCGGTGGAGGCGACGCCCGTGCCCTTCACGCGCGTCAGCTGCTCACGCCTGCTTCGGCACGAACGCGAGGAAGCGCAGCGGGTTGTCGATCAGGATCTTGCGGAGCGTCCGGTCGTCCACGCCCGCGTACCGCAGCTTGGGCACGAACTGCACGAGCACGGTCGAGAAGCCATTCCCCCAATTCGCCTTTAGCTGGTTCGACTGCGAGAAGTCCGCTGCAAACAGCAGGTGGTCCTCGTAGCCGGCGTTCAGGACCTCCAGGACCAGCTTCACCTTGCCGGTCTCAGGATTCATCGACGCCTGCATCTGGTGGCCGACCGTATCGAAACCGAGAAATGCGCCACGCTTGGCGATGGCCTTGTGCGTCTGGCCGAGCGGCTCGGAACCAGGCTTGATATCGGTGAGGTGGCCGATCACCAGGTGCTTCAGGTCGACGCCCTGGGACTCGAACAGATCGAGCTGCTCGAGCGCGCAGCTTGCACACCCCTCGTGCTCGGTGTGCGAGAAGATCGGCAGGCCCGTCCGGACGTGGGTCTTCGCGATCGCGGTGAGCACCTTCCGCTCGTCCGCAGACATCTTCATCGACGTGCCGATCTCGCCCATCGACGACCACCGTTGCTCGGCCGCCTGACGGACCATGGTCTCGGTCAGCTCGTCGACCGAGGCCTTCACGACCTCCGGGGCGTAGGGATCCTTGAAGGGACCGCCGGCCAGGAGGATCCCGACCTTCGGAACCTTGGCGGCCAGCGCCTTCAGGAATTCGATGCTGTCGGGATTCCGACCCGACCGCGGCGTGGCATTGGCGTCCACGATGGCCGAGAGGCCGTCGAAGGCGGCCTGCCGCATCTCTTCGGCCATCAGCTCGAGCGACGCCATGACCGGCGGCCGCGGTGGTGCTGGTTGCCCAGGCACGCGTGGCGGCGGGGGAGGGCTCTGATAGCTGAAGTCGAGGTGCTCGTGCCAGGCCGTCGCGCCGTGCTGGAGGGTCTGCGGAGCGACGTCCTTCAAGACCGTCCGGACGATCGCGTCCTTAGGAAATGTGACCTTCGACTTGCTCTTGGCGGTGAGCCAGCCCTGGGCCTCGAGCAGTTCGTCGCCCATCACGCGACCGGTACTGTAGGCAGCCGCGGCGCCGCCCATCAGGTGAAGCGCGTGGCGACGAGTGAGGCGACCGACGCGCGGGTTCTTCATGATGGACGATCCTTACTCGACACTCGACGGGGCTCCGCCCCGGACCCTGGATGGTCGTTCACGGGGCACCCTGCGCCCCGTGCCACTCCCTTGCGGGCGCGCTGTAGCGCGCCGTCATGCAGTCGCCAAACGGGTATCATGACTGTCGCTGCCCGCCGCATACCAGCCTGATCGCTCCGGAAAGGACTCGCGCGACAATAGCCAAACCGGCGCGAACGTGTCAATCCAGAGCGGTCGAGAGATCGACGTGACAGGGGACGATCGGCGCGCGTCGTGGGGTGCTCTGGTCGCACCGGCCATTGTGTTTGTCGCCTTGTCGGTGGCGATCACGTTTCCGCTGGTGCTGCGCCTCTCGACCGGCGTGCCGCACGACTTGGGCGACCCGCTGTTGAGCGCCTCGATCCTTTGGTGGAATGCCCACGTCACGCCGCTGACCGCGCCCTGGTGGCACGGCTCGTGGTTCCACCCTGAATCGGGGTCGTTGGCTTTCTCGGACCATCGGCTCGGCGCCAGCCTGTTCGCCTCACCGCTCCAGTGGTTGGGCGTGACGCCCGTGGCCGCCGCGAACCTCACGCTGTTGGCTTCGTTCGCGCTGAGCGCGCTCGCGGCCTTCGTGCTCGTGCTCGAGCTCACTGGTCGCTCCGACGCAGCCCTCGTGAGCGGCCTGGCATTCGGGTTCAACCCGTATCGCATGGCCCACATCGAGCACCTCGAGCTGCTCTTGGCCTTCGCCTTGCCGCTCGCGCTGTGGACCCTTCACCGGTATGAGCGAAGCGGGCGGGCGCGATGGCTCATCGCGCTCGTCGTCATGCTGGTGTGGCTCGGCTTGTGTTCCAGCTACTACCTGCTGTTCTTCGGCGTGCTCGGGTCGTCGTGGGTCGTCTGGTTCCTGCGGTGGCGAGACTGGCGCCGTTGGGTGGCCGTGGCGTCGGCCTACGCCGCCGCCGCGCTGATTCTCGCACCCGTCTATGTGCGGCTCGCTGCGATCCACCGTCAGTACGGCTTCAGTCGCGGCGTCGATGAGATCGCGCTCTACGGCGCCGACGTGACCTCTTTCGTCACCGCGTCACCGATGATCGCGCTCTGGGGGTGGACGGCCTCACTGAACGGCCCCGAACGACAAACGTTCCCGGGGGTGGGGATCGCGGTACTCGCGATGGCTGGCGCCGTGGTGGCGGCCGCCTCGCGGGAGGTGGTGCGCGATCGGCTGTCTCGCGTCGCACGTGTGTTCGCAGGGCTGGCGATGGCGGCGCTGCTGCTGGGCTCGGCTGCGTGGCTGTTTGGGCCGTTTCACGTCGACTTCGGGTCGGTGCGTCTCCTGAGCGTGGACGTATTCTTCAAGCCGTTGTCGGTCTCGCTCCTCGCAGCCACGCTCGGCCTCGGGTTCAGTGCCCGGTTGCGTGACGCTCGTTGCCGTCGGTCGCTGCTGGCGTTCTACGGTCTTGCGGCGGCACTGCTTGTTCTCTTGAGCCTCGGCCCACGTCCGAAGCTGCTCGGAGTCCCGATCCTCTATCAACCCCCGTACTCCTGGCTGATGGTACTGCCGGGGTTCGCTGACGGCGTGCGCGTGCCTGCCCGGTTCACGATGCTCGCCGTCTTGGCCCTGTCGGTGGCGGCGGGCCTCGGCTACCTGCGGTGGCGACCTCGCTCGATTCCGCCGGCCGCGTGGCTGACGATCATCCTCGTGGTGATTGCGGCCGACACGTGGCCGCACCCGTTCCCGATTGCCGAGGCGCCCCGACGCTAGCCTCTCGAGCCAGACGCTGACGTCGCCGCCGTGATGGAGCTGCCAATCGGAGGCGCTGAGTATGACGCTGCGGCCATGTATCGCGCGACGATGCACGGTCGTCCGACCGTGAATGGAATGAGCGGCTATCTGACGCCACGGTATCAAGCCATGGTGCGCGCCCTGGCCGATCGAGAGCCGGATGCGCTCGAGGCCGTCGCGTTTGACGGCCCCGTATGGGTTGCCATCGATACTCGACGCGAGGAGGGCCGGTCGTGGGTGGCCTTCGTCGCGGCTCATCCGTGGGCGATGCCGCGGGGGGAAGACGCGGAGTGGCGATTCTTCCGTCTCGACGCGCCTGGCCGCGCTGAGTCCGAGCACCGGGTCGCCGCCGCGGCGGTGCCGTGTGGACCGGCGACGCGCAGGCCGGTGGCGGGCGCCGACGCGAACGGTCCAGTGGATATCGAACGGCTGCGCGACAACGACGTGGACACCTGGTGGCGTGCCGATCTCGCCCATGCCGGACGCGACGAGTTGACGCTGGATCTCGGAGGGACCGTTCGAATCTGTGGGCTCGTGTTGTCGCTGGGCGATCGAGCGTTTGTCTACCCCCGCCGCCTGCACGTCGACGCGTCGGTCGACGGCGTGACGTGGCAGGTGGGGCCCGAGCGATCCGTCGTGGGCCAGGTCCTGGCTGTGGCGCTCGGGCGGCCGACCGATGCTCGCATCGAACTGGTGGTCGCTCCTCTCGATGCCCGCTTCGTGAAACTGCGGCTCATCGGCGCGCCGCCTGGGAACCGATGGGCGCTGGCCGAGCTATCCGTGCGGACGACACCATGAGGGTCGCACAGGGGGCGTTGCGCTATAGTGGCCGGCCCCTAGACGAAGAGACGAAGAGATGAGGGTTTGGGAGATGAGCAGTGCGAAGCGGCAGGGCCTCGGACGCGCGCGAATCGTGCTCGTCGTCATCGGTCTGCTGGCAGGGTTTGCGACGCAGCTCGATGTTCAGGCGCAGAAACGTGCTCAACGGCGACACTGGGTCGGGGCATGGGCCACGGCGCCGGCCTGGCGCACGAGCGCCGATCTGACCGCGGCCGCCCAGGCGGCACCGCCAGCGGGCGCCGCGCGGAACCCGGCGCTGCCGGGACCGGTCGTGCCCATCGATCTCACCGATCAGACGCTTCGCCAGATCGTCCACACGAGCCTGGCGGGCCGTCGGGTGCGGGTCGTCTTCAGCAACGAGTTCGGGACGACCCCGCTGGCGGTTGGCGGGGCCCATGTGGCTCTTCGTCGGTCCGGGGCCGCGATCGCCCCGGGCTCCGGTCGGCGATTGACCTTCGCCGGCCAGGCTGCGGCGACCATTCCGGCGGGTGCGGTGCTCGTGAGCGACGAGGTCGAGCTCGACGTGCCGGCGCAAGCCGATCTCGCCATCGACCTGTACCTGCCGGGCACGACCGTGGGGTCGAAGTCGCCGGTGACGTGGCACCAGCGCGCGTACCAGACCAACTACGTGTCCCGCCCCGGGAACCATGTGGGTGTGGAGGACCTGCCGGTGGCGAGCACGACCACTCTCTGGCACTACCTGACGCGCGTCGAGGTCGACGCGCATCCTGAGGCGTTTGCCGTCGTGGCCCTCGGCGATTCCATCACCGATGGATTCGGATCGGAAATGGATACGAACACACGCTGGCCCGACGAGCTCGGCCGGCGCTTGCGGGCCAATCCGAAGACGCGACACGCCACCGTGCTCAACATGGGCATCGGCGGGAACCGGCTGCTCAGCGAGGGCGGCGGCGGCTTCGGCATCAACGCCCTGGCACGCTTCGATCGCGACGCGCTCGCGCAACCCAGCCTCCGGTTCGTCGTCGTGCTGGAAGGCATCAACGACATCGGGTTCGGCAAGGGCAGCGGCGGACCGTCGGCGGCCTCGCTCATCCTCGCGCACCAGCAGCTCATCGCGCGCGCGCACGCCCACAGCGTCACGATCTTCGGCGCGACGCTGACCCCATTCGAGGGGGCCAACTACTGGACACCGGAGGGTGAGGCGACGCGGAAGGCGGTCAACGACTGGATACGGACGAGCGGCGCCTACGACGGGGTCATCGACTTCGACAAGGCCGTGCAGGATCCCAGGCAGCCCACCAAGATGCTGCCGCAGTTTCATCCGGGCGACTTCCTCCATCCGAATAGCGCCGGCTACAAGGCGATGGCGTCGGTGGTCGATCTGAAGCTCTTCGAGCGCACGCGACGCTGAAGCCGCCGGTACCGCTGTTGTCAGTGATCGGCTGTCGGCGTGCAGCGCCGAGCGCTCACCGTTCAGCGGTCAGCGCTCGTGCGCTGCGAATGGATGAATGCCGGGAGCCGAGTGCCGATTGCTCACGGCTGAGATCTGATCGCTCAGGGCTTCCCGGTCATCGGGACAAACCGCACGGGCAGTGTACGCAGAAGCTCCAGGCCGGTCGGCGTGCGCCTGAGGATGCGCAGCTCCTGATGGGCGGTGACCTCTCCCACCGGAATCGCCATGAGTCCGCCCACCTTCAGCTGCTCGACGAGCGCGGGAGGAATCTCGGGCGGGGCCGCTGTGACCATGATGCGGTCGTAGGGCGCATGCTCCGGCCATCCGAGGTATCCGTTGCCCGCTCGGACCTCGACGTTTCGGTAGCCGAGCTCGGCGAGCGTGCCGCGCGCGCGTTCGGCCAGCTGCGCCACGATCTCGATGGTGTACACCTGCTTTGCCAGCTTGCCGAGGACGGCGGCTTGGTATCCGGATCCGGTCCCGATCTCGAGCA
>Ga0194132_10004011_pt1 | contig 25501 bp, 20 predicted proteins | sample TA2KigOf80mmetaG_FD_148612 | JGI IMG/M metagenome (GOLD analysis project Ga0194132, IMG submission 148612) | Freshwater microbial communities from Lake Tanganyika, Tanzania - TA2015054 Kigoma Offshore 80m | ecosystem: Environmental > Aquatic > Freshwater > Lake | place: Tanzania: Lake... | reverse complement strand
ACACGGGAGACCGCTGCTTGGCCAACACCTCCCTCATCGTTTCAAACCCTCGATTGGCCTCCTCCCGCGTTCTCTACATTCCTTTCTCATGTTCGGCGTAAGCCGGTGGAGAGGATGCAAATCTCGCACAGCCCCGGCGATGCGCCGGACATTCTCCTCGCCAAAGGGGCAACAAACATCCAGATCGAACGTCGCCATCGGCACGCCGTGGAAGACCACGCACACGCCGCCGATCACCACGAATTCGAGGCCGCTTTCCGTAAGCCGCATGAGCAAGGCTTGATCATTTTGCGGCATGAGGGGAACCAGCTTCCTGGACGCCAGACAAAAAATCAATCACTTGCTGGTGCTCGGCCAGGCGCTGCTCCGGCGTCAACGTCAGCGCGTGTTCGATGAGTGACATGTCAATCCCCGCCGCCATCGCCGCGCGCCACGCCGGGCCCGCGTCCGGCGGACATGCATATTGGCCGTTGATTTGAGCCCAGGTCTGCTCGTCGATCATGGAGAGACTATTTCGTGTCTGGATTCCGAAAGCAAGGTGAGTGATGATCCGACTGAATAATCGGCTAACGGAATACCGCGCAAGGGGTGGGGCCTTCATCCGCCCATTTCTGGGGTGAATTCCACGAGCGTTTCCCCTATTGAGCGCCGGGTTTCCCGGCGCTTACTGTGCAGACCCTGGGATTGGCGACAGATCGACCGGAGAACCGTAGCTATACAGATTTTCAATCTGCCGTATCGCCGATTTCCAATCGGCAGGCCGCCGGCAAGTCCCAGCGCGCTCGGACCGGGAGACGCCCCGTAGAATGCAATTCTGCGATACAGCAGAGTGCAATTCTGCGCTACGAGCTTTGTCGTCCATCTTACGGATCAAGCAGTAATATGCCGCCCTGTCCAATGCACCTCATGGCCGGAGAGGGTCTGGCTATCGAACCCAATGCGGACTTCTCTCAATCGCGGCCCGCCGAGATTCAATTCGTCGGCAGCGCTCTGCCCTCGTCTCAACTCTCAATCAGAAAGTGTAACCATGAGAACTGGATTCGTTGTTTTGCAAAACCCATCGCTGGTAGGGCGGCGCTGCTGCGCCGCCGCATCGACTGAAGACCGGCCGCGCGGCAGCGCAGCCCTACCAGGTTCTCAGGAATTCTCCAAAGCCTTCGAGCCGTCCACGCGGCCCATCAATCGGTCGAAGGGTCCGTCCTGGCGAGCCGCTCGACGGGCGTGGAACACGTTCGGATCGGCTCGCGGGGGACAGGCTCGCCCTACCCGGTTCATGCGAACGCCTCAATTCTCCGGGCACACTCCTGTTGCTTACGTTTTCGTTCAGCGGGGACACCATCGTCGTGGGCGATCCGAACGACGACGGGCGCGGGAAAAATGCCGGCGCGGCCTTTGTCTTTGTGGGGAGCGGCACGTCCTGGACACGCCAGCAAATCATTACGGCGAGCGATGGCGCGGCCGACGATTTGTTTGGGTGGTCGGTTGCGCTCAAAGGCAATGACCTTGTTATTGGCGCGTCAAGGGACACTCACGACTGCGGCAGCAACGCCGGTTCTGCGTATGTTTTTGGCCGCGAAGGCGCCCGCAACAAAGGATCGTCCAAGGATAACAAAAAGGGTTTCGGACAACGGCGAGGAACAAGTCGATTGGAAAATCACCGGCGCGCTGAAGTTGAATCTGCGCGCGGAACGTACCGGCACGGGCCGGGGCCCCGTCTATACGATCACCGTCGAAGGTAAGGACCGCGCAGAAAACCGGATCATCAAAGAAGTGTCCGTCCTCGTGCCGCTCCGCTCTCCTTCAACCAAACACCTCGATCGTCCGAGTCACGAGACGGAGAGTTAACTCAGACCGAGCGATTCAAATCGGATGGGGAGCGCACGCGCCCCGTGTGCTGTAGTCGGTGCCCTCGCCGACTACTTCTTCAGTCGGAAAAAAACGATCAGCAGAGGGCTTCATCGACGCTTCCGACCGGCGGGGCGCCGGCCGGAACACGCGAGGGCGCGTGTGCTCCCCATCAAAAACTCAGAGGTTCGACGGGCGTCGTGTCGATCCATTTCACTTCAGGCAGACTGGAATAAACCCGCCATTGCGGACTGAGATACTGCTTGGTCCGCGGGATGGACGACAAAGCTCGTAGCGCAGAGTTGCACTCTGCCGTATCGCAGAATTGTATTCTGCGGGGCGTCTCCCAGTCCGAGCACGCTGGGACTGGCCGGCGCCCTGCCGATTGGAAATCGGCGATACCGCAGATTGAAAATCTGCGCTACGGTTCTCCGGTCGATCTGTCGTCAATCCCACGGTCTGCACAGTAATCGCAGACGCCGTAGGAGTTGGCGGTCCAGACCAGTTGCGGAAGTCCTTCGGCCAAAGCCCGGAAATGCGTCTCGCTCCGGCGGAGCGCTTTCTCGGCCCGTTTGCGTTCGGTGATATCGACGACCGAAGCCAGGACGAAGCGGCCTTCGGAAGTTTCGATGGAGGTCAAGCACCAGACCAGCAACGCAGGCGCGACGCTGGCGATCCCCATCAGACTCTCAGCCCACGAGTGGAGCGAGACTTCGGAAAACGTTCCCCACCGACAGACAACCGATTGTTTGGCACCCTCAGTCCGCCGCCGCTGGCCCATGGGATACTTGTCCCCGGTCAGTGACGGCTCGCTTGAGTTGGAAACGCGATCAAGTCATGTCTGATGATATTCATAAATCCAGCCGCCCCAAAACCGAGACGCTCAGCGGCGGTTCGTCTCCAGCGATTTGTTCGGTGCCTTCGCCACTATCTCAGACTGGGCGGTACGGTGACGTCAGGCAGACCGGAGAGAATCGGTGACGCGAATTGCGCGTATTTTCGCGAATTCCTGGAGGCTATTGGTTCGCGCCAATTCGCGGAATTCGCGTCCAGACTCCGGGACTCCTATTTCTGTCCATCGGTCGTTCCACCTACGAAGTTTCACCAGACTCGCGCCCGGTCACTGATCGCTGATCACTGCATACTGAATACTTTGGCTATGGCTCGCCGCATTGTGTGATCGGTGGTTGACGCCGAATGCCATTGGCGCTTAGCCGTCCCGATGCTATTTATTAGGCTATGAGCCGAACCGCACGAGTGACCGTTCACGCGAAAAGCGATTTAGCCGCGAAAAGGCGCAGAAATCGCAAAAGGATTTGACCGAGGCCATGCCAATCTCAAAATCTTCTTTGAGTTTTTTGAGCATTTTCGCGGCTATTCCGAGAAATGGCTGTGAACGCTTCGCCACACGAGCGCCACTCCTTGGACTTTGTCTCCTGTTTGCGGTTGTCCGGCAAACGGACAGCGATCCAGCGCAGGAGCACTGGGCTTTTCGTCCGCCGCAGCGTCCGCCTTTGCCCGCGGTCCAGAACCCGAACTGGCCGCACAACAGCATCGATTCCTTTGTGCTCGCCCGCCTGGAGAAAGAGAATCTCCGACCTTCGCCCGAAGCGGATAAACCGACGCTTCTCCGTCGCGTCTCGCTGGATTTGACCGGCCTTCCGCCCACGCCCGCGGAACTTGACGCCTTCCTGGCCGACCTTTCGCCCAACGCTTACGAGAAAGTCGTGGGCCGCGTCCTGGCTTCTTCGCGATTTGGCGAGCGCATGGCGATTCTCTGGCTGGACGCCGCGCGTTACGCCGACACCAGCGGTTATCAAACCGACGGCGAGCGGCACATGTGGCGGTGGCGCGATTGGGTGGTCGATGCGTTCAACCACAACGTGCCTTTCGACCAGTTCACCATCGAACAAATCGCCGGCGACCTGCTGCCGAATCCGACCCTCGAACAGCGCATCGCGACCGGCTTCAACCGCAATCACCGGGGCAACTCGGAAGGCGGAATCGTTCCGGAGGAATACGCCGTCGAATACGTCGTGGACCGTGTCGATACGACCTGCACGGTCTGGCTGGGTTTGACGATGGGTTGCGCGCGCTGCCACGACCACAAATACGATCCGTTCACACAGAAGGAGTACTACCAGCTCTTCGCCTTGTTCAACAACGTGCCGGAGAAAGGCCGAGCCGTGAAGCTGGGCAATTCGCCGCCTTTCATTAAAGCGCCCACGACCGAGCAAGCGAAGCACCTGCGAAGGCTCGAGGAGGAACGGGCGAAGGCAGAATGTCGCTTCGACGCGCTTGAGCCTGAAATCGTCCGCGCACAGGCGGCTTGGGAAAAACCGCTCCTCGCTCAGCTGCTCGCCGTAGTGGAAGGAAGAGAAGTCCAGGAGTTGGCGGAAGGCGAAGGAAAACTGCTCGCGCTGGCCTGGACCGTCTCGGCTGGGTTGACGGCGCACTTCCCGCTGGACGGCGTGTCGATCCGCACGAATGCCGCTGCTACTGGCGCTTCTTCCCATGAACCTCAAGGTGGGGCGAGCCTGTCCCCAGCGAGCCGATCTGGACGTGTTCAAAGCTCGTCGAGCGGCTCGCCGGGACGGACTCGCCCTACCACGTTCCGTGAGCAGGGTTCGCAAACGAAGGAAGCTCTCCACGAACCGGGACACGAAGCTGCGCTCACGTTCATCGGCAGCGAGCCTGCATTTGCCCCCGGCAAGTTCGGCCAGGCGACAATCTTCAACGGCGAACGATTCGTGGAGGCGGGCAAGGCCGGTGATTTCGGGTTTCTTGACAAGTTTTCCTTTGCCGCCTGGATTTTTCCGGACCTACAGAACGCGGGCGCCATTCTTTCTCGCACGGCAGAGATTTCGGAGTCAGACGGCTACACGTTGTGCGTGACCAACGGACGCGTGCAGTTGAACCTGGTCAAGCGGTGGCTCGATGACGCGTTGCGGGTCGAAACCGAGGCCGCGGTTGAACCCAAGGCCTGGCACCACGTCGCAGCCACTTACGACGGATCGCGCGTCCCGGAGGGCGTCAGGATTTACGTTGATGGCAAACTGGCGAAATTGCGCGTCAACCTCGACGAATTGAATCAATCCTTCAAAACCTCCGAGCCATTCCGGATCGGCACCGGCGGCGGTCCGGAAACGCGCTTTCGCGGATTGATTCACGACGTGCGCGTTTATGATCGGGTGCTCACGGCGGATGATGCGGCGATCCTGGCCACCGCCGAATCGATCCCCGAAATTCTTTTGATCCCGGCCGAACGGCGGAGCGCAAGCCAGGCCTTGAAACTCCGCTCTTGCTTCCTGGACAAACACGCGCCGCCGCACATCCGTGAAGCGACATTGGAGCTCGCCCAAACCCGAAAGCAGCGGGACGAATTCTCCGAGAATCTTCCGACCACGATGGTCATGGAAGAAATGAGCGTCCCGCGCGACACCTTCGTCTTGGTTCGCGGCCAATACGACAAGCCCGGCGACCGCGTGCGAGCCGATCTTCCCAAGGCGCTGCATCCGGCGGGGCGAGCCCGACGCGGCGAGCCGCTTCACGCGCTTGGAGCACGTCCAGATCGGCTCGCCGGGGACGGGCTCGCCCTGCCGGATGCGGGCGCAGAAGGCGCGCCCATGAATCGCCTCGCATTGGCCCGGTGGCTGGTCGATCCTTCGAATCCGCTGACGGCGCGCGTTGCGGTCAACCAATACTGGCAGATGTTTTTCGGCGCGGGGCTGGTGAAGACCGCGGAGGACTTTGGCACGCGCGGCGCGTTGCCGAGTCATCCCGAACTTCTGGATTGGCTCGCGACGGAGTTTGTGCGGACCGGCTGGAACGTCAAAGCCATGCTCAAGCTGATGGTGATGAGCGCCACGTATCGCCAATCCTCCAAGATCACGCCGAGCGTGCTGCAAAGGGATCCTGACAATCGTTGGCTCGCGCGCGGGCCGCGCTTCCGCTTGTCCGCCGATGCGATTCGCGATCAGGCGCTCGCGGTCAGCGGGCTTCTGGTGGAGAAGCTGGGCGGGCCCTCCGTGAGACCCTATCAACCGGCGGGTTTGTGGAAGGAACTTTCCGGAACGGATTACGTGCCGGACAAAGGGGAGAACCTTCATCGCCGCAGCCTCTACACGTTTTGGAAGCGCACCATCCCTCCGCCGACGATGACGTCCTTCGACGCCGCCGGACGCGAGGCGTGTTCCGTCCGGCAATCGCGCACCAGCACGCCACTGCAAGCGCTGGACTTGATGAATGACCTCGCGTTCGTGGAAGCCGCGCGCGCGCTCGGACAGCGCATCCTGCGCGAAGGCGGCCCAACGCCGGAAGCGCGGCTGCACTACGCATTTCGCCTGGCGACCGCGCGGCCACCGACTCGCGCCGAGTCAGGGATTCTTCTCGAAGCCTTCCGCGATCATCTCGACCATTTCAGAAAGCACCCGCAAAGCGCGGTTGAGTTTGTGAAGGCCGGCGAATTCCCGGAAACGGATGCAAGCGCGGCCACCGAACTTGCCGCTTACGCTTCGGTTGCCAGCCTGATTCTCAATCTGGACGAAACGGTCACGAAACAGTGATCGGCTTTCTCCCCGCCGCGCCGCAATTCAGAGAGGCGCGCACGCACCTCGCGTGCTGGGGCCGGCGCCCTCGCCGACCCATTCACGCTCGAACGCTTCACCATTGAGTGACCGATCGGCACGAGCCGTTCGACCGGCGAGGCGCCGGTCGATACACGCGTGGGCGCGTGTGCTCCCCAATTCCGACCGTTTCGGATCAATCGCTTTGAATCGCTCCAAAGCGGGCTTCCAGTTGATTCGAATCAAAGTTTTTCCAGACGGCCCCCAGTCTAGTTTTGAAAACGATCGAGCAACTCTTGAACTTTAAAACGGCAGTTGAACCCACGAAACACACGAAAGTCACGAAAGGAGAGAAGGTTGAACTGGGAGACACGTTCACCAGTTGGGTGGGCATCGCGTCCTTGGTAACTCGTTTAGTTTTTGTGTGTTTCGTGTATTTCGTGGGCCCAACCGCTTTTCAAGGTTGAACGGTGCTGCCGCTCTACGCATGGACTCCAACCGTGAATGGCTTCCACTCGCGCAACCGAGGACCTGGACCATAATGGCCCTGGCCGTCGCGGCCCTGGCCGCCCTCGCTATTCTTGCGCTCTGGTTGTGGCTCGCATCGCCCGGTGCACTTCAACTCCGCCTGCCCGGCGCCGATCAAGCGCCCGGCGACGGCCAAAATGGCGCGAAGGGCAATCCCGTGCTCTCCGGACGCTTGATCGCCGGTGAAGGCAAACCCGCTGAATTGCCCGGAGCCTGGCCGGGCTTTCGCGGCGCCGCCAAGGACGGGATCAACGACGAACCCGCGCCGCTCGCCAAACAATGGGAAGCTCCCGGACCCAGATCGCTTTGGTCCATTGAGGTGGGTGAAGGCTACGCCGGCGCCGCCGTGTCGCGTGGCCGGGTCTATGTCATGGACTACGATCACGGCAAACGCCAGGACGCGCTCCGCTGTCTCTCCCTCGCCGACGGAAAGGAGATCTGGCGCTTCGCCTATCCGCTGCCGGTGAAACGCAATCACGGCATGTCGCGCACCGTGCCGGCGGTCACCGACCAATTCGTCGTCGCCCTGGGGCCCAAATGCCACGTGGTTTGCCTCGACGCCGCGACTGGCGAACTGCGTTGGACTTTCGACCTGGTTCGCGAATTCGGCGCGACCGTTCCGCCGTGGTACGCGGGCCAGTGTCCCCTTGTTGAGAATGGCCTCGTGATCTTGGGCGTCGGCGGTCCGGACGCGCTGTTGCTCGCCGTGGATTGCGAGAGCGGCAAAGTGGTCTGGAAAACTCCGAACCCCAGGAAATGGAAGATGACCCATTCGTCCGTGGCGCCGCTGGAGTTCGCTGGCCGACGCATGTATGCGTATTGCGCGAGCCTCGGAGTCGTCGGCGTGTCGGCAAAGGATGGATCTCTGCTTTGGGAAACTCAGGATTGGAAAATCAGCATCGCCACCATTCCGTCGCCGCTGGCTTTGGAGAACGGCCGGATCTTCCTTTCCGGTGGTTACGACGCCGGGAGCCTCATGTTGCAGTTGAAGCTGGAAGGAGATCGTTTCGCGTGCGAGACGCTGTTCAAGCTGGAGCCGCGCGTATTCGGCGCGACTCAGCACACGCCGATCTATTACAACGGCCAGATCTACGGCGTGCGTCCCGATGGCCAACTGGTTTGCCTGGCCCCCGACGGGAAGATCATCTGGGCCAGCGGGCCAGGTTCCACGTTTGGCCTCGGTCCATTCCTGATCAGCAACGGCTTGATCTTCGCCATGAATGATTCGGGAAAACTGTCGTTGGTCGAGGCGACGTCTGCGGGATTCAACAAACTCGTCGAAGCGCAAGTCTTGCAAGGAAGAGAATCCTGGGGACCGCTCGCGCTGGCCAACGGGCGGCTCATCGCGCGGGATTTCACGCGCATGATTTGTCTGGACGTGACCAAGAATTGACCGGTCTTCCCGATCCTCCGCCTGCGACGACAAGAAATGGTGAACACTGAACAATCGGGGCGTAGCAAAAGCAGGCCAATCGGCGAAAGGTGAGCCTCGAAAGCCAGAGTCATATGCACAGCCCACGTTCCATGATCTGCAAGGTGGGGCGAGCCTGTCCCCAGCGAGCCGATCTGGACGTGTTCAAAGCGCGTGGAGCGGCTCGCCGGGACGGACTCGCCCTACCGAGGCCACGGAAACTTTCAATGACTTGGGTAGGGACGCGTTCCACCGCGTCCCTGGAATCGGTTTCGTTCGATGGCTCGAAAATGTCAGAAACGGCGCGGAATCCGTCCCTGCCATGTTCTCCGTGAATCTTCTCTCCTCAAACCGCCGCGAGTTCTTTCGCCTCACCGTGCGGGCGATCTCCGTCGCCGTGCTCGGCGGCGTGGCCGTCTTGGCGACCAAATCTCATCTCCCTCGCGCCCTCCGTGAAGTTTGTCTGAAGAAACGCATCTGCACAAGCTGCGGGGCCTTCGCGGACTGCGCTTTGCCGCGGGCTTTGGCGGCACGCGAACGAAAGAACGGAGCCTAGAAGCACATGGATAGACACCCCAAAGCATCCCGCGCCGATTGCGGCCATGAACCGACTGCAATCCCTCTCTCTCGTCCTGCGGACACGGTCGCCGCGAACGATCCCCCTCACCCCATCCCTCTTCCCCTCCGAGGGGGAGAGGGTGTCCGCAGGACGGGAGAGGGGGCCGTTCAGGGGTGGGGCGAAGGTCGGGATGAGGGGGCACCGTTCATGGACAAAGCCGCCCTGAGCCGCCGCAAGTTCCTCAAGCGCGGAGCCTGGGCCGCAGCCGCCGTCGGTGCGATCGCCATTGGCGTTGCGGGTTCAAAACACGCGTCGGCGCGAGCCAGACGCGCGAAAGACGCGAGCCATTCAAATCCCTTTGCTTACGATTTGACTTCACTGCGCAAGACGGACCCTGGGTTGATTCATTATGAAGAAGCCGGACGATTCCCCTGCCCTCGCCTGGAACCCAAACGAATTGCCATAGACCGCCAGGATCAGGTCTTCATCGCCTCGGGCCATTACATCTCGATCCTGGATGGTCAAGGGGCAGTAGTTTCCGAAATCGCTTTGCGGGCTTCAGCCCGCGCGATGACGGTGGCGGACGATGGCCTCGTCTATATCAGCCTGCGCGATCACATTGAGGTGCTGGATGCGAAAGGCCGGCGTTCTGCTGCGTGGGATTCTCCCGCGCCGCGCACGTGGCTCACCGGATTGGCCGTGAGCGAGAACGATCTCTTCGCCGCGGACGCGGGCCATCGCTTCGTCCTCCGCTATGATCGATCCGGAAAAATTCGGAGCCGGATCGGAGAACGAGATCGCGAGCGCGACATTCCCGGTTTCGTTGTGCCCAGTCCGTATTTTGATCTGAAGCTCGCCCGCGACGGCTTGCTGCGAATTACGAATCCGGGCCGGCACCGCGTCGAGGCCTACACTATTGAAGGTGACTTCGAATTTGCCTGGGGAAAAGGCTCGGCCGCGATCGAAGGCTTTTGCGGCTGCTGCAATCCCATCACGCTTCACGTTCTTCCGGACGGACGCTGCATTACGTGCGAGAAAGGCTTGCCCCGCGTGAAGGTCTATGCCCCGGACGGCACGTTTGAATCCGTGGTCGCCGGGACGGAGGGCTTTCCTGAAAACGCAAAGGTTTCGGCCAAGGACGACGCTGACGGCACGCAAGGCGGATTGGACGCCGCCGCGGATTCCCAAGGGCGCATCTACATCCTGGATCCCGTCGCAGGCAATGTCCGTGTTATGGTGAGGAAAGGGACACGAAAGGACGCTAAGGCATGATGAGATGCAGGCTCGTAGCGCAGATTTCCAATCTGCTGTATCGCAGGCTTGCAGCCTGCGGAGCTCCGATTAATCGCACGCGCACGAGATTTCCTGGCCTCTGCCGATTGGAAATCGGCGATACGGCAGATTGCAAATCTGCGCTACAAACCCTCGATGCGAAAACCAATCTAACGATTTAACGCTGTAACGATTCAACGATTCTCTGCCCCTGCCGTGGATGCCAACCCCCCAACAAACACGCCCGTCAACCGCCGGCAATTTCTGCGCGACGGTTCCCGCGCGGCTGCGTTGACCGGTCTGGGCGGGCTGCTTGGCGTGTTGGGCACCCGCAGCACGTCGGCGACGACGGTTTGGCAGATCGATCCGAGCAAGTGCTTGCGGTGCGATCGCTGCGCGACGCACTGCGTGCTGGAGCAATCGGCTGTCAAATGCGTGCACGCGCACGCGATCTGCGGTTATTGCCAGTTGTGCACGGGATATTTCGTCCCGGAACCGAGCGAACTCAACACCGCGGCGGAAAACCAGCTTTGCCCCACAGCGGCGATCAAACGCACGTTTGTCGAGGATCCCTACTACGAATACGCGATCGACGAGCAGTTGTGCATCGGCTGCGCGAAGTGCGTGGAAGGCTGCAATCGCTTCGGTAACGGCTCGCTCTTCCTCCAGATTCGGCACGACCGTTGTGTCAACTGCAACGAATGTTCCATTGCCCAGGTCTGTCCTGGCGATGCCTTCCGCCGCGTGCCAGTGCAGCACCCGTACTTGCTCAAGATGAGCCACTGAAATGAGCGAGCCAAATTCATGCATGGATTCGGCGCGCATTGGAGTCCTGAGCCACACCCTGCATGTAGTCCCGGCTTTAGCCGGTCCGGAACGCCGGAGCCGCCTAAAGGCGGGACTACAAACCGACGCAGGTTCATGGGAAGCTGCCTTGGTTTCAGAACCATGCACACGGCCCATGAACCAGGCACGCGGAGCGCCGGTAGGGCGAGTCCGTCCCGACGAGCCGCTCTACGTGCTTGGAACACGTCCGGACCGGCCCGCTGGGGACAGGCTCGCCCTGCCAGCGCGTTCCTGGGAAGAGCGCTCTGAAACCATTTTGCGCAATGAACCGCTGAACTTGCCCCCAGTCCCGCGCTTCGCTCAATGGTTCTTGCGCCAGACGTTGCAGTTCGCCTCCTTCTGGCTTCTGCTTCTCGCCAACGTCACCGCCTCCGCGGAACAGCGCTTTCCACCCCCCGAATTTGAAAGCGGCTACGCGCTTCCGGGCACCAAAACACCTCCGCCGCGGTCCAATCCCATGCAATACGTGGACGTCGCGGTTCTGCTCGGCGCACTGGGAACGGCGTCGTATCTGGCGCTGAAGAAACGCTCGCGCAACGGCGTGGTGGCGCTCTCGATTTTTTCCGTCGCTTATTTCGGGTTCTATCGGAAGGGGTGCGTCTGCGCGATCGGTTCCATTCAAAACGTGGCGCTGGGTTTGTTTGATTCAGGATATGCCGTGCCGTGGGCGGTTACCGCGTTTTTCCTCGCGCCGCTGGTCTTCGCGCTTTTCGCCGGGCGCACTTTTTGCGCCGCAGTCTGTCCGCACGGCGCGCTTCAAGATCTCATGCTGCTTAAGCCCGTGAAGGTTCCGGCCTGGCTGGAGCAAGGCCTGGGAGTTCTGCCGTTCGTTTATCTGGGCGCGGGAGTGCTCTTCGCCGCGACGGGCAGCGCCTTCATCATTTGCGAATACGATCCGTTCGTGCCGCTGTTCCGCATGAACGGAAGCCACGCCATGCTGCTCCTGGGCGCCGCGTTCCTGCTGATCGCGACCGTGGTTGGCCGGCCGTATTGCCGCTTTCTTTGTCCGTATGGCGCGTTGCTCCGCCTGACGGCCAGCGTTTCCAAATGGGGCGTCACGGTAACGCCGGATTCCTGCACGCGCTGCCGCCTGTGCGAGGAATCCTGTCCGTTCGGCGTCATTGAGGAGCCAACGCCGCCGCAGAGCCACTGGCCCACGCTGCGGCTCGACAGAAGACGGCTCGCGCAGTTGATTGTCTTGCTGCCAGTGCTCGTCCTTTTCGGTGGTTGGCTGGGATCGAAATTGTCGGTCGCCGCCTCGCAGATGGACCCCACGGTTCAACTCGCCGAACGATTCAGCCAGCATCAAACCGCGCCGGTCCAACCAGGCAACCAAACCGCGGAAAGTCTCGCTTTGATGCGCGCGGAACGAGACCCGAAGGCACTCCTGACTCAAGCGCTAGAAACACGGCAAAGCTTCCGGATGGGCGGGTGGGTGTTTGGCGGGTGGGTCGGACTGGTCATCGGCGCGAAATTGATCAGCCTCGCCGTTCGCCGCAACCGGCACAATTACGAGCCGAACCGCGCGAGCTGCTTCGCGTGTGCGCGCTGCTTTTCGTCCTGCCCGAATGAGAGAGTGCGCTTAGGGTTGATGCCTCCCGAACTTCCGGGACAAAGCACGACACCGCAGCCAGCCCCAGCCGGAGCCCACACACCGACTTGAGCAAGCCATCGCGAAATCTTAACAGGAGCTAACGAAGACAACAGAGTGAACAGGATTTCAGAAAACAAGAGCGGGGCTTGGCGACGACATGACAGATCGAGGAATGGCAGTTGTGAGCGGCCTGTGGCAAAGTCGGATTCTCGGTGGTTCACGGGAAGCTTCCTTGGTCTCAGGGCCATGCCCACGGCTCATGAACCGAGAACTGCGCGGACCGCAGCCTTCAGGCTGCTTGCGGCCCCGCTTTGGAGTTCGGCGTTGAAGCGGCCTAAAGGCCACGGTCCGGGAGACGGTTCATGAAGAGCTTATGAGCGATCTCCCTCATCCTGTGAACCGTGCGCTGCCTACCCGGGCAACCGTCATTGTTGCCTGGATCGCCGCCGTCTTCTGTTTGATCGTTTCCGGGACCCTGGCCATCCAGCGCATCCGCGCCAGTTCCACTTCCACCTGGAAAACGCCGGAGTTGGAAGCGCTCCAACAAAAACTGCGGGCCTCGCCGAAGGACGAAGCGCTCCAGCAGCACATTCGCCAATTGGACCTTCAACTCCGCGAACGCTATTTCCGGCGGTTGGCTCTCACCGGCACCGGCAGTTATCTGCTGCTTTGTGGCGCGCTCGTCTTCATTTGGTCAGCCAAACGCGCCGCGGCCTTCCATAAGAAGCTTCACCTGCCACAGCCAAAATCCGAAATCGAGGATGAGAGCGCCATTGCGCACACGCCGATGCGTTGGTCGGTCGCGGCAGCGGGCGGCATCGTTGTCACAGGCTTTATCGCGATTGTTTTCACCGCTCAGACGACACTCCCCAATCAGTTGAGCGACCTTGAAAAACTCGCTGGAACCTCTCCTGCCGGCTTTGGTCAGGCCCTGAAGTTTCCTTCCCGCGAAGAGATGCAAGCGAACTGGCCGCAGTTTCGCGGCGTTGATGGAGACGGCGTGACGATCCAGACCAATCTGCCGATCAAGTGGAACACGCAGACGGGCGAAGGCGTGGTGTGGAAGAGGGCCATTCGCTTGCCCGGCTTCAGTTCACCCATTGTTTGGAACAATCGCGTATTCCTGTCCTGTGGCGACGAGAATCGCCGCGCGATCCTCTGTTTCAATGCCGCCAACGGCGAATTGCTTTGGGAACGAACCGTGGAGCCTCCCCCAGGCGCTGCTATTCAATTGCCGGAATCGCCGCTGCAAGCGGGCTTCGCCGCCGCGACCATGGCCACGGACGGCGAGCGCGTCTGCGCCATCTTTGGGACGGGCGAACTGGTCGCATTGGATTTCGCCGGCAAGCCGGTTTGGTCGAAGCATCTTGGCCTGCCCAAAAACCCCTACGGCCACGCCTCATCGCTGGCGTTGTGGCAAGGGCGATTGCTGCTGCAACTCGATCAAGGCGAGTCCGAGGATCGCAAGTCACGGCTCTACGCGTTCGACTGCGCGACCGGGAACATTCTCTGGCAACGCCAGCGTCCTGTCTCCACTTCGTGGTCCACGCCGATTGTGATTCAAGCCGCAGAGAAACCGCAGGTGATTACACTGGGCGTTCCGTGGTTGATGGCGTATTCGGCGAATGATGGGACTGAACTCTGGCGCGCCGAATGCCTCAATGGTGAAATCACTCCTTCGCCGATCTATGCCGGAGGATTGGTGTTCGCAGTCAGCCCGTCGGAGAAACTGCTGGCGATCCGTCCGGATGGTCAAGGCGACGTCACCAAGACGCACATCGTTTGGGCCGCTGAGGACAATGTCCCTGACATCACCTGTCCCGTCAGCAACGGCGAATTGGTCTTCACGATTTCCACGCCCGGCATGCTGACGTGCTACGAAGCAAGAGATGGCAAGAAGCTTTGGGAGCATGATTTTGACATGGAGTTTCAGGCGTCGCCTAGCATCGCCAATGGCAGGCTGTATTTGGTTGGCATGAAGGGGACCGTCATCGTCGTGGAAGCGGCTCGTCAGTTCAAAGAATTGGGTCGAAGCGAAATGGGCGAAACCATCGTCGCTTGCCCGGCCTTTGCCAACGATCGCATCTATCTGCGCGCGGCAACGAATTTGTATGCGCTAGGTCTGAGAGAACAGAAAACCGCATTGGTCACGCCTGCTCACGTTCGCTTTACCCAGGGTAGCTTGTTCCTCGCAAACCTGGGCTGGAGGACGCAATCCCCTTGGGATTGGCGAACGCCGTCCACAGATTCGTGTAAGGAGCAGAGCCCTCTGTCGCTTTCGTCGAGCCCGCGAGGTCCAAAGCGCGAGAGGACTGGCGCAGTCCAAAAGCTCGCGGTCTATAGCCGGTTCATGGAAAGCTTCCTTGGCCAAGAAGCCATGCTCACGTCCCAGGAACCGAAAACCGCGCGGACCGCAGCCTTTAGGCTGCTTCAGCGCACTCTCCGGGGTCGAGCGTTGAAGCGGCCTGAAGGCCACGGTCCGAGGAGACGGTTCATGGAAAGCTTCCTTGGCCAAGAAGCCATGCTCACGCCCCAGGAACCGAAAACCGTGCGGACCGCAGCCTTTAGGCTGCTTCAGCGCACTCTCCGGGGTCGAGCGTTGAAGCGGCCTGAAGGCAACGGTCCGGGAGAAGGGTTCAGGGGAAGCTTTTTTGGTTTTAGAACCATTCGCACAGGCCCAGGAACCGGCCGGATTCGCCCTCATCGGTCCGGCGGACACCCTCTCCCTCACTCGGGGAGAGGGAAGGGGTGAGGGGGCGCTGCCCATGGGGAGACAGAGTGCAATAAAATGGAGAACCTTGATCTAACGTTCGTCGATCGAACCGTGACGCAGCTTGGCCGCGCGCCGGACGCGGTCATTCCGATCCTGCAAGCCTTGCAGGAGCATTACGGCTATCTCCCTTCCGAAGCGCTCGAACGCGTGTGCCACACAACTCAGATCACTCCCGCTTCCATCAGTGGTGTCGCGACGTTTTACGATATGTTCCGGCACAAGCCGGTCGGGAGATTTATCGTCCACGTTTGCCGCGGCACCGCGTGCCACGTCGCCGGCGCCGAACGGATTGAGGACGCTTTGCGCCAGCGCTTGCGCATTCCCGCCGGAGACGAGACCGATCCGGATCGCCAGTTCACCATCGAACCCGTCGCTTGCATCGGCTGCTGCACGCTCGCGCCGGTCGTGCGCATGGACAAGACCACTTTCGGCCACGTCACCACGCAAAAAGTCCCCAAGATCATCCGTGATTTTCTCAATGTCAGTGAAACCGAGTGTGCCGTGGAGAAACTCGGCCAGACACAAAAGCGCGCCGGCAACGGCGGCACCGTCATCCACGTCGGACTCGGTTCCTGCTGCATTGCCAAAGGCAGCGACCGTCTCTTCCACGCCCTTCAGCAACAGGCGCGGCAAACCGGCGCCAATGTCGAAGTCAAACGCGTCGGCTGTGTCGGCATGTGTCATCGCACGCCCATGATTGAAGTGGTCGCTCCGGGCAAAGCGAACACGCTCTATGCCGGCCTGGGCACAAGTCAGGCGAACTGGATTGTGCAGCGGTACGGCAAGGCTCGCGGTCTGGCGCAGCGGCTCTCACATTTCTGGAACAGAGCTTTGGACGGCTTGCTGCTCGACGACTCCAAGCCGGAGGCGAATCGGTACGCGCTGAACGTCCGCGAACCGGCGGTGAAATCGTTTCTGGGAAAACAGGTGCGCATCGCCACCGAACATTTCGGCAAACTTGATCCGCTGGACCTGGACGAATACATGGCTCACGACGGCTTCGTCGCGTTGCGGCGCTGTCTGGAGAAACAACCGCCCGAAGAAACCATTGCCGTCATCGAACGATCCGGATTGCGCGGACGAGGCGGGGCCGGATTTCCCACAGGCCAGAAATGGCGCTACGCCCGGTCGCAGCCGGGCGAAATCAAATACGTGATCTGCAACGGCGACGAAGGGGACCCCGGCGCGTTCATGGACCGCATGATCCTCGAATCGTTTCCGTTCCGCGTGATCGAAGGGCTGGCGATTTCGGCGCTGGCGGTCGGCGCGCATGAAGGCGTGTTCTACATTCGCCGGGAATATCCGCTGGCGGTTCGCCGAGTGCGCGCGGCCATCGAAGCGTGCGAGCGCCGAGGCTGGTTGGGCGACGCGCTGTTGGGATCCAGTTTTCCCCTGCGCCTCACGATCAAAGAGGGCGCGGGCGCGTTCGTGTGCGGGGAAGAGACGGCGCTCATTGCTTCGGTCGAGGGCAAACGCGGCATGCCTCGGCTGCGACCGCCCTTCCCGGCCGAGGCCGGTCTTTGGGGAAAGCCGACTGTGATCAACAACGTCGAAACCCTGGCGCTGGTCCCGTGGATCATCCGCCATGGCGCGGAAGCATTCGCCGCGCTGGGAACGCGCTCGAGCAAAGGCACCAAAGTGTTTGCGCTCGCCGGCAAGATCCGGCGTGGCGGATTGATCGAGGTCCCGATGGGCACGACCATCCGCGAGATCGTGGAAGAGATCGGCGGCGGCGCGGCGGCGGGCCGTCGATTCAAAGCGGTCCAAATTGGCGGGCCGTCCGGCGGCTGCATTCCCGCGCGCCTGGCGGACACGCCGGTCGATTACGAATCGCTGCGCGACATCGGCGCGATCATGGGATCGGGCGGTTTGGTGGTGATGGACGACGCCGATTGCATGGTCGATATCGCGCGCTATTTCCTGGAGTTCACCCAGAATCAATCGTGTGGCAAGTGCACGTTCTGCCGGATCGGCACGCGCCGCATGCTGGACATTCTGGATCGGTTGTGCGCCGGCAAAGGACAACGCCAGGATCTCGACGAACTCGAACGTCTGTCGAAACAGGTCGGCCAGGGCAGTCTCTGCGGTCTCGGGAAGACGGCGCCCAATCCCGTGCTCACGACTCTCCGCTATTTCCACGATGAATACGAAGCGCACTTGCAGGGCCGTTGTCCGGCGCAGCGTTGCCGAACCTTGATCAAATATCGCGTCACCGAGGAATGCGCCGGATGCACGCTCTGCGCCCAGCATTGTCCGGTCAACGCGATTCCCATGACGCCGTATCAGCGCCACGAGATCAACCAGGACCTCTGCACGCGCTGCGATTCCTGCCGGCAGGTGTGTCCGCACGATTCCATCGAAGTGAAATGAGCACCTGCACCATCGACGGCCGCGAGGTTGACGCCGCTCCAGGCGAAACGATCCTCGCGGTTGCTCAGCGCCTCGGCATCGATATTCCCACGCTTTGTTATCTGGAGAAGTGCGGCCCGCTGACGTCTTGCCTCGCGTGTGTCGTGAAGGTCAACGGCAACAACGGCCAGAGCCGTGTCGTCCCCTCGTGCGCCACCAGGGTCCAGCAGGGCATGATCATCGAGTCTGAAAGCGCGGAAGTCCGCGAGATGCGGCGCACCGCCCTGGAATTGCTGCTGAGCGATCACGCGGGCGACTGTCTTTCGCCATGCCATCGCATTTGTCCGTTGCATCTCAATATTCCCGTCATGATCCGCCAGATTGAAACGGGCGAATTGCGCGAGGCGATCGCGACGATCAAAGACTCCATCGCTATGCCTGCAGTGTTGGGACGCCTCTGCCATCATCCCTGCGAGAATGGCTGCCGGCGCGGCACGTGGGACAACCCGGCGGCAATTCGCGATCTGGAACGATTCGCGGCGGACGCGGACCTTCAATCCCAGGCGCCTTATCTTCCGCCCTGCAAAAGCGCGAGCGGCAAATCCATCGCCATCGTCGGAGCCGGTCCGACCGGCCTGGCGGCTGCCTATCACCTGTTGAGGCAAGGTCACGCCTGCACTCTCATTGATCGCCACGAGAAAGCCGGTGGCAGCTTGCGAAATCCGGTCGTGGAAAAGGATCTGCCGCCCGAAGTGCTCAATGGAGAAATCGCGCTGATCGAAAAACTGGGCGCGCGTTTCCAACTCGCCAGCGTCTTGGACATGACGGGCCTGACCGATCTACAGCGCGATTTCGACGCCGTTCTCCTCGCGTTGGGCGAGACGAGCAAGCCGGAGGCCGCCGCGCTCGGCCTGAGCTGGACGGGCGGCGGGTTGAAAGTGAACCCGGATTCCTATCAAACCGAACTGATCTCGTCTGAAGATGCAGGGCAGGCTTCCAGCCTGCCGGTTCGCGAGGCGTCCTGCCGCCCGAACGACGGGGCGAGGATGCCCTGTCAACCGGCAGGCTGGAAGCCTGCCCTACATCCTCCGACAGGCTCTAAAGTGTTCGCCGCCGGAAGCGCTGTGAAACCGCTGAAGCAAGTGGCGCGCGCCATGAGCGAGGGCAAAATTGCCGCCGCTTGCATCCATCGTTTGCTATTTGGACAAGCGGTGGAGCGGCCGGGCAAGGAGTTCTCCAGCATCATGGGCCGGCTGGACGACACGGAACTCAAACTGTTCATGATCGGCCCCAGCCCGCATCCGCGCGTCAGTCCATCCTGCGGCGCGCAATGCGGCTTCACGAAGAGCGAGGCATCGACTGAAGCCCAGCGCTGCTTACACTGCGATTGCCGGGCCGCCGGGCAATGCCGGCTCCAACATTATGCGGCGCTTTACGAAGCGAATCCGGCGCACTTCCGGGCCGAGCGGCGGCGCTTCGAGCAATACGAAAGGCCGGGCGGCGTCGTCTTCGAACCGGGAAAATGCATCCTTTGCGGCATCTGCGTGAAACTCGCGGAGCAAGCGAGCGAACCACTGGGGCTGACTTTTGTGGGCCGCGGGTTCGACGTTCGCGTCAGCGCGCCGCTAAATCATGCTTTTGACGATGGGCTGCAAAAGGTCGCCGCCGAGTGTGTCGAGCATTGCCCGACGGGAGCAATTGTTTTTCGGAAGACCTGATCAACCAGTCTCAGGACTCCTGATCCTACCGGCGATGCGCATAGAAGCTTCCCACGAACCTGATTCAACCACGGATTTCACGAACCGGCAGGTCGAGCCCGAGTTGATCCAGCAGAAGACCCACGTCGGCACCGGAGGCAGGCACGCAGGGCAGGATGTTTGCGGAACGTTCCTTGACCCACGGGCTGGCCGTGGCTCGTGGTTTCAAGCCGCCTTGGACGCCGAGCAACTGTTGCCACTCAGTCCGCCGCTCACGGCCATACGCTTCGAGCAGATCCTGCGATCCGCCCTCGCGCAGGATTTTCACAATTCGACCCGCCAGATCTTCAGCCTCGCGCAAGCCCACGTTGACACTTTGCATTCCCATGGGGAGCGCTTGATGGCCGGCGTCGCCCGCGAGCCAGCAACGATCGCGGCCAAACTGGCTCGCCAGGCGAGGTTCAAACTGAACATCGACGGACCAGTCGAGTGCCTTGATGGCGCCCTTGAACCACGGAGCGCAGCTTTGGATCCGGGCCAGAACGCGCGCGCGGGTCTTCACATCGACCGCTTCATCGACCAGTAGAACGTCGGTCCGCTCTTTCGAGTGAGATTCCGAGAAGTCGCCGATGTTGGCCTCCTGCAGGCTCCAGCGGCAGCGATTCCCGGTCAATGGCCAGAAGACATTCGTGGAATCGCCGTCGAGGACCACGCGCGCTTCGTCTCCGCATCGGCCGTCGGATTCGAACTCATAAACCTCGAAGGTCGCCGGTTCCGCCACTCGCTCGCATTCAATGTCGAGCGACTGGCGCACGCCGGAATCATAACCGTCTGCGCCCACAACGAACGCGGCGCGCGTTCGCAGCGTCCGCTTCACTTCCCAGTCGAGTTCCCGGATAATGTAGCCCTTGGAGGTTTCACAAAGCTCGTCCACGACGCCGACGACCGTTCCCCGGCCCGGTTCCAGGGCGGACAATCGATGATTCCACTCCACGCGCACGCCGCTGGTTTTCAGGAGCTGCCGCTCCAGACGCTCTTCCAGCGCGCTTTGAGGAAGAACGACGAGGAACGGGTACTTCACCGGCAGTCCCGAAAGGCGCATCTCCGCTTGCCGTTTCTCGCCCTCATAAAACGCGACCGTCTCGATCCGGTGTCCGGACGCCAGAATCTCCTCCGCGAGTCCGTGGCGGTCGAGCAACGCCAGCGACTGCGGGTGCAGCGCGCAGGCGTAGCTATGGGCGGCGGTTCGTTCTTCTTTATCGATGATTCGAACTCTCACGCCGCTCTTGGTCAACGCCAGGGCCGTCAACATCCCGGTCGGTCCTGCTCCCACCACCAACACATCTGTTTCTTGCTCTCGACTCATAGGCTTCCTCCGGTGGTTGGGTTGATTGGTTTTGGTTAGAGTTTCAGTGATTTGTTCCAAAGCTAGAGTCCTTCAAGCTCTGGCGCCGACCAAAACAGATTTTGCCCAATGCTGGACCTTTTTTGTTTGGTCTCAGAAGAACTGGCGAGAGAGACCAAACTTTGCTCCTTGGCCTGTTTCTGCTGGCTGCCCTGTCCAACGCGAACACCACCCAAAGATGTCATGCTCAGACTGATGCCTTCGAGCCGCGGCGACATCCAGGTTCTGGCGAAATTGTTTGGCGGCCAAGGCACGATCCATGTGCCGTCCCGGTCCCCGGACAGCCGCAGCCTGGCTTTCGTGAGTTACCGTCTCGTCCAGCCGTGAAAGTTGAACGGGCGCGGGTTCGCCACCCTATCCTCCCCCAAACGGCGAACTCGACGCTCGGCTTCGACCGCCTGTCCGCTGCGCTTTTGAGCGAAGCGTTTCCAGGAACGTTCCTCGCCCGGAGAGGAAAAAGATCATGACGCGGCCTCACTCGACCAATAACTTGACTCATACTTGATTTACGCGCCCTCACATGACGTCTTCGGGATTGCTTTCCGGCGCAAATCCGCAAAGCTCCGCGCCGTTCCGCCATAATGAAACCTCAACGGATCCACAGCCATGTCCTCACCTGAAACCAATCAAACCCCTGCCCCGAGCGAGCTGAGCCTGTGGGACGCCGTTTCGATCATCGTCGGCATTGTGATCGGTGCCGGTATTTATGAAACCGCGCCCTTCATCCTCAGTTGCGTCGCAAGCCCGGGCCAGGCCATGCTCGTTTGGGCCCTGGGAGGCGTGCTCTCCGTCATCGGCGCGCTTTGCTACGCGGAGCTGGCGACGACTTATCCCAGGCTGGGCGGAGATTATTTTTTCCTCCGGCGCGCCTACGGTCCCTGGGCGGGCTTCTTGTTCGGATGGTCGCAACTGACCGTCATCATGACCGGCAGCATCGGGATGATGGCGTATGTGTTCGCGGATTACGCGGTGAAACTTTTCGGGACGACCTCGGCCTCGGCGCCCGTTTTCGCCGCCGCCGCGGTGGTGGCGCTGTCAGTGACGAATATCGTCGGTGTCAAATCCGGACGGCGCACGCAAAATATCCTGACGCTGCTCAAGGTGATTGGACTCACAGCCATCGTGATGGCGGGGTTCTTCGCGCCGGCGCCGGTGAAGGCCGCGTCATCTGGGGGCGGCGCGGGTCCAGGATTTCAAGTCGCGATGATCCTGGTGCTTTACACGTACGGCGGCTGGAATGACGCGGCCTTCGTCGTCGCGGAGATGAAGAACAAACGGCGAAGCATTCCGCAAGCGCTCCTGATCGGCACGGCCAGCGTCGCGGTCATTTACCTGTTGATCAACGCGGCCTACATGTCGGGATTGGGATTCGACGGCGCGCGCAATTCTAAGGCCATTGCGGCGGACGTCCTGCACGGGGCCTTGGGTGACGCGGGTGCGAAGGCGATGTCGATCCTCGTGCTTATCTCGGCTTTGGGAGCGTTGAACGGATTGATCCTGACCGGCGCTCGGATCTACGCCGCCGTGGGAACGGATTATCCAGCGATCGCCCCGCTGGCGCGCTGGCATCCGCGGCTCGGCACGCCGGTCACGTCGCTGGTGCTTCAGATGGCGATTTCCCTGGGCATGGTGTTGTTGGTCGGGACCGATCTGGGACGAAGTCTGACGAACGGCGTGCTGCAAGCGCTCGGATTCGCGGCGTTTTCCTGGGAAGGACATGGCGGCTTTGACAGTTTGCTGCGCTGCACGGCGCCAGTTTTCTGGCTGTTTTTTCTGCTGACGGGGATTTCGCTATTTGTGCTTCGCGCGCGGGATCGTGGAACAGAACGCCCGTTCTCGGTGCCGCTTTTTCCCATATTGCCGCTCATTTTCTGCGGAATGTGCGCGTTCATGCTTTATTCCGCCACCACCTACGCGGGACGGTTGACTTTGTTGGGCGCGGCGCCGGTGGTGCTCGGCATGGTTGTGCTTGCGTTCTGCGGCGGGCTTGGTAAACGAAGCGCCCAACCCGGCTAGCAACGCTGAGAGAGAGCGTGGCGAAGCCTAAAACCGTACCGAAATCAATCTAACCCCCTCAATAAATGAAACGTTATTCCATCCTGTTCCCTGTCTGCCTTGTGGCAACCGCCCTTGCCGTCGGTCTGCTCGATCGCGTCTCGGCCCAACAGGCCAAGGACGCCAAGGCCAAAGCTGCCGCTGCCGCCAAACCCGAACGCAAGCCCGACGTGATTTTCGTTCCGACCCCCCAGGCCGCCGTCGATAAAATGCTCGCCATGGCTGAAATCAAACCGGGCGACATCCATTACGACCTGGGCTGCGGCGACGGGCGAATCGTGGTGACCTCGGCGAAAAAATACGGCATCAAAGCCATCGGCGTCGATATCGACCCGCAACGCATCAAGGAATCGCAAGAGAACGTCAAAGCCAACAAAGTCGAACACCTGGTCACGATCAAGCACGCGGACATCTTCGAGTTGGATTTCAGCGATGCGACCGTGGTGACGCTTTACCTGCTGCCGGAATTGAACGTGAAGCTGATGCCCAAACTCGCGAAGCTCAAACCCGGCACGCGCATTGTTTCGCACGACTTTGATATGCGCGGCGCGAAGCCAAAAGAAGTCCAGCAATACTCCAGCGACGACCGCGAGGGCACGATCTACAAATGGGTTGTTCCGTGGGAGAAGGAATAAGTTACTTCCAAACGGTATTCCCGACGGGGCAGGCAAGATGCCTGCCCTACTTTTTTGCCTCAGGAGTTTGCTAATCTTCGTCGCTCCCTCTGAGTCAGCGCAGCCCCGCTGGTGGATGGATGATCCCGTGCGCCTCCTGCAGACGAATCTGCGGGAGACCGATTCCACGCTCGCCATTCGGACACGGCTTACTTCGCGCCCGTGGAGATGCGGGACATCACGGTGGAATTGGCCCAGGATTGTCGACGCGCTCGCGCCGTGACGTTGGGCAGGACAATCCGCCTCACTCGATCGGCCCGCCAGGCAAGGTTCACGTTGCCAAAGTTGGGAAACTACGAAGTGGTAACTCTCGAGTGATTTTCCCAATCCTGAGCGTACTCTTGATCCTACCCGTACGGATACCTCGCCTTTTCGATGGCGAGTCCGCGCACGTCGATTTGCGTCAGGTCGGCGATGCCGATGCCCGCTTGTTCGGCGAGCAGCAGATGGTTGTCGCAAAAGTGGAAGGGTTTGATCCCCCGGGCCGCGCGTGGATTGTCGTAGCCCATCACCGCGGTGCCAACGGCGTCCGTGGATACGGGATTGAGGCCCACGATCAGGACGCCAGGCTCGGTGAATTTGATCGTCGCGGCACGGCTGCACCAGGGACCTTCCCCGCCGTTCATCGCAGTAATGCCGTCGATGATGGCCAGATGGATGGGCCGGGCGGCGCAGATGTCAGCCACGGTGTGCGGCACGCGGTAGGTCGGGTCGGTTGAGGTCACTTCCGGTTTCAGTCCTGGCAACCCAATCTTCCGGGAAGTCCTCGGATTATGGATCGGACCGCGCCCGGCAGTGGCCTCCTCGCTTCCGGCCTGATCCCCATAGAGTGAATTGGGTGTGATGCCGAACAAGTTCTTCATCGAAAGCGTCACCCCGGCGGTGATGTGGTTTTTCATTTTTGCCAGCGAGACCATCACGTCGGTCTCCTCGTACGCGTGATTGAAGTCGAACGACGAAAACATGTACCCGCCCCCGGGAACTTTGAGGTTCGAGTAGCGCTTGCCTTTTCCGAGATTGCGCGTGTTCTCGAATTCCACTTCGCCGAGCGCCGAAAGCGCATTCAGGTCCCATTCGGCAAAACCGAGCGAAGTTTCAAGGTTCGACTTGCTCTGCGTCGATTCGACAAACCGCACGCGCCTGGCGCCCGCGCCGAACAGGAGCGATCCCAGCGCCAGAGCCGTGGAGTAATGCGTCATGTACGTCTCGCCCACTGGACGGTTCATATAGGGCGAGAAATTCGTCCCGGTCAAATTCACCTTCACCGTCACGGTCTTGTTCTTCACCAGGGAACCGATACCGCCGATCAAATCGAAGCTTTTGGCCATGGCCTCGCGCACCTCCGCTCCATAGGAACGGCAAGCCACGATCGCCGCTTTGGCATTCGCCCGGTTCGATGGCGTAAGGCTTTTGGACGAGAGCGAGGCCGCCTCGGCCGCAAGCGCAGTGTAATGGTCAAAGCCTTGCATCAGAGGGACGCCGGCCGCGGCGGCGGCGCTCCAACGAAGAAATTCACGGCGAGAGCAGAGATAAGGTTTCATAGAGGTGGAGAATCTAAGTTCAATTCTTATCGGCTTGTCACCAATCTTTCCACACCCACGCATTAGTCAAGGCGGAATTCGGGCCTGGCGAAAGGAGCGAAAGATAGGGGTAGGGATGACACACGAGCGTCACCCCTCCCTCCGAACCGGACGGGCGGATTTCCCGCATCCGGCTCTCCGGTTGATGGGGTCTCGACGAGAGAGAGCGCACCTTTCGTGCGGTCTCCAAGGCCGCCTTCCGTTCAACAGTCTCAACCAACTCATCGCTTGGCTGACTCCCCTGCGGCACAGCCCGCGCAGGCACTCGCGGCGGTTTATGGCCTGTCGTTCGGGCCAGCTTCCTTCCATCTTCCTGCACTCCCTTCCCTCCACGATCATTACTCGCTT
>Ga0194132_10004010_pt1 | contig 25514 bp, 14 predicted proteins | sample TA2KigOf80mmetaG_FD_148612 | JGI IMG/M metagenome (GOLD analysis project Ga0194132, IMG submission 148612) | Freshwater microbial communities from Lake Tanganyika, Tanzania - TA2015054 Kigoma Offshore 80m | ecosystem: Environmental > Aquatic > Freshwater > Lake | place: Tanzania: Lake... | reverse complement strand
AGTCCATCTTGAATGAAGACGTAATCATTGAATGTGGTAAATCCTACGAATGTAGAAATACCAGGGGAACTGCCAACAAAAAGTGCTTCAGTAACTGTTAGATTTGATAGAGTAGCATCATCAAATTCAATGTCGTCAACATACAAATCACCAGTGATTCTAACATCACCTTTTACATACAGTGCAGTTTGTCCTGTTGAGACTGGTGAACGAACATCTAACAGATATGCTGGCGCTGATGTACCAACACCAACAGACTGCCCCAAACCAGCGGGTCCTGCAATAACGCTGAAGATAGTACCACCAGTTCCTACTCTTAGTTCATTGAGAACTGTGGTAATACCAATAACATTTAGATCCGTGGCACCAATACCACCACGAACATCTAATTCATATTGTGGAACAGTTGAACCAATACCAACTCTATCAGTTGTTGCATCTGCATAGATAAGATTGGTATTGACTTCAAAACCGTTCTTGACTACAAAATTCTTATTTACAGCCATTCGGGTTCACTCTCCCCCGTATATTTTTAAATATTTATGTAGGATTATGACTGAGATGTTATTCTTCTAAAGAACCCTTGATTAACACTTAGAATCATATCATTCCAGTCATCTCCACCTTCTTCAACAACTAAGTTTCTGGTTCCGCCAATTGGAGTTTCACTTCCAATATACAAATCACCATTTGGTGCTGAACAAGGACCATAAACTCTTCCACCTTGAACAGTATAGTTTCTTGAACCTGCGTTTTCTGGAATATTATCAATACCAGGAATATTAATAAAGTGGAATATACCAGACTCTTCGGAAGTAGAGATGTTTAATGAAATATTTGTTGAAGGAAGTTCAGTAAGATCAAGATAGATTCCATTAGAACTAAAACCAGGTGGATTTGTAGACCCTAGTTGTAGTTGAACATAACCATTTGTTGAGGTATTCCCTGTTGCTTGTGCAGTTCTGATAGTAATTGAACCGTCATTATATCCAGACCCTCCGCCACCAGCAGAACCACCGCCAGATCCTGCATTTCCACCTCTAGCACCAGATCCTCCACCACCTTCAGTTGTAGACCCAGAACCGCCATTATTTCTACCAGAAGTTCCTGCTTTAAAACCGCGATTAATAAAGGCAGTGTTGCTTACTGTTGTTCCTGTTAGATTAACAAATCTTACATTATTTCCAACATCAGAACAAGCAGCAACACCAATACTTGAATAGTAAGTGCCAGGAGCACAAGATGCAACTTTGCCACCAACAGATCCTGATGGATCAATAATGTTTGTTCCTAATGAACCAGCAGATATTTGCGCTCCACCACTACCACTATTTGCCCCACCACCTGAAGAACCAGCGTTATTCACTCCACCACCTGCACCACCATTTGCGTTTGTTCCAGCAGCACCTCCACCACCAACAGCAGCAATGAGAGTTCCTTTTCTATAAAGGAAAGTTCCGCCACCACCGCCACCAGTGCTTCCTACAGGAGTTGCTGTCGATCCTATTCTCAACACATACTCAGTATTCTTTGTTGCAATAAACTCAATGATAGATACTCCGCCAGTTCCGCCAGTAAACGAACCCTTTGCTGCCCCAGCAGCACCTGCAATAGTCATTTGTACTCTTACATCTTTTTCTGGTGCATAGAATGAAATAAGATTTAAAGGATTACTTGGATCTGCATTAAATGTAGTGGAACCAGATGTGGTTAGAATAGACTCAGAAAGTGTTGCTGTAGTAGAAGCAGATGTTTCAAAAAATCTTTCAAATTTAATAAGGTCTCTTGCACCAACAACTGAAAGAGTAGCAGAACTACTTTGGACTTGAAGTGGGTTAGAATTTGGATGAGAAACTAAACAATAGATGGTAGAATTGCCAAGATTTGAATCCTCTATTAAGAGAGTATTTGTTGTTGATCCACTAACTGTAGAACTATCAGTCAAATTAACTGGAGAACCAGCTCCAATAACTCTCACCCATTGATATGTTAGTAAACTGTTAGTATTATTTGAGGTTTCTGCACCAACAAAAAAAGTTGCCCTTGTTGAGGCAGATGTTGTAACAGACTGTGGTTGTTCTGTTATTGTTATGAAAGGAGAAACTGTAAGAGTTACAATGTTTGATGAGAATGGTTCATTTACAGCATCTGCGTTATAAAAGGATTGACCATATCCTGGGGGATCGAAAGTTGCACTTAGATAAAACTTTCTTCCAGAGTCATCTGGACTAATCAGAGAAGAAAGAGATAGAGTTGTAGAAATAGATCCAGACAAAGCACCAACACCAACTTCATACCATTGGTAACTGATTTTTGTTAGATCTATTCCTCTGTTAGTTCCATCACCATAATAACGAAGACTTGCTATACCAACAAAAGAAGCAGATCCGCCATCAGAAACAGTTGCATCATCTGGTTGGTCTATGAAGTATAACTCAGGACCATTAATATCAAGTTGAGTTGGTATTTGGTTATAGAAGTTGCCTTGAAGTGGGCTCATAAGAAGTTCTGTCCTCCAATGACTCCATAGATGCCTGATGTAGTTGGGTTATCTCCATCAAAAATCATAAACGAGTAGATGTCAGATCTGTTTGCAGTCGTTGTAACTTCAGGTACAACTCCACCTGGCCAATAAACTGGGATCGTTGCTGACGCAGTAGTTCTAAATGTATCTATACCAACACTATATCCACCAGTTCCATTCTGAAGAACCTTAAGAGTAAAGACTGATGATCCGCTAGGAATATTTGTCAAGGTAAACTGAGACACGTTTGCATCAGCAGTTAATGTAAATGTCTGTGCAGATGATAGGTCTAAAGTAACTATATTAGAAACTACAGTAACAACACCAACATTTGTTGCATAAGTTTTAAGTCTTGCATGACCCTCAACATCAAGTTTAGCTCTTGGTGCTGTTGTTCCAATGCCAACCGATCCAATACCAGCACTTGCATAAAGTGTTGTTCCAGAAGTTCCAACTCTTAAGTCTGCAGTCGTTACAATACCAGCATTAATTCTTCCAGTACCGCCAGTAAGATCATATGAAGAAGAAGTTAGTGCTCCACCAACAAAGACATTGTTTGCTGTGATGATTCCAACAAACTTCGCCTGACCATTAACATATAGAGTTGTTGAAGAACTTCCAACTGCACCAATTTCAAGATTAAATCTAGGAACAGTTGTACCAATACCAACAAAGTCAAGGTCAGTATTATAGATTCCATTGTCAGATGCAGTTCTGCTCCAGTTGTAAATAGATCCTAGGTCTGCAAAAGTAACTCCAGTTCCAGTTGACTTAAGAACATATCCAGCACTTCCAGCACTGTTGTTAATATCAAGAAGTGGACCTCTGATATGAATGGAAGAAACTCCAACCTTTCCTTCAACATTGAGTTTATATGTATTTGAGGTTGTTCCAATTCCAACACCATCACCATTTACACAGAATAGTGTTGTTCCAGAACCAACTCTTAAAGTACAATCTCCAGGTGTTGTTGTAGCAATACCAACCTTATCAAAGATTCCAATGTTTGCATCTGAAGATAGACTAATGTTACCAAATGTCGTCCACTTATAGTCATCAGTAAAGACCCATCCAACATATCCAGCTTTCTTAGGTTGATCGAGGAAAACTACATCTCCTGGGTTACCTGCAAGAATAGGTGTAGAAATGCCGACAGTATAGTTTTTGGAAACTGCAGCCTCACCTTGTAAGAACAACGAATTTGCTTCAATACCTTTATCAGATAGTGAAGTAAGTTTGTTTCTAAAGATTACTGGACCATTAAATTCAGAGGTTGCTTTACCATCTGCACCACCCTCAATACGAATAGAACGTGAGAAGTTTCCTTCTACTGGATTGATAACATTTAGTCCAGAAGAGTTTCCAATATCCTCACCAGTAATGGTCTGAATAGGAGTATCAAAGATTTCTTCTTGACCAGTAACAGTACTTAACTTCTTATTACCAGAGTATGAAATACCCCTATCATTCATACCAGTGTAAAAGTTAATACCACCTTCTTTTCTGGTAGATTGTGCAAGGAGTTCTTCCTGTGCAGAAATCTGACGATCTTGCTTATCTGGGAATGCAGTTGAGTAGTTACCAGGACCAAAACCAACATACTCAAAGGTATGACCAGAAGCTCTCATAATAGAGTGTCTTCTGAGTTCTGTTGGTTTGATAGATATTCTTCTTACTACTGAATTTCCATCGTGTGGTGCTGCCTTTGTTCCAAGAACTCCACGGAAAACTTTGATAGTAGTTGGTGGAGTAATACCAAGAGGAACGGTCTCCTTAACTCTCAGAATCTCATCATCAACTTGCAGGTAATCTCCAATGTTGATGTTTAACTTATCAATACCAGCAATCGCTGCTTCATCTATGGTAGTATTTGCGATTTGAGATAGTAAAGTGGTTGTGATGCCAGCATATTCTGCTACCATTCTACCATTTACATTTTCTCTATTTGCAGTAATAATACCATCGTTTGATGCATATCCAAGTCTATAAGCATATCCTGTTCCAGCAGAAGGAGAAGTAGTTCCAACTCCAATATTTACAGCAAATGAAGTGAGACTTGGAATATCTACAACGACACATTCTTTGTTGTAGAGATCGTTACCAAATCCAGATAAACGAACTTTATTATCTACATAGAGACCGTGAGAACCAGAAGAAACTGCAGTTGCAATGCCAGAGTTTCTATCATAAGTTAAACTTGTAATAGAAATTGATTGTCCAGTTAAGTAAGCAAAAGCATTTTCAGTAATGGTTACACCAAGTCCAGAAACATAACCAGTAATACTTGATGCAGATGCAACAGTGAAACTCTTTGCTGCACCAACAGGAACACTGGTAATTCTATAAACTGAGTTATATTCAGAGTATGCTGTAGATGTTACACCAGATACTCTAACTGTGTCTCCAACATTATTGTAGATTTGTGTTACTTCAACATATCCAGGAACGTGTCCTGTGGTTGTAGCAATACCAACAACTGCCAAAGTATTTCCAATACCATATGCACTACCACCGTCCATAATTCTAACGGCAGTAATAGCACCAGAGGCATTAACAGTAACTTTAGCCGTTGCGTGCTGACCAGTTGTTGATCCAGCAAATCCTACTAATCTTGCATTATAGTAGGTTCCACCAGAACCCTCTCCATAGCTACTACCAGCAGAAACAATATTAACTTTGGTAATTCTATTCAGTCCGTGATCTATTTCAGTGTAGATAGCGTGAGTAGAAGCACCAATGCTTTGAATATCAGTTAAACCTACTCCAACATCACTATCAAGTAGAACTTTATTCAGAGTTTCTTTCGTAATGCTCTTACGAACATCATCAACATAAACCTCTCCAACAAGAGCAGATGATGCATATGATGTTGCAGCATCTGGATCAGAAACTGGGTTGTCTCTATTTGTTTGTGGGTAAAGTTCTTTTACTGGTTGTGAATATTTCTCATCAGTAAATGGTGTTAGATTTGGACTATTTGATGCATTTAGAATGGTTAGATGATAGATACCATCTTGCTCACCTCTGATATGAGGTTGAACTTCTTGGTTTCTGTAGATATAGTAAGTAGTATTATATCTCTTTCTCTTGAAATAAGGAAGACTTGTCGTTCTTGAAGAAGTGTTATTTGCGAAAGTTCCTGGATCTGTTGCAAGACCAACATAGAACTGCTTTGCACTTGAGATTCCAGATACAGAATAAACTCTGTTAAATCCAGAGTTAAAAGTCGCAGCAGTATTTCCAGTGCTAATGATGTTGTTAATTTCTACAGAAGAACCAACTCTTAGATTATGGGGGAGTTCTGTGTCAAAATAAGCGATGTTAGAAGACCAAGTTGCATTTGAAATGATTCTTAGATTTCTCAGTTCAGTTGGACTTGATAGTGCTCCAGATTCGCTAAACTGAGCATTAATTTCAGCACTTGTAGATCCAATAGATGTATTAGATTCTTGTAAGATGAATCCATCACTTGGCGGTCTTGCAGCAGACTCTCTTGGAATAATGTATCTAACTCTATAAATTGTATCTACGGAGTTTCTGTTATCAGATTTACGTCTAAAATAGGTTCTTGGTGTAGCAGATCCAAGAGATGTTGTACCTAATCCAACAATTGTTTGATAGATTGTATTTTCAGTAGAAGCACCAGAAACATTGATATACCAGTTGCCTTGAGTAGAATCATATTGAATTGGGTGTCCAATATCGCCAGAGTTCTTATCAGATACTCTACTGACGACTGTTAAAACTCCACCACTATTATTGATATCAATGTTTGTTTGGTTTGATGCAGTATAAGTTAGAGCATCTCTTTGTGTTTTTGCAACCTTAATTTGGTTGGATGCAATATTGATTGCATAGTATACTGTATTTGGTTTCAATCCATCAGGAATCTGTCCATTGTCACTCAGAATTCTAATAGATTCTCCAGTAACAAAAGTATGATTTCCAGTAAAGGTTATGATATTATTTGAAATATTATTTGATGATCCGGTTCTACCGATAGCGAAACTCTTCTCAGAACTTGATGTTGAGTTTGGCATCACGATTCTGGAAGTGTATTCTGTTACACTTCCTCCGATTGAGACAAGAACATTCAGATTATCATTTTCTCTTGCACCAACTCTATATCCATCAAAAACGTTTTCTGGTGGAACATCTAGATTATTTTGATTGTATAGATATAATCTATTGGTTGATGCAATACCAACAACAACAGAATCAAATTCTACAGTTTTCTCTTCAAGTGGTATTTCTTTTGGTGGAATGACATGAGTAATATATCCTTTATCATCTTGAGCAAAGGCATTGTTTCTGAATCCAGTTGCAACTAACGCTTTTGCACCAAAGTTTGAGTTTGAGTTAGTGATGGACATATCTCCACCACTCTCAACAGTAAAGTGTTCTGAATATCCGATTGCGAACACTGATACGTTTTGAATGAACGCATCATTGATTGCCCTGATGTGGAAGTTTCTATACTCAGGTCTAAATACTGCTCTAGAATTTGTACTGATTGTCTCATATCCAGCAACATTAGATCCTTTGTAAGATCCAGAAGTTGGAGAGGCACCACCCAAACCATCATCATAAACAACAAATGCTCTGTCGTCTTTTTGTAGACCAATGCCAGTAAACTGAGCAATGACCATTGACTTAAATCCACTTGCCTTTGCACCATCAGCAAGCGCACCACACATACCATAAACAGAACGTAGAGAAACGTTGAAAATATATGGTGATGCTGATGTTACGGTATCAGACTGAAGGCTCAGTAACCCACCTGTTGCAGATGCTGGAGTTGTAACTGGAGCATTCTGAACTTGATATCTTATTGTTGATTGAGTAGCACCAGGTGCCGTAACATTTTCGCTTACGACAAACTGACCATTATACCCAGATTCTCCAATACCTTCAATACGAATAGGAGTATCTACTTCAAGACCATCAACAACTCTATCTGCAATAACAGTTATTGTAGTTGTTGAAGTTGATCCATCTCCAGAGAAAATACTAGAAATACCAACAGATAAACCAGTAGATCCAACAATTCTATATTCATCAATTTTTGGTTGAATATCTAAAGATGTTGAAGGATAGTCTGGTTCAATAGTTCTTCCAGATGCTTGACCATAAACAATACCAATCTTCTCATAGTACATATCAAGATCAGTTCTTCCCAAATCACCAAGTGATGGGTTAAACGTATCATTAATAATTACGTTATTTGTTCCATCAGCATACTCAAAGCAAGTAAGTTTGTGGTGAGAGAAGTTAGGAACAAAAGTATTTGTTGTATAATCTTGATAACAAACACTATTAGGGTCTGCATCAAACATTGAAAACTGCCACAAGTAACATCCACCAGTTACTCTGAACAGAGCAGTCCTTTCAATATTATTGTTTAAAGGATCTGGAACATATTTTGGACGAATCTTTGTTTTACGAAGATCCAAACCTACAATAGAGGTTCCTCTAGGAATAATTACACCACCGTGAACACTATTTAACTTGTATAAAGCATTATTAGGAGTTGTCAGGTCAAAATTTGTTGTTAAATCAAATGGTGCCAGATCATCTGAAGTGCTTCCATCTCTTAATATGTATCTTGCACTACCGCCATTATCATAAGGAATCCATCCTGGACGGTTATCAATAATATGATCGCCAGGATAAATTAAAATTGTGGTTTTACCAAATCTATCGTTATTCAGTCCCCTTTGATATGAAAATCTTGCTGCCTCAACAAGTGCTCTCTGAATCGTTTTAAATGGACGACCCAATGAATTTCCTTGGTTTTCAATACTGTCTGTAGCGTCTAAGTCATTGGGATTAACGTAGAGAATCGTTCCTCTTGATGACTTCAGAAAATTATCTAATCTGGAGAGACCCATCTTATTAATGCTTATAGTTTCCGTTATGGATTATTTATCATACAACAAAACCCCCCGAAGGAGGTTTTGAAGCACACGGAAGGGGTTTGGTTTGAGTATCGCCTTTATTATTTTACCACGACTGCTCTTCCCAAGTCAAGCATTTTTGAAGTTGTTTATCAAATACTATTAAGTATCTATGTTTTCTACTCCGCTCTTTCCATTCACCCTCAGCACCTTTTACTTTTCCACGAGAGTGTTTAGTTCCGTCTGAATAATAGAAATCTTTTTTTCTATCCGTGAGACCGTAATACTTAAAGTTGCAAGCGCGATAAATTGTACCAGAATGGTGATCTGAATCAGCATAAGAAAGGATTGCTTTAACTTCAGTATCTTTCCGAAATTGTCTAATCGCTCGTGACACAAACCAAGAAGTGATGTTATATTCTCGTGACTGCGTACTAGGTTCAATGCAAAGTCTTGAAAGTTCAAATAATCCTTGTTGTTCGTTTCGTTCAAGTCCAAATGCTCCTTTTGCAACTTCAGGTACTGGCAGTCCAGTAAAAATACAAACTCCCTGAAGACCACCAATATTCAGAGGAGAGAACTCATTTCTCTTAAAGAGACCATAGTTGTATCCAGATTTAAATCCTTTTGATATGTCTTTTAGATAGTGATATTGTAGCAAAAGTTCTTCTGCTTGCTTTTTAGAGACTTTATCAATGTAGAAGTCAGACTTCATTCAGTTTGCTTACATTCAAGCATATATTCTACCGTATTTGCCACATCATTCATAGCATCGCGGAGAAATGGTTGCTGCCCAGATTCTTGCTTAAGAATAGGTCTAGAATCATCAGTAAGAATCCAACGCCACTGTTTCCTAGAATCACAATACCAGAGATTAATCTTCATGTTTGAAGTGCTCCAGTGCGACCCAGTTAAGGAGTGTTTGGAATGCACTGATGGATGCAGTGGTGCAGTTATCTTCCTTAAGTTTCTGAACATAATATTCAAGTGCTTCAATGACCATCTCGCGGTCTTGTTGTGAAATAAGTGACATTGGAGTTTTGTGAACTCAAGCCCCCGACTGGATTTGAACCAGCGACCAACGGTTTACAAAACCGTTGCTCTACCACTGAGCTACAAGGGCATTAATCTGCAGGTAACATTTCTGGATTTTCCAGTTCAAGTTCAAACATTAAAGGGTGACACAACTCATCAATTAAGTAAAAAGATGACCTATATAAGTCTTCAGGTTCAAACCTTCTTTCGTTATCTGCTAATTCTACTAACTCCAAGTCAAATATAGATTCGTCAGGGAGTTCATCAAAAGTAAAAGGAACTTGGTTTATGAAATACATAAGAACAACCATTGTTCCTTTGTTGTACCAAACATATCTGGTATCAATTCTGTATTTCATGGGTTTACCCCATACTTAAGTATATTTAGGGTAATAGGGCGAGGGGGACTTGAACCCCCACGGGATTACTCCCAACAGATTTTAAGTCTGGTGTGTCTACCACTTCCACCACCGCCCCAAAAAATCACGCTTGGTACGTGATAGGATTATACTTGACGTATTCCCAGAATGTCAACTTCATCTCTTTTTGTGACATCCCGCAGTGTTTTGCTGCTTGAGGTAGATTCCACTTTGCTGCAAAGAGTGCTTCATTTGCCTCTCTTACATTTTCTGGAGTGGTTTTAACTGGTTCTTCTTTAAGGTCTTTGTATGAAATTTTGTATGGACTCATACTTTGAAAAAAAGTAATTAGGATAAAATTTTGCCGGAGATTTTTACGCCCAAAAATGAAACTTAAAGTGGATTTGCGTATGAGAGAGTCTCTTCATCCACTGTAGCACGAACGAACTCCAACACGTTCATAAACTCTTCAACCGTATCGCAGGTTACTTCCTTACTGTCTCCTTCATTGGAATACAGATACACGGTTCGCTTGAGAGGGTCAACCACACAACGTGTCAGGTACTCATCTTGCATTTGGTTGTCCGTTGATTACCTAAGTAGTATACGACGAACTGGGATCAATGTCAAGCGTCTTGTTCCACTTGAAGAACTGGCACGTCCTTGCGAGTGCCATTGATTGTATAATAGCAATCAATGTTTGAACCACTTCCAGATCTTAAGACAACTCTTCTACCCCATTCTATCCTATCAACAATTAAATCTTGGGAATATCCTATTTGAGTAAGAGTTACTGTAATTGATTCTGGATCAACAAGACCAGTCCAATATTCTGGAAGTTCAATTATATTAGTGTTTGTCAACCTACCACGAACATATACGCCATTTTCTGGACCTTCAAGACACGCATGAATTAATCTTTTATTTTCTTTTGTTGGGTGCTCAATGTTGAAGTACTTTGTAGTTCCCGATAAGTTTCCACCATAAATGATTCCACCAGCATACACACTACCAGCAACTAAAAGATCTCCTCTGTCGGGATAAAGATAGGAAAAAGCAGGAGATGTTCCAAATGAAATTTGAGGTTTGATAATACTTTTAAAATCAGTTCCCATAGAATAACCAAGATAGGTATCTCCAGAAACTACAAAGTTTGCATTACCGTTAATATTATCAACATAAACAGTTGACGTATCATTACCACTTAAAGAAATAGTAGCCCAGTCTTCAGGGGAATCTGATGTTCTAATGAATGCCACACCAACATTACTTGGCAAGTTAGCAGTTAATGCAACATTTTCAAAACCATCAACGGAAAAATCATCATCATCTCTAAATTGAGTTTTAGCGTCACCTTCACCACCTTTTACAGTGGTAAAAGTTCCATTATTTTTAATCAGTGCCATCGTTATCAACCTCTGTAACTAATTTTTTAACATCTTTTCTTTCTGCAAATACGTGAAAGAAACAATCTATTGGAATTCCACCCTTTGCTTGAAGATATACCTTATTATCTCCGATTCTTTTTACGATAATATCTTGGTGAGCCCCGACTGGTGTGATGGAAACTGTAATTGTTGTTGGATCAATTAAAGCAGTCCATACTTGAGGCAAATCTATGGTGTCTCTTGATTTCAGTCTACCTCTGTAGTAAACAGCGTGTTCTGGACCTTCTAGACATCCATAAAGAAGTTTTTTTCCTGGTTTTGTTGGGTGATCTATTTCAAAACTTTTAGATCCATATCTAAGACTATTTCCACGAATAGTATCAATTCTTGCACTTTGAACTTCTAATCTTTTTGTTTTTGTAAGACTAGTTACATATAAGTTTTTATCAAACTTAATGTCACCTTTTGCAATAATACTATATTGTGGAGATGAAGCATCATCGTTCGTTAACTTTCCAACCAAAAGTGCAGCATCGGCAGAACCAAAAGCACCAGGTTGACCTACGTGAAGTGGACCTTCAATATATGAAGAACCATTAATTTTTTTATCATCCAACCCTATGGAGCTTGGAAGACCGGCACCTACCCATAGTTGACCTCCAACACTTACATCATCCATTGAAAAAGCCATTTTTTACCTCCTATGTTCTATTATACTGTTCAACTAATCTTTTTCCGCCAACTTTTGAATCTTTTTTAGCACAAGCATCCGTGACACCACGAATAAGAGAAGAATAAATTGTCATTTGACTGTTAGATATTATTTCTGCTAATCCTGGAGTGGCAAGTCTATATCCAACCTTCGCATCAACGACAACTTTATTTGCTTTGATTTCAGCAGTTTCACTGGCAGTTAATCTAATATTACCTTTGCTTCCACCTTCACCAACAGCAACAAGTTCAATATCTGTTCCTTGTAGTCTTAGTTTTCCATTAGAAGCAATAATATCTATATTACCATTGACTGCATTGATAAAGATACAGTCTTCTGGTTCCTTCATATCCTCACCGTGCTTAATGGAGAGTCTACTTGGTCCAGTGATTTGTGTAGAACCAACCCTCTCACCATTTTTATCCAGTGAGATGTGATGTCTTCCATCAAAACCCTGAAGAAGAATTGAAGAAGTAGTAGCACCGTCTTTATGAATGTGACCAAAAGATATTGATCCATGTTCATTGCCATAACGAATAGCAGAATAATTTTGTTCTGCTGTTTTTCCCATTTTTGTGTTGCTACTATTTTGTGGGGTTGCCATCTTACAATAACACTATTCTACTATTTAACTCACTAACTGACAAGACCACCAGGAGTTCCAGGAATATCAAGACGTGGATCATTGTTAGTAACATCAGTACCAGTTCTGAGGATAGCACTTGGAGGTGTAACAACTTCGCCAGTGATGCTCTCTTCAAGAGTTGCATAGACTCTAACAAGTTTTCCTACGGTCTTATAATATCCAGTATAAAGAAGTCCACCTTCTGAGAAGACTGCTCCATAGTAAGGGCGACCATCAATCCAACCAGTCTGCTTCAGACCTACAAGGTCCGTAACCTGAATAATCTTATCGGGAGGAGCACCTGGAGGAGCAATAGTTGGTGTAAACACAGGAGTTAGTACGACACCAGTTCCGGTTGGACTAACAATATTAATAGTGGGATATTCCGTAAAGGGTTCTCCAGGTTCTTCAACAATAACTTCCGTTATTTTGCCAAAAGGATTACACTTATAACTCAGAACGGCTCCATTTGATGGAGTAATGACTATAGGATCTTCTGAACAGTTATAGTTAATTCCAGGTTCCTTAACAATAATTTCTGTAAGTGGCATCAAAACTGGAACAGACGGGGTTGCACTTGGAGGTGGTGAAGTATATCCAGTTCCTGGATTTGTTGGAACAATCTTGTCAATAACTCCTTTACCACCAACCGGTTTGGGGCAAGGTGGAGGAATAATTACTGCACTAACGCCCATTGGATTTTCCAACCAAGACTTTCCTAAACTTGAGATCTTTGATGAGTTTTTACTAATGTAAAGAGAAACTCCAGTTGGATTTGTATTGAACGTGGGTTTACCCTTAAAAATATCAGCGGCTTGATTGTTAGTCAATATTAATTCAATTGATCTTTTCCCTTTTGTGGCTTGGAAATATTTGGTACTCGGAGATCCTTTAAATTCTGTAGTCTTTGAAATTTCCTTACCATCGACTTTAAAGATAACCTCATTGTCAGCTTGCAATTTATATTCATACTGCCCATCGGAAGGAAACTCAATTCCAGACCACTTCAAAGTATAGGTTGCACCTTCGGCAGACTTACTTGCTGGAACAACATTATACTTATTCATGAATTCAGACCAGGAACTGTTAGTGAATTCATAATTCAATTCGGGACCATTATATTTTCCTTTTGCACTACCCTTTGAAGCACTCTTAGTTTTTAAAGTAAACTCTAGATCATAAGTGTTTCTAGAACCATCTTTTGTTTTCTTCTTATTAAAGGATTTAAACTCACCATCATCAACGATGATTTGAATATCGTCGTTATCATTATCAGAACCTAAAAAGTCAGCGAATATCTTATTACCTTTACCTTCACCAATCTCCTGAGAATCTCCTTTCTTAGTTTTAAATAAACCTTGCTCAACGCCTTTATATTTTTTGGTGTTTTCGTGCGCTTTAACTTTATAAGTTACATTAGTTCTGATAGTTACTTTTTCAGTTCTTTCCCATTGAAGTTTGTTTGAAGATCCTACAATATCAAAATTAATTTTGATGTTTTTATCACTTCCATCAGCATCTAAAAGTCCAATCTCATTAGAAGTAACTATTGGTTTACCTGCTCCTGTCGCAGCTCCAATAACTTGTACAGGACCATAAGTTTGTCCTGCTTTAAATTTACCAGATGCTTTGATAGTTTCTTTAGATTTTGAAGTTCTTTTCAAAGAAACAAAGGATCCTTCTGCAGGAATTTTTACTTCTGTGGCAGCAGGTCCAGCAGTAAATATATTATCATCAACATTCATTTCAAACTTTATCTGACCGCCTCCAGATCCAGTTACCTCTAAGAAAATTTCATCACCAACTTTTTTAAACTTGGCTTTTATTGTATCAGTATTGCCTGAAGCTTTCTGATTCTTTTCTCTTCCATTAAATGTAAATGAATCTTTTCCATCATCAGAAATAAAGGTAAAGTAAATGTCATCTAGTAGACTTGCATTTTTATTTGCCTCACCCTTTACGGTAAATGTAACTTCTTTCTTATTATCATCGGAAACATTATCTTTAGTTGAGAAAATCTTCTCATCAATTGTATCGTAAACTTCTGTTTTTTCATTTTCAACTTCAACTTTAACCTTATGTTTTCCTTTTGAAACGAAAACTTTATTGCTAGATACTGTTTCTTTGAAGTTGACAACATTAGTTAAAACAGCAGTGCCATCAACATAAACTGCGGCTTTGTTATCTGCCTGAGCTTCAAACTTATAGAATCCGTCATAAGGGAATTCAACATCCCAACTATTATCATACATCACTCCACCACCATCTGTTCCTGGAGCATACAAAGGTTGGACTGGAGAGATTGCATAGCGATTCATAAACTTACTCCAACCTTCAATATTTTTTGGTTCTTTAAACTCTACACCACTAACATCAGTAAGAATAACATTAAAGTCAACAGCATCTATAGTTTTCTTTGTCTTTTCATTGAAATTGTCAGTACTCTTTTTATCATATGAAGCAATTTGATCTGCGCTAATAAGTTGTGTTGAAGCACCTTTATCTGCTCCACTGAAAACTACAGGTCCATATTTCTTTCCACCTTTTATTTTGAAACTCTTTTTAACTGTACCATCAGTAACAAGTTTTCCGTTTTTATATCTATTGTATTGAATATTAGTTCCAATGATTTCAAATTTACTTGCGGCGAGACCTTTACCACCTTTAATAGTATCTGCCATTATAAATTTAAAATCAAGTTCATACTCTTGCTCAGGGTATTCAGACATATCAAGATAGATTTTTCCATCTTTTTTGTCTTTGATGAACTTTGGTTTTATCTCAACCTTTTTCTTAGATCCTATTGTAGCCTTGGATTCAAGTTCATAGAATAACTCAAAGGTTGTTCTTCCGCCAATGGTAGACTTTTTGCCAACAGTAAACTCACCATCACCTTTGGATACAGAGACTCTAATATCATCATTATCATTTGAAGCTCCAATAAAGTCTGCAAAGATTACCGTTCCAGACTTCTTAGATTTTGATGCCTCTTCAACGGACTTGCCTTTCAAAACTCCAAGTCCCTGTTCAACCTGAGTAAATCCTGCTTTCTTTGTATCAGAAATTTTTGCAGTAACTTTATACTTCAAGTTCTTTTTGATCTTCTTGTCTATTCTATACTGCGCAGTCTTTTTATCCTTTTCAGGTTCAACACCCTTCAGAACAAAACTTTCCTTCCCATCTGTAGATTCAAATAAAAACTCAAGGTACTTGAGGTTCTTATCACCCTTAGTTCCTTCACCAAAAACAAGAAACTCTACATTTTGATATGCACTAATGGTTGTTTCTTTTTTAGGTACTTTAGATACTTGGTCTATGAAAGACTTATATCCATTGTACTTAACTGGATACCAAGTCTCTTCTGCTTTTGGTTGTCTGGTAGTCCACATTGGAGTTGGTGGACACTTATCAAATACAATAGCAGGTTCTTGAGGAACAGGAACTGGTGGTGCTTCAATTGTTACTGCAGCACCTAATGGATTTTCACACCAAGATTTCTTAGAAATAACATCTTTAGTGCCACCTTCTTTCTTAGTAATTTTAATTGCTAACAACATTGGGTTGTTTTTAGCAATAGGTCCACCATCAATTTGTTCCAACTCAGCACGAATTCTATAATCACCTGCCTTAAATTTTCTATTGAATACTTGCTTACCTTTACTTACTCCAGAACTGAAACCTTTTACATCAAAAATCTCTTCATCTCCGCCTTCAGTAGTATTAAGCAATCCCTTACTCTTATCGTCTATTGCCTTTCCACCAATGGCTTTATTTCCGATATAAATTTTTACATTATCATCAACAACAACTTCCAAATCATATGTACCATCAACAGGGAAGTTAATTTTCTGCCACTGTATAACATGAACACCCGCATAAGATTCTTTCTGAGCCTCTTTTGTATTAGTATCAAATGGAGAAATGCCATACTTATCACTGAAGTCTGCATCTTTTCCTGCTTTTGGATTAGTTTTCCATAACTTACGATCAGCTTTATCAATGTAACTAGCAGTATCAAATATATCTTCCTTGGTAATCTTTCCTAGATCAGATTTTTTTTTATTGAGAACAAAAGTCAAATCATACGTGTTTCTGGAACCATCTTTTGTTTTCTTTTTATTAAAAGATTTAAATACACCTTCGCCTGCTATGATTTGAATATCATCATTGTCATTATCTGATCCTAGAAAGTCTGCAAAAATTTTATTTCCCGTCCCCTCACCAGCTTCTTGAGAATCTCCTTTCTTAGATTTGAATAAACCTTGTTCAACACCTTTATACTTTGAAGTATTTTCGTGTGCTTTAACATTATAAACAACATTAGGTCTAATCTTTACAGATTCAACTCTCTCCCATTGCAAACTACTTCCCTTAGATACAGTTCCCTTAGTTTCAAAAGTAATCTTAATATTTTTATCGCTACCGTCAGCATCCAAAAGACCAATCTCATTGGAAGTAACCTTTGGAGTTCCTGCACCAGATGTGGCACCAATAACTTTTATTGGCCCATAACTTTGTCCCGCTTTGAATGATCCCGATGCTTTTACTTTTTCTTTTTGAGGAAGTGAACTTGAACGTTTGAGAGAAACATTTGATCCTTCAGCAGGAATCTTAACTTCTTTAGCAGCAACGCCTGCAACACCACCTTGGTCATCAACATCCATTACAAAATCAATTTTTCCAGTTCCAGATCCAGTAACATCTAAGTAAATGTCCTTTCCTTTTTTAACAAACTTAGCTTTGACTGATGAAGAAAGACTGGATTCTTTATTTACATCTTGATTTTTCTCTCTTGCTTTGAATGTAAATGAATCCTTTCCATCTTCAGAAGTAAAGGTAAAGAATATATTATCTAAGGTATCTCCACTCTTATTTGCTTCACCTTTCACAGTAAAGTCAACGATACTTGGGAGTACTTTTGTTTCAGTAATTGGTTTGTTTTCCAAATCAATTCTGATAGTATGAAGTCCACCCTTAACATTTTTAGTGGTTGGACTTGGATTTTGATTAAATGCTTGTAAGTCAGAGACTTTCTCATTATCAAGATAAAGAGTTCCTATATTATCACATAGACCTCTGAAGATATAATCCCCATCATAGGGGAATATTTGATCCCACTCCATTGTAAAAGGAGTTGCTGCGAAATCAGTTCCAGGAACATTTGAAGGAGAAACTGGAGAAATCGCATAATCATTCATAAAGTCACTCCAGGTTTTTTCTGGTTTCTCCTGCTTAGGAGTTTCCGGTTTGCCTTCCTTTTCCAAATCTGGCGATTTAATTATTTCAAAAGTAAGAGTGATGTCTTTATCATCGTTGTTATTATCATAAAACTCTATTTTTTTAAATGATACCTCAGGACTCTTTGCAAATACAGATTTTCCTTTAGCAGTTATAGGACCATAAGTTTCTCCACCTTTAAACTTACCTGTTTCATTTACAATCTCTTTACTCTTAGTTCTCTTTAGAGAAACAACTTCACCTTCGGCTGGAATTAATATTTCATTTCCAGCACTACCATCACTAAAAACTTTATCATCAACTTTTATAGTAAACTTTATTTTTCCAGTTCCTGTTCCATTAACTTTTAAATATGCTTTTCCATCTTTTTTAAAGAAGTTTGCACTCAGTTCTTGAGAAGATGATTTTGAAGAATCAACAGGCAATCCTATATTAACAGATTCACATGGATGAGATACTGGAAATACTGTTAAGGACTTATCCTTTGTTCCAGTAAGTTTGGATGGTTTTTTCATCCTCGTTGTCCACCAAGGTTTCTTAAGTTGGTTGATTAGTGTTTCATAATCTGCAACTTGTTTTGCAATGGGGTTTGCACTGGGATTTGTATAGAGACTTGGATCCCACTTTCCAACTTCCTTACCACTGGCATCATAAAGAGTTCCAAAGTTGGTGCCAGGTGGGCAAACATAATAGTCTTCAAAATCAGATTCCTTATCAAATGTCTCTTCTTTTGTTGATATTTCACCAAGGAATGCTTCAAAAGTAGCACCATTTCCAAAGTAGCATTTGTCAACTGCTTGAACTAAAGGTGGGTATTGATATCCATAACCTTTATGAACAAGGTCAACTCCCATAACAGATCCATCTTTTCCAACGATAATGTTTGCTTTTGCCCCAACTCCACCACCACCATATATGTTTAGGACAGGTTCTCCGCATTTGATAGTTGCTTTTAGACCATCACAGTTCGCACTTGATTTTGCAAAATCTGCGGTAAGAGCATTAACGTCATTAATATTCAAATAGTTAACATTATTGTCACCATCAATAGCAACAAAAGTGGTTCCTTGATTTTGTTGAGCGTAATTATTTGCTTCACAAATACTTAATCCAGTCACATAACCAAGAGTGGGATCAATATATCCTATTTGAATTGCATCCGTACCAGGAGCCCCAAATATTCCACCACCAGATAACTGAATTTGTTTTGCACTGTTATCAGCTTGTGTTGCATCAGATGAAGGATTGCTAGCACCAGTTGATCCAATAGATACTCCAGTTGGGACTGTTGAAATTCCAGAAACTGCAGAATATACTTGTCCATCAATAATCGGATAATCAATTATTGCGTTGTCTGGAAATTTAAAACTTATCTTGCTCGTTAAGAAATCAGTAATTGCCTGAGATACACTTACAGTATTTTTTGGCAGGGCATATACAGATGGGGGATCTGGAGTTATACCTAAAACTCCAGCAATAGATGTTTGACTATAAGTTTTATTGCCTGGATACTTATAGTGAAATACGTTTGTAGAGGCAACTCCAACACTATCAAGTTTCTTTACAAAATCATCAGCTCTTTGTAAGATAGATCCTTCACCTCTACTTAAAATTAGTATGGGTGGAAAAAGTTCTTTTTGTAGATGTAGGTCAGGAGAATATGAATCATATGCTTCTTTTGCTTTTTCTGTTGACTCAAAATCAACCTTAGCTTCAGCTCCACCAACTACAGGATCAATACCAAAAGCATTATATATTGAAACCTTTGTATTAGGAACAAGGCTGTCAGAATACTTATCAAGTTCGTTCTTAATATTCCAAGCAATGTTACTTGAAGAGATACATCCTTTGATTATTCCTGGGTCTACTCCAGCATCATTTAACCACTTCTTGTTTGTTATTAATAAGGTAGATAAGTGAGCACCAGAACCGTGTCCATAAAGGATTATATTGTTAGGATCACCACCATAAGTAGCAATATTATCACGAACCCATTTGACAGAAGCTGCAATGTCTTCTATTTGAGCAGGAAACTTTACTCTGTTTTTATCATACCCATTAAAAACACCATCATTGTTTGGTGGAGGTGGTGGAGAAACTCTATACTCAACGTTTACAAATATACAGTCTCTTTTTCTAAAGAACTGTGCCTTAGATCCAAGAAACTCATCTTTATTTTGATCTGTTGTCCAAAAACCAGCGTGAATACCAATTACGACTGGTCTATTATTATCTCCCTGTTTTTCGCCAAAGTGATAGACATCTAGTTTTGCTATAAGGTTATCATCAATATTATTAACTACAATAGCAAAATTCTGGTCATTTAAATTGAAGCTGTTGCTATCTTCAACTAAAAGTTTTTGGCCATTATCGAATACATCAAAGTAAGGACTATTACCAGTATCTAAAATTCCTCCAGGATTTTCAGTTAAGTTTTCAAAGTTATTGAATATAATACCCTTTTTAGTTGAGCTTAAAGAATTTCCAGCAATAATAACATCTTCAATCTTGAGTTGAAATTCTTCGTACTGAACAGAATTTTTCTTATATTCTGCTTGGTCTAGAACACAAAGTTCTAATCCATTTTTTCTAATGACCCATTCAACAGGGGGTAATTTCTGCCCTGCCTTCTTAGACATTGCTTCATTAAGATCTTCAAGATTATCATATCCAGTGTTTGTTTTTCCAGTATAATAAAATTCTAAAGGACCATATACATTTCCCGATGCGTAATTCGATCCATTAACATCCTTTTTAGGATTATAAATTGCTTCAAATAAGAGAGTATCATAACTATCCTGACCAGTACCATCATTTTCAAAAGTAAAATTGTTACCATTACTTTCAGATTGCGTATTGGGAACTACAGAATTTTTTGCTGTAGTTGGTATTTCAATCTTGCTAACAGCACTGGACTTGTTTAATGTTTTAATTTTAATTAAAACTTTCTGAGGTTTAAAACTTCTAGTATTAACTCTCAGATATACCTTACCCGCATCCCCCTTAAAGAAATATGCGCTAACGTTCTTGTTAGAAGTTGGCCAGGAGTTCCAGAAATCTGTTCCGAACAGAACAGGTCCATAAATTCCTTTACCATATCCGATATCATAACTGGTGTTGAAGGTAGCAGTAGCAACTCCAACCGTAGGAACGCCAGAAGAATTATCAAACTTAACAACTAAATCATCCTTCCCCTGAATAGGAATTCTGAGCTCTGAACCTTCCCAGTTTCCACCACCAGAGCATATACGATTAAAATTAACCTTTACATCAGAATTATCTTTACCTTCAACTCTTAAATAATGCTTATCATCAATCTTTATGAAAGAGATGGAAGCATTAGCGTCTAAGCTAGTGTTATAAGCAACGTTAAGTTCAGAGAAAACTTTTGCCATTCTTTAAATTATCTGCTGTCTCTTTTTTTAATATTTATTGCCACTATTTGTAAGTTACTTTAGGACTATCTTTAGTGGGCTGAGCAAACGGTTTCTCACTACTAGTACCAACTGGTTTTGGATTTGCGGCACTTTCTGCAACACTCACTGGATTTGGTTGCTGTGACTGTGGTTGAGCAGCACCACCACTCTGAATAGTATAGTAATCAGATACTGCACAGTTTGGTTTTAAATCACAACCAAACAGATTAAGTTTTATATTTTCAAAGTTTAAAGCACCAGCAATAGATCCCGTTGGGTTATCAACAATACCCTTAATACTTGCCAGAATAGATGAACCTTCGGAAATATATTTCTGAATGTCAGAAAGAAATTCATCTGCTGCTTTAAGGGCACCATCAATACCGCTTTGCATATCTTTCACATTAGCGCCAATAACTGAACCAACCATTTCCTCTACTGCGCACATTTGAATATTATTAACATTGTTATTTTCATCTAGGTAAGCTTTCTGTTGCTCTAGTTGATTGTCAAGAAAATTTTGAATTTGTCCGCAAAGATTATTAGTAAGTTTGCTGTAAAGACATTTAATATTTTCAGTAATGTTCTGCTTAATATCAGCATATTGATATCTTCTATTTGGAGGGACTGCTGGAATAGTTTTATTAAGAGATTTATGAACTTGTTTCAAAACATATTCCATAATCTTATCAAAAATTATTTTCATATACTTTGCAATCTCACAAGCAAAGTTTGCAATCAAATCTTTTATCTGTTGTAACTTTGAAGAAACAGCATCAACATATACAATCGCGGCATTTAATACTTTATTAATTTCTGCGGTTAGATTTTCAATTGCAGTCTGCATAGCTTTCATGGCAGACTGAACTGGATCGCAAGTAGACATCATCACAGTCTTTTTAATATAAACTTCTTGCCTCTTTACATCTGCATTACTTGCTTCATGGACTGCATCAACATTTTCTTTAGTTGCTCCGGGAGATGGAGTTCCTGCCGAAGAGTTTGCTGCTTGACATCTTGCAGCAATACCAGCGGCTACCTTTTGCTGAACATATTCATCTCTTTCATTTCCAGTTAGACCTTTAGCATCCGCTTCAGCAAGAGCACTTTGTTGATCTGCAAACTGCTTTGGTGAGAGAGGTTTATCCGCTCTCAGTCCATACTTATTAACCTTAACGCCAGCAGGGACTGGAGCGCACTCTTCAGACTGTTCCGGAGACTTTGGTTTTGTAATTACAAGACCTTCATCGGGAGGTCTTGGTTTTGCTGTTCCCTGTGGAGGATTCTTACCATTAGCATAACCACTAGTTGGTGCAAAGTTTGAACCATCATTACCAATAGAAGTTTTGAGAACAGTCTGGGCATTGTTTCCAAGAATGCCCATAATGACTGGAACTTGCTGCTCCTGCCCATCAAGAAAGAAACCAAAGACAAACATTCCTTGGCGAAGGTTTGATGTTTGTCCAGAATTAGCTTGACCACCACCAGCAGTGATGGGATACATCACTTGTGCCCAAGGAAGCTGGTCTGAAGGTATTGTTGCCTCTTCTTTATCGTGAAGACCTATAATGCGAACTTTGTATCGCTTACCCCACCCAGGAACTTGATCTTTGCTTTCAAATTTACCGGCAATCTGATTATCTCTCCAGGTTGAATCGTCAGCAATCTGACCAATCCACCAGTTAAAACTTGCCCCTAAAAATCCTGGATTGAATAAAGTTCCTTCACTCATCAGTCGTCATACACTCTACATTCTAGAGCATTTGGATTATCGTTACAATAAAGTTCTAAACCAGTTGGATCATGATGGTCTTCTGGATGAGTTTCAACCCATCTCTGAAGTGCCGCTAACTCATCCTCAGCATGTCTTCTAGCCTGTGATGATACCATTGAATCATCAAGTATTTTTTTGTCATGCTCAATATGCTTTTCTACACTGTCCATAATAGTGTGTATTATAGTATTAATTATTTAGAGTGGTATTGGAGATCCTTTTCTACCAACAGAGTCTCTAACCAAAGTTAGTTTTGTATATCCACCAGTTTTTAGATTTATATAGTGACATAATTCAGCAACAACATAAAAACCACCAAACTGTTCGTCCATGGTTTGAGTTTTTTTATCAGAAAGTTGCGGAGTATCAATATAAACATAGTCTCCCGCATGAAAACTAAAGTCCCCAGTGATTGTTATTGTAACCTGAGAAGAGAAAAACTGGTTATATCTCATTACAGATTGATTCAAAATATTTCTTGGATCAAAGTTTTCTTCTTGAGACTTTTGTATTTGTTGATCGGTGCTTCCGCTTGGCATAGATCCACAATCAACTAAAACATATTGCGTTCTTGAAAAGTCTTTACCATCACCAGTTCCATCAAACTCTTTATTATACTTTGGCAGTTCATTTCCTGCTTTTTTTAGATTTTTCTCATTTGCTTTATCACCAGTTTTAGTGTTTGGATAGACTATTTCATAGTAACAATTAAAGGGATTGAAGAGAACTGTTCTAGTAGAATATGTCCCCACTTCAAATTTAGATCCAACATTGCCAGCAGCGGTATCAATATTATACTCAAGTATTTTTCCACTATATTCGGGAGGAACATTTACTCCTCTACCGTCAGGCGTATCATTATATACCAAACTCTTATACTTTTTCTTACCACCGTTTAAATCTGTATCGGACAAAAGACCTTCAACTGATTTGAACTTGTATCCATCAGACGTTTCAAATAAGAAATATCCAGCAGTATTTCCTAGAGATGATGCTTTAGGAACTGCTTTTTTTGCCAACCACAATAGAACATAAAAAGGTCTTCTATTATTTCCAATAAAATTATAGTTATTAACAGTCTCTTCAATATCTAACTTTTTTGTTCCTTCATCAACCTTTAAAACATCTTTTAAAATCTTTCTTACATGATCGGATATTTTTCCATCAAACCTAGTATTAACAACACTTTTATAATTAAAAATAGATTCTCTAGAAACAAGATTTAAACTAGCCGCAGATTTTACAACATCATTATATATTGGTTTAACATTATCAACATATAATGTTAATTTGAGTTCAACTTTTTTGGGATCCACTAATGTTAGACCCACCTTTTCAGTACCAACAAGAGGAAGTCCCTCTATGACTGTTTTAAAACTCCCGTCTTTTTCTACACTTTTTCCAGTTTCCGCGTAGATTAAATCAACTTTTACGGTTGGACTTAAAACACTTTCATAATAATACAAGTCAGTAATTAAAGTTGATATATCTACTTTTGTGTTTTGATCATTAGCAACAACAAGACACTGTGGAATGTCAAAATCTTTAACCTGAGCTGAAGTTATTGGAGTGTCTGCCATTTTTAAGTTACTTCTTATTACTATTTACTACACATAAAGAATATCTTTAGAAGGATCTTCAGACTCACTACCACGACTTCCACCACTCATTCCTCCAGTCATTATTATTTGTGGTGGCATAATAGTCACAGATCCTTGCTCTGGAACATAGTATGTATAATCTTCCTCGCTTTCTACATATCCATCTTCTGTATATTGACTTAGAATAGAAATCAAACTCTCTGCAGCATTTTTTCTTTGAGTTGCAGTTTCAGTTTGATTGATTATATCGTAAAACTCTCTACCAAAAGAACTTACAGAATCTGCATCAATAACATATTCATTATCGTGAGTAAGTCCATAATCAGTTTTATTAACAAATCCACCTTCTTTATATGCAACGTGAACGTGATCACCGTGACTACCAGACTCTGGAGTTCCTGGTTTTCCATAAAGAAGTTCTACAGGTTTAACATTATTTTTTGTATTAAATTCTCTAACTTTTGCTAAAATTTTCACTTGATCTTTTGGCCAATAACCACCAATATCAATAGCACGATCTACATTATGCCAGGACCGATAAGATCTTTTAAAAGATCCTCCAAAATCAGGATGCTCAGATACTTGACTAAAATCTGAACCAGATCTTAAAGCTTTATACATATATCTACCAAGATCACCTGCAATTCTAGTTCCTACTGAATTTTTTCCATAAGTTCCACCGGTTCCAGAACTGATATTATCAATCATATTAGCAGAAGATTCTTCCTTTGAAATTGCAACAGATTGTGGAACCGCAAGTCCAGCATTTCCTGCAGTATTAAAAGTATGCCTTTTAAATTTAACCTCATTTACTTGTTGAGATTTATCTTCTGGAGCTATTGATGCATTTCTAAATCCAGTTGAGGCAACTAATTTTTTGATTGATATATCATCAAGACCTTCACTTTTTAATACAGACATCAACTGTGCTGGATTTTGTGCAAG
>Ga0194132_10004009_pt1 | contig 25518 bp, 28 predicted proteins | sample TA2KigOf80mmetaG_FD_148612 | JGI IMG/M metagenome (GOLD analysis project Ga0194132, IMG submission 148612) | Freshwater microbial communities from Lake Tanganyika, Tanzania - TA2015054 Kigoma Offshore 80m | ecosystem: Environmental > Aquatic > Freshwater > Lake | place: Tanzania: Lake... | reverse complement strand
TTAGCTTGTCGGGGCCGTGCCGCCAAGCATAGCACTGTCTCGTTTCTGCCTCCACGCTCCGCGCCGCGCGCTGTGGAGGACTCAGAATGACAGCTCCGAAAAGCCGTCACACAAAATGTATTGACTGGCAGATCCTTCTCACGTGAAGTCTGTACGTTCGCCTGATGGCGCGTTTCTTCTTGAAGATCGTCCGTACGATCCTGGTCCGACTGAAGTACGTTGGACACAGGAACTAATTCTCACAAGTCGAGACAAAGGAGAATTACTCAGATTGCCAGGCATCACGTGGGAGGGTGACGTTACGTTCCATAAGAGCGACTCCTTGGAAATGACGTTAGTCGATCATGGTCAACGAACCCGCATTCGTATTGATTTGCGTGATCAGACCTATATTCTCCATCCCCACGATTATCCAGCGCCTCTGGATTCGTTGTCGACGCACTTGTTCAACCAGTTCGTCAATCAGCAAACCTACTCTCATCCTGACGCACCAGTTTCTCGCGGGCGTTTATTCGGACGACTGCTGCTGTTTCTGGCGAGTTGCGGTTTTGTTGTGATGGGTATTCTCGCTTTTATGAAAGCTACCACTACTGCTGACCGATGGAAGATATTCGGAGTAACGACATTTTTCCTTTTGTGTACGTGGATTTCCTTCGATGACCTTCGCCGCACACGTTTGAAGAAGTAGCAGTGCTCGTGCCCTTCCCCACCGAGTCGCTGTCGTTTATGGTTCACGCCGGAGATGACCTATGCGTGAAACCTCTCTAGCCACCATGATCCTGCAACGGTCTGAACGGTACGGCACCAAACCAGCCATGCGTACGAAACAACATGGCCACTGGCAAGATTTGTCGTGGCAATCGCTGGGAAAGAAAATTGTCCGTACCGCGCAGGGACTCACTGCACTAGGGTTCCGTCCTGGTGATCGTCTCGCGATTCTCGCCGATAATCACCCAGAATGGGCAATTATTGATCTCGCCTGTCTCTACCTTGGTGGCGTAGATGTGCCGCTTTATTTGACTAGTCCCGTCACGGATCTGACGTACATCATGAAAGATGCTGGCGTGACGTTCCTCGCGGTTTCTGGACGCGAGCCGCTCGCCAAAGCGTTGAAGATCGCGAGCGACCTCCCGACGCTGACGCATCTTATTCTGCTCGATGAAGGTCCGAAGGAAGAAACGCGTCTTGGCCAACTTCCAAGCTTGAGTCTCGACGGTGTCATGGCTCGTGGCGAGACATCCGGGGGCTCGTCACAACCAGTGCCAGATCCAGGACTCGCGACGATCATTTACACATCGGGGACCACGGGTGTTCCCAAAGGAGTGATGCTCAGCCACACCAACATTCTCGCCAATACCCAAGATGCAACCGCAATTCTACCCATCACTGAGGAAGACATCACCCTCTCGTTCCTACCACTTTCGCATGGCTTTGAGCGTACTGCAGGGCTCTACACGATCCTGCGAGCTGGAGCGTGCATTGCCTATGGTGGAGGTACGGTCACCATCACCAAAGATCTCGGTGAAGTGAAACCTACCCTCTTCTGTTGTGTGCCACGGGTGCTTGAACTGGTCTATCGGCGCCTACTCAGCGAGCGAGAAAACGCCAGTTTGCTCAAGCACAATATCTTGAGTTGGGCAATTAACGCGGCCAAAGCTGCCGGTCCGTTGCGTGTGACTGAGCAAGCTCTACCCTTCGCCTTAGGACTGCGGCACCGCCTGGCCGATCGGCTGGTCTTCCATAAACTACGTCAGGTGTTAGGTGGCCGCACCCGGTTCTTAGTTTCTGGAGGTGCGCCGTTGAGTGCCGAGATTGCTCGCTTCTTCTATGGCGTCGGCATCACGGTGTATGAAGGGTATGGCCTTACAGAAGCAGGGCCTGTGGTGTCCTGTAATATTCCCGGCCATACCCGACTTGGTACGGTCGGTCGTCCATTACCGCAAGTTGAGGTGAAAATCGCCAACGACGGCGAAATCTGCGCACGTGGCCCCAACATCATGCAGGGCTACTATAACAAGCCGACAGAAACAGCGCAGATGATCGACGAACACGGTTGGCTCCATACTGGCGACATCGGCACAATTGACACTGACGGTTACATCACCATTACCGATCGTAAGAAAGACCTCTTGATTCCCTCCAATGGTGAGAACGTTGCACCCCAACCGATTGAAGGGCAACTGAAACAAGATCCACTGATCGAAGAAGTCTGCCTGATTGGCGACAAGCGCCCATATGTCACCGCGCTGATTGTCCCCAATCGCGCTTTACTCGAAACGCTTGCGCAAAAGCACGCTACTTCCCATGCCTGGCCAGACCTGTTGCAACAAAAAGAATTTCGCACGCTCTTCCGCCGTCGTATCGATGAGATCAATCGGGCGCTGCCGTTATATGCTCGCATTCATCACTTTACGTTGTTAGCTGAGCCATTCTCACAAGATCGTGGAGAACTGACTCCTACGCTCAAGGTCAAACGTCGAGAAGTGATGCGCACCCGCAGTGCCGACATCGAAGCTATGTATCCGCCCAGCACTGTTCCAGTTGACAGCTCTTCGGCAAGCAGATAGCCGGATGAATCACATGAGTACTATAGTAGATTCCGCCGCTGATCTTTCCCTGTCCCCTGAGAGGCGCGAGATTGTTGATAATCTCGATTTATTGCTCGACGTGTTACCTCTCCCGGTGCACGATGCCTTGACACACCGACCACATTTGCAGGACTTGGTCGAGGTCGTGCTGGACTTAGGGCGACCACCCGAAGCACGCTACGGTGAGCAAACTGTATATCTCTTTGACACGCCCGTCAGTCGTGAGGATGTACATTTTACCGTCACTCGTGTCGGCGCGTTCACCCACGATAACCGGGCTGGCATTCCACGCACGCTGCATCGCATCTCAGCGATCCGTAACCGCACGGGTGAAGTGATTGGCTTGACCTGTCGCGTGGGTCGCGCGATTTTTGGCACGGTCAACATCGTCAAAGATATTGTCACGCAGGATAAGAAAAGCATTCTCCTGCTTGGCCCGCCGGGAGTGGGAAAGACCACCCTGCTGCGTGAGGTGGCACGTATTCTTGCTGACGAAAGCAACAAGCGTGTGATCGTCGTTGATACCTCAAATGAAATTGCCGGAGACGGCGATATCCCGCACCCAGCGATCGGTCGCGCTCGCCGGATGCAGGTCTCGTCACCGGATTTACAACATAAAGTGATGATCGAAGCGGTCGAGAATCACATGCCGGAAGTCATCGTTGTTGACGAAATCGGGACGGAAGCCGAAGCATTAGCCGCGCGTACGATTGCCGAGCGTGGCGTGCGTTTGGTGGCCACTGCGCATGGCAGTGCGCTGGAAAACCTGGTGCAGAATCCGACCCTGGCCGATTTGATTGGCGGGATTCAATCTGTCACGCTTGGTGATGATGAGGCACGCCGCCGCGGGACGCAAAAGACTGTTCTGGAGCGCAAAGCCCCGCCGACATTCGACGTACTGATCGAAATTCATGACCGTGCCCATTTTGCCGTGCATGCCGATGTCGCCGAGGCCGTCGATGCGTTCCTGCGTGGACGCGCGTCTCGCATTGAAATGCGGGCCCGCGGTGACGATGGTCAAGTAGAAATCACCCATACAACACCGTCGCTGCAACTCGCTACCGCAGTGCCGAGCGAACCGCAAAGCGAGCGTCGCAAAATCCTGCGCATCTTTCCCTATGGCATCAATCGCCAACGCCTTGAGCAAGTCATCATGGATTTACAAGTGCCAGCACGGGTCGTTTCCCACCCAACCCAGGCAGACATGGTGCTCACGGTGCGCGGGCAGGTGAAGCGTCAGCCCAAAGAGTTGCGTTTCATGATTGAGCAGGGATTGCCACTGCACTCGCTGCGCAGCGATACGATGATGCAGATGAGTAAATTCTTGCGCGAACAGATGGCCGATGCGTTCCCCGAAGATCGGGCGGCACTGACAGAAGTCGAAGAAGCCATCGAGCAAGTCATCACGCAGCAACAGCCTATCGAGCTTGCACCACAACGACCACGCATTCGCCGCATGCAGCACGAAATGGTCAAACGCTACGGGCTTGTGTCAAAAAGTGAAGGCGACGACCCGTTTCGCCACTTGGTGGTGTATCCGGGACGATAGCAACGTAGCATGCGCTAGGCGCACGATTCTCCTCATTCCTCAGCCGACTTCGTCAACGTCAGCGACAACATCGGACGGGATAAGGAAGACACATAGGTGGCTTTGAATTGGTAAGTATCAAACAACTGAGATTCTAAATGCGACCCGCTCTCGCCCTCAGTCAGCGCCCGTTGCAGGACACGCTCAAGCCACAGCGCCACCGGTTCGCTCTCGGCCATAAACGTCTGTACCAATGCGTCGAGATAGCCGCGCGATCCTGAATCAATCCGTTTCTTTTGTAGATCGACCGGCAACCACAACACGATGACACCGAGATTCTCTTGATCTCCGCTTGCTTGTACGACTCCAGCTCGGTTTGGCAATGGCGCTTCTTGCGTTCCTTGCGTACTGCCGGCGCGCGAAGCAAACGCGATCGGAGCCGCTACTTTTTCAAGATTCTTCTGCAGCGTTGCCAGGGAAATCCCGAGGCGACGAGAAACGGCGAAATCCTGGGCCGAAGAGGAGGCTGCAAGAACTATCGCACCAACGAGAAAAAGAAAAAAAGAGAAGGATTTCACAAAAAAACCGCAGGGTTTTCGGGTAGAGAGTGGATTATGCCCCGTTCATGCTTCATTCCTTCGACGAGGCTCAGGACTTCAGCCCGAACGGGGACACTTTGATCACCCTACTATCGTGTCTCGCAAGTTCATGAGCGGTGAAATCGTAGGGCGCGTACCACGCGCCAGTCAGTTGGCGCGCTGCGCACGCCCTACAACTGCTCACGAAGTTATGAGACACGGTACTAGTACCCTTCATCCCGAGTCCTGAGCTTGTCGAAGGGTCGAAGGGTGGTCTACTCCACAGTCCTCTTTATTGCAAATAGAAAATCACCATTAGTGAATTGTCGGTCACTTCCCAATCACCATCGCCACAGTTGTCGTCCCCGAACCACCGATGTTGAGGGTCGCGATCTTCTTCGCGCCGTCAATCTGATACTCACCAGCGTGCCCGGTCACTTGCTTGAATGCATCCAACGCCTGGCGTGTGCCAGTCGCACCGACTGGATGGCCACAACCGATCAGTCCACCGCTAGCATTGATTGGCAGTTTCCCACCGAATTCAATCGTTCCCTCTTCCACGGCCTTCCATGACTCGCCGGGTTTGGTCATGCCAAAGTGATCGATCGCCATGTACTCAGAGGTCGTAAAGCAGTCGTGCGTTTCGATACCGTTCACACCCCAGACGTCAGCGATACCAGCGCGACGGAACGCATCGACGATCGCTTGGCGGGTGTGCGGCAACACGTATTGGCTGTTCTTGCTTTCAGCCACCTTGGTGTCAAAGCGCATCGGCGCCGTGCGATGACCCCAGCCGAGAATGCACGGCAGATCTTCGAGTTTCAGGCCACGACGTGCTGCGTACGCTCGCGCGAAGGATTCAGACGCGAGGAAGAGCGAAGCCGCACCATCGGTGACTTGCGAGCAGTCACGAACTTTCAACCGACCAGCCACTGGATTGGCGTACTTACCGCTGGTGAGATTCTGGGTCTCGTTGGTAAACCAGCCACGTGTCTGTGCCTGTGGGTTACGACGGGCATTGGAGAAGTTGATTTCGGAAATACGTGTCAGATGCTCTTCCTTGAGCCCGAAACGCTTTTCGTATTCATCACCAAGGCGACCAAACAATTTGGGAAAGGGAAACTCGACTCCCTTGGATTCGTGCTCATACCACCCTGCGGTCCCGAGAAAGTCACCACCAGTTGAAGGATCGACGGTCTTCATCTGCTCAACGCCGATTACCAAAGCAAGGTTATAACGACCAGCCTCGATTTCAGCCGCAGCCATCATGATCGAGACACTGCCAGACGCGCAGGCCGCTTCATGACGCGAGGTAGGAATCCCAGAGAGGGCCGGATCGATCTCGCCCAGGAAGCCGCCGAGATGTCCTTGTTTGCAGTAGAGTTCAGCCGCGAAGTTGCCGACGTGCGCGACGTCCACTTCTTTGGCGTCGAGGTGTGTCGAGGATAGCCCTTCGACAACCACTTCTTTCATCATTTCGACGACATCCTTGCCCTCTTTGAGCCAGTTACGGGCAAAGTCAGTCTGATGACCTCCGAGAATATACACAGGTGCGGACATGTTGAGCGCCTCCTCCATCGCCGAGCGCGATGGCTCGGGCGTGATCATTATTTTCCGCCAATCGGAATAGAAATCTCCTATCGTTTTGGGGGTAGCGCGTCAACGAGATTGCAATGCCGCGCGTACTCTGTGGAATAACGTTCGCTGAAAGCGAACCACAGAACGGTCGTACACTTGCCGTGAGAGCCCAGTGGACATGTCATTCTGAGTGTCGCGAAGAATCTCGCTGAGAGACCCTTCGTTACACTCAGGGTGATAAAGCGTGAGTACCAACCGTTTGTGGACTGGTTCAGGCTCCTCCTCACCGTTTCTTCGACTCCCTCTTACCCCACCATGCTCACCGCTTTACAGCCGCAGCAGGACCTTCAACGCACCACGCTGCGCCGCATGCTCGACAGCAGCCGGCCCTTCCTTGAGCGGGTACATGCGATCAATCAGTGGTATCACTCCAAGTTGTTGTCGTGCCAGCGCTTGCAACGCCGGAGCAAATGGGCCACACCGCGATCCCACCACCGTCACTTCGTTAATCACTAACGGTGCGAGAGAAAGAGCATGGGCTTGGGCGACGGTACTTTTCAGCACTAACGTGCCGCGCGGGCGGACGATGGACATCGCGTGAGCAAGGCCGTCGGTCGTTCCCGTGGCTTCGATGACGAGATCAGCAGGCTGCGGACGCCAATCGGTACCGGCAACCGTGCGTATCCCATACTGACGCAGAAGCGCGAGTTTCTTCTCGTGTTTCCCTACCACCGTCACCCGTGCACCGGCCAGATGGAGAACTTGTGCACACAGCATCCCAAGTTTGCCGTCGCCCAGGACAACAGCTTCCACGCCAGGTCTGAGATGGAGCTGTTCGATAATTTCAAAAGCCGCAGCAAGCGGCTCAGTAAAAACCGCCGCTTCGTCGGGCACGTTCTCAGGCACTTCATGGAGGTTGGCCACCGGGACTGCCAAGTATTCCGCAAAACTCCCATCGGCCTTCAGTATCCCCATCACCTGGCGATTCGGGCAGTGACGTCCCAGCCGTTGCTGACACCAGTCACACGTACCGCAAGCAAAATTGATCTCTCCCACCACGCGTTTACCCATCAACGTGGGTGCACCGTCGACGACCTCCCCCACAAATTCGTGCCCCAGCACTCCAGTAAAATCCATATAGCCTTTGAGAATTTGTAGATCAGTCGAACAGATCCCAGCGAGTCGCACGCGCACCAACGCCCACGTTTCTGGTCCCTGCGGCTCAGGGTATGACGCTCGGACTCGCAGTTGCGTGCCATCCCAGTGCAAGGCGTGCATGGCTACTCCTTCGGGCAACCGACAGCGCAAAAGCCGTGCCTCAGCCCAGGAGGGCAAGGGGCTAATTCTTTGTGCTGGGGCTTGCTTTTTTTGCGCCTAGGATATGGCGCAACGGGCCTCGTTGTAAGCCCATTATGAAAGACTCTGCTGATTCGGACTCAAAACCACGTTACCGCTTTCCTTCTCCAGGGTATTGCGGGCTTACGCGCTATCCTTCCCCTGTCATCGCCTACCGCTCTCGCCTGCTGTGACACATTATGTTTGGTATTGAAGGGGCAGCTTCTTCTTACTCTGTTCCTTATTTCTACCAACGCATTTTTGTGGCAGCAGAATTCGCCAAAAAGGTCGTTATCAAAAACTCCGCTGATTTACTCAAAATCAAACGCGAAGCCTTGTTCGTTCCCGGCAGCCGTCCGGATGTGCTGGTTTGTCCAGCCGTGCGAGAGTGCGCCGCCTTGCATTGCTGACACGGGGAACGCTATACCATCACCTACACAGCAAGGAGGGCGACAATCATATGACAACTGCAGTGCAACAGGCTCCCATGCTCGCGGGCATCAGGGTTCTCGACTTCACCCAATACTTAGCTGGCCCAACCGCCACGCGCCTGATGGCCGAATTAGGAGCCGAGATTATTAAAGTTGAGCAAGCAAAAGGCGGCGATCCGTCACGCGCCCTACCGTTCATTAAAGACGGGCGTAGCATCTATTTCATCCAACAGAATCGGGGCAAGAAGAGCTTCTGTGTCGATTTCAGTAAATCGGAAGGCGTCGAACTCGTACGTGCCCTGATTCCTCACGTTGATGTCGTCATAGAAAACTACGGTCCTGGGGTCATGGAAAAACGTGGGCTTGACTATGCGTCTCTGCAAAAAATCAACCCACGTGTCATCATGTGTTCGATTTCCGCGTTTGGTCGCAAGAGTCCCCTCTCTCACCTCACAGGCTATGACTATATTGCCCAGGCGTTTTCTGGACTGATGCATATGACTGGTGATCCCGACGGTCCACCACGTTTTATGGGGGTCGCCATTGCTGATGGCATCGCCGGAGTGAATGGGTTTGCCGCGCTCGGCTATGCGCTCTTCCATCGCGACCGTACCGGCCAAGGACAACACGTCGATATTGCCATGGTCGACGCTCTCTATCACATGCATTCCGTTGAACTGCAGATGTTCGCCGCGAGTAAGGGCACCTATAAGCCAATGCGCTTTGGCGTGCATCACTACATGGGCTGTCCGCAAGGCGTTTTCAAAGCAACGCAGGGATACATTGTCATCCTCGCGCTGGATCGCCAATGGTCGAATGTGTGTAACGCGTTAGGAAAACCGGAGTTGGTCAATGATCCACGATTTTCTTCGGCTGGACGGCGCGGGAAGAATCAAAAGGAGCTGATCCCGATGATCGAGGCGTGGCTCCAATCCTTCCCTACCGATGAAGCTGCACTAAAAGCCTTAGCCGACCATCGCGTGCCCGCTGGCCCAGTGATGTCGATTGAAGATACTGCAACACACCCCTACTTCATTGCCCGAAAAATGGTCCGGCAAGTACCAGATGCCCTGCTTGGGGAGGTCACCATTCCGGGATTTCCATTCAAGTTCTCGGCGTTTCCTGACGAACTCGACCTCCGCGCACCTGTCCTCGGCCAACATAACGAAGAGGTGTTAGGGCAACTGCTTGGACGAGCACAGGATAGCCTTGCGCCACTTTACTCACAAGGAGTGTTGTATAAAGGGGAGAAATAATTGGCGGTAGGGGTTGGGAGTTGGTCAAGGATGAAAGCGTGTTTCCTCTGCTCTCAAGCTTTTGTGACAAACCATGTTGTCCGTCATGGTAGTCCATAGAGCTTTGCCGCATTGTCCCGCAATAAGAGGTGCGCCAGACGTAGCGCCTCTGCTTCGTCGCAGCGCTTTTCCTGGACCATCTCGCTCAAGGCGAGGGCGAGCGCTTGTCGACCATTCTCGGTCGCTAACCAATAGACCTCTTCCGCTCCGATGAGCTCGTTCACCACACGAGCATCGGTCGCGAAGAGTACTTTTTCCGGCTGCAACGACAGCCACTGTTTGAATATCGCCGCCAGGTCAGATGGATAGTGCAGCAATGTGAGCCCGGAGGTGTCAACAAAAACATTGGCATTCGTCGCCAAGAGGATGGCTTCCTGAGTAAAGGGAGCACCACCTTGCAGCAAGACAAATCTGGTCTGGCGGAACTCGTTAGCAGTGACAACGTTTTCCAGTAGCAATGGATGCGCGCCGTTGAGGCGAAACCCTTCGTTCATCCCCGCTCCGGTATGAATATGAACGGGTAGCCCAAACCTCGTCGCTTCCCGTAGCAGGAAGAAGAACAAATAGTTCTGTAACTTGCGGTACTCTTCTTCGGGAACATCGGTTGTGTTGCGGTATCGCTCATAGATGCGACGCGCCTGACGTGGAGAAACATCATCAAAGGCTAATGGCCGCAAATACGCAGCCGCAAACTTCACCGCAACCGCACCGTCGGCTTTCAGACGGCTAAAGCTTTCGTGGACAAACCGGAGATACGCCTCAAAGGTGCGCGGTCGGCTGGTCTCAACCAGGTCGTAGTACTTCTTGAGTAACTTCTCATAGCAAGAAAAGAAAACCGCAGACTCGGGACCCTGCTTTTTGTAGACACTATTGTTGAGCGGAAAAAGGTAAGCGTCGAGAAAAGGAACCCATTTGAAGCGTGTCCGGTCGAGTGGTGTCCCGGCCATGTCCACTCGATTGGCCAACGATAGCGAAATCCCAGCCTTATTCAGGACAGTGTTGAAGTAATTTACCTCCGGTGCCGTGCGCTTCTTGCGTTTCAAGGTGGCCAATTCGCGCAGATGGTCCAAAGAGAGATCAGCGTGAGGATATTCATACAAGGCATGAAACGCCGGAATAAGCTCCAGGTTGGTCGGGCGCAACCGAAAGGGCAACGTCCTGGCAACGGGAGAAGCGACGCCGGTCGAGTCAAAGGTCAAGGCATCCATTTCCACGTCCCCAGGGAGTGCGGGGTGCGCCTGGTTATCGATGATTGGTATTTGTCGGATGGCTTTGAGTAATCGCGCCTGGAGGGAGTCTGGGTGAGAAACAGGCGTCGCCTGTGCGCTAGCCTCACGTCCACCAGCTATGGTCAACAGCAGTATCAGCAGAAACAGCACGCTTCAGACATAACACGTTGTTGGATTCGGAGTCTAGAGTAGCGCATTCTGGTGGAACTTCGCGGCGGTGATCACCCCGAACTTGCTGTGGCGCCACTGGTGTGGTAGGCAGCGGTCACACCACCAGGTTGTCGGGTGAGTGAAACCATACTGCGAATAGAGGAGGCTTTTATGATTTCCCTGAGCGATTATACCTCTTACGATGGGCTCGGCCTTGCTGACCTGGTTGCACGCAAGCAAGTGAAAGCAGAGGAACTTGCCGCTGCGGCCTTACAAGCAATTGAAAAGGTCAACCCGCAACTCAATGCGGTCTTACAGACATTACCGACGCAAGCCAACGACGAAATCAGGAAAAGCCTGCCCCAAGGTCCCTTCACTGGCGTGCCTTTTCTCATCAAAGAACTGGTACTCCACGCTAAAGGCGTCCGCTGCGATATGGGCTCGAAATTCGCCCAAGGGTTTACTCCCACAGACGACACGGAGCTGATGGCACGCTTCCGGCGAGCAGGGCTGGTGCTCGTCGGCACAACCCAAACCCCGGAACTCGGTTACAACCCGACAACAGAAACAACCCTCTTCGGTCCAGTCCATAACCCGTGGGATCTCACGCGCAGTGCAGGTGGTTCGAGTGGCGGCTCCGGCGCAGCAGTCGCAGCAGGGGTCGTGCCTCTTGCACATGCAAATGATGGTGGCGGCTCCATCCGTATTCCAGCGTCCTGTAATGGCCTCGTCGGTTTGAAACCCTCGCGCGATCGTATTCCCACTGGCCCTGACTATGGCGATCCATTGTGTGGGCTCGCCTGTGAATTCATCGTCTCTCGAAGCGTGCGAGATTCTGCGGCGTTACTTGACTGCGTTGCTGGTGCCGACGTTGGCGCTCCAGGTGCTCTCACCCTCCCTACTCCATCCTATCGTGAGCAGATTCAGAATTTCCCTGGAAAACTCCGCATCGCATGGACAACGACACCGGCATCAGGAGCGAAAGTGTCTCCGGACTGCGAGAAAGCGGTCCATGAAACAGTGCGCCTCTTGGAGAGTTTAGGCCACACGCTCATTGAAGATCGACCACGATACGACTGGCACACGTTCTTAAACAACGTCCACGTCATTTGGACGGCATTCACGACGGCAATGGTTGATGAGGCTGGGGCTGCGCTTGGTCGCAAACCAGGTCCAGACAACCTCGAAGCCGTTACGCTGGCCTGTTACGAGGATGGCAAGCGCTACTCAGCAGCAGACCTGGTCAAAGCGATGGCCTACAACAATACCCTCTCGCGCCAGATTGGGGCGTTTTTCCAAACGTGCGATGTCTTCCTCACGCCGACAATTGCCCAGCCACCAGCGCCTTTAGGTGAAGTGAATCAGAATCGTCAAGGCCTGACTGCTATGGAGTGGACACAACAAGTCTTTACCTATGTTCCATTCACCCCAGCCTTTAACTCAACCGGGCAACCGGCAATGTCGTTGCCACTCCACTGGAATGCGAATGGACTGCCGATTGGTGTCCAGTTCGTTGGCCGCTTTGGTGACGAAGCAACGTTGCTGCGCCTGGCGGCGCAACTCGAACAGGCCAAGCCGTGGGCTGGAAAGCGGCCTCCAGTGCATGCAGCAAACTAAGACATATTTCAAGTCTTTAGCGATGCTCGACGCGTAGCGTGCACGGCGCGCACGCTACGATGCTGTTGATCTATCAATAAGTGATCTTCGCGAAGTCAACGCCAGGAAGGACATCATGAACGGCACCAAATTCATTCTCGAAGAACAACGCATGCCCAAGTTCTGGTACAACATCAATGCCGACATGCCCGCGCAGATGTCTCCGCCTCTCCATCCGCAAACGAAAGAGCCTGTCACGCCAGAATTCCTCAGCGTCATCCAACCACTGAGCCTCATCAAACAAGACGTCAGCACCGAGCGTTATATTGAAATTCCCGAGCCTGTACGTGAAATCTACAAGCAGTGGCGCCCTTCGCCGTTGCACCGCGCGCATCGGCTGGAAAAAATTCTCGATACCCCTGCCCACATTTACTATAAGAACGAAGGTGTGAGTCCGGTTGGTTCGCATAAACCGAATACGGCGGTGGCGCAGGTGTTCTTTGCCAAGCAGGATGGAGTGAAAGCGCTCACCACCGAAACCGGAGCAGGACAGTGGGGCTCATCACTCGCGATGGCGTGCAATTTCTTCGGCTTAGATCTCGAAGTCTATATGGTGCGGATTTCGTACCAGCAGAAACCGTATCGTCGTAATCTCATGGAGACCTACGGCGCACGAGTGTTTGCCAGTCCTTCGGAGCGGACAGAGTGTGGACGCAAACTGCTGGCGCAAGACCCCGATCATCCAGGCTCTCTCGGGACCGCCATCTCCGAGGGTATTGAGGCAGCAGTGACCTCAGGAGGCGCAAAGAAATATAGCCTCGGCTCGTGCCTTCCGCACGTCTTGCTCCATCAAACAATCATCGGCGAAGAAGTGCTGTTACAGATGGAAATGGCGGGCGAGTATCCTGACATCGTCATTGGCTGCGCCGGCGGCGGGTCAAACTTTGCCGGGATCGCGTTCCCATTCGTGCGTGAGAATCTTCGCAATGGCCAAAGGACCCGCATTATCGCCGTAGAACCAGCGGCGTGCCCGACGCTGACCCGTGGTGCATTCACCTATGATTACGCTGATGCAGTAGGAATCGCGCCCATCATCAAGATGTACACCCTCGGCCATGCGTTCGTCCCGTCGCGTATCCACGCCGGAGGTTTGCGCTATCACGGCATGGCTCCGCAAGTGAGTGCCTTGCGCCATGCTGGACATATCGAAGCGACAGCCTTGGACCAATTAGCAACATTTGAAGGCGGCGTCATGTTCGCGCGGGCAGAAGGCATTATCCCTGCGCCTGAGTCGAACCACGCAGTGCGCGCGGCAATCAATGAAGCTCTGCACTGCAAAGCGAGTGGCGAAAAGAAAGTGATCGTTTTCAATCTCAGCGGCCACGGTCACTTTGATATGTCGGCTTACGACGCCTATTTCAGTGGCAAACTCGAACGTCAGGAGTATTCCCAACAAGAGCTAGAGGTGGCGTTGCAATCAGTGCCTGAGGTACCGAAGGTATCGGCCTTGTAGAGACGTCCCGAGGGGCGTCTCTCTCGTAGGATCACCTAAAATGGCACCGACACGCCCTCTCCTTCGTCATTCTCCTTATCGACCACCGTCGTGCGCGCAGAGGTATAGTTGCCATTCGGATAGAACAGGTAGCCTGTCACAGTTTGTCCAGGTGCGATCGTGAGCTCTCCACGCAACGCTTTTCCTTGACCAGCAGCAGGAGGTGCAGACGGAGCAACGCGCCCTCCTCCCGCGGGCATTGCGAATACCTGATCGGCATCGAATCCGTATGGACGTGATGTGTTGTTGGTAATCATCACTTTTACCGGCAACACCCCACTCGCAGGCAGGTCAATGCCAAGCTCGATGCGAGATTCTACACCATTGAGCTTGGTCATCTTCACAATCAGACCTTTTTCGGACACTTTCGCGGCACGCACTTCACTTTCGCGGACAAGCGTAAAACTGCGACGGAATTGGTTATAGAACTTATGCGGGTTGTCCGCATTCACAAGCTGCGGAATAGGAAGCCCCCCTTCCTGTCCTTCAACGGAAGCTCCCCCTCCACTATGGCACTCGATGATCACTCTCCCGCCGCGAGTCCCATCTCTCTCAGCAATGATCTCACCAGGCTGACCAGGTTTCGCGACCGTAACCGACGTGATGTTGTAGTCCATCACTTTCACCGTCTTGTAGGCGATGCTATTGGCTTCCTCACAAGACAGAGTTGAGTCACTGATTCTGGGCGAGGGTGGGGGCGGTCGCTCGATAGTGGCATGATGTGGCACTTGCTGCGGCGCACAGCTCGCCAGGAGCGCACTCCAACCAAGAACACATAACGGCAAAATTTTTCTCATTACTATCACTCCTTCCCCCAAAGGGCATCTCTTTTATAGCAAGTTTCTCTCTGCGCAGCACGAATCCTCCCTCCTTTTTCGTTCCTGACAAAGCGTGTAGACTCGCGCGGCGGAGAACCAAGTGCTGAGTTAAGAGTGACGAGTTAAGAGTAAAAAGATAAAATCCACTGAGAGCTTCGATTCCCCTCATTACTTCTTCACTCTTAATGCTTAATTTTTCAATTGCCGGAGGCATACCGTGGAATTCAAAGAAGTCGTTGGACGGAGGCGGTCGATTCGTTACTTTCTTCCCTGGAAACCGGTCGCACGCGAGAAGATTCAAATCGTTCTTGAAGCGGCGCGCTTAGCCAGTCGCGCAGGGAATGCAGATTTCGCCAGAGCGATCGTCGTCGAACGCGACAAACTGTCCAAGGCAGATTTGCAGGCACTCACACTGCCTGTGAATGCTGGCATGATTGAGATGGCCCCGGTACATATCTATTGGTGGGGAGACCTCCAGGCTTTCACCCGTGACATGCCATCACGCGCGACCGAACAGGTAAACATGGGCGTACTGAATATCAGTCACGGCTGGACCCACAAGTTCGTGAACGAGGTCGCCTATCCACAGGTCGTGCAAGTCTTCAGCTCAGATCCAGTGCTCAATGCCAAAGTGACAGGCTGTGAAGCAGGCCTCGCAATTTCTCAAGCCCTGCTTGCCGCGGTTGATGAAGGTTTAGGAACGATGTTGTGTACCTATCCCGAAGGTCCCGCTCGTCAGGTGCTCGGCGTACCCGATCATTGGACGTCACTTTGGGTGCAGTTTCTTGGCTATCCAGCAGAAGGATGGGAAGCCGGTGGACAACGGCCACGTCCACCGTTGGGTTCACTCTTCCATGAAGGAAAGTACGGCACCCCGTTCCGTGGTTCAGAAGAGACGGTGGCGCAACTCCGCGCGCAAAAGATGTTACAAGACCCGGCACCACTACCGTGGCGCAAAGAAGAAGTGCGCGCGGTGAGTCGGATGTTGGGGTTACCGGAGGAATAGTCCAGAGTCTAGCGTCCAGTGTCCAGTGTCAGTAGCGTGCGCTATGCGCACCAAGCAAACATACGGAGAGAAATTCGAGCAGAGAGATTCGCAGCTATGAATATTGAGTTGAACACATCTCAAACCGTCCAAACCTGGTTACAAGGCGTCCATGAGCAGTCTGGATCTACTCCTGAAGCTGATACGAAACGCCTGCAGATCTTGGCCGAGTTTTGTGCCCAGGTAGAAAAGCAACCCGACGAAATTATCGACGACTGCTTACGCGATGTGGATGGTGGGGGTAAGAAGATTCGCGCCAAAGGCCGGCGCTTCTACGCAGACAAGATCAACGAATTTGAACAGCAAGCCACGGGCAGTTCAGGAGAAAAACGCCAGAAAGCAAACTATATTCGTAGCTTTTTGATTCACAATGGAGTGTTGATGCAGACCAGTCCGCTTGCCTGAGGACTGAGGGAAAAAGACTGAGGGTTGAGTCAACGCGACATTCTTTTTCCCACTCAAAACACAAAACACTCGTACACTTTACGGCACAGCTAATCGGTCCAGTCATTCTGAGCGGCGCGAAGAATCTCTCTGCGAGACCCTTCGTTTCACTCAGGGTGACACATCGAGGGACCAGGTCCTTGTGATCCGGCCTACTCAGTCCTTATTCCTGCGGTTGTCCTTCACTCTTTGTATATACTTCTTGAGATCTCGCATTGCAGCAACGATTTGCTCAAGTGAATAGTTCGCGTTGCGTGGGCTAGTCGAGGGAATCACGAAGGCAGCGGCTCCACCAAATTGTCCAGGTTGGGCTCCCAGGCCGCGCTTCTCTCCACAACAAATCTGATAGCCAGTGAGCCCGACAAAGCACACAACATGGGGCTGATAGCGAACAATTTTCGCTTCGAGTGTTTTTGCACCAAGGATGAATTCCCGTCGTGCCAGCTCGTGTATGCCTCGGGTCGGTCGCTTGACGATATCGGTGAGACCAATCCCCCAATCGGGTAACCGGACATCGTCTTCAGGTCCGACGGGCTCTGGCACCAAACCAGAGGCAGACAAGGCAGTCCAAAACCGATTCGGCTTGAAAGCAAAGTAATGGCCGACCTGGGCAGAGTAGAGTCCTGGGTTGAGACCAATAAAGGCAAGGTCGAGCCCTTCTCGTAAATAGTCAGGCAAGGTCTCTCCCTGCCATTCCTCCGTACTCTTCGGTCGCTTGGGCATACCGTGCTCGTTTGCTGTCGCTACCCACTAACCGTGAAGCCACCTTGCGCGAGCAGGTGATCGTAATACCGTTCGAGGGCGCGATTGGAGCGTACGAACAATAGCGAGCGTAGAATAATGCCATAGACTTGGGTGCGGGCGATCTTTACCCGCGCTTGCGGATCAAGTAACTGCGGCGAACGGCGGACAAGCGCAAGAGTCGAGATGCCAATGAGCAATGGCCAGGCGCATGCAAGCCGTAATCGCCATTCACGACGTGGGATCGCGCGCGTATATGCCCATCCTTCACGGTAGTGACTTAAAGTGAGATCCAGGAGGGCATTGAGCACCGGACGTACTTTCTCCACAGCCTCAGGGTTCAGCAAATCCTGGGGCTGTACACCAAGGGTAGCGAGTTCCGTACGCGGCAAATAGCAGCGTCCGATCCGCAGGTCTTGGGCAATGTCGCGAAGAATATTCGTCAGTTGCAACCCTTTGCCAAAGCGAATGCCGCGACTTTCCATGAGCGAGGCCTCCCAGCGCGATAACGCTGGGACATGCGTCATAGTGACACGAGTCCAAAACTCACCAACACATCCGGCAACAAAATAGGCGTATTGATCAAGGTCATGACGAGTTTCGAGCGCCTGCACACGCCCTTCATGCTCGCCGGGAAAAGCGGTCAAATCGAGCTGCATTCCTTGCGTGAGCGTCAGAACTAGATGGCGAATATGTTGCTGATCACTGAGGGGTAACTCAGCCAAGAGACGAACACACTCTGGCAAACGAACCAGCAGTTCACGCTCTGCCGGGTTCTGTTGTTGTGCGGACAACTGTTGCTGAAAGAGATCAGGGACAGAAATCGCGGACGCAGAAAAAAGAGCCCGATATTGATCAAGATACGTCCGTCGCTGTGCACGCGGCAACAGTGCTGTGTCTGCAATCGTATCTGCCGCTCGACAGAATAGATAGGCGAGACCGATTGTCGGTCTCACACGCTGTGGTAACACGCGGAGGCTGAGATAAAACGAGCGACTCACGCGTGGCAAAATGTGAGACAGAAGCTGTGTCGACGTTTCCGCAGACTGCATGGGCATCAAGAGATATGCCCATACGCGAAGAGCGTCAACCCAACAAGCCAGACGCGCGCAACTGTTCCACGGCCAAGCGTCGCATCGAGAAACGGTCTTTTTCCTCGGGGTTCATTTCGGCAAAAGTGTGATCGCTGCCCAGCGGCTGAAAGATCGCGTCCCAACCAAACCCCTGCGTTCCCCGCGGGGATTCAACGATAATCCCTGCCACTGTTCCAGCAAAAGCGCGATAGAAGGTCCCATCAAAATAACCAAACACTGTGGTTGCCATGGCGGTCCGATTCGTTTCCGCTCGCATCAAGCGACACAATCCAGCGTTGCCGAGTGACGACAAGAACCATTTCACCAACGCGCCCGGCAGCCCATTCCAGGCCGCACACGCCAGCCCAGTGTCTTCGACCAAGACCGGTGTATGAAGCGCTGCGTACGCTTGACGGGCTTTATGAGCGACCACCGGTTCAAGAGCGACCTCTTGAATTTCGTCCAGCGCGATTGCTGCACGCGCAAGTGGTCGCCCAAGTAGGCGGGTGACTTCGTTCAGCTTATTTTCACTACTAGTGATAAACGTGAGCGGCGGCGATGTCATGCTCATGAGCGGGCGGTTCGTCCTTCGTGTTCTGCGACTGCCACTCTTCGATTCCCAACAAGTTCCCGATCTCGAGCCGGGCCAGAGCCGGACCTTGGCCAAGACACGATATGCGGTGGTCGAGCAACTCATCAATGAGTTGAAACGGGATCGCGACTGTCCGACCTTTACGTAACCCAAGCCGGTAGGCACAACTCCAAATGCCCATTCCACTTAACAGGGAAAGAGCAACACCAATTGCCAGTGACTCCCACGGCATACGAGTGACTCCTTTCTCCCCAAAACGATGGAGGGGCTTAGTGTGAGGTTAACTTTTCAACCAATATCGCTGCCACTCAAGAAGGTGGGTCAGCGTCTCCAAGGAAGGCATGCGATCAACGTACACCTTTCCTTGCAGATGGTCGTACTCATGCTGGACTACCCTAGCATGGAAATCCACCGCAACAAAATCGAGGGGTTGGCCGTTGCGGTCGAGTGCTTCAACCCGCAATTCTTTGTAGCGTGGAGCGACTCCTCGCATCTCGGGAATGCTGAGGCACCCTTCCCAGCCGTCGACCGTATCTTGGGAGAGCAGGGTCACGCGCGGGTTGATCAGTACAGTGAGCGGCACCATAGGAGCATCAGGATAACGGGGGGGCCGGTTGACTTCGAGAACCGCGACCTGTTGCGACACATGCACCTGCGGTGCGGCCAAACCGACCCCATCGTACTCGTGCATCGTCTCGATCATGTCATCGATGAACCGTTGAAAATCGTGTGTGGTAATCACATCCACAGCAACTGGATCAGCCACACGACGCAGCACCGGATGTCCTAATCGCGCAACTTTCAGAATCGCCATTGCTTCCTCCTCCTCCACCTCTTCTACAACCACTCATCTATTTCCGTCGCCGCAGTTTGGTCGTCTCTGCACGTTGAAAGAGATACACGCGATGCCCTTGACGATATTGCAAGATTAACCGGATGAGTTCGTCACGATCAATCAGTACACAGCCAACTCGGCGCGCAAAGTGAGCAGCTCCCCACGAAGCGGCTCGATTCGTCACTATCAGAGATCCTCTACAGCCATAGAGTTTCATCTGGGCAAGGATCCGTACCATCTCGGGTCTGTACAAACGACGACGTCCCCGCAACACACGACAGGCAAGACTCTCGTTGCCATACATGACCAGGAAGTTGCCGTGGCGGTCATCAGTGTAGCCGGTTTTCAACACTCCGTATCCTTGGGCACGCAGCAGATCAGCCGCAAACCCCAGAAACTCCTCATCGCTCTGCATTACCACATCGTGCAACACCGCATCGCGTTCCCGATGGTGTCGCAGTGCCTCAGCAACTTGCCAGAGACCAAATCCGCCACACATCAGCATCAATGCCAGCAGCCAGTTCCCATGGAGCACCATCGTCACGAAGACGAACAACACCACGCCCGCAACCGCTCGCATACTCAACGAGCGCTGCGGCTGTCGTCGCCGCGGATTATCAACCTTGTCGATGGGATGGGTACTGCCCCGCATACACACGTCTCACGAAACCGACTCTCATATAGGGTAGACTACGAATTCTCTTCTTTGTAAACCTCTATCGGCAGAAATCGACAAAGGACAAGCCCTAGTCTCGAACGTTTGAGATGGCGAGATAGCGCAGCGGCGCGGGAAAATCAACAATGCCAAATGGCCTAAAATCGGGTCGTGAGAATGACCCCACCGATAACCATCGCCGTACCGACCATTTGTACCAGAGAAATGTGTTCACCGAGAACAAGCGCTGAAAAAACTAAGACGATTATGGGCATCAGGTTCATGAAAATAGCCGCGCGGTGCGGGCTCACTTTGACCAGGGCCTTCGAATACCACAACTGCGAGAGTGGCGAGAGGATGCACAAATATGTCACCGCCAACCCGCCAACCAGCGAGAGCTGTTGCACAATGGCTCCAGGAGGTTCGAGAAAGAGCAAGGGAAAGAGCAACACCGCGCCAGTGAGATACGAACTTGCGGTGGTCACAATCGCAGAGCGCCGCGAAAGCACCAGGCGACCATACACTGTGTACGTTGCCCAGTTCAGCTGACCGATGAGAATCAAGACATCGCCAAGATTGAACGATCGCTGCAGCAAAATTGTTAAAGATCCATGACAAATGATGGTCACCAGCCCGATGAAGGACAGCAGGACTCCACATCCGTTAATCAAAGAAAAGCGCTCTGCGACAAAGAGCCAAGAGAGAACGGCCACCCAGATTGGCGTCGAAGCGGAAATAATACCGGCGTTGGACGCAGTAGTCATGCGCAAGCCGAAATAAAAGAAGATGCCAGAGGCCATGACTCCCGTCAGCGCGAGAATCAACGTACTGCCGAATTCTTCGCGGAGTTCTGCCGTCAGATTGGAGGTCGATTTCCTCGCGAGACTGACCAATATCGCCGCGCCAACGATCGTTCGCAGGGCAATCAGTGGCAAGGGACTCACATGCTCAAGCGCGAGTTTCCCCACCGGGTAGTTGCCAGCCCAAATAAACGTCACAAAAAGTAAGAGAAGATAGGCCAAGGGACAGGGAAATTATCTGAACAACACAGATAGGTTAACGGGGGGTACGAGTGATGAGCCTGGTCATCATATAGCGCTCGTGGTCGACAAACCCAACCTTACGATAGACCCCATAGGCATTGGTGTTAGCGTGCTCCACTTCCAGATGCAGTGCGCGAACCCCAAGAATGCGACACTGCTCTTCCGCAAAAGCGAGAGCAGCGGTGCCGACGCCTTTGCCGCGCTGGCTAGAGTGCACATACACTTAATCAATAAACGCGTCACGGCCACCGTATTCCAAACTAAACCCCAGCGTGAGCACCAAATAACCCACAGCCTCATCATCGACCCCAATGAGCCAGATCCTGCCATACGCGTCATTACCAATCATCTCTGCTAATGCAGACCGTGCAACGTTTTCATCAAACGTCAGGTGATCAAACTCGTAGTATTCACGCATGAATTGCAGGAGCGTGGGAATATCGGCACGGGTTGCGGCGGTGAAGGTTGTAGCCATTATCCTTTGATGACGGCGAGAGGTTTAAGTTTCACCACCTTTTTACTGATCCCAGCCCGATCGACAACATCGACGACATTCGCCACATCTTTGTATGCGTATGGCATTTCTTCGGCAAATGTACCTTTGCCACGATAGCGGGCAATAACCCCAGCTTTGCCGAGTTCATCATCAAGATCGTGCCCTTTCGCCACCTTCTTTGCCTGAGCCCGGCTCATTAAGCGTCCAGCCCCATGACATGTCGAACCGAAAGTTTCGCTCATCGCTTTATCGGTGCCAACGAGGAGAAACGAATAGCGACCCATATCACCAGGAATGAGTACCGGTTGGCCTAATGGTCGCAGCAGTTCGGGAATTGCCGGATGGCCTGGACCAAAAGCACGGGTTGCACCTTTACGATGGACCCAGACCTTACGCTTACTCCCATCGATCTCATGGGTTTCAGGTTTGGCAATGTTGTGGCAAACGTCATAGATCCAACGCATGCCGAGATCACGCGATGAGATCTGCAATGCCTTAAGAAAAGCATCTTCAGCAAGATGCATCATCACCTGACGATTGACCCAGGCATAGTTCGCGGCACAGGCCATGGCCGCTAAATAGCGCTGTCCTTCAGGCGATGACACCGGTGCACAGGCCAGTTGCCGATCCGGGACTGTAATCTGGTACTTTTCCATCGCCTTGCCCATCACTTTCAGTGCATCTTCACAGGTCTGATGCCCTAAGCCACGTGAGCCAGAGTGGATGATGATAGCAACTTGCCCGACGGTCAGTCCTAACGCTGCGGCGACTTTCTCATCGTAAATTTCCTCAATACGATCGACTTCGAGGAAATGGTTGCCAGAACCAAGGGTCCCGACCTGTGTTAGCCCGCGCGAGAGCGCCTCGTCAGTCAACGCCTCAGGATCAGCACCAGCCAGGCAGCCATTCTCCTCAATGCGGTCAGCGTCTTCCGCACGACCATACCCACGCGCAATTGCCCAACGTACACCGTCAGTCGCGAGTTTCTTTTCTTCGGCTTTACTCAGCTTGGGAATCGCCCCTTCGGCGCCAACTCCACACGGGATCGAGGCAAACAGCGAATCAGCAAGTGCAGGGAGTCGTTTTTGAATGTCACTCTCTGAGAGCTTAGTCGCCACCAAACGCACGCCACAATTGACGTCAAAACCGATCCCGCCGGGCGTAATCGCACCCTCATCAGCATCAACCGCAGCCACACCACCAATAGGGAAGCCATAGCCCCAATGGATATCTGGCATCGCGAGCGAATAGCCGACAATGCCTGGCAGGTGCGCAACGTTCGCGACTTGCTCCAGCGAGGCGTCTTTCTGGATATCGTTCACCATCTCGCGAGATGCGTACACACGTCCAGGCACGCGCATGTTGCCCTGCTTGGGAATTTCCCACAGATAGTCTTCAACCTGTCGAATCTTTATCTCAGCCATAATCAATCACACATCAAAGATGACCCGTGCGGTCCAGCGCCCGTTCTCATTTCTCACTGAGAGTTGGTGATACGTCACGGCCTTCATTTCGGTTTCAAAGTCATGTCGTTCGTAGTCGAGTTTCTCGCCAGTAAGGCGCGCACGAATATGCGTCTCAGCAATTTCGAGGACAGTAATCGTCACGGCAATAAAGCCGTCTTGCAAAAAACGATGGAGCAAATGCGAAAGCCAGTCGTGGAACAGATTCTCCCACCCGTCGGCAGACACGGTCTCTTCGCGTACCTCACGTGCCTTCACTCCCTCAGGACGAACCATGAGAGAAAAGAGTGCCAATCCAGCACAGGAAAACAAATCCGCCGGGGAATCGGCCTCGACTTCGATGCCGAGGTCTGCGGTATGTTCAATCTCGTGAAAGTGCGGTTCTGCCATCTCGGCATTATAGGACGGCACCACACGCAGGGGAATCTACGTTTGCTCAAAACTGTACATCGAAACCTTCGCGCTCCTGACTCTTTTCTTCAGTCAAAGAACCACGAGCGCCAGTGTACGCGCCCGCGGGGTAATACAGATAGCCTTTGATACTGGTGCCAGGAGCAATGGTTTGACTGGCTAACGCTTGCGCAGGAAATCCGCCCTTAGATTCAGCCAGCGGCTTTACGCGAACTCCCATCGGAGACAACAGCATGACTTGGGTCACATCCAACTGATAGGAACGTTTCGTGCGATTGGCAATTTCAACCTGCACTGGCAGATAGGTCTTGCTCTCCGCCCCAAAGGCCATCTTCATCTCCGTTCTGTTCAGTGGCTTCATCGCTACATGCATCTGATTATCCGATGCCGGGATAGCCTCTGCCGCAACCATACCACGCTCGCCTTTGAAAACCGCATAAAACCCTTGGTAGAAATTCGAGATGGTGATGTAAAAATCTTTGTGCCGCGCCAACGGTCCGTCCATGGAGGTTTCCATCATCACGTTATGATTCGGCTCACATGAGATCGTGATCACTCCTGGTTTTTCCCCCTCTTTTGTCCCTTTGATGATTCCAGGTTTACCGATAGCCGCTGGGGTAAACTCGGTTACCTTGAAACCACGTCGCTCTACGGCTACGCGCGCGATGCGATTCCCTTGTTCACATGGGGGAACATCTGGAGAGGCATCAATTCGAACCCCCTCAGTACCACAGGTCAGGGTTACAGTCACCGGTTCCTTGTCTCCCCACAGCCCAGAGCGAGACGCTTGTAATACGCCGCCCTTGTTATCGGTCGCCGGGGTAAACGTTGTCACCTTATACCCCAACCGTTCAACCGCTTTGGTTGAGACTCGTTTTGCCTGATCGCAGGTCAGTAACGATTCAACGATAGGATACGACCACGCTGGAGGTGGCGGAGCCGTCAAGTTCCCGCGTTGCGGGATAAGGTCTTGGATAGTCTCTTCTGCGTAACAGTGAGCGTGCGTTATCATGAAGGACGCACCTACCAAGAGGACTGTCAGCCAAGCTCTGTTCTTCATAACGGTCTTCCCCTCCTTCAGAGAACCAGGTCTCCCTTGTTGTTCACCGACCATGAAAATTTGTCAACTCGTTACTCACTATCATACTGAATAAGCGAGACGACTTCACAGGGTGCAAGGCGTTGACGGCCAGGAAGAAAGGTCAGTTCAATGATAAACGCCGCAGCTATCACCTCACCGCGCAATTGCCGCGCCAGGGCAATCGTCGCTTCAGCGGTTCCTCCGGTTGCCAATAAATCATCAACGACCAACACCCGACTTCCAGGTGTAAACGCATCCTGGTGAATCTCCAGCGTATCTGACCCATACTCTAACGCATAACTGGCATCAAACTTTGCCGCGGGCAATTTTCCTGGCTTGCGTACGACCGCGATTCCACAGCCCAATTCATACGCCACAGCCGAACCAATCAGAAATCCACGCGACTCAATCCCGAGAACAATGTCGACACGGTTTCGATAGCGGTCGGCAACCGCCTTTACCGTATCACGCCAGGCTGGGCCGTTCGCTAACAGCGGAGTGATGTCACGAAACATAATGCCAGCCTTGGGAAAGTTTGGGACATCTCGGATATATTTCTTCAAATCTTGCATGTTGTTCTCTGTCTCCTTGTGAGAATCTACCGACTCGCGGGAGTATGCGATTGTAGGCTTTCCGTCAAGCCTGTCCTGAGTCCGGCAAAGAATCCGTCTGAGCGCAGCGAAGACTCCCTGCGAGAGACCCTTCGCTTCACTCAGGGTGACAGCGCGAGTGTACCAACTTTCATGGTCCGATTTAGTACCGTGCCTCGCACGTTCATGAGCGGTGAATTCGTAGGGCGCGTACCACGCGCCAGTCAGTTGGCGCGCTGCGCACGCCCATCCCTGTAAAGGTCTGAATCTTTCATGATTTCGCGGGTTCTGCTGAGATAGGCGCGTGTCGTGGGGAGAAACTCAAGTTCAGGGAGAGAGAAGGGAACACGCGATGATCTTAGGAGCATGCT
>Ga0194132_10004007_pt1 | contig 25530 bp, 19 predicted proteins | sample TA2KigOf80mmetaG_FD_148612 | JGI IMG/M metagenome (GOLD analysis project Ga0194132, IMG submission 148612) | Freshwater microbial communities from Lake Tanganyika, Tanzania - TA2015054 Kigoma Offshore 80m | ecosystem: Environmental > Aquatic > Freshwater > Lake | place: Tanzania: Lake... | reverse complement strand
CCTCCCAAGCCTTTGCCCCTGCCATCGGAGGTTTGGATCAACAAGCCGGTCGACACCAGCCCAACAGACAGAGAGGAACGTCAGTAAATTCCCATGCCGGGTGTCTCAAAGTTGTTGACACGCGCCGCGCGAATCGGCGCCGCCACGCTCGACAGGTTCCCGCTCCGGTAGTTGTCCGGCGGCACAACCACATTGATCTGGCTTGCGGCCCGGAACTTCAAGGACTCCCAGGCGCCAAAGAAAAACGTCTTGTTGCGGATCACCGGCCCCCCCGCCGACCCGCCGTAATCGTTCGACACCTTGAACGGAGCCCCCGTCCGCGTCGAAAAGAAATCCCGCGCATCCATTGCGCCATTCTGGTGATACCAGTACAACGACCCGCGAATCTGATTCGTCCCCGATTTCGACGTCGTCGTCACATCGCCCATCTGCGCGAACTCCGCGTTGTTCGACACCGAACTCACCTTGATCTCATCAATGCTTTCCGTCGAGGGAAACATCTCATTGATGATGCCGTTGCCGCGCACGTTGATCGATGAAATCCCGTCGATCGTCGCCGTGGTCTGGAAGGGCATCCCGCCCGCCAGCGAAATGCTGCCGCCGCCCGAATCCGGCTGCACCCCCGGCGTGAACGAAATCGCCGAAAACACCGAATTCGTGCCGCCCGCGCGGAAGTTCACCGGCATCTTCAGAATCTGGTCCGACGTCTTCGAATCGATGATCGTCGCCGTGTCGGTCTGAATCACCTGGCGCGCCGTCGTCACCATCACCTCGGCGGCGGCCGCCGCCACCTCCAATGCCACGTCCGCTCGCGCAATCTCACGCGCACGCACCGCCACGGACTTCACCATCGCCGTGCGGAATCCCGCGTTCTCCACCGTCACGTCATAGCTGCCCGCATCCAGATTCACAAACGCATAGTTGCCCGCGGCGTCCGTCTGGCCCATGCGCGTCTCCCCGGTGCCCGCGTTCCGCGCCGTCACCTTCGCCGTGTTCACCACGGCGCCGGAAGCGTCCGTGATCACGCCACGGATCTCGCCAAAGGTCGACTGCGCCCGCGCCAGGCCGGTGCAAAGCAAGAGAATCATCAACAACGGTTTCATTCAAGAACCCCTTCCATTGTCCGAGAATAGCACCACCCGGAAACTCTGCCCCTACGATAGCGCCTGGCGATGACGCGATGATGACGGCTCCGTAAAAAACGACCCGCTTCTCTTGATAGCTTAGGAGAGAGTCTGCTATCCTAATTAAGTTAGGAGACACCATGCCCACGCCCATTCTTCCCGGCACACTCGACATGCTCATCCTGAAGGCCGTATCCCTGGGCCCGCAACATGGCTACGGAATCCTGCTCCGCATTGAGCAGACCTCCAGCGGCAATCTGCTGATTGAGCAGGGAGCGTTGTATCCCGCGCTCTACCGTCTGGACGCGCAAGGCCTGCTGGATTCGGAGTGGGGCGTTTCGGAGAACAACCGGCGAGCCAAGTTCTACACGCTGACAGCCGCCGGGCGAAAGCGCCTGAAGGAGGAACTGAGTCACTGGAAGCAGTTGACCGCGGCGATGGAACTCGCGCTGGGAGCCGAGGCATGAACGCGGCGAAGTGGATTGCCAGGCTGCTGCGGCGCAACGAAATGGAAGCCGGCGTGCCACGGAGTTCCAGCCAGGCGGGTTCTTAGTCACCTCCCCAAGTCTGACCGCTTCCTGGCAATGCGTACGGGCAGGTGCGGCTGTTTGCGCGGTGCCCAAAACCCGTTCACGAACTAAATTCGCCCCGGAATCAATCGTTTGGCGGGAATCCCTTGGGATTTTCGGAATCGATATGCTATGATCAACCCGAGTCGGCACAGCCACTCCCAAAAGCCTCGGACGAAAACTCCGGGGCTTTTTTATTTTTCAAACCCAGGAGACCCAACACCATGTCCACCCCAGCCCAGGCCGCCGCCAACCAGGCCAACGCCCGCCTCTCCACCGGACCCCGCACCTCCGAAGGCAAAGCCGCCGTCGCGCGCAACGCCCTTCGCCACGGTCTCAACTCCACCCAACTCCTCATCCTCCCCGGTGAGGAAGCCGAATTCCAACGGATCCGCGATGAACTGGCAAGCGAACTCGCCCCGGAAACCACCATTGAGGAGGTTCACTTCAATGACCTCCTTCACGCCGTCTGGAACAAGCGCCGTGTCCGGCTCCTTGAAATCCAACTCGCCGCCAGCCGCCCCGATGCCCTCATCGCACCCGAACTCGCCCCGCAATTCGACCGCCTCCAGCGGCACTACGCCCACCACGATCGCGTCCATCACCGCGCCCAGGCGGAACTGCGCCGCCTCCAGACCGAACGCCTCGCGCGTCTGCCCCGCATCAAGCCGCAAACCAGTCTTCTCGCCCGCAGCCACACCGCGCTGAATCAAGTCTGGGCCCGCAACTTCGGCGCCGACCCAAGCGAGAAAGTCATCTTCGACATGCTCGTCGATCCGGCCATCGAATTCTTCCGCAAGCGCGCCAACGCCCCGGAACCCTCCGCGGAGGTTCACGGAGGTTAAGTGACCGCATCCGAAAGCCGAATTGGCTTTGTTCCGCCGCCCGGTCTCAACCAATCACGAGCCGGAAGAAATCAGCGTCAGGAGGCACCACCACAACAACGCAAACCGGGCGCCGCCCGGCAACCGGCGGAAACCCGCCCGGCCCGAAGTGTGTCCGCGCGCCCGCCGGCGCTAGAACACAATCCGGAGCGCCATCTGAATGCGCCGCGGCTGATTCGCCTGATTGGTGATCTGCCCGAAATTCGCCGCTGTCACACCCAGGTTCGGAGCGGAGAAAATCGGCCGGTTCGTTCCGTTGAAGAACTCGCAGCGATACGTAATCTCCGCCTTCTCCGTCAGGTTGAACGCCTTGATCGCCGAAAAATCGATCTGCCGCACGCCGTCCGACCGCAGGTTCGCGAACCGCGTCGGGAACGTCCGCCGGTTCCACTCCAACTGCTGCGCCGGCGCCCGCACAAACCGGGTTACGTCGAACGAATTGTCCACCTTGTGCGGCGTCAGATTCAACGGGCCGCCCAGATAGATCACGTTGCCCCATCCCAGGGGAGCGCCCGGCTGCAGGGTCAGAATCCAGTTCAGCGTCCAGCCGCCCGCCAACTGCCGCGCCAAGACGTTCGAATTCGACAGGAACTTCTGCCCCTTGCCGAACGGAAGATCGTAGCTGCCGCTCACCACCAGGCGCTGCGGCCGGTCTTCACCGGCGATCCGCTTCTCAAGGAACGGATCGAAGTCGTTCAACCGGCTCCGCTTCTCCATCAGCTTCGACCACTGGTAGTTGGCGATCATCTGGAACCCGTTCGCGAAACGCCGCTCCAGCCGCGCCTGGAATGCATGGAAATGCGAGGATCCGTCATTGCGCTGCTGCGCCACAACGTTCGTGAAGTGCGGGTACGGCCGCAGCAATTGATTCCGCGTCACCGTGCTCCCCGTCAGACCGGTGCCCGGAATCAGACCCGCGAACGGATTCGCCACGTTCGCCGTCATCCGGTCAATGGCGGGCTGATCCCGCACCGGCGAATTCGACAGGTACTGCAGCGGCACGCCGTTCTGGTTGTGATCCACCTGCAACCCGATGGCCTTGTTCGCCATGTAACCCAATTCCAGCACGGTGTTCTTCGACAACTCCCGTTGAATCGAAAGCGTCCAGCGAGCCGAATAGGGAGCATTCACCACGGGGTTGAAGAACGCCACCGCGCGGCCCAGGAACGTGCCCACGCCCTGCGAAGCGCCCGTCGGCTGAAGGATTCCCTGCGGGAACGGATTCGACAGCGTGGCGAAGATAGTCCGGAATCCATCGTTGCTCGGCACCACCGGTGTGTTCTGGCTGAACCCGGGCTGGTTGGTTCCAATCACGCCGTAGGTGAAGTAGTAGATGCCCACGCCGCCGCGCACCACCGTCTTGGTGCCCAGTGCCGCCGGTGTCCACGCAAACCCGAACCGGGGCGAAAACGTAGCCGCCGGTGTATCGTAGATCGCCCGCCGGCCATCGCCCGCGAAACGCACGCCGCCGTTCACGCGGAACTGCCCTGCCGCGATCTCCGCAATCGGATTTCGCGCGTAGGCCGCCTGCGCCGCCGCCGCGATCGGGCTGGCCGTCCCCTGATCGAACCCATTCACCGTACGGTTGAACCGCTCCGTGGTGGGACTCTCGTGTTCGAAACGCAGCCCCAGGTTGAACGTCAGGTTCGATTTCGCGCGGTAGTCGTCCTGCAGGAACAGTGCATAGTAGTTGCTCAGATTGGCGCGCGATGCGTTGATGTCGAAGCCGCCGCCCGTCGGCAAACCCAGCAGGAACGCCGCCCAGTCCTGCCCCAGCGGCGCAGCCGGAGAATTGTCCAGCGGCCCGCGCGTCCACTCCGTGCCGAACGCAAAGTCGCCCGACGTGAAGCCATACGCCGTCTGATTCTCGCGCAACTGCCGGATGTCGCCGCCAAACTTGATGGCGTGCTTGCCAACAATCTTGGTCAGGCCCTCGAACAACTGGAAGGAATCGAACGGGAAGTCCGTTCCTGCGTCGTCGCCCAGGCCGGTATACCGCGAGAAGCGAATCCTCGGCAACACGCGCCGCGCCCCGGCCGTGCCCAGAATCGATGGAAATCCCAGACTTGCCGGGTCGAAGCCAATCGAGTAGTTTCCGCGCGGTTCCACGAACCGCGTCCAGTTCAGCCGCGTGTTCACAATCAGGGTCGGTGTAATCGTGTACACATCGTCCGCCGTGATGCCCCAGTTAATCCGCTGCAGAAAGTCCGTGGCGGTGGGGTTGTCGTTCACCGGCCGGCCAACCGCATTGCCGCCATTGCCCTGCCGGAAGTTGTGCCGCACGCCCACATAGAACTTGTGCTTGTCCGACAGGTTCAAATCCAACCGGCCCAGAAAGTTGTAGAAGCTGTTCTTCTCTCCGTTCGAAAACGAGGTGAAGTTGTCCTGCCCGTCCACGCGCCCCGGCTGGTTCGGGTCGGGATAGTACTGAAGATAGTTCCGCGCAATCGGCGACAAGCGGTTCGGCGGAATGATGTTCCCGGCGAACGGCTGCCGGCGAACGCGTCCGCCCTCGGCCACGCCCGTCAGGGGATCGTAAATCTGATACCCGGCGCCCACCCGCAGCAGGTTCGAAAGGTCGCCGTTCTTCTGCCCCGCCGCTGGCACCGTCGAGATGGAGGGAGCCGGCAGCGCGTCCTTGACGCCCTCGTAGGCAAAGTAGAAGAACACCTTGTTGCGGCCGTCAATCAGTTTGGGCAAACGCACCGGGCCGGAAAAACTCCCGCCCCACTGGTTGTAACGGCTCACCGGCTTCCTGCCGCCCGCGCGATTGGTGAAGAACGGCGTCGCGTTGAACGCCGAATTCTGATTGAACTCGTAGAGCGTGCCGTGGAACTGGTTCGTGCCGCTCTTCAACACCACGTTCACCGTGCCGCCGCCCGTGTGCCCATACGCCGCATCCGCCTGGAACGACTCCGCCTTCAACTCCTGCACCGCGTCCACCGGCGGGTTGTAAGCCACACGATTGTTGCCCGTCGTGTCCGGCGCCCCGTCGATCAGCAGTTCGTTCGAACGCCCCGGCGCCCCACCCATCGAAAATCCGCTCGGTCCCGCGTTGTCGAACGGCCGCGTGAACCGCGGGTCATCGTTCGGCACCACGCCAAACGCCAACTGCGCCAGCGCCAGCGGCGTCCGGCCCGAAATGGGCATCTTGTCAATCTGCCGTGTCGTGATCACCTGGCCCGTGCTCGCCGTGGTGGTCGTCAATACGGGAGCCTCGGCCGTCACCGAAATCGTCTCCGACACCTGGCCCACTTCCAGCCGGATATCCAGGCCCACGCGATCATTCGCGGTCACCGTGAATCCGTCGCGCTGATACCGCTTGAAACCCTCCGCCTGCACGATGATCCGGTACTGCGCCGGCGGCAGGAAGGGCAGGGAATACAGACCGTCGTTGCCGGAAACCGTCTCGAACTTGGCTCCCGTCTCCACCTGAATCGCCGTAATCTTCACGCCCGCAATCACAGCATCCTGCGGGTCGATGACACGGCCCGAAATCGTCGACCGGTACTCCTGCGCGCACAGCGCCCCGGCGGCGGCAAGCAAAACGACTGTCTTACCCATGAGAGACTCCCTTGCAACCTGAAGATCGTTGTGCCCGATGATAGCACGCCGCGGCCGCTATGCTCGGCCGAGGCTGCCGCGCAACGCGGCCAGAATGCGTGCCTTCGTGAAGGGAACACGCCGCAACCGTACGCCGGTCGCATCGAAGATCGCGTTCCCCACCGCCGCCATCAGCGGCTTGCACACCGCCTCGCCCGCCCCGTAGTGCGGCAGATCCTCGCGCCGCGGATTCGGGTCTCCGTTCACCAGCACCACATCAATTCGCTCCGGCGTATCCATGTGTGTCAGCGTCGGGTGGTTCACCCAATCGGTGTCCAACACGCGCTCCGTATCGAACCGCGTTTCCTCATGCAGCGCCCGGCTCAACGAGTGCAGCGTGCCGCCGATCACCGCGCCCTTCGTGCCTTCCGGATTGATCACCAGCCCGCAATCGTGCGCAATCACGATCCGCTTCACCCACAGCCGGCCCGTGGCACGTTCAATCTCCACATCCACCGCCTGCGCCGCAATCGTCTGGCTGCGGAAGCTGTAGGCAAAGCCCCGGCCCGTCAACACCGCGCCCGCATCCAGCTTCTTCGGGTAAGCGCGTGCTTTCCATCCGTACGCCTCGGCGGCCGCCTTCACCACCGCAATCGACCGTGCCCGCCGGAATCCGCCGTCATCCCGGCTGCTCCCCTCAAGCAGCCCCAACCGGAATTCCACCGGATCCGCGCCCGCCGCCGCCGCCACCTCATCAATGAAGCTCTCCGAGGCGAACGTCACCTGCGGACCATTCGGGTCCCGCAAATTCCCCGTTCTCAAAGGCGACTCGTGGATCAGCGGCAAACTTACCACCCGGCTCACCATCCGCCGGTTGGGAATGGCGTACATGTCATCCGGATTCGCACCGCCGCCGGGGTTCGGCGGGTCGCGCCGGATGCCCATCAACTGCGCGATCAGCACCGTGTCAGGTTCGTTGTAACCCACGTGCGCGTAGTTGCAGCACCGCGAATCGTAGTCGTACGCCACCAGTTGTCCCCGGGCATCCAGCCCACCGCGAAACTTGCACGTGAACGCCGGGCCCTTGGTGTCCCACGCCTGCTCCTCATCGCGCATCCACTGCACACGCACCGGCCGCCCGATCTCCTTCGCCAGGAAGGCCGCTTCGAAACCCGCGTCATCGGCCGCCGTGCGTCCATATCCCTGTGGCCCTTCCATCCACACTACCCGAACCTTCTCCTTGGGCATGCCCAGGAATCGCGCTACGCCCAAACGCATCCCGTAGGACTTCATGTCGTTCGAGTAGATGGTCATCAGCCCGTTCGACGGGTCGGCCAGCGCATGCGCCGGCGCAAAGCAGGTGTGGCCCTGGAACGGAATCTCGTACTCGGCCTCCACCACCTTTGCGGCGCTTGCCAGTGCCGCGTCCGGGTCGCCCGCCACCGGCGCCCGCCGCTCCGATGTCGGCTTGGCTTGCCGCATGTAGCGGAACAGATCGTCCGAGGCCGGAAACGGAGACTCGGCCGGTTTCTGCCACTCCACCTTCAGCTTCTTCGCCGCGGCAATCGCCTGCTCTTCGCGCTCGCAGACCACGGCTACGTAGTTGCCCTTGCTCACCACGCGCACCAGACCCGGCATGCCGCGCACCGTCGATTCATCCACCCGAACCAGCCTGGCCCCCGCGAACGGCGGCTTCACGTTGCGCGCATGAACCATGCCCGGCAGCTTCACGTCCACCGCCCACTTCAGGCTTCCGTCCACCTTGGGCGGAATGTCGTAGCGTTCCGGCGACTTGCCAACGATCTTCATGGCGCTCACCGGCTTCACCTTCGCGGCGCCCGTGGTCTGGTCGATATCGTTGCCGCTCAGCACCACGTTGAACCGGCGCCCGCCCACCAGTTCGCCATAGGTGACGCGCCGCCCTGCATCGCCCTTCACGCTCACCACGGCGTCGCTCACCGACAACTGATCCAGCGGTGCGTTCAACCGCTTCGACGCCATCTCCAGCAGCACCCGCCGCGCCTCGGCTGCCACGCGGCGCATCGGCCATCCATCCACCTGAATCGCATCGCTGCCGCCGGAGCCGCCCTGGTTCACCGTCACATCCGTCGAACCCATCACAAGGCTGGTCTTCTCGTACGCGATGTCCAGTTCATCCGCCATCATCTGGCGGAATGCCGTGCCCGTGCCCTGTCCGCAATCGGTCTTGCCCACCGAAAACGTGGCTGTGCCGTTCTCGTGAATGGCGATCCACGAATCAAGCTGCCGGAAGTCCGGGTCCGGATAGGGCGCCGCTGTCTGCCCCGGCAATTCGGTCACCAGCAGCAGGCCGGCGCCGCCCAGGAACACGCGGCGCGACAGCGCCTCCACGCTCTTCGCGCTACCTCGCGGCTTCACGCTTCACCTCCCGCCTCGCCTCTCGCATCAGGCCCGATGCCCGCTTCACGGCCGCCTGCACCTTGTAGTAGGTCATGCAGCGGCACAACGCGCCCGCCATGCCGCGCCGGATCTCGTCGTCGCTTGGATTGGGATTCTTGTCGAGCAGCACCTTCGCCGTCAGGATCTGTCCGTTCTGGCAGAACCCGCACTGCGGCGCCTGCTCGGCGATCCACGCCTTCTGCACCGGGTGTAACTCGGTGCCGCTGGCCAAGCCTTCAAGCGTCGTGATCTCGCTCTTCACCGCGCTCACCGGCATCACGCAGGACCGCACGGCGGCACCCTTGATGATCACCGTGCAGGCCCCGCACTGGCCCAGCCCGCAGCCAAACCGCGGGCCGTGCAAGTCCAGATCATTGCGCAGCACATACAGCAGCGGCGTCGATGGATCCACGTCCACCGTGTGCCGCTTCGCGTTCACCGTCAGTTGAATCCTGCTCATGCCAAACTCCTTACCGGTTCAACCAGCCATGGGCCCGCAGCCAGTCGGCGAGATGCCGCGGCCACGTGCTCAGGATAGGATCGGTTTGCGCCAGGCCAACGCCATGCCGCCCATGCTCGTAGATGTGCATCTCGGTGGCCACGCCATGACGCCTCAACGCCCCGTAGAACAGCAGCGCGTTCTCCACCGGAACGGCCTGATCGTCGGTGGTGTGGAACAGAAACGCCGGCGGCGTCTGCGCCGTCACACGCGTCTCGCTCGACTGCGCCTCAACCGCGGCCGCGTCCGGAGCATCGCCCAACAGGTTTTGCCGCGATCCCTTGTGCGCCACCGGGTCTTTCATCGAGATCACCGGATAACACAGCACAAGGAAGTCCGGCCGGCTCGATGGCCGGTCCAGCGGATCCGCCGCATCGGGCTTCGCCGCTTCGAACTGCGTGCCCGCCATCGATGTCAAATGGCCGCCCGCCGAAAAGCCCCACACGCCAATCCGGTCCGGCGCGATGCCATACTGCGCCGCCCGCGCCCGCACCATCCGCACCGCGCGCCGCACGTCGAGCAACTGGTTCGGATAGCGGTACCGCGGCCCCAGCCGGTACTTGAGAACGAAGGCTGAAATGCCATAGCCGTTCAGCCACTCGGCAATCTGCCTGCCCTCATGGTCCATCGCCAGATTGCGATAGCCGCCGCCGGGGCACACCACCACGGCCGTCGGAACGGCTTTATCCTTGGGAGCCAGGTACGCGGTCAGCGCCGGTTGATCGGCGTCCTCGCCGCCAATCGCGTTCGGCGCGCCGCCCGGCCACATCAATTCGGGCTTCGGCTGCGCCAGGGCGGCCACGGCCGCAAGGGTTGTCAGAAGAATACGGATCACTTGCCTCTCCTGATCCAGACCGGAGATGACCATGCCATCTGGTCGTCCACCTGGATCACGCGTACGTAGTAATAGCTCTCGCCGGCCTTGGGTTTCGGGTCCGCGAACTCGAAGGACGTGTCTTTCTGCATCGGGTTCAGGTTATGGATGAACTGGTTGTTCCGGATCACATCGATCTGCCGGATGGGAGCCGTCCCCAGCACCTTCACCTTGATCCGCACATCGCGGCCATTCTCAATGATGTCGCCCTGCAGATACTCTTTCCCGCCGGATTCCATCCGGTAGTCGAGCACGATGTTGTCCGTCGCGCCATAGGAGTGCCGCTGCTTCATCGCATCGATCAACCCCTGCCGCGTGTAATCGGTGGCGATGGTGCACGCATAGGAGATGTGCGTCGACAGGTGATCGGACGATGCCTGCACGCCAAGCTTGTAGCCCTTCGCCCACGCGTTCCACACATAGCCCAGCGGACGGAGGCCGCCGGGAGCCGATGCCAGATCCTTCGCGAACGCTGCCTTCGGCGCACCCTCATACTCCGCCGACACACGGTCTCCCTGGTAGATCTCAACCAGCGGCTCAACCTCCGGATCGTTGTCGCGCCAGTCCGTGCCCATGCTGCTGGCCGAGGTGTGCGAGATCGCGATGCCCTTGTACTTCTTCAGGTAGGCGTAAAGGGCCTGCGCGCCGTCGGCCGCCTTCTGCTCGGTTGCCGGAATCGGCAGCGTCGGGTTGCCCCGCGTGGCGAAGATCACGTTGCGGTGTCCGTTGGGATATCCCACCGACCGCTCGTAGCCATAAAGCGGCGTGAACTTCCCGCCCAACGCCAGGATGTCCGCCATCTGCTGCAAGAGGAAACTGATGTACTTCTCATCCGGGCCACCCGCGCCGTTGTGCTCGCTGATCATCAGATAGTCGAGTTCCGCCGCGTCCATCGCATAGCGGTAGTTGTGCAGCAGGCTGCCATCGTTGTTCCCATCCATCGAGAACTCGGTGTGCCGGTGCGTATCGCCGCGATAGATGTGATACGTCTTGCCCCCGTTCTGGATGGCATAGCCGCGGATGCGCGCCAGATCGTCCACTTCGCCCGCGTGCATCGGGAAGACATTTAGCTTTGGCATGCGCCGCTCAGCCAGCTCGGGTGGAGCGAGGGTTCCGGACACACCCGTCAGCCGTCCCGCATGCACCTGGGTCTTGCGGAACAGGAACTCCTCGAAGTCGCGCTGATCGGTGGCCCAAGCAGCATACACGTTGCCGCGCTTATCCGCCGTGAAGCCCGCGCGCATGTCCTGCCGCCCCGCGCTCTCAGGCAAAGCGAACGGCCGGCTCCATGCGCCGCCGGTATAGGTGGCGCCCCACCACTCCCACGCCGCGCGGTGCAGAGGTGTGTCGCCGGGCGTATCGGCGATACGAATCGTCCGGTGCCGGAAGAACAGCCACACTTTGCCGTTGGCATCGGCCAGGATGTGCGGATAGTCGTTGAAGCCCTGCAGGTAGTCAGGCAGCACCGCATCCAGATCGGCGCGCGGAGAAAGCCAGCGCCCGCCGTCCAACACCGCCACGTTCATCGCCCGCCAGGAATAGAGCAGCGTCGCCTGCTTCCTGACCAGGAAGCCTGTGTCCTTGCCCCAGTTGTAGCCGCTCTCGTTCCAGGCAAACCAGACGCGGTTCGAAGGGTCGACGGTCAAGGTCACATGGGCCTCGAATTTCGGCGTGCCGGCCACCGTGCCCACCTCACCCCAGCGTGTTCCGTCCCAGGCTCGATACGCGGCATCGTAGTTGCCCTTGTCATAGGTGTCCCACGCCACATAGACGCGGCCCGCGCCATCGGCCGCAATCGACGGCTCCCAGTCGTTGGCCGGCGACGATGACACCTGCATGGCCTCGCCCCACGTGGAGCCATCGTGACGCCTTGCGAAGATGTCGGCCTTGCCGTTGCGGAACCCCTGCCACGCCACCCAGACATTGCCCGCGGAGTCCCTGGCGGCGCTCGGGAAGATGTCGGGCTGCGCGTCCGTCGTCAGCCGCTCCGCCGCACTCCAGCTTCCGCCCGCATGCCGCCGGGCGTGAAGATCCCAGTTGCCGCCCTCCTGCGACGACCAGAAGAACCACACTCCACCCTTGCCATCGCCTGCCGCCTTCACCAGAAAGTAGTCACCTGCCGCCTCCGTCACGGCGATCTCAGGCCCCCAGGCCGCCCCATCGTGACGGCGCGCCATCACCCGGTTCCGGTCCCCCGCGTACGACAACCATGCCACCCACCGCGAACCGTCGTCCATCGCCACCGTCGACGGGTAGTCATTCTGCTCACCACTCGCCGCGGCGGTCTGCGGCGAAGGCGCGGCATCCACCTCCACCTGCCCGTTCAGGAACCGCCCGCCCGCCAGAGTCGTTTCGAAGGCGCCCCGCGGTGTCACCACCTTGAGCCGCGTGGCCGCGCTGCCTCGCACCGAGATGACGACGCCCGGCGTCTGGATGTAGTTGCGCGGCTCCACCAGCCTCTCCGCCTCCCACGGCCGTGTGACGAAGTTTGGCCCCTTGCGGGTCCGCAGCGTCCAGCCCGTGACACCGTTGACCTCATCGCCGGGCCGCGGCCGCCAGTTGCTTAGCGCCACCACGTCGCCGCCGGTTGCGGTCACCGTCCCGGTCCAGTCCGCGGGGGCCTGATCGCGCACCCCAAGCCGCACCAGAACAGCCACCGTGTCGTCGCCCGCACCGGCGCCCGCGCCGCGCGAACCCTGCTGCTGCAATGCGACCAGGGTCGCGACGGCCGAAACGGCCAGAACAACGGGTACCACTCGTATTGTTTTCATGTGTTCCAGGCGATGCTGGCTCCCCAGTATATCGCCGTCGGCAGGCGTCAGCGGCGCGTGAAGCGCACGGTCACGGCCGTGCCGCCATCGGGCGTGAGGTGGGTGGCGAAGGTCTTGTCGCCACGCGCCACGTTGGCCAGCGTCAACGCATCGCTGTAGGCGGCGAAGCCCGCATGCGATGCCGCCGTCTCAATGGCGCCGCCCAGCACGGCTAACCCGGCTACGCCTCTTAGCGCCAGCGTTCCTTCAATGCGGCAGTTTTGGAAGACGATGTCGCCGTAGGCCGCGCCCAGGCCGTCGTTTGCAGGGTGTGTTGAGAACTGCACCGCAAGCTGAGTTCCGGGCACCGGCACCCGCCCGGCGTCCAACCGGGTGTTGGAGAACCGGATGTTCCGCCGTGTCTCAACACCCGCGCGGCGCGGGTTGGCCGGCGTGTAGAAGTAGACCGCTCGTGTCTGGTTGCCGGTGATCGTTGCGCCGATGACGTTCACCGTGTCGAGCCCGCCGCCGGGAGCGTCAAAGTCATTCTCGTACCAGAGTCCGCTGGCGAAGCACGTCCTGTTCACGTGCGCGCAGTGGTTGCCGTGCGAGGCGCCCCCCGCGCCGATGGTCACTCCGTTGTTGGTGATCGTGGTATCGATGATGTTCAGGTTCTGCACACCCTCAAAGGCGATGCCGTCGCGCCGGTTCCAGGAGAAGTCACTCGCGGTCACGGTGATGTTCTGCATCGGAAGCTGATCCGGATCGTCACTCGCGGTGTCGTGCATGCCGCCCAACAGCAGACCGTCGGTGGCGCAATAGGTGCCTGAGGAGCGCTCGATCCGCAGGTTGCTCACGCGGCCCATCACCCGGAAGCAGTGGCGGCCGCCGTCTTCTTCCGACGGCGTCTCGATCTCAAGCTGATTGGCGCGATTGCCGTCCACATGGACGTCGCGGATCACGATCCCCTGCTTCGGCGTCTCGCCACGCCGCGTGCGTCCGTCGATGGTCACCGGCGCCATCAGGTTCCGCGTGCCACCGAGGGCGCGCAGGCGGAACCGCTGCATCGTCATCCGCGACTTCAACCGCAGCGCGGAGACGCGATACTGCAGCCCTTCTCCATCGAGCACGCCATCGGTGGGCAACGCATCGATTGCGGCTTGGATCGCCATTGTGTCATCCGCCATCCCGTCGCCATACGCACCAAAAGACTTGGGGCTCAGTACGACGGTCTGTGCACAAAGCCCTCCCGCCAGTACCAGAAGGACTAAGGTCTTGGCTGGAGTCACACGGAGCATCGGCACCCTATGACTCTGATTCTAGAGTCCTAGCGCCGGACCCTCAAAGCGGAAAAAGACCTTAGATGGCGTTTTTTGGTACCGCCACGGCTAAAGTTTGCCGCGTCTCCGGACGAGGCCGGAACGAAAGTCCTACACGCGCGCCAGACCGGCGAGGTTGCGGCCGGTCTCGGACTCCACGTCGGCATGCAGGCTGTTGCCATGAGAGTCCATGGTGACGATGGCCGCAAAGTTGTTCACCTTGAGGTGCCACATGGCCTCCGGAATGCCGAACTCCAACAGATGCACGCCCAGCACCCGCTCCACGGTGCGGGCGTAGAATTGCGCCGCGCCGCCGATGGCGTTCAGATACACCGCGCCGGATTCCTTGAGCGCGGCCAGCGTCTTGGCGCCCATGCCGCCCTTGCCCACCACGGCGCGCACGCCATAGTTGCGGATGACCGTGCCCTGGTAGGGCTCCTCCCGCGAACTGGTGGTGGGGCCGGCGGCTTTCACCACCCAGTGATCGCCCTGCTTGAGCATCACCGGGCCGCAGTGGTACAGCACGCTGCCCTGCAGGTCGGCCGGCGGCGCGTTTTTCATCAGGTACGCATGGACGTTGTCGCGGCCGGTGAACATCTCGCCCGAGATCAGCACCACGTCGCCCACCTTGAGTGCGCGCACCTGGGCTTCCGTGAGCGGGGCATTAAGCAGCACTTCGCGCCCGCTGAGCGGGAAGCCTTCGCCGCGAGCCATGCGGCGCACCGGCGTTTCGGGGTCGCGGTAGAGCCAGCGGGTGATCGCGCCGGTCTCGGGGTCCAGCATCACGCCAAGGCGGCGGAACGCCCAGCAGTCATACGCCACGGAGACGAAGAAGCTGGCGGGCAGCCGGTTGGCCGAGGTGATCTTGCAGCCGATGAGCGATTGCCCGCCGCCAAAGCCCATGGCGCCCACGCCGATCCGGTTGGCCTCTTCCATGATTTCGGCTTCAAGCCGGGCCAGCACGGGGTCGGGATTCACGTCGTCCAGCGTGCGGAAGAGCTGATACTTGGCCAGCATATAGCCGTGACCACGGTCACTGCCGATGCAGACGCCAAGGGCGCCCGGCGCACAGCCATGGCCCTGGGCCTGCCACACGGCGTGCAGAATGCACTTGCGAACACCTTCCAGGTCACGCCCTGCCTTGCCCAGATGATCCAACTCGGCGGGGAGTGAGTACTGGATGTTCTTGTTCTCACAGCCGCCCCCTTTGAGCAGCAGCTTGATTTCGATCTGGTCCTGTTCCCACTGTTCGAAGTGAACCACGGGCGTCTCTTCGCCCAGATTGTTGCCGCTGTTCTTCCCGGTGATGGAGTCCACCGAGTTCGGGCGCAGCTTGCCCAGGCGCGTCGCCTCCGCCACCGCATCCTGGATGGCACGCTTGATTCGGATCTGGTTGACGCCCACCGGCGTGTGAATGACGAACGTTGGCATCCCCGTGTCCTGACAGATGGGATTGGCATCGTCCGCGGCCATGTCGATGTTGCCCGCTATGATGGCGAGCGCCTGCGAAGCCTGCGTGTCCGGGGTCTCGGCGTCGAGGGCATGGCCCATCGCCGCGCGGACATCCGGCGGCAGGTTCGTCGAGGTCTGAGTGATGAGTTCGAGCAGGCTGGTAGCGAGGAATTCCATGGATCTTCTATCAGTGTACCGGCACGACTGCACCAGTGTGCCGGGACCCGCTACTTCTTCAACGCCTCAAACCGCCTGAGCTGCTCGGCCGCCTTGGCGGCCTCTCCCTGTTTGCGGTAGAGCGCCGCCAACTGATACGCCGCGGCGCTGAGCATCTCATTCGATACCGGCGCCGCACTCACGGCCAGAAGCTCTCTCTCCGCCGCCGCCAGATCGCCCGCCGTGAGCAGCAGCTTGCCCAGTTGAAACCGTGCATCGTGGAGTGACGGGTCACCGGCCACGGCTTGCCCCAGGTAACCGATCGCCTCTTTTGGGCGGCCCAATTGACCGAGCACCAGGCCGTAGCGATACTGCGTCCGCGCATTGCCGGGGTTAAGCGCCAGTTCCTGCCGGTAGCTGGCCGCGGCCTCGTCGAACTTGCTGTCGTTCGCCAGCAGTTCCGCGATGGCGCCGGCGATGCCGGGCAGCTTGGGCGCGGACGCCTGTGCCTTGCGATACTCTTCGATCGCCTCGGTGGAACGGCCGTTGAAGGCGGCGAATTCGGCGGCGGCCATGTGAGCCCGGGCGGAGTCCGGGGCGGCGTCGAGCAGGCGTTGGCGAGCCTCTGCCCCCAGGCGGTCATAGACGCGCGTCAGGTAGAACAGCAGATCCGGGTCGGAGGGTTTCGAGGCGAGGGCGGTTTCAAGATGCCGGGCCGCGGCGCGGTAGTCGCCGGCTTCGAGGTTCGCGAGTCCAAGCCAGGCGCGCGCTTCGTTGTTTGCGGGATTCTCCTCCAACGCCCTTTCGAGTGTTTGCACAGCCTGTTGAACGCGGCCCAGTTGCAGAAGATCGAAACCCATCAGATCGCGAACGCCCGTCAATGCCGGTTTCGCCGCCAGGGCCTGCTCGAAGGCCGCCACGGCGGCGGCGAAGTCCTGGCGTTCGTGCTGCACCAGTCCAAGGTTGAGTTGAATCTCGGCCAGTGACGGCGCGAGTTTGGCCGCGGCCTGCAGTTCCCGCGCGGCGCGATCCAACTGGCCCGCCTGGCGGGCGGCGAGACCTGCCTTGACGTGTTCCACCAGACGCGGATCGGGCTGCAGCAGGAGGATCAGGGCAGTGAGCACGGTCATGGACGGTCCTCATCTTAGCTTAAGCGCTTAAGCGCGTAAGCGGCTTAATCTCCCACGGCTACCGGCTACAATCAGGAGCATGGTGCGCCCAGTCAGTTGGCTTTGTCTCCTTGCCGCCGGAACAGCAATGGCCCAGAAGCAGCCCTTCACGGCGGAAGCGATGTGGCAGTTGACCCGGATCTCGGAGCCGGCGTTGTCGCCGGACGGCAAGACCGTGGCCTTCGTGGCCGGCACCGCGGATCTCGACAAGGGCACCCGGCAGCGCCACATCTACACCGTGCCTCTGGCCGGGGGAACGCCAAAGCAACTCACCCGCGAAGGCAGCGTCAATGAGCGCCCGCGCTGGACCTCGGATTCCAGGCAGATCGCCTTCGGGTCCAATCGCGGCGGCTCCTCGCAGGTATGGCTCATGAACGCGGATGGCAGCGGGCCGAAGCAGATCACGACCCTGGCCACCGAGGCCAGCGGCCTGGTGCTGACCCCCGACGGGAAGAGCGTGCTGGTGGTGAGTGAGGTCTATCCCGGCTGCACCTCCGAGGACTGCAACAAGAAGCGGCTGGCGGAAGACAAGGAGGCGAAGTCCAAGGCCCGCGTCTATACGTCGCTCCTCTACCGGCACTGGACCGAGTGGCAGGGCGCCCGCCGCAAGCACCTTCTTCTGGCACCGCTGGAAGGCGGAGAGGCCCGCGACCTGACGCCCGGGCCGCGAGACGTGCCATCGTTCTCCCTGGGCGGCCCCGACGACTATGCGGTCTCGCCGGACGGCAAGGAGATCGCCTACGTGATGAATCCCGACGCGAACCCGGCGGTGAGCACGAACAACGAGATCTACACCGTGGCTGTGGGTGGCGGCGAACCGCGCCGCATCTCGATTTCCGAGGGAAGCGATGTTTCGCCCTCCTATTCGCCCGACGGCAAGTACATTGCCTGGCGCAGCCAGACACGGGCGGGCTTCGAGGCGGATCGCTGGAAGCTCACCCTCATTGAGCGTTCCACGGGCCGGACCTCCACGCTCACCGATACGCTGGACCGGAACGTTGAGAGTTTCACCTGGTCGCCCGATTCCTCACGCATTTTCTTTGTGATCGAAGACCGGGGCCGGACCGCCCTTCAGATGCTGCCCGTGGCGGGAGGCGCCGCAAGAAGCATCCTGAGCGGTCCCGGCCACGTAGATGACGTTCAGTTCACGCCAGACGGCAAGACGATGATCTATTCGGAGCACACCGGGTCCCGGCCGATTGAGTTGTTCCGGGTGTCGGCGGGCGGCGGGTCGCCTGTGGCGCTCACCGGGTTGAACGACGCTCACCTGTCGCGCCATCACCTCACAGCGCTTGAGGAGATCTGGGTGGAAGGCGCCGATCGTACGCGCGTTCACGCCTTTGTTGTGAAGCCGCCGGACTTCGACGAACGGAAGAAGCACCCGGTGCTGGTTCTCATCCACGGTGGCCCGCAGGGCGCCTGGGGAGAATCGTGGTCCTACCGGTGGAACGCTCAGGTGATGGCGAACGCCGGTTTTCTGGTGGTGATGCCGAATCCGCGCGGGTCCACGGGATATGGCCAGCGCTTTACCGATGAGATCAGCGGCGACTGGGCGGGCAAGGTTTACACGGATCTGATGGCCGTGGTGGATCACGTGGCCGAATTGCCCTACGCCGACAAGGACCGCATGGCGGCGGCCGGCGGCTCATACGGAGGTTACATGGTGAACTGGCTGCTGGGCCACACGGACCGGTTCAAGGCATTCGTGTCGCACGCGGGCGTCTACGACCTGCCCAGCATGGGCGGCGAAACCGAAGAGCTGTGGTTCACCAAGTGGGAGTTCCGCGGGATGCCGTGGGAGAACCCGGAGATGTACGAGAAGTGGTCGCCCAGCCGGTCCGCCAAAGAGTTCAAGACACCGACGCTTGTGTTCCACGGCGAACTGGATTACCGGGTGCCGTATGGGCAGGGCTTACAGTTGTTCACGGCGCTCCAGATGCAGAAGGTGCCGTCGAAGCTGGTGCTCTACCCGGACGAAGGCCACTGGATTCTGAAGCCGCACAACTCGCTGCTCTGGTACAAGAACTTTCTTGACTGGGTGACGGAGTGGACGCGGAAGCCTGCGGGCAATTGATCAGGTGCGCGCGCGCCTCGTGCCATCCCAGAGCAGCTTGACCGGCGCGGTGGCGGGCCGCCCATCCTCAACTTCGACGAACAGCCGGACGGCGCGGAATCCGGTGCGTGTGACGGTGACCCGGTACGTTCCCGCCGGCAGCGGACGGGCGAGGTAACGGCCATCCGGGCCGGTGGCGTGGCGAGATTCGTGGCCGGTTTCGAGGTTCCGGATGACGATCCGGGCTCCGGCGACCGGACTGCCGGCGGCATCCTGGACAACTCCCGAGATCTGGCCTTGTTCGGAGGCCGCGCCCGGGCACGATAGCCAGAGCAGGGCGAATGCGGCCACCACGGCTGCGCGTGTCATATCGAAAAATCTCCCGTCTCCGGCGCTTCGTGAGACTTCAGGTCGAATAGACGCAGCGGAAGCGCCCAGGGTTGCATCGAAGGGCTAACGCAGTTCGATGAGGGAGATCTCTTCGTAGGTGTAGGCGCCTTCCAGCGCCTCGGCGGATTTGTAGAGCAGCGCGCGTGTGCGGAGCGTTCCGCGCCAACGCGCCGGACGGGGCATCCGGAGTTCGAAGACCTGTTCCACGTTGGCCGGAATGAGCGAACTGGCGCTGCCTTTGAGAGCATTGACCCCCGGGACGCCGATCTCGACGCCAACCTCGACGTTCGAAGAGTTGTCGAGCGTGTTGCGCACCCGGACCTTGAGATCGATGGTGTTGAACATGCTTCTGGCTTCCAGGCTGGCGATGAAGACGCGTGGGGTGGAGATGAGGCGGGTGCCGGTGAAGGAAGCGACGGGTCCGGCGATGGCGATGGTGTTGAGCGCGGTGTAGTTGATGTGGGGCGTGAGATCCGCTTCCCGCGCTCCGTCCAGCCGCACCGGTTGCCCGTTCAGCCACAGCCGGGCCTCGGGCGCGATGTTCGAGAAAACCACACGCACGAACCGGCTGGCGCTGGCGGCCGGCGGATTGAAGCGGGCGCGAAACCAGTGGGTTCCGGTCCCCGCGGCGGGGAGTTCGCCACCCTTCCAGGCGCTGTCGTCGAAGGCCGCTTCCTGCCAGCCCGCGGACTCACCGGGCTGGCCCTGCTCCGCCCGCCAGCGCCAGATCCCGGAGACGGGTGTTACGGAGGCCCGGTACTCTTCGGCGAGCAGCGGAACAGCGAGGAGTGCGAGGGTCAAGCGCATGTCAGCCCAGCAGGAACTCCAGGGCTGGGGGACCGATCAACGGCAGGACATCGATCAGTTCATGGTCCGACTCCATGATCCGGAGGGCCGCGTTCGGATGCCGTTGCGCAAATCCGCTGGATGCCTCAACGGGCACCACGTCGTCGTGTCGGCCGTGAAAGACAATCGCCGGTTGGGTGAACGCCGGCTCATCGGGATAGCGCGCTCCATCTTCGATCAGTTGGAAGCCCACGCGCGCGGGGGCGCCCTGTGCGTAGTGGTGGGTGCTCAGGAAGCCGGTACGGCGCCATTCTTCAAACGCCTCCGCGCCCAGACGCCGGGGCCAGCGCCGGATGAAGCCGAAGGCCGGAGCCAGCAGCACAAGCCGGGTGGTTTCCTGGTGAAGCGATGCGTAGAGGGCGGCGAGGTATCCGCCCATGCTGGACCCCATGAGGGCCACCGGTTCACCCGCCGCCAGGCGCTCCACCACATCAAGCTGACCGGTGATGGTGAGAGTTTCGAGGCCGGCCGGTGCAAGATCGGGAATCTCAATGGCCACGCCGCGCGCTTCGAACTGGCGGGCGAACCAGCGGGCCTTTTTCGACGACGGTCCTGAGGCGAAGCCGTGCAGGTACAGGATGCGGTTACTTGGGCGGATCGGGCACCTCGGTGAACTTGATTTCGGCGTCCGCGGAGAAGCGCTGAAAATCCGAATAGGCAAACCGGTTTTCGGCCGCCAGTTCATTGCCCACGAACCGGCGATGGACGGCGGAGGCAGGCAGAAGATAGCCGGAAGCATCCCGGATGTATTCCACGCGGCCTTCGTCGCGCACCTCGACACCGTTGTCCTCGAAACGGGAACTGGTATCGATTCGCAGAGGAAGACCGTCGCTGGCGCGAAGCCAGAGCTTGCCTTCCAGCCGCTGCTTCAACGCACGGTTGCCTTCAAAAACCAGCATGGCCGAATCGCCCCGGTTCTGGCGGTAGGCGATCACCCGGGCGTGCTCCGCCCCCACGTTGTCCAGGCGCTCCTCAATGAAGGTGAAGTTGGCGAGTTCGGAGCGGCGGAACAGCAGGATCATCAACGCAAAGTCCGTGGCGGTGCCGATGAGGCCGTGTTTTTCGAAATCGGAAAGCAGCTTCTTGCGATGGCGGTCGTCGTCGCTGGTGATGCCCATGGTCAGCGTCCGGCGAGCCTTGGCGGCGGTAGTCACCTGCCGGCCATCGACGGCGATCACCTGGCGCACCTCATGCCAGTTGCCGCCGTCGTTGAACCGGGCGTAGCCATATTCCGAGACGATCTCGCGATCCTGGTACACCAGCGGCGGCGCCTGACGGGCGGCCTGGCCCACGCGCGGGCGGAAGCGTTTGCGGGCCTGGGCCGCGCGCTGCTGAAGGGTTTCGCGGCCAATGACGTTGCGGGCGTTCGAGGCAAAAACGCCGGCTTCCTCGGTGAGGCGGTCGAGCAGGGGGTTGATTGCCTGGGCGGCCGAGACAAGCGGCATCGACCAGCAGATCGCCACAAGAACTGGTTGCAGGGTCATGAGCGACTTATCGCCGTTCCGGAGGGCCTTCCCCAGGTTTGACGGGCCAGTGCATGGATTCGGTACGCGCCTGAGCGAACAAGGGTTCGATCCGGGCAAGAACATCCGGGTGTCTGGCGGACACATCGTCGGATTCGCCCACGTCCCGCGCCAGGTCATAGAGCGCGGTGCGTCCGCGGTTGCGGATCGCCTTCCAGGCGCCCATGCGGATGGCCTGCTGGAAGCGCCCTTCGTGAAACTCCCAGTAGAGATACTCGTGGGAGCGCGCGGGTGCTCCGCGCAAGGCGCCGGCGATGGAGATGCCGTCCACATCGCGGGGAGCGGGTGCGCCAGCCAGTTCGGCGAAGGTGGGCAGCAGGTCCCAGAAGGCCACGACATGGTCGCTCACACCCGGCTGGATGGTTCCCGCCCAGCGGGCGATAAAGGGCACGCGGATGCCGCCTTCGGTGAGGTCCCGCTTGGTGCCGGTGAGGGCTCCGCTGCTGGAGAAGAACGCCGCGTCGTGGCCGCCTTCCCTGTGCGGGCCATTGTCGCTGGTAAAGATCACCAGGGTATCCTCGTCCAGGCCGAGTTGCTTCAGCCGGTCGAGAACGCGGCCAACGTCCCGGTCCAGGCGGGTGACCATGGCGGCAAAGTTCTTCTCGGGCTTCGGCCAGGGGCGGCTGCTATACGGCGCGTCCTCCGGGACTTCCATGCCGTTGCCGGTATCCCGGCCCAACTCGTTGTTGGCGTGGGGCGCCGGATGGGACAGATGCAGAAAGAATGGCTGCTGGCGGTTGCGCGCGGCTGCTTCCACGAACCGGACGGCGCGGTCTGTGAAGATGTCGGGGGCGTACTCCTTTTTCTGCGTGCCCATGTTGCCGCGCAGCAGCAGGGAGCCGCGGTTCTCCAGCAAATGCTCCGGGTAATAGTTGTGGGCGTGGGTTTGGCTGAAGAATCCGACGAACTCGTCGAAGCCCTTATCCAGCGGATAGCCGGAGGTGCCCAGTCCGCCGAGGGACCATTTGCCGAAGAGTCCCGTGCGGTAGCCCGCCTGCTTCAGTACTTCGGTGAGTGTGATGTCGGTCTTGCGCAGGGGAAGGTCCGGGTAAAAGTTCCCGCGCACCAGGCAGTGGCCGGTGTGGCGGCCGGTCATCAGGGCGCAGCGCGAGGGGGCACAGACGGTGCAGCCGGCGTAGGCCTGGGTAAAGCGGAGCCCTTCGGAGGCCAACTGGTCGATGCGCGGCGTGGTAATGACTTTCTGGCCATAGCAGCCCAGATCGCCATAGCCCAAGTCGTCGGCGAGGATGAGGACGATGTTCGGGCGCCGCCGTTGAGGGGCTTGCGCCGCAAGGGGGATGGCCACGCTGGAGCTTAGAAACCGGCGCCGATTCATGATGAACTGAAACTCTGTAGACTAGCAGGAATGCTCGATACCGTCATTATCGCTGTTTATTTCCTGGTTGTCTTCGGGATCGGTTTTTACCACTCGCGGCGTGAGCGAACTTCCCAGGACTACTTCCTGGCGGGGAAGAGCGTTGGGTGGTTTGCGATCGGTGCTTCGCTGTTTGCCACCAACATCTCAAGCGAGCACTTTATCGGGCTGGCCGGATCGGGGGCGTCCACCGGTCTGGCCGTGGGGTGCTATGAATGGTCGGCCAGTTTCTGCCTTTTCATGCTGGGTTGGGTCTTTGTGCCGCACTACCTGAAGAGCCGGGTGTTCACAATGCCGGAGTTTCTGGAGAAGCGGTTCAGCGCACGCTGCCGATGGTATCTCACCGTCATCTCGCTGCTGGCCTACGTGTTCACCAAGATCTCGGTATCGCTGTTTGCGGGCGGCATCCTGATCCGGGAGGTGTTCGGCTGGGACTACATGACGTCGGCGGTGCTGCTGGTGGTGGCGACGGGCATCTACACGGTGGCGGGCGGCCTGGCGGCGGTGATCTACACCGATCTGTTCCAGGCGGTGCTACTGGTGTTGGGCGCGGTGGTGCTGACCATGATCGGGCTGGACAAGGCGGGTGGGTTTGAAGGTCTGCGGGCGGCGCTTCCGACGGACTTTTTCCACATCATCAAGCCGATCGACGATCCGGTCTACCCCTGGCTGGGAACGACACTGGGAACGCTGATCCTGGGGATCTGGTACTGGTGCACGGACCAGGTGATCGTCCAGAAAACGTTGAGCGCCAAGGGCCTTGACGATGCTCGCGCAGGCACGTTCTTCTGCGCGGCGCTGAAGGTTCTGCCGGTTTTCATCCTGGTGCTGCCGGGCCTGGTGGCCAAGGCTCTGTGGCCAACGGAGGTGACGGGCGACAACGCGTATCCGCTGCTGGTGCTGCGCCTGCTGCCGCCCGGGGTGATGGGGCTGATGGTGGCGGCGCTGCTGGCCGCGCTGATGTCGTCGCTCAGTTCGGTGTTCAACTCATGTTCCACGTTGATCACCATGGATGTTTACCGCAAGCTGCGTCCGGACGCCGCGGAAGCGCGCCTGGTGATGGTGGGGCGCCTGGTGACCGGGGCGGTGGTGGTGGTGAGCATCCTCTGGATCCCGTTCATCCGGTATCTGAATAACGAGGTGTATCAGTACCTTCAGAGCGTGCAGGCGTACGTTGGGGCGCCCATTACCGCCACGTTCCTGGTGGGCATATTCTGGCGCCGGGCCACCGCGGCGGCGGCTTTCACGACACTGATCTTTGGCGGCCTTGTTGGCGGCGGGCGGTTCGTTCTGGATATTCTTCGGAATGCGCTGAAGTGGGATCTGGGTCCACTGAACGCCGTGGTTTCGTTCAGCTTTCTGAACTTCAGCGTGATTGTGTTCTTCGTGTGCGTGGCACTGATGTTCGTGGTGAGCCGGATGACCGAAGCGCCGCGAGAAGATCAGGTGGCCGGCCTGACGATGGGCGATGGCGCCGTGTTGCATGGGGCGAACCGGGCGCACATTGCGTTGACGGCCGGGGTTGGGGTTTTCATCATCGGGCTCTGGGTGTACTTCGCCTAGGGACGGCGGTCCCATGCGTTCGGGCGATGGATTCCCGTTCCATGGGATTGCAAGGCCGGGAGGATTCAGGCAAACTGGAGTTAAGGCTGTCCGGATCAACTCGCAGGCTGAAGTTTGGCCTGCATCACCAGCCAGAAGTACCTCCGAGGGTTATCCGGGCGGCCACTTATTTTTGGGAACGGGAAGAGAGCGCCTCCCATGGAGGCTGGTCGCGGATGCCGTGCCTGTTCGTGTGATCCTCATCGCCGGGCTCATTTTGAGCCTGGCGATTGTGCTTTTTGGGCTGATTTTGGTCTGCCTGGTTTTGGCCGGTTTCCGGGACCGTGGCGAGACGCACGCACTCATCGATCAGGAAACCGTGATCCTGCTGCCGGGGCTGCTGGTGGCGGGTTGCGTGAGCTGTGGACCTTGTGGTGCGCCGCGCGCGTCAGACGGAGCGGCTGTCGGCCGAGGTGCACCGGGCATCCGCGGCGATGGTGCGTGCGGAAGACGAACGGGCGCGCCGGTGTTCGCACGAACTGTCTGAGGGACTGGGTTCGCGGTGCGAAATGGCCGAGTGGAGTGAAACGTTACGAGGCTGGGGCCGTCTAAGGCCGTTGTTCTGATATGAAACGACCTGTCAACCCACATTTCCGTTTTGAGCCGCGCGTGCGAATCTCCTGGATGCTCGTCCGCATCAATATCGATAGGGGTTTGAAGGCAGCGAAGACCCCTGCGGAGGACAGCACCCAATGGGTGACAAACAAAACCAGCCCTTTCAGCTCTCGTTCAACGGCCTTCTCAAGATCGACTTCCAGGGATCGCGCGTTACTTCCGATGGTGGTCTGATCCTGGTGCGTGAGTTGGATGAACGGCTGGGCTTCGGTGCTCTCATTGCCCAACACCTGACTGACTCACGGCGCGGCAAGAATACCCAGCTTCCGCTGGCGGACCTACTGCGCCAGTCCGTCTACAGCCGGATTGCCGGCTACGAGGATGTCAACGATGCCGAGCGGCTCTCGCAGGATCCAACCTTCCGGCTGA
>Ga0194132_10004006_pt1 | contig 25531 bp, 17 predicted proteins | sample TA2KigOf80mmetaG_FD_148612 | JGI IMG/M metagenome (GOLD analysis project Ga0194132, IMG submission 148612) | Freshwater microbial communities from Lake Tanganyika, Tanzania - TA2015054 Kigoma Offshore 80m | ecosystem: Environmental > Aquatic > Freshwater > Lake | place: Tanzania: Lake... | reverse complement strand
CAGTGCTCGGACCGGATAAAGCGACATCTGCACACCTCCTCTTCAAATGTCCCTTTATCTCGGCCCAAACTCTCAGACCGGACATTTCATTTGCTACAGCCACCGGACACTTCACTTGCTTACCACAATTGTCAAAAAAACTGTTGACAAACGACGGTATTATTATAAGCTCCTCACATCAAGAACTACTAATTGCTGGAAATAATTGTTGACAAGCGACAGAGAGGTTACTAGAGTTCCTGCCTAAATAACATTTGTTGAAGTTGCCGACCTTTACGAGTCGCCAGTCTTTAGGAATTGTTGGGCGCATTTGGGACAGTATGCCGACTTGATTTGAAACCGCCGAGGAGAGTTATGAACGCAACTGCAATGAAGCGCCGGGTGTGTTTGCCCTTAGCATTTTCACTTCTGATTGGTGGGTCGATGCTGGATCTTCACGCCCAGCAGAAGCTGGGCAAGATCAGAGGAGCGGTATTGGATCCTTCGGGAGCAGCCGTACCCAATGCGGCTATCGTGGCGCGACACATTGCCACGGGCACGGAGACTGAAATTAAATCATCTTCTTCGGGAGATTATCTCTTTCCAGCTCTGGAGATCGGTGAGTACACGCTAAGAGCAGCGTTGCAGGGATTTAAGACGGCGGAAAGAACCGGCCTGCGGGTTGTTTCCGGGGAGTCGCTCTCGGTCGATATTCAATTGACGGTCGGTGAGCTGACCGATACGGTTGAGGTTACGGCGGAAATTGCTACCGTCGATTTCAGCAAAACCTCGGCGGGAACGGCGCAGCTATCGGAAACCATCAGTAATCTCCCAATCCAAGTGGCAGGAAACGCTCGCAGATCGTTGGATTTCTTGTCAACCCTACCCGGAGTGACTTACGTCCCGAACTCTGGGGCAATTGTGCAGGGTATCGGAGATGCTGGACCCCATCGCAATGCCGTTATGTTTAGCTATGACGGCCAGATCGCCAGTGTCAACCTCAGTCAAGGGTTGCGCGATGACACGGGGCCAATTCCAGACTTGATTCAGGAGTTTCGCCTGGCTACCAACCAGGATGCTGAGCAAGGATGGACCCAAGGCACCGGAGTAGAACTCATCACCAAGTCCGGGACGAACCAGTTTCATGGGACCGTGTATGAATACTTCCGTAACAATGCGCTGGATGCTCGCGGTTTCATAGCTCCCAGGGTGCCTCCTCAAAAACAAAACGAATATGGTGCTCTTGTCAGCGGCCCGATCTACAAAAATAAACACTTCTTCATCGGCTCATTTAATGGCTTCAAGCGGCGAACCTCCGGGGCGGGACTTATCCGCACGGTGCCCACCGCTCGAATGCGGAACGGGGACTTTGGCGAACTGCTGGGTCCGCAAATTGGGACCGATGTCCTAGGCCGACCGATTTTACGAGGGCAAATTTACGATCCGGCCACCACCCGGCCGGATGGCCAAGGTGGTTTCATTCGTGACCCATTTCCAAATAACGTAATTCCATCCATCAGAATCAGCCCAGTTTCGAAATTCTTCCAGGATCTCCTCCCCCCCGCCACGCGGGCAGGGACGCAAGGGAACTGGGTGGGACTCAGCGGTCGTGCCGTTGATGATAGAGATCGCACCTACGTCAAGACGGACCACATCCTGGGCAATCATAAGATTACCTTCGGATATGAGGACACGCCGAACGATACCGGTGGAACGTCAACCAGTGCTGTTGGATATGAAAAGCTTGAAGGCCGCACGTTTGATGCCCGTCAATATCGGGTCCGGCTTTCACACACGGTGACTTTGAAACCGAACCTGCTTTTGAGCACTCGCGTCGCGATCAACAACGTCCCTCGAATCTGGGGAAATTTTAGCCAGCCTTCGGGGACCATTGCCGCTGGCGTCCTTAAGGGAGCTCAGACCCCAGAAGTACCTGGGATTAATATTGAGGGCGGCTTCAATAGCTTTGGCGGGTTCATTCGTACCGTACAGTGCCCACAGGGAACGATTCCAGCCAGCGTCGATTTATCCTGGGTCAAGGGCAAACATAACATGAAGTTTGGTGCCCAGTATATGCACCAATACACCAACCAGCTTCTGGAGCTGTATACCGCCGGTGATTACAACTTTGTCGATCGAGGAACGGGATTGCCCGGTAATGCGGCGACAGGATCTGGCTACGCCAGTTACTTTCTGGGCCAGGTGAATTCTGCAACGCAGTGGACTCCTCGGGCAGAGCGGCACACCAGCCACAGCAACGGTTTCTTCGCTCAGGATCAGTGGAAAGTGACTCCCAAGTTCACCATAAATTATGGACTGCGCTGGAACGTATTTGTTCCTTTCCATGAGTCCTATCACCGAACAGGCGCTTTTAGTCCCACTGTGCCAAACCCTGCGGCAGGTGGGCGACTGGGAGCTTTGCAGTTCTGGGGCACGGGGCCCGGCCGGAACGGTCGGGGACGAGTTTCCGATATTAACTATGGCGAGTTTGCACCCCGCTTGGGCTTGGCGTACGCATTGGACTCGAAGACGGTAGTCCGGGCCTATTACGGTATTGATCACTACCCTTTAAACGCGGAATTTGCCAGTGGGTTTATCGTCCCCAACGCAGGTTTTGGCGCACAGGTAGTGAGGGCTAGCGTAGACAACGGTCTGACTCCCTTGGTTGACTGGACCAATGGGATAAACATCCTGCCGCGCGTTCCTAATCTCGATCCCTCTCTCCTTAACGGGACGAGCATTGCGATGCTCGATCCGACGGAGAGTCAAGCCGGCAAGACTCAAAGCTTGGGCTTCACTGTGGAAAGAGAGGTTGGCTGGGCTACCGCTCTTCGAGCCGAATACGTCGGTAAGTTAGCGCACGGAATTCCCACCAACCAGTTGGCACAATACAATCATCTGAACACAAGGCATCTTTCCTTGGGGAACCTCTTGAATGCCAACATTAACTCTCCGGAAGCGCGCGCAGCCGGGATTCCTATCCCTTACGCAGGATTTAACGGGCCCGTATTTCAGGCGCTTCGGCCATTTCCACAGTTTCAAGATGTTGCCCTGACGAATGCCAAGAATGGATACAGTCTCTATCACTCTTTGCAGATGTCCGCGCAAAAGCGTTTCGGAAGCGGACTGAGTTTTCTGGTGTCTCATACAATCCAGAAAATATTGACTCCATCCGACTCAGGAATGAATTTCAATTCATTCGCTCCCAATGGAACGATTCAGCATGTGACGCTGCAGAATCAATCCAAGATGCTGGCGACCTTCGACAGGACGCACCAGTTCAAGGCCAGTTATAGTTATGAATTGCCATTTGGAAAAAACAAGATGTTCCTGAGTGGCGCGAATCCTTTTCTCAATCACGTCGTGGGCGGGTGGACTGTCTCCGGTATTCACATCTACCAGTCAGGGACGCCCATTAGGGTTACCAGTAGGCAGGTTCTTCCTGGCATCGGCCCGGTTTGGCCTCTCCGGGTACCGGACAGGCCTATCAGGACCAGCGTCGGCTGTGGGGATATCGATATCAACAACCCACAAAGCAGGCAGTTTCTGAATCTGGATGCCTTCGCGACGGCTGCGCCATTTACTTTCGGAAACACACGCGTATTACCAAGCAACCGGGATTGCCCGACCTTCAATGAAGATATTTCTCTTATCAAAGATTTTGTGGTCCGTGAACCCGTCCGGTTGAGATTCGGAGCCCAGTTTTTCAACATCTTTAACCGTCATTTCTGGACTGGCTTGAACACCGATACCGGAAATATTACGGGATTCGGACGGCATTTCGGAGCCAGTGGTGCAAGAAGCATTCAGTTCCTGCTAAAGGTAGATTTTTGAGCGTCTGTTTGGGAGAGTGGGTCGCTCGGCATTCTCCTGATTTTCGGAATGGTGGCCTCTCCTTCCGGATTCGGTCTTTCTCGCAGCTCAGGCTTTCAAGCCTGAGGCCGTGGCTCTTTGTTGCAGCGGTGTCAGGCTGGAAAGGGTGACCCACTGGGCTTTCCAGCTCCGGCAAACAATTGCAAGAAGTGTTAAGAGGTAAAAGGAAAAGGTAGTCCCTTTTACCTCTTACTTTTTTTGCTGAGCTCTTTGTACAATAGTTGCTTGACGAGCGTCCGCTGGCCGGTTCAAAGAAACAAAGAAGAAATAGTGTATCCGCCAATGCAACGAAGCAGCCGATGGGTCGCGCAAAACGCAAAAAGTCTCTCGCATTAATGCAGCCTGCGGTCCCTTCTGGATCGGTATCGGCAGTTCTTCCTGCACCAGCCTCCTCCCGATGGATTCTCGATTGGTGGCGAGACCTTCTCCTCTTTGTAGCAACACCCCTGCTCATCGTTCCTCTATTTCTGGCGGCTCAAGCAAAATGGAGCGCGGAGGAGATCTATCTCTTTGTCGCTTCCTTTGGGGCTCTGGGTCATCATCTACCCGGGATGATGCGCGCCTACGGAGATAAAGCACTCCTCAGTCGATTCAGGGCTCGCTTCGTTGTCGCTCCTCTGTTTCTGGGTACGGTTTGCATTCTGTTCACGCAATGGGAGATGAGCGGTGTCTTGCTGATCAGTTACGTTTGGGGAGTTTGGCATGCACAGATGCAGACCTATGGTTTCCTGCGGATCTACGACGCCAAAGTGGTTTCCTTTGCGCCTTGGATGAGCCGGTTGGACTATGCCATGTGCCTGGCCTGGTTTGGAGCAGCAGTCCTTTTATCGCCCTCTCGGGTCGGAAAGATTCTGGCTCTTTTCTACAACTGTGGGGGACCAATTCTACCCGGGACGGCTGTTAGCGCTCTGGCCTCGCTATGGACATGGGCCACAGGAGCGGTCACTCTTGTTTTCATCGTTTATCTCTCCTGGGCTTGGCGACGGAATCAGCGGCCGAGTTGGGTGAAGTTGACTCTGATGGTCACGAGTTTTGGATTTTGGTGGTACAGCAATGTCACTGTCAGCAACCTATTGCTCGGAATTGCTCTGTTTGAGGTTTTTCACGACTTTCAATATCTTTCGATCGTCTGGGTGTTCAATCGCAGTCGGGTTAGGAAGGGCGAGGGCGTGAGTTCCTTTACCCGGTTCTTGTTTCGCAAGAGCGGTGTATTGGTTGGGATGTATGTCGGACTTGTCTTTGCGTATGGGTCTTTGTTCTTCGTCGCCCGAGGGCTATCGTCAGAGTCTCTTAAGGCGGGATTGACTGGACTGCTCGCTGCTTCCGGACTGCTTCATTTCTATTACGATGGGTTCATCTGGAAAGTTCGGGAGCGCGCAACACGGGAATCCTTGGGTCTGGCCGGAGGAAAGTCCGAATCAGCTTCCTCCCGAAGCTTGCCACAGGGCTTATCTCATGGCCTGAAGTGGGCGGTTTTCGTCGTCCCTTTAGTCTGGCTGGGAGCGACGGAGGTTAGAGGCAGAGCGCCCGAGATTGAGAGGGCGCGCGCTGTTGTGTCCGCGGTGCCTGAGGATGCTCAAGGCCACTACAATCTGGGAGTGGCTCTTGATGAGCAAGGCAGGACCGCCGAGGCCATCGCGCAGTTTCGTGAGGCAGTGAGGATACAGCCCGGCGATGCCAAGACTCATAACAACCTCGGAGCAGCCTTAGCCCGCCAGGGAAATGTTCGGGAGGCCATGTCACACTACTCGGAGGCCCTCCGACTCAACCCCAATGATGCCAAAGCCCACAATAACCTTGGGGGTGCTTTGGCAGGTGAGGGTCATCTGGATGCCGCTATTGAGCACTTCCGCGAGGCACTCAGGATCCTGCCCGAGTATCCAATGGCCCGTCAGAATTTGGAAATGGCTCTAAGACAGCGTGGGATGATTCCCTCTCCATGACTCGAGTGACGAAAGTTGTGAATTCAAAGGTTCGGATTCTGGTTTCCCGTCTCTTTCCTTTCTTGCCACTCATGTTTCTTGCTGGAAGGGGTACGGTCTTCGTAACCGCTGCGGGCGATCTCAAACGGTACCTTCATAATGGTGTACAACTGGATGGTCCTACCAATCCGGCCGAGGTGGATTGGCTGGAGCAACGGAAAAGCGTCCAATTGAAATCGGTTGATCGCTTCAAGGTATTACACGATTTCAAGTTTCAGGATCGTCTTGAAGAGAGTCAAATCACGTTCAAGCACAACATCGTCGATGACGCAGCCAGAGACTACAAAGCCATTCACTATGATCATGGGAGTGGACTCGCCGTGGCCGATGTGGATGGGGATGGACTCGCCGACATTTATTTCGTCAATCAACTTGGCTCGAACGAATTGTGGCGCAATCTGGGCAAGGGACGATTCGAAAGTATCACTCAGCTTGCTGGCGTTGCTTTGTCCGGCCACGTCAGTATGGCCGGTTCGTTTGCAGATATCGACAATGATGGAGATCCTGATCTCTATGTCACCACGGTGAGAACTGGAAATGCTCTGTTCGAGAATCTTGGCAAGGGCAGGTTCAAGGAGATCACCCCAAGTGCTGGATTGGAATACTCCGGACACTCGTCAGGAGCCGTCTTCTTTGACTATAACCGGGATGGCCTCGTAGATTTGTTCCTGACGAATGTCGGGCACTACACGACCGATCAAAAAGGCAGGGGCGGCTATTTCGTGGGGATGAGTGACGGATTTACCGGACATCTGCATGGAGATCGATCCGAGCGATGCATTCTCTACCAGAACCTAGGAAGAAATCGGTTTCTCGATGTAACGAAGAGGGTGGGCTTGCGAGACTTCGGCTGGAGCGGTGATGCGAGTTTTGCAGACTTGAATGACGACGGCTTTCCAGATCTTTACGTTCTCAACATGCAGGGCAACAGCTCCTTTTTTGAGAATGTTAGTGGAAACCAATTTGTCGAGAGAACAGAGGAGCTTTTTCCAAAAACGCCCTGGGGAAGCATGGGCATCAAGTTCTTTGACTACAATAATGACGGGCTTCTGGACTTGTTCCTTACCGACATGCATTCAGACATGAGCGACGACATTGATTACAAAGATTTTGCCAAAGAGAAGCAGAAGTCTGTGATGAAGTGGGATATGTCGGTTCTGAAGGGGCATGAAAGGAGCATTTGGGGTAACGCCTTCTACAAGAATCTCGGGAAAGGCAAGTTCGCTGAGGTTTCAGATGAAATAGGAGTGGAGAACTATTGGCCGTGGGGAATCAGCGTGGATGATCTGAATGCGGATGGATTCGCGGATGTTTTCGTGACAGCCAGTATGAATTACATGTTTCGCTACGGAATCAATTCACTTTTCCTGAACAACCTGGGTGAAAGTTTTTTGGACAGTGAGTTCATCTTGGGCGTTGAACCGCGCAAGGGGGGAAGAACCATCACTCCGTGGTTCGAAGTCGACTGCTCAGGTGCAGACAAGGATTATTGGGACTGCAAGGATCGGATTGGCAAATTTACTGTCATGGGCGCGTTGGGGTCCCGGTCATCTGCGATTTTCGACCTGGACAACGATGGTGATCTGGATATCGTGACCAACGAATTCAACTCCGCTCCTCAGGTTTTGATCAGCAACCTCGCGCAAAAACAAGTCGTCAGTTTTCTAAAGGTCAAACTCCAGGGGACGGCTTCCAACCGAAGTGGTATAGGAGCGAAGGTTACGGTCACTGCCGGTGATTTGAGAGTGACCAGAGTTCAGGACGGCAAGTCCGGCTATCTGTCCCAGAGCGAATTACCTCTCTATTTCGGTCTTGGCCGTGCCGAGCGAATTGACCGCATCGAAGTGGTGTGGCCCTCGGGTGTCAAACAAATGGTTGAGGCACCAAAATCTCTGAACCTCACTCTCGAGATCGTGGAGAAACGAACACCACGCAGTTGACTGTTCGCGTGAAGTCGCCAACAGACTAGATACCCGCACACAGGCGTTAACTTTTCTCCAGGACGGGATTCATAGTTCTGCTTGAGATTGAACCGGTAGGCCCTGGATCTTATGTGGTTCCCAGAAATCGGCGCGCGCCTGTCCCGACGCAGTTGGCTTTCTTTACTGCCAGGCATTCTGCTGCCGGCTGCACGGGGTTTCCTGTGTAGGCCGCTGATGGGGGCTGTGCAGGAGGCTCCGAAGCCGCCAAGCGCCGTCGATACGGTTGACGTGAACCGGGCGGCGGCTTCAACCTCCTTTGAGGCGGTTGAGAAAACCGTGACACCGGTCGACCAGTTCTTCGCGCGAAGCCACTATGATCAACCGCTTCTCTCGATGACGGACTGGAAACTGCGTATCGAAGGCAGAGTTGAAACGCCTCAGGAAGTCACGTTTAGCGATCTCATTGAATGCCCGACCCAGACATTGGAGGCTGTGCTGGAATGCGCCGGAAACAGGAGGTTTCTGGTCAGCAACGGGCTCTGGGAAGGGGTACCTCTGGCCTACCTTCTGAAGCAGGCTGGATTGAAGGCTGGCGCAGCGCAGGTCTTGCTCGAAGGACCGGACGAAGGGCGCCTGATGGAAGGGCGGCCGAATCATCCCTTCGCGCGTTTGGTTCCCTTGGCCAAATGTCTCGCCAGCGAAAGCCTGGTGGCATTCAAACTCAATGGTCAGTTTCTTCCTCCGCGAAATGGGTTCCCGGCGCGAGCGTTTTTTCCCGGCTGGTATGGCGTGGATTCGGTGAAGTGGCTACGGAGGATTGTCGTGCTCGGGCACCAAGAACAGCCAGAGTCGTTCTATTCGAGCGGGATGCACTTGCTGTACAGCCGCTGGGTTCGAGATGGAGGGCAAGAGCGTATCACGTCCCGTGTGTCTGATATCCTGGTTCGATCCGTTATCGCTTTCCCGGCGAATAGAACGAATCTGGCTGCTGGAGCTTATGCTGTCTGGGGGTTTGCGTGGACGGGAAAGGGCCTCATCCAGGCAGTGGAGATCAGCACCGATGCTGGGACGAGTTGGAAGCCTGCCAAGCTGGAATCGAAACCGGCGCCTTTTGCATGGGTGCGGTGGAGTTTCGATTGGGTGGCGGCTCCGGGTGCTCACGTGCTTCTATCTAGGGCTCGGGACGACACCGGCACCCTTCAACCAATGGTCCGAGATCCGAGCCGCTTGGACGGTTATGAATGTAACTGGTGTGAACCGGTGCAATGCTCTGTTCTTTAGGGCACCGGCCCGCCAGTCAATCCTTTGGCGAACGTCATGTTTTCTGGCTGTCAGTCGTTAAGACGCACCCAAACCAGGCTTGCTCTTCAGCTGGTCGTCTGCTGTGCAGTTGCGGTCATCGCGAACGCGGCCCAGCGGCCGGCTCCGGGCACTGCATCGACTCAGGCCCTGGCTCGCGCGGCGGAGTTTCTGAAGCAGGCTCAGGTCGAGTTTCAGAGAGGCGACTTCACTGCGGCAGCCGGGCACTTTCGCCAGGTGACCGAACTGGTCCCTCATGACGCTCGGGCACGCTTTGGTTTAGGTCTTTCACTTGCTTCGCTGGGAAAGAACGAGGAGGCCCATACAGCGCTACTACACGCGAATCGCCTTTCTCCGGAAAACCCCGAAATTCTTTTGGCTTTGGCCCAGATGGAAACCTCGCTCGGCAAGCTGGGTCTGGCACGTCAGCGTTTAGCGCAGGTGGAAAAGATTCGCCCCAAAGATCCGCGAATCGGCTTGCTTACAGTAGAAACCTATCTGGCAGAGAACCAAGTTCAGGCCGCCCTCGTTAAGATCCGCGCTCTGTCCAGCAAATCCACTGACAAGATGCTGCACTCTCAACTGGCATCGCTGCTTTTGAGAATGGGAGCATGGCGTGAAGTCGTTGCGGAATATGAATGGATGGATCACCACAGTCCGGAGAAAGCCGAAGAAGCAATGGCCCAAGGACTCAGTGTGGCTGCGAGTTCGTCCGAGTTCAGGGACCTTTTGCTGAATTTCTTCCAGGAAAAGAAACGAATGAACCGAGCCGTTGGGTTGTTCCAAAGACTCGCTCGACAGACTCCAGACAACCCCTATTTCAAGGTTGGTGTGATTCAGGCTTCTGTTATGGGGGGCAATATTGAAACTGCCAAGGAAGAGCTGCGCAGTCTCTCGCACATCGTCCCTTCTAACGCCAAGATTCACGAAATGCTGGGGCGATTTCTTCTGGCCTGGAAGCAGGAGGAACTCGCTCTAAGCCAGTTCTTGCGTGCTCATCGCAGCGGCCTTCAGGACCCCAAAGTCGCGCTGCAGTTGGGGAGTTTGCAAGGCCGGAAAGGCGCCTATACAGATGCCATTCAAACTGCCTTGCGGGTTGAGCAGCAGACGGCGTTGTCGCCCCAAATCCGGTCGGCCGCGGCGCTGCTGGTAGGTACCAGTTACATGAGCGCGGGCCAGGAGAAGGCTGCGATCGAACATCTGGAGTTGGCCATTCAGCTGATGCCAGAGTTGGAAAATAACTATCTCGCATTGTCACAGGTTTATGAAGTCCTGCGGGACAGCAAGTCGGCTTTGGACGTTCTCAAGCGCGGACAGAAAAAGATCCTGCCGTCGCCGGACTATCTGCTGAACTTGGGTAACAATCTCTTGGCCAATGAGGATTACGAAGGCGCTATTCTGGTGCTGGCAGCTCTGATTGAGAAACATCCGGATCAGTCCAAGGCCTATCTTCCCCTGGCTCGCGCGCACCGTCTCGCCGATCAACCCGAGCTTGCTATTCAAACGATGCGCCGGCTTTATGATCTGCAGCCGGAATTTCCAATGCTCCCAGTCATGTTGGCTCAGTCGCTGATAAACGAAGGTCCGTCCGGGTATGCTGAGGCACTGGAAGAACTGAATCGCGCCGAAAAGGCGACGCCCACGGATTCCGACATCTACTATCTGCGCGGCAAGGTCTTCCTGTCGATGGGGAAGCTGGACGAGGCGGAAGCTCAACTGCGTCGGGCTATCGAGATGCAACCGGCTTCTCCTGGCTTCTACTATCAGCTCGCCCTGGTGTATCAGAGAATGGGGAAAGAAGCGCTCGCCCTTCAGCAAATTGAGAGGAAAAACCACCTGGAGCGCGCGTCGATCCCGGATCTGTCTCGCCCCAACTGAGTACCTTGTTGGACTGGGTATACCCGTTGGCTAGAGCAGACCGTCAACCGTCCGCTATCGTGTGCCAGAGGGCATAGTGCAGCATGAGGAACCGCATCAACCGAAGATTTACGAAAGTGCTCTTGTGGTGCTGCTTTGCCTTGCCGACAGTTTGTTACGTGGGCGAGGGTTGGCAGGAGTTTGATTTTAGGGATATTGGAGCCACGTCCGGCTTGAATTTCACCAACACCTCCGGAAAACCTGGGCGCAAGGATTACATTCTGGAGAGCACTGGGTGCGGCGTGGCGGTTTTTGACTATGACAGGGACGGCAAATCGGATCTGTTCTTCGTTAACGCCAGTCGGCTGGAGCCGTTCCCATCGGGAGAGGAACCCACAAATTACTTGTACCGCAACCTTGGCGACGGCCGCTTTGTTGACGTTACCCGGAAAGCGGGCTTGGTGCGATCCGGCTGGGGACAAGGCGTCTGTGTCGGCGACTACGACAATGATGGCTATGAAGACCTATTTCTCACCTACTACGGTGCCGACGTGCTCTACCGCAATAACGGTGACGGCACATTTCTTGACGCAACAGCCGGAGCGGGTCTTCCTGTGTCCGGTACCCGCTGGGGCACCGGAGCCGCATTTCTGGACTATGACCGCGACGGGCGTCTCGATCTGTTTGTTGCCAACTACGTCGACTTTGATTTGAAGCGCACGCCGCAGCGGGGAGAGAAGGAATTCTGCACGTGGCGAGGAGTTCCCGTATTCTGCGGTCCGCGTGGCCTGCCGGGGGGCGCTAATGTGCTTTACCACGGTCGAGCAGACGGTACGTTCGTCGACGTCACTTCGGAAGCCGGCATCCTTACGCCCAAAGGCTACTATGCTTTTGGGGTTGTCGTGTCTGACTTCGACAACGACGGATTCCCTGACATCTACGTTGCTTGCGATTCCACCCCTAACATTCTCTATCGCAACAAAGGCGACGGCACTTTCAAAGATACGGCTGTGCTCGCCGGTGTTGCGTACAATGCCGATGGCAACTTGCAAGCGGGTATGGGCGTCACTGCTGCCGATTACGACAATGACGGCCACCTCGATCTCTTCAAAACCAATTTTTCCGAGGATCTCTCGACCCTCTATCACAACGGCGGTCGAGGATTGTTTTCAGATGTGACGCTCCGCACCGGTATCGCCAAGAACAACAAGTTTCTCGGCTGGGGAACTGCCTTCGGAGATTTTGACAATGATGGATGGAAAGACATTGCCGTCGCCAATGGACACATCTACCCTGAAGCGGATCAAGTGGGCGGCAACATGGCCTACGCCCAACCAATGCTCCTGTACCGAAATCTGGGGAAGGGCAGACTCATCGACGTTTCGAAAAGAGCTGGACCGGGCTTTGAAGAAAAGCGTCTGGCTCGCGGCTTGGCCCTGGGTGATTTAGACAATGACGGGAACCTGGAGATTGTAGTCAACAACCTCAACCAGCCTCCCGCTCTTTTGCGCCAGTCTCGTGCTCGCGGAAACTCTATTCTGATTCAAACTGTGGGGACTCAATCGAATAGAGATGGGATCGGGGCCCGGGTGAGCATCACAGCGAATGGCCTGACTCAAATGGACGAGGTTCGCAGTGGCGGCAGCTATCTTTCTCACGGCGATTTGCGCCTCCATTTTGGAGTCGGAGATTCAACAAAGATCGATATCCTAAGAATCATCTGGCCAAGCCGTCGCGAAGAAGTGGTTTCGGCTGTTCCCGTCAATCATCTGATTATATTGAAAGAGGGAGCGGGAGTTTCTGAGAAAGTTCCTTTTTCGAGACCGTAGCTCCTTGGTTGAGAATCACGCTTGTGGGTTGATCCGGTCTGTTGATAAGCGATTGAATAACGATCTGTCGTGATCCATCGTCCCTAATTCGCGAAAGGTTAGTCTCGGATGCTTGGAATCTGTCTGGTTGGAACGGGCGCCATCGCGACCCAGCACATCAGGGCATTCACGGAGATTGGTGGGGTTCATCCTCGCTGGGTCGTCTCTCGTGTGGAGGATCAGGCACTCAAATTTGCTCACGATTGGAAGTTCGAAAAAGCGGGCATCCATTTTGAAGAGACTTTGTCCGATGCGCAGGTCGATTTGGTGGTGATTGCCTCACCCAGCGACCTTCATGCTGAGCAGACGTTCGCAGCTCTTCGGGCGGGTAAAGACGTGATCGTCGAAATTCCTGTGGCGCTCAGTCTTGATGAAGCGGAACGGATTGCCCGCTGCGCAGAGGAAGTGGGACGTCGAGTGCAGGTGTGTCACACCATGCGCTCGTTTCCGGCAATACGGGAAATACGTCGTAAAGTTCGGGCCGGGGAACTTCATATTACTCAGGTCGCTGGCTTCTTTGCCATTCCTCGCAGACGAAACCAGGGGTGGGCAGGCCAACGACACTGGATCGACAATTTGCTTTGGCATCATGGGTGCCATCAAGTGGACGCAGCCCTGTGGGTGCTGGGGGTCGAACAGATCGAGCAGGTCGGTGCGAGGCTTGGAAGATCTCATCCTCAGTTTGGGATGGCGATGGATGTTTCCTTACATTTCAGAACGGCCAGTCATCAGCTTGTGACCCATTCGCTGACCTACAACACGGAAAAGCTTTACTGGGAGCTGCGCTTCATCGGTGATGAAGACGTGTTGACTTTTCGTAATGGGCACCTCTTCAACGAGCAAGACCAATCAGTAGTGCCGGAGACCAACTGGCGAGATTTGATGGCGCAGAACTCTCACATGCTGGCGGCCTTGCGGGGGCGTCAGCCCAGTGATTACGACGTGCAAGAGGTTCTGCCAGCCATGCGGGTCTTGCATCAAGCCCAGAATTCGGCGGAGGCTGATAACGACTCTTCCGCCGGGGCAAGCTGGTGACCGGTTCCGAGGTCTTTCAGCTGGACCAGGACTATCAATAGTTCGTAACGTGATTCCGACCCAAGAAGCGAATAGAGGCAGGAAACATTCCAAGGGTACTCGAAAGGCTGGCACATGATCAGAGAACTGGAAAAGGCAAGGCGGTTCAAAAACCAGATTCGCGGGGGAGAGCCACGTTTGGGAGTCCAGATCGGACTGGCGGATCCTGCGGTGGTTGAAATCCTGGGAAGAGCGGGTTTCGACTGGCTGCTGGTAGATACGGAACATGCCGCCAGCAATACACTCACCGTACAAGCCATGCTGCAGGCCGGCGGACAAACGGAGGCTCTTGTGTTGGCCAGAGTCCTGCGCCTCGATGTAGACGAGATTCGTCGGTTTCTTGATATCGGTTCGCCGGGTATCGTTTGTCCGTTCATCAATTCAGGGGAGGACGCTCGGAAACTGGTGAGTGCCTGCCGCTATCCGCCGCAAGGTAGTCGCGGCTATGGGCCGCGCCGTGCGGGCATCTTCGGATTCGACGCAACCGAATATTTCCAGACTGCCAACGACGCCATCTTGTGCATCCCGATTATTGAATCAAAAGAAGCGATCGAGAAGATCGAGGAGATCGTGGCGACTGATGGCATCGATATGGTGATGGTCGGTCCGGTCGATCTTTCGATTTCTCTCGGAGTCTTTATGCAGTACGACCATTCGAAGTACGTGGCCGCAGTTGAAAAAGTCAGTCAAGCCTGCCGGAAACATGGGAAGGCGATGGGGACGGGTTGTTATTCCCTGGAACATGCCCGTCGGTGTGCCGCCGCAGGAGACCGGCTTCTCTTGATTGGGGGTGACGACTCTTTCATGGCAGCTGAGGCGCGCCGAGTACTCGAAGCCGTCAGACCGAAATAATTCGCCCGCTTAAGCTGCTGCCATTGGCGGTACCCCAACAAGTCGTATGGCGAAACAACAAGCGCACAAATGAGGTGCAAATGTGACAAAGCGACTCAGCGTTCTATTTCTTCCTCATCCGGCGGGACCCTCAATGTTCAAGCCTTGGGGTGAGGATGTCGTGTCCGCGATTGGACACCGCCACACTCTGCGAATCCTGGATTATGGCCAACCGATCAGATCTCAGTTTGAGGCTGTTGATGTAGTCATTGACCACGGTGGTGCGGCAGGAACTCGTGAGATGGCGGATGCCGCGGCCGGTACAGCACGACTCTGGCAAATACTTGGAACCGGGTTGGATCACTTTGATCTCGACTACTGGCGATCCAAGGGACTACCGGTCGCCAACTGCCCAGGACCCTTTAGTGCGGTGGCGTTGGCAGAATGTGCCATGATGTTTATCCTGATGCTGACCCGTCATTACCCGGTTGCGCTCAAAAACCTTCATAACGGGCAAATGTACGAACCGGCAGGAATAGAGCTGGAGGGACTGAAACTGGGAATTGTGGGATTTGGGGCGAGCGGAAAAGAACTAGCCCGGCGAGCACGAGCTTTTGGAATGAGAAATCTGACGATCGATGTCCGAGACATAGACGAGGCCGAAGTTCGCGAGTATGGTCTGGAGTTTGTCGGCGGGCCGGCTGACCTTGATAAGGTTGTGGCTGAATCTGACGTGTTATCGCTGCACCTACACCTGAATCGGGAGACCCGTCACATCATAGACAGTCGTCGGCTGAGCCTCATGAAGGCAACGGGGTTTCTGATCAATGTCGCCCGTGGGGCTCTGGCGGATGAGGCTGCGCTGACCGAGGCATTGGTAGCGGGCCGCATCGGTGGGGCTGGACTTGATGCTTTCAGCCAGGAGCCTCCTGATTTGAGCTCACCACTGTTTTCTCTGCCGAATGTCATCACAACTCCCCACATTGCCGGTGTCACGGATGGCACCTCCCGCAAGCGAGCCCAGGCTGCAGCCGAAAATGTGGATCGAATCGCTGCCGGCTTGGAACCTCTATACCGGGTCGACTGAAAAGGGCAAAGGGGAGAGGTGTCACGCGAAACCCTTGACTCCCACCTGAGAGAGGATAAAGCTCCGATGAAGACGGTCACGCGATTTGTTCCGTTGATCTTGAAATGGTAGAGCCCCTTGGCTCTTTACTTGCCTTTAGAAAGGAGTTACTTCGATGAGCACCTCAATCAAAATCGATCACGTTGCTATCATGGTGAGTGACTTGGAAAAGTCTTTGCGCTTTTATCGTGACCTGCTCGGCTTGGAGGTCGTGAGCCCCGAGGAGCATCATGACGGGCCGATCTCCCAGATGACAGCCATGCCCAAGGTTCACATGCGCGAATACCGTCTGAGGGCACCGGGCGGCATCCATGGTCACGCGCGCAATGAAGGACCGGGATTTACCTTTGACCTGATTCAGTGGCTCAATCCTCCCAGCCCGTGTCAGCGCTATCCGATCAACCATGTTCCCAGCGCTCATATTTGCTTCGGTGTAGAGAACGTAAAGGCTACGTATGAGCGCTTGAAAACTGCCGGCGTAGAATGTGTCTCCCCTCCCGTGCGGTTCTCCGGTGAAGGGGAATGGAATGTACTCTTCTTTTACGATCCCGATGGCAATCTATTGGAGTTGAATGAGAGTGGCACAGGCAAACAAGTGATCCACGATTTTGATTGGAGCAAAGCCTAAAATTCGGCCGGAGAGCATTTGCCTTCCAAATGACCTGTTTGGAGAGGAGGAAGCATGAGGCGGTTGGAGAATAAGGCTGCTGTCATAACCGGGGCTGGAATGGGACTGGGGCAGGCCACGGCGCTGCTTTTTGCTGAGGAAGGGGCGCGAATTGTGGTTGCCGACAGGGACCAAGCCTCAGGTGAAGATACTGTTGCACAGCTGCGCCAGAAGGGTGCGGAGGCAGTTTTTGTTTTGACCGATGTGCGGCAAGCCGCCGATGCGGAGCGGATGGTGGCCGAGACAGTAAGGGCCTTTGGGCGCCTCGACATCCTGGTCAACAACGCTGGCGTGCAGGTCAATGCCGACGTGCTTGACACCACGGAGGAGCAGTGGGACTTTGTGCTGGATGTCAATCTCAAAGGGATGTTTCTCTGTTCGAAGTTTGCCATTGAACAGATGCGGTGTCAGGAAGGCGGCAACATTGTTTGCATCTCCTCCATATCCGGGCTGGTGGGCAATGCACAGCAAGCCTCTTACAATGCCAGCAAACATGGGGTCATCGGCCTGGCAAAGTGCATGGCCGTTGATCATGCGCGACACCACATTCGCGTCAACGTGGTTTGTCCAGGCTCGATGAGCACGCCGCTCACCCTGACGATTCCCGAAGAAAAACTCGCTCCCTATCGCAAAGCGAATCTTCTGCAGCGCTTCGCAGACCCCAAAGAGGTGGCTCGGGCAGTCCTTTTCTTGGCGAGCGACGAAGCCTCCTTTGTCACTGGATCGGTAATGATGGTCGATGGCGGATATACAACGGTCTAATCGAATCAAAACCTGGGGCCTTTGGGCTCCGCAGACCCCAATGTGGCTCCCAGTGGAACCCAACGCCGCCGGCTGCTGATGCCCATCTGCTGGCCGTGTTACAAGATGACGTGAAGCATTGTCCTTTTGGGGGCTTATCAACTGGACACTGCCTCCAACCGAATTAAGGAACCAACAGTTTATGGGAATGATGAACGACAAAATCGCCATGGTAACGGGGGCTGGATCAGGTGAATCGGGCCAGCGTCTGACAAGAGCCCGAAAAAGGTGTCGCCCCTTCGCTGGCATTCTCACTTGCTTGATGAGAAAAGCTCTTTAATTTGAGCATGATCTTTAGCCTGAGTGTAGACCAGGCTCGTGGCCTCTACAACTCGCTTGATCTAATCAACATGAAACCGGAGTCAAACCCAGGCTTACCCCTAGGTACAAGGACACTCTCGATTTTGCTGAAGGTCTTTATCTTTTGTCCCCTAACCTGCTTGATGGCCCAGATGGCGACAACCCCGCCAGCGGAGCCGCAAGTAGTTTCTATTTTCCCCATAGGTGGGCAGCAAGCCTCGAGCTTTGACGTTGAGATTCGAGGCCAATCCCTTGAGGGAGCCTACGCAGTGTGGTTTGATTGTGAGGCTTTGAAGGGAGAGGTCAAAAAAATCGAGGAACTCGATTTGGACGAAGCAAAACCAGAAGAACCGAAAGACAAGATCATGCGGCGTGGGCATCGCGTCTTGGTGGGGGTGAGAGTTGACTCGTCGGCGAAACTCGGGGCTCACACCCTCAGACTGGTTTCCCTTCGAGGGATTTCGAATTCCTTGACACTCCGGGTGTATTCCGATCCTGTCATTGCAGAAACCGTAACCCCGCATCATCTGCCGGGCGAAGCGATGCCAGTGCCAAGCTTTCCAGTAGTTGTCAACGGCAAGATAAGCAGGCTGGGAGAGGTGGACTTCTATGCGTTTGACGCCCTGAGGGATCAAGAGCTGCTGTTTGAGGTTTTCTCCGGAAGCGGGGTTCTGGATCCGCATTTGACTCTCTACGAACCCGCAGGGAGCTGGTTTGATTCACATCGCCCTAATCGGTTGGCGTTTGACGACGATTCCACTGTCCAGAAGAAGAAAACAACGAACCCAAGGTTGACCTATCGATTTACCAAGAGGGGGCGGCATATAGTTGGCGTCGGGTCGTTTGACGGCCGCGGTGGTCCCGATTACGCTTACCAACTCCGAGTTGTTTCGCTCACCTCGATCTCTTCGGGAAGTGAAAAAGGATTCACTCCGGCGCTAGCACATGGAGAGCCTCAAGATTGGCGAGAACGGGACTTCGGTAGAAACATAGACTCTGAACGGCTTCAGACAATCTGGTCAAGAACGGTTAGAGTGTCCAACGAAGACAAGGCAATGCCAGTCAAGGGCACTGCAGCGAGCTTGGCGAGCAACGGAGGAACGGATGCTGGAAGCCTCGCGATTGTTGATCTTTCGACCCCCGCCCGAGTTCTTGACAGCGTCGTGGAGAAAGAGCCCAATGATACACCCAGCCAAGCCCTCGAGATTATAGTTCCAACGGTGATAGGGGGAGCGATTCAGCGTCCGGGTGATGTGGACTTTTTCAGAGTTAAGGTGAAATCCGGAGACCAGTTGGCTTTTGAGATCGAGACCCCCGATACTGTGCCTCCGAACTTCAATCCTCGGTTGGCAATTTCGGACGCCGATGGGCAGGAGGTATTGACCAACATCCACAGGACGATTCAGTCGAAGACAATTTATCCTTTCGAGCAGGGCGGGGAGTACTCTTTGCAGGTTCGGGACCTGACTTCTAGATACGGCGCCCCAAACTTCACCTACCGCTTACTAGTTCGGCCCCAGATTGCTCACGTAGGCGAGATTAAGGTGAATGAAGATCGTATCAACCTGATCCGTGGAGAGGCAAAGAAGTTGACTGTCATCACCGAGCAGGAGGAGGGCTTTGATGGTGAGATTGCCCTTATGATCGAGAATCTCCCACAGGGTGTCGAATCTTTCCCGGCCACTGAAGTGGAGCCCGACAGACCGCCACCGCTACCGGATGCGAAGAGACTTTGGTTTGTTCCGAAAAGGCAGACGGCGACAATTATGCTGCTAGCGAGCACGGATGCTCCAGCCACGGCTCTACCGCAGTTTGCGCGCGTCAGTGCTCGGCCCATAGTGCAGGGGAAGCCAGGGATCCCTGTTTCCGTGAGGGAGATACCGCTGATGGTGGTGGCCAAGCCTGAACGGGTCAAAGGTGAGTAGGTATGAATCGTGAAACCGGTCACACCATGAAACCAAAGCGAGCGGGATTCTTAGGGATGGCAGTGATCCTCTGGATGGGGCCAGGAGCTGAGCCGGTCGTTCTGGCTAAAGGTGGGATGGAAGAGAAGGCGCGGCTGTTGTCAGTGCGTTTGGCGCCGCAGGATATGAGGCTGCGAGGTGTTGGGGCGTCGCAGCGATTGTTGGTGATGGGGCGGTTTTCCGATGGGCTGGAGCGCGATGTCACTTCTGAAAGTCAAGTTTCGCTGTCAGGCCCGCGGATAGCCGAGATAGCCAAAGGGGCGAGGTTGGTGGCCGTAGCGGATGGCCAAGGAACGGTGAAGGCCTCCTATGGGGGGCTGGTGGCCCGGACAACGGTGCGCATCGAGGGTTCTAACGAGAAGCGTCCATTTAGTTTTGGTCGAGACTTGGGTGCGATCTTTACCAAGCGGGGCTGCAACAGCAGCGACTGCCATGGCAGCGTGAAAGGCAAGGGAGGACTCAAGCTTTCGGCCAACGCGCTCTATCCGCGAGAGGATTACAAATGGATTGTGGAGGGTGGAATTTATCAGGTGTTAAGCGCCGAGTCAGGGGGGCCAAAGATACCTCGGGTCAACCTGAAGGAGCCGGAGCAGAGTGTGTTGTTGCAGAAGCCGACGATGAGTATTGCCCACGGGGGAGGGCAACGTTTTGGTAAAGACTCGGCAGATTACGCGACAATCCTGGAGTGGGTGCGGGGCGGAGCGCCGTATGGAGATACGGCCGCAGAGGAGGGCGTGCGGATTGAGAAGGTGGAAGTATACCCGAGCGAGACGGTTTTAGACGGGCAAGGGGCGCAGCAACTGCTGGTGACGGCCCAATTTAGCAATGGCCAGCGGGAAGATATTACAGACCAGGTGCTCTACCAGTCCAACAACAGCGAGGTGGTGGAGGTGAGCGAAACGGGTCGGGTGCGGGCCCGAAAGACGGGTGAAACGGCGGTGTTGATCCGGGCGGCGGGGCATGCGCTGAGCGCGACGATTGGAGTGATTGAGAAGGCGGTGTCGAACTACCCGGTGATAGAGCGGAACAACGTCATTGATGAGCATATATTCACGAAGCTGAAGAAGTTCAACATAGTTCCGTCGGAGGTTTCAAGCGATGGAGAGTTTTTGAGGCGGGTCTGTTTGGATGTGACCGGGACGCTGCCGCCACCGGAGAGAGTACGGGAGTTTTTATCCAGCCGGGATGCGAGAAAGAGAGACAAGCTGATTGATGTGCTGCTGAACTCTCCGGAGTATGTGGACTATTGGAGCTTCCGGTTCGGAGATCTCTTGCGGGTGACTTTTACGACGCAGAATACTCCTAAGATGGCGAAGGTCTACGAGGACTGGGTTCGGAGCAGCGTTGCGCAGAACAAGCCCTATGACCAGATGGCGCGGGAGCGGATCGCGGCCCAGGGCTATGCGGCGCCAGCCCGGCACTACTACCGCTATACCGAGCTGATGGTGCCGCAAGAGGTCATGGCGGAGCAGATGCGCGTGTTTCTAGGGCGGCGGCTGGATTGTGCCCAGTGTCACAACCATCCCTACGAGAGCTGGAGTCAGGATCAGTTCTGGGGGTTGACGGCATTCTTTGGACGGGTCACAGAGCTGAGGGATTCCTCGTTAGTTATTGACGATCCCGGCGGGGGTCACGTTGACCAGAAGGAGGGGGCCAGAGTCATTCATCCACGGACGAAGGTAGAAGTGGAGCCAAGATTTCTGGATGGCAAACCCTTGGAGGAGGGGCAAAGAATCGACCCGCGGATGCGGTTGGCGGAATGGATGACGAAGCATCCCTATTTTGCTGAAGCTGCCGTGAATCGAATGTGGGGTTATTTTTTTGGCCGGGGGATTGTTGAGCCAGTGGACGATTTTCGGGCGACTAATCCGCCGACCCATCCCGAGTTGTTGGCGGCTCTGGCCCGGGATTTCAGGGAACAGGGTTATGATTTGAAACAACTGATGCGACAGATCCTGCGTTCGAGAGCTTATCAGTTGTCCGGGAGCGCCAATGAGACAAACCAGAAAGACCAGTCCAATTATTCACGAGCCATGCCACGTCCTTTGGAGGCAGCGGTGCTGTTGGATGCGATCTCGCGGGTGACGGGCGTGGAGGAGGATTTTGAATTACACAAATCGGCCGGAGAAGGGGCGCCGCCGCCCGGCACGCGAGCGGTCAGCTTGATACCGGAGCTGTATCCTTCGCAGTTTCTGGATGTTTTTGGGCGGTCCATGCGAAAGACGCCTCCTTCGGGAAGCCCGCCGACGAATCTGGCCCAAGCGTTACACATGTGGGCAGGCAAGACCTACACGCAGAAGATTTCCCGAGAAGGGGGCCGGCTGGACGGGTTAAGAAGAAGCGGTGTTTCGGTTGGCGAGCTGATTGAAGAATTCTATTTAGCAGCCCTGACGCGATTCCCGACGGCAGGGGAGCGCGCCAATCTCGAAGAGTTCATCGGTCAGCGCTCGGGGCGCCGGGAGACGTGGGAAGGGTTTGTTTGGGCGCTGCTCAGTTCCCGTGAATTTGCCTATAACCACTAGAGGAGTCTGTGGAGTCCCCCGCAGCACGATGGGACGGGGCTCAGGTTCAATCCAGGATGCGTTGTCTCACTGACGGATCTTGCCTGAAAGGAGACCAGCCGTGAACGAACTTGGATGCAGACAGTGCAGAGAAGCCGGTTTGGGCCGGCGTGATTTTCTGCGAGTGGGATCTTTGAGTCTTTTGGGGATCAGCCTCAGTGATTATCTCAATGTCAGAGCGAGTCTGGCGACAGCCTCGGAGACGAGCAAGACAAAAGCGCAGGCGTGCATATTGCTTTTCTTGGAAGGTGGGCCGAGCCAGATGGACACCTGGGACCCCAAGGCGAACAGCAGCTTCAAACCGATTTCGACGAATGTATCTGGAATCCAGGTCTCGGAGCTGCTGCCGAAGGTCTCCAGGCACATGGACAAACTTTCTCTGATTCGCTCCATGCACACCCGGGAGAACAATCACCCGCAAGGCACCATTGAGGCGCTGACTGGTCATCGCCCCAGCCCGGCCATGAAGTTTCCCAGCCTGGGTTCCATCATCTCTAAGGAGTTGGGTGCTCGCAAGGAGATGCCTGCCTTTGCAGTGGTGCCCAAGCCTTGGGAGAACGATTTCTACAACTACGAAGAGGCGTTTAATGCTTCCTTTATCGGGGCAGAACACAACGCCATGATTATTCCGGATCCCAGCCAGCCGGATTTCAGTCTCCCTGATCTTAGCTTGCCCAAGTCGCTCACGATGGAAGCCATTGAGGATCGGCGGTCGCTTTTGAGGATAGTGGATGGTCATTACCGCCAGAAGGAGCAGTATGCCGAGTTTGCCAAGATGGACAGCTACGTGGAGCATGCGCTCCGGATGATTCTCTCGCCAGAAGTAAAGAAAGCCTTTGACCTTTCCCAGGAGTCAGAAAAGACCCGAGAGAGCTATGGACGTAATCGTTTTGGTCAAAGTGTTCTACTGGCTCGGCGGTTGGTGGAAGCAGGATGCCGATTTGTGACTGCGGCTGGTTATAAGCATGGGCAATGGGACACTCACGGTAACAACGACAAGAACCTGCGAGAAACATTGGCTCCTCCCTTGGACCAGGCACTCTCAGCGCTCTTAGAGGACCTCTCTGCGCGGGGGTTACTGGAATCCACTGTCGTGTTGGTGATGGGGGAATTTGGTCGGACCCCCCACGTCAATCCTGGCAAAGGCCGCGACCATTGGCCCGATTGCTGGTCTGTGGCGTTGGGTGGCGGGGGCATTCAGGGTGGTCAGGTGATCGGCGCCAGTGATGAAAGAGCGGCTTACGTTGCAGACCGAATGGTATCGATCGGCGACCTCTATGCCACGATCTACAAAGCCCTGGGCATCGATTGGACCAAGACCTACATGTCTCCGGTCGGCCGACCCGTCTATATCGCCAATACCCTGGACGACAAGGCGGGCGATCCTATCAAACAACTCATCTAGCTTGACTCGAGCCTCCTTCATTGAGCGTCCGACACTCTAGCGCGGACGAGTGTGGGCTGATTCCTTTTCATTCTGCTTTGAGATTGAACCTCACCTCACGCAATGTACGCTGACTCATCCGTCGTGCTCGTCGTTGGCCAATTCTGCGCTGGATTTACAGCACCCGCCTGTGTTTGTCTCTGGCGGAGCAGAAGCGAACTGGTTTCTCTTCGTCTATTCGAGTTATCAAATCAACGTTCTTACCAACCAGAGCGCTAGGCGCAAGGACTTTTGGAGGCATGTTGGACCGGACTCCTTTTTCTATGCCGCTGATCATCTTCCTTGTCGCCTGTTGCTTGGCCGTCCCAGTATTATTTGTCTCTTGTGCGGCCCTGTTAGCTGATAGCTGGCCTGAATTCCGGGGACCAACAGGACAGGGGCATTCCACCTCTACGGGTCTGCCACTCATATGGAGCGAGTCACACAACATTGTTTGGAAGATACCGACGCCGGGACGAGGTTGGTCGTCACCCGTCATTCTTGGCGACCAGATCTGGATTACGACGGCGACCGAAGAAGGTCATTCACTGCGAGCTTTAGGGTTCGACCGGGCTTCCGGTCGCATGCTTCACAACGTCGAAATCTTCCATCTGGAGCAGCAGCGCTCGATCCACGGGAAGAATAGCTACGCCTCGCCAACGCCCATTCTGGAAAACGACCGTATCTACGTCCACTTCGGAGCCTTGGGCACAGCGGCCCTGAAGAGTTCCGGTGAGATTCTTTGGAAAACTCAGGAATTAGGCTACGAACACGGCCACGGGCCGGGAGCATCACCGGCGCTGTACGGCGGACTCCTCGTCATCAGTTGCGATGGTACCGACCTCCAGTACGTCGCTGCCCTGGACAAGAACATTGGGCGCATCCGCTGGAGGACCCCGCGCCGCGAGGGAGCCATGGCGTATTCAACCCCGCTGGTGATCCAGACCGGGAATGTCCAACAAGTCATCAGCCCAGGTGGTCACCAAGCCGTGTCGTACGACCTAAAAACAGGCAAGGAGCTCTGGTGGATCCGCTACAACGGCTTCTCACAAGTGGCTAGGCCGATCTTCGGACATGGCCTGGTCTACATCATCAACCCTGCCTTGGGTCACCCCGTCCTGTTTGCAGTGCGGCCAGACGGTCACGGCGACGTGACAAAATCCCACATCGTTTGGAGTCGACAGCGCGCCGTTTCCCTGACACCCTCACCACTGATCGTGGGTGACGAAATCTACCTAGTCAGCGACAACGGGATAGCAACATGCCTCGACGCGAAAACAGGGCAGGAACGTTGGATGGTGCGTCTGAACGGGAATTTCTCGGCTTCGCCTATATATGCTGATGGGAGGATCTATTTTCTTAACGAAGCAGGTGAGACGACCGTCATAGAACCGGGACGCAAGTTCGAACGTCTAGCGGAGAATCACCTTGACGGTGTCACCCTGTCATCAATGGCAGTTGCCGGTCAGGCCATTTTTTTGAGGACCGACTCTTCGCTCTATCGCATCGAGAATCGGGATGGGAAATGAGCGCAGCTCGTCTCGGGGCTGCAGGCCGCGGCATCAGATTGCGGTGGCTATTGATTGGAGCAGGACTGGCATTTCCCCCCGGTGGCATGAACAAGTTCTTCTAATTTAGCTGGAAGTTTTTTGATTTGTGAGATCCCCGCTCCGAGAGGCCGAGGTTGACGCTTGCGAACTCCGACCACCTGACAAAAATAGTAGACTACCTGCTCCGGCGTGACAACTCACTGTGGTATGTGTGAATGACAAGCCGGCCAAAGCAGTGGTATACAAAAACCAGCAGGCTGCCAAACAGCTTTGCGACTGGTTCCATCGGTCGTCTCCTTTGATCTTGCCTCGATTACGAGGTATCGTACAATCGACCGATTGAATCAAGAGTTCAAGCATCCTTCGCTAGTCTTGATCCTTGACGAGACGGATTTTCTGCCAAGCCTTCACATTAACGTTACAGTGCTTTATTTTTTGAGTTTCTTAGCTTTAT